>Ga0180215_1001886_pt1 | contig 22057 bp, 21 predicted proteins | sample eDN3rd37CBELigBY_FD_128871 | JGI IMG/M metagenome (GOLD analysis project Ga0180215, IMG submission 128871) | Enriched backyard soil microbial communities from Emeryville, California, USA - eDNA 3rd pass 37_C BE-Lig BY (version 2) (version 2) | ecosystem: Environmental > Terrestrial > Soil >... | reverse complement strand
TTTGACCAGTGGATTGAACAGCATATGAAAAGCTGGGATACAGAGTCACTATTTAATTATGAGTCATTAGCACCGAATGCTGCGATTGCTGTTCCTCCGTATGGAAAGGAACATTTTATTCCTCTGTTTTACGCGATGGGTGCAGCTGATGATGCAAAAAAGGCACGGCTGATTCACCGCAGCTATCGATATGGGAATCTAAGTCATAGTGTTTGGCAATTTGGATAATAGTTTAAATAGAAATTAAAAAAATACAAATAAAAGGAAAACAGGAGGAGAAACAAAATGAAAAACGTTGAAATAGGGGCATTGATTTTACGAGTAGTATTAGGGGTTACATTCTTTATTCATGGTTTAGTGAAATTCCAAGGCGGTATTGAAAATACGGTTGGCTGGTTTGCAAGTATCGGGTTACCTGGGGGATTAGCATATGCTGTAGCAATTGTTGAATTAGTAGGCGGACTAGCTTTAATTATTGGTCTTGGAAGCAGAGTGATTTCCGCTTTACTGGCTGTTTTAATGCTTGGGGCTACGTTAAAGGTAAAATTAGCAATGGGGTTTTTAGGTAATGGCCAAGGTGCAGGTTACGAATTAGATGTAGCATTACTAGCAATGGCTGTCTTTATCATTATCAATGGCAGCAAGCTGCTTGCAGTGGATCAGCGATTTGGAAAGCGTCAGAAGTCAGTGGCTGAGAGCGTTTAATAGATTCACATAGAAAAAGCTTACCGTTGGACAAATGTGTCTGATAGTAAGCTTTTTTTATGTTTAAGAAACGACTGCATGAATATAATTTTCCAATTCAGTTATCGCGAGGCTGACAGTTTCTATAGTCATTTCACCTGGTAGTAAATGAATAGATTCCTCTGGTACAACGGTTTTTTCTGCAACCTGACGTACCTTTTCTTCTGTGATCTGCTGAACTCCTAAGTTTTCTAAGGATAATGGAATCCCTAACTGTCGATAAAATGGAAGAATGGCGTCAATTTCCTTCCACTTGTTTTCTAACACAAGCTGCACAAGGATTCCATAAGCGACTTTTTCTCCATGAAGAGCATGATGTGTTTCTTTCAGAACCGTTAGTCCATTATGTACAGCGTGCGCACCTGCAACCCTTCCGTAATGATCGCCAAATCCTCCAACCATGCCCCCGAGCATAATAATGGCTTCAGCCACTTTGATGAAATCATTGTTTAAGATGCCCGTTTTGGCTGCAATTACCGCGCCTTCTGAATGCTTTAGTAGTACGTCTTTACATTGCTTTGCCGTGTAATAACAAATTTCTAATGGAACGGATTTGTCCTCCATTGCAGCCATTTGCACATCTGCTTCGTACCACTTTGCAAGGGTATCAGCAATGCCGGCAATAAGCATATCAAACGGACCTTGCAGGAGAATGAGAGGCTCGACAAGGACGAGAGAGGCTGCGACAGGGTATACATCAAAACGAAGGAATTTTCCTGAATCATCATATATGACACTTACAGGTGTCCATGGTGAACAATTTGATGATAGGGTAGGGATTAGAATAACCGGCATGTGTGTAAGATGTCCAGCTGATTTAGCCAGGTCAAGGACCTTACCGCCGCCGACACCAATAATGGTTTCAAAGCCTCCCTCAGAAGCAAGTCTGGCGACCGTTTCGATTTCTGTTATAGAATTCTCTCCATTATAAATATACTCCGTGGTCTGTATCTTTGTCAGAGTAGGCCAAAACGGGCTTGCTGCTTTCCATGACTTTTGGCCGTGAACAATAAGAGCCTTTTGAAGGCCGCGCTCTACTAATTTATCTTCTAATTGATTCAAAACTCCTTTTTGGAGTACATATTCACCGGGCGCTCCATGTACATATATTGTTTCCATTATCTGAATCTCCTTTTTAAAAATGTGGGGGGATCCTTTCTGTTTTAAAAAAAGCCTCTATCGGATAAAGATAGAGGCATAAGGTCATTTATTTCGTCATCCAAGTTGGTTTTCCAAAGCCTTTGAAATCCTCATCAATCGCCTTTTCAAATTCCTCTGACTCAACAACTGCTTTAATGTCCTTTGCTAGTTGAGAATCCTTGTTCTCTGTTTTCACAGCGACGATATTGCGATATTTATCATCCATGTTCTCAAGCTGAAGGGCGTCAAGAAGATTCATGCCTGCTGCTATAGCGAAGTTACCAGGAACTGCTGATAGATCAGAACTTTCAACTGCGCGTGGCAGCTGGCCTGCTTCAATTGGCTGGAATTTAAGGTTTTTCTTGTTTTCCGCAATGTCTTTTTCAGACACAGTCAGCGGATCTGCATCCTTACTTACTGTAATCAAGCCTGCATCTTGCAGCGTGTTAAAAGCTCGTGCTGCATTGGTTGGATCGTTTGGAATCGCAACAGTTGCTCCGTCTTTAATTTCATCCAATGATTTAAAGGTGTTAGAATAAAGACCCATTGGCGCAGTTGGTACAGAGATTAAAGCAGTTAAATCCATCTTGTTTTCTTTCGCAAAGTTTTCAAGATAAATTGTATGCTGGAATAGGTTGGCATCAATATCACCAGTATCTAATGCATTATTTGGTTGGATATAGTCACTGAATTCAACTAGTTCTACTTTGTAGCCTTTCTCTTCTAAGGCTGGCTTGATGATTTTTGAAACCATGTCACTGTATGGGCCTGCTGTAGCACCGAATTTAACTTCCTTTGATTCTGTAGCTGCTGTATCTTTTGTTTCAGTCTTTTCTTCACTGCCGCCGCATGCTGCGAGGACTGTTGCTGCTAGTAATAAAATAAATCCAATAAACCACTTTTTCATAAGTTTCTCCTTCTTTCCTTTTATCTTTTATCGACAGCTTTTGAGATAAAATCTCCAAGCAATTGAATGACCTGTACTAATACGATTAAAATGACGACTGTTGCAATCATAATGGTGTTATCGTAGCGGTAATAACCAAAGCGAATGGCTAAATCACCGATACCGCCGCCGCCGACAGTTCCGGCCATGGCTGAAAAACCTATTAAGCTGATTAGGGTTAGTGTAATACCTGAAATAATACCTGACTTAGCCTCAAGAAGCAGAACATCCTTGATGATCATCCAAGGAGTGGCGCCAGCCGCAATGGCTGCCTCAATGACACCTTTATCGATTTCCCGTAGAGCTGTTTCCACTATTCGAGCAAAAAATGGAATCGCGGCAACAGATAGGGATACACTTGCTGCTGTCGGTCCAATGGTTGTCCCAACTAGGGCCTTTGTCAAAGGAATTAACGCAACCAGTAATATGATAAATGGGATGGAACGAACCATATTGACAATAAAGCCTAATACATTTTGCACGGTGCGGTTTTCCCAGAACAGCTCTTTATCAGTTACATACAAAAGAATTCCGATTGGAAGACCAATGACAATTGCAATAAGCAGTGAAATTCCAATCATGTAAATCGTTTGAAAAAAAGCAGTATTAATGTCAGGAATAAGTTCAATGAGATGGTTGAAGTCAAATGCCATTCTGAATCACCTCCACCTGTGCTGTTCGACTTTCAATAAACTTGATTGATTTTTCAATTTCTTCTTTTGCCCCATTAAGCTCCATAATGAAGATCCCTAGTGGTGCTTCTCCTATGTACTCAATTGAACCGTGAAGGAAGTTTCCATTTACGTTAAACTTTTGCAATGTATCGGAAATAACACTTTCTCCAGCTACATCGCCTTTAAACGTGACTTTAACAATCATGCCTTTGCATTTTTGTAAAATAATCTCTGGAATGTCGAAGGATACAACGCTCTTAATAAATTCCTTTGCCAGCTCTGTCTGCGGGTTAGAGAAAATATCATAGACAGGGCCTTCCTCGATGACTTTTCCTTTTTGCATAATGGCCACACGATGACAGATTTCCTTTACAACATTCATCTCGTGGGTAATTAAAACAATCGTGATGTTTAATTCTCTATTAATCTTTTTTAAGAGCTCCAGGATAGATCTTGTTGTAGTCGGGTCTAGAGCTGAGGTAGCCTCATCACACAAGAGGACGGAGGGGTTATTTGCCAATGCTCTTGCTATGCCTACACGCTGCTTCTGACCGCCGCTGAGCTGAGAAGGGAAGACATCTCTTTTGTCTGAAAGATCAACCATTTCCAGGAGCTCTTCTACTCGTTTATTGATTAGATTAGTCGGAGTTTTAGCGGCTTTTAATGAGAAAGCAATATTTTCATAGACTGTTTTTTGACTGATTAAATGGAAGTGCTGAAAGATCATTCCGATTTTCAAGCGCGCTTGGCGTAAGCCTTCACTATTTAATTTAGTCAGGTCTTTTCCATTTACAGAAATAGTGCCTGTTGATGGCCGCTCTAAAAGGTTGATACAGCGGAGCAATGAGCTTTTTCCAGCCCCTGAATAGCCAACGATTCCATAGATTTCTCCTTCTTGAATGGATAGGGATACATTATCTACACCCTTAACAGCCCCGCTCTTCGTTTGATAAATCTTTGTAAGATTTTGAATCTTTATCATAGGATCCCCTCCTCTTTTTTAAAATTATTATACCTATTGACTTAGATGGCTTTAGTCGATAATTAGTCTTCGTTACGTTCGGAAGATTTAACTTTTTCGAAAAAAAAAGCCTCTTTCAATTGAAAGAGGCATCGAAACACGATCTATTATTTCGACTTATCTTTCAGAATGAAAGTCATTCTGGAGGAATTGGCACCTTCCCATTATGGGGGTTGCCGGACGTCATAGGGCCTTCTCCCTCGGTCGCTCTGGATAAGTTATTTATTAAGTTATGTTTAGTATAGTACTAATTATTCAATCATCTGTCAATATATAATTTTTACTTTTTTAAGAAAATAAATATTCATAGTTGGATAGGCTAGTTGTATAAGTCTGTTCTTCTATCCTGGAAGATAGGGATTGTACTTCGAACGCTATCGACTTCCTGCAAATTTATATCAGTATAGTAGATTCCTTCTTCGGTGTGGCCGCTGATAAGGAGTTCACCCCATGGAGCGATGACCATAGAGTGGCCATTAAAGGTATTTCCCGGATCTGATCCGACACGGTTGACAGCAACGACAAAGCATTGATTTTCAATGGCGCGTGCCTGTAATAGAATTTGCCAATGGTCAATCCTTGGTGTTGGCCATTCTGCTGGTATGAACATAATCTTTGCTCCTCTTAATACATGTGAACGAATCCATTCAGGAAAGCGTAAATCATAACAAATCACGCCACCGCATGTAATCCCATCTAATTCGAATGTATTAAGCTTGTGTCCGGCATTCATATACTGATGCTCATCCATTAATTTAAAAAGGTGGGCCTTACTGTATTCAGAAATAATCATTCCAGTTCGGTCAGCAATATACATTGTATTATAGAATTTGTCCTGATTCTTGGTTGCAACAGAGCCGCCTACAATATTTACATGATACTTTTTTGCCAGTTTTGAGAATAGTTCTTTTGTGTGTATCCCGTCTGCATCTGCAAGCGATTCAAGCTGTTTCAAGGCATAGCCGGTATTCCACATTTCTGGGAAAATGATCACATCTGTATGGTTCTTTGCTGCTTCTTCTGTATATTTCTCTACCTTTGCAAAGTTCTTTTCTGGTTGGCCAAATTCAATATCCATTTGCACTACAGCTATTTTCATTTTTTTCACCACCGCTAGACAAGTTACTTTAAAGATTATAGAATCTTACATAAAATCGCAATCAATTTATTAGTCTTTATGAAACAACATGATTGATTGGAGTGGAAGGCACGAAGACTCCTGCGGGAGAAGCGAGACAGGCGAGACCCCGCAGACACGTAGTGTCGAGGAGGCTCGGAGGTCGCCCGCGGAAAGCGAAGTGCCTGAAACGGAAATCAACAAACATGTTAACAGGGATTATATATATATTTCTAATTTGTCTAAGGTATTTCATATAAGAGGGGTTTTTGCATGAATTATTCTGATCGATTAAAGAAACTGCCGGTACAATTTTTTTCAACATTAGTAAACAAAGTAAATAAGGCAATTGCAGAGGGAAGGGATATTATAAACCTTGGACAGGGTAATCCGGACCAGCCGACACCTCCTCATATTGTAAAGGCCTTACAGAAGGCTGCTGAGGATCCTCAGACACATAAATACTCATTGTTTCGCGGACTTCCGCAATTAAAGGAAGCAGCCTGTGATTTTTATAAAAAGCAGTATGGTGTTGACTTGAATCCTGAAACAGAGGTTGCTATTTTATTCGGAACCAAGACTGGCCTTGTCGAATTACCGATGTGTCTTTTAAATGAGGATGAATTGATGCTGCTGCCTGATCCGGGCTATCCTGATTATTTATCAGGTGTTGTGCTTGGAAATGTACAGTACGAAACGTTTCCACTATTAGCGGAAAATAAGTTCTTACCGGACTATTCTAGGTTTACAGAAGCGCAAAAAAAAGCAGCTCATTTAATGTATTTAAATTATCCAAACAATCCAACCGGTGCAACAGCAGACAGGGCATTCTTTGAAGAAACAGTCAGATTTGCGAGGGAAAATGATGTAACAATTTTGCATGATTTTGCTTATGGCGCGATTGGCTTTGACGGTAAAAAGCCAATTAGTTTTCTTGAAGCAGAAGGTGCGAAGGATGTTGGTATTGAGATGTACACATTATCAAAAACCTATAATATGGCAGGCTGGCGTGTTGGTTTTGCGGTTGGAAATGCTGAGATTATTGAAGCAATCAATTTGATTCAGGATCATTTGTATTGCAGCCTTTTTCCCGCTGTTCAGCTGGCTGCTGTTGCCGCGCTGACAGAGGATCAGCAGTGCGTTAATGAACTAGTAGCGCGCTATGAAAAACGAAGAGATACTTTTGTAGCAGCCTGTCAAAGAATAGGCTGGAATGTAGAAGCTTCATCGGGTTCTTTCTTTGTTTGGCTGCCTGTTCCAGGGGGTTATACAAGCGAGGAGTTTGCTGATTTATTACTGGATAAGGCAGATGTTGTTGTTGCTGCTGGTAATGGATTTGGGAAATATGGTGAAGGCTATATCAGGGTCGGTCTATTGCTTGATGAGGATCGCTTAGAAGAAGCAGTTCTTAGAATTGAGAAGTTAAATCTTTTTAAATAATAATATCTATTAGTAATCCTCTATAGTTAAAAGGGCTTGCTGCTTTTCTTGAAAAGTGCAGCAGGCTTTTTTTGTTAATGCATATATTTTACAAATAAAGACATCACCTATCAAAATCTGATAGACGTCGAAAAGGGGAAACAATCAGATTATTTTTTTCAAAAAAAACGATATTTACAATTTTGTTTACAAGCATATTAATTTGTAAACATGTATGCAAAAAGCATGCAATTGCTTACGTTATGTGTTTGCATGTATACAAAACTGTTTATTTGTATGCGAACTCACATGCATGCCTATATATCAACATGTATGCAAATTTGTAATGATTGTGTACAAGTATTGTATGCGTGTATGCGAATCAATACTTTTAACACTATTAATAAAGTGAGTAAAGTAGCAGTTACTGTATGAGGTATATTAAGCACAAAGGAATCTCAAACAACATTCCCCTCCCCCTCCCCCTTTGTTTCGTGAAAGCTTTGCAAAGATGGCTGCTGAGGGCCCACAAATTCATAAACATTCATATTTTTATGGAATTCCTCAGTCAAGGGAAGCTGCATGAAATTTTATAAAAACAGAACGGAGTAGTTAAGGGATTTGAATTGAAGTCTTTGTTTAATTCAAAAGGAAGACAGATCTTGTCGAACCGCTGATGTGTTTGATAAATGAGGAAAGCCTATGATGAAGACTGAACTGGATGGAGATCCAGATTTATCAAATGATGTATTCGGGGATATCCAGTATGAGATTTCTCTCATACTAATAGAAAAGAGCTTCTTGCCGGACTACTCTATGTCAACAACTGTGAAAGAATAGTCAGTTAATTAACTGGATTTCTCATGAGACCCTATCGATACTTTGTGAACCGTATATCCTTTTGCGAAGGTAAGTTTTGGAAAAATACTAAAACGATAATAACCATTTTTAATAATTTGCTATAATGCGATCCGATCTGACAAAAAAGAGTAGATTAGTTTTTTCCTTAATTCAAAAAAAGTACAAAGGTTTTCGGAAATGTATTATGTATCCTGTTTCGAATTCTTAGTGTGGCGGGCTGGCGAGTGTTGGATTTGTAGTTACGTTACTTGAAATTATTATCGAGTTCATTTGATTCAGTTTCATTTGTACTATTGAGGTCTGCTTCCTGCCTTTCAGAAGCTATAGTTACCTTTAACTGGGGCTGCAATGTCTAGGATGCTCTCGTAACAAGGTGTAAGGCACAGAGTGTTACATTTACCATTTGCGATAGCTGTCAAAATAATAGGAAGCAATTTGAAGATTGTATTCGGCCTTTTATTTGGATGATAATTTTGTACCAGAAGGTTAAGGCATGAAGAGTTTGCTGATTTAATATAGTGGCATGTGGCTGTAGTTGCGGGAGCCGGGAAGTGGCTTTAATAAATATGTCGAAGGGCATATCAGTTTCGTTTTACCACTTTATGAAGAGAACTCTAGGAAGGTAGTTAGTATGATCGAGAGGCTTATACTCTAGAAATAACTGAGTTTGATTATGGTTATTATATGAACTGATAGCTAGTATTTACTTCGCGAGGTATTTTTCTACTTTCCTAATAACTTACAAATAATTACATTGTCAATTTAGTCTATCAAAGAGGTAGTCAGAGTATATTTAGTTAAATCTAGTATCTAAAAATCAATATATACAATTTTGTTTACAAGTATACAATCATGTATGCGTTTGTTTTTGAAAATTGTATACTTGTAAACAAAAGAGTTTGCATGCAAACAAATACGTATATACCGCTATAAATCAACATGTAAACAAAATTGCGTTACTTGTATACATGTATTGTAAGCATATATACTTGTAAACAAAGAATGTTTGCTTATTACACTTTTGTTACTTTTCACTTTCAAATATTGAAAAACCTACCAATCTTGTGTAATCTTAAAGAACACAAACTAGATCTTTAGTAGATTTATTTGTATCCTAATTTTTGGGAAAAGAAAGGAAGAATGTTGATGTCAAATTCGAGAATTGCCGCTGTTGATGTTGGTAATGATTCTATTAAAGCTATTTTTGGAACACTAGACTTTGAATTAAATATACCGAATATTATTGCAAGAGATATTGAAGACCGCCCAGTTATCGGGATTGAAGAATTGAATAGTAAAAATCCGCTGGACGGAATTCACGTACGAGTACACTCCCCTGCTTTAAAAGAGAATAATGTGATTTACCGTGTTGGTAACCTAGCTACTAAGAGTAATAATACAACGGAGCTAGACCCAGGAAGCAGCAAATCAGAAGAAGATCAAACATTAGTTATGCTTTTTACTACGTTAGCAATGGACGCTGTAAGAGATGAAAACGCACAAATCTTCAAAAAGAATGGAAATATCATTGATGCATTATATACATTAGGAACAGGTCTTCCTCTTCGTGAAGTAAAAGAAGGGAAAGATGCAGGTTATCGCTCAAGATTACTAAGCTCTGTGCACCAGGTTGAATTTTTAGTTACGCCAAAGTACCAAGGTATTAAGGTTAATCTAAAGTTTGAAGAAGTAAAGGTGTATCCAGAGGGGTTTGCAGCTTATATTAACCTAGTAATGGATAACAATTTAAATATTATTAATAAAGAATTGATTGATAAGCGTATTCTCATTCAGGATATTGGTGGACTATCAACGGATATTGCTGTTATTAAAAACCGAAATGTTGACGATGATAAAGCGCAAGGCTTTAATTTAGGTGTTTCTGAATCGTTAGAGCAGATTCGTGAAGAAATAAGAATGAAGCATGGTGTTGAACTAGACAGCCGCAGAGATGTGGTAGAAATATTAACGAAAAAGCATGACCGTAATCATATTATGGTAAAGGGCAGCCGTACAAGCGTTCATGATATTACTGATCGAATCCTGCTTGATTTGGCTAAAAAACAATATCGTTTATTACGTAATACATGGCAGAAGAATTCTCAAACAGAAATCTGCTATTTTGTTGGCGGCGGATCCAATGTACTTAAAGATTATTTAAAAACTCTTAATAACAGCTTAGACGGCTATAATATCGATTTCTTTGAGGATGAGAAGGAAAGCATCTGGATGATGGCAAATGCTTATTACAAGCTTATTACTGATTTCACTCGCAAGCAGGAGAAGGTAAAGGCCAAAGCGGTAGAGTCTAAACCAGGAGATATGAGAAAACCTGTAAATGTAAAATAAGGTGATTAAATGAAAAGGACTTCGGCAAATGAGATTACGAGGGGACAAACGATATCCTTTCGAATCCCTTCTGACACACCAGACCATATATTAAAACAATTGACGAGATTAAAGGAAATAGAGCGAAGGAATTTTTCAAGTAAAATCGCTGACTTCGTTGTACAAGGAGTTAACAGCTCTTCCTTACGAGACAGAGAAATGGTTACGATTCCGCTTCCGAAAAGCTTAACGAAAGTACAAAGAGACTGGCTGAAGCATGAGCACTCGGAAGCGCTGTTGGGCAGCATTATCTACCAGCTTATTTCAGATCCTGTTCGTGCCTCATCCTTGTTAGCATCCTTTAATAGCAGCAGTTTGGATATAGACGAGGCGTTATATCTTCAAGAAGAAGTGGGATTTTCGCGTGTTTCCGCTGCAAAAGAGGAACCATTCAATGAGGACTTAGATAGTGAAGAAATAGCTCTAGGTGACCCGTTACAGGACTTTGATGATGATTTAGGTAGTTTTGATTGGGAAAGTGCGAAACAACAGGAAGCGGAGGAAACGGAAGCAGAAGATGATGCCGAGGAACTGGACGTTGATGACCTACTTGGCGGCTTCCTTGCGAAGATGAATCAATAAAAAAAGGGAGGCACCTATGTGCTTCCTTTTTTTATTGATCTCCCATGAGGATTGCCTCGAGGTGTGCCTCATAAATAAAAAGGACAGTCCCTTCACTGCATTAATGCACTGGGGGACTGTCCCCCACTCCGTTAATGTGAAAAAGCCCATCATCACTATGCTAGTGATGATGGGCTTTTGTTTAAGCAGTATTAGATGATACCTTGAGAGATCATAGCATCTGCAACTTTTAGGAATCCAGCGATGTTGGATCCAACTACTAGGTTGCCTGGGTGACCATATTCTTCAGAAGCATTCTTACTGTTACGGTAGATGTTTACCATGATTTCATGTAATTTTGCATCTACTTCTTCAAATGTCCAAGAAATTCTTGCGCTGTTTTGTGCCATTTCTAGTGCGGAAACTGCTACACCGCCGGCATTAGCTGCTTTTGCAGGTCCGAAAAGAACTCCATTTGAAAGGAATACTTCGATTGCTTCTAATGTAGAAGGCATGTTAGCACCTTCACCGATAGCTTTTACGCCGTTAGTAACAAGAATTTTCGCAGAAGTTTCATCAATTTCGTTTTGTGTTGCACAAGGAAGTGCGATATCACATGGGATTAACCAGATGTTTTCACAGCCTTCGAAATAATCTGCTTCTGGATGCTCTGTTACATATTCGCTGATACGTTTTCTCTCAACTTCTTTTAGACGCTTGACTGTATCAAGGTTAATACCGTTTTTGTCGTAAATATAACCGTTAGAATCAGAGCATGCAACTACTTTTGCACCTAATTGCATTGCTTTTTCCATTGCGTAGATTGATACGTTACCTGAGCCAGATACAACAACTGTTTTATCTTGGAAATCAAGACCGTTGTCTTTTAACATTTCTTGTACAAAATAAACTGCACCATAGCCAGTTGCTTCTGTACGTGCTAAGCTTCCGCCGAAGCCAACTGGTTTACCAGTTAATACGCCAGCATGGAAGGCATTGCGAAGTCTTTTGTATTGGCCAAACATATAGCCGATTTCTCTTCCGCCAACACCGATATCACCAGCAGGAACGTCAGTGTCAGGTCCGATATGATTTGAAAGCTCTGTCATAAAGCTTTGGCAGAAACGCATAATTTCAGCATCAGATTTGCCTTTAGGATCGAAATCAGATCCACCTTTACCGCCACCGATTGGCTGGCCTGTTAAAGAGTTTTTGAAGATTTGTTCAAAGCCTAAGAATTTAATGATGCTGGCATTAACTGATGGGTGGAAACGTAATCCGCCTTTGTATGGTCCGATTGCACTGTTGAACTCAATACGGAAACCGCGGTTAACCTGTACCTTACCTTGGTCATCTACCCATGGTACTCGAAAGATAATTTGTCTTTCAGGCTCAACAATGCGCTCCAATACGCCTTGTTCCATATAATGTGGATGCTTATCGAAAACAGGTGCAAGAGAATCTAGGATTTCTTTCACTGCTTGATGGAATTCGCTTTCGTTAGGATTGCGTTTTTTAACAGCTTCAAATACTTGTTGCACATATTGTGCGCCTTTTACTTCTGTAGATGTTGGCACTATAATCATCCTTTCATGATATATAAATTTGAGTGGTATTAATATTTAATAAAATCTTTATTTATTCAGTTTGTCAATTACAATCATATTTTATAATCCTGAAGTAATCTTAACAATATATAATTTAGATTAAACTGATGCCAATACGATATAATATCTAACAATACTATAAGAAAAAAATATTTAATGCTATAATTGTATGAAAACGCACAACATTTTAATAAAAAATGGCAATTTCCTTATAAAATTTAACAAAATGTAAATTGTGTATATATTTTGAACAATCAATGCCATCGTGATATTAGATGGATAAAGGAGTAACAGGATATGGAACTTAGACAAATTCAATACTTTATTGAAGTAGCGAAAAGGGAACATGTAACAGATGCAGCGGTCCATTTGCATGTGGCTCAATCAGCAATTAGCAGGCAAATATTTAACCTGGAATCGGAGCTTGGTGTTGATTTGTTTATTCGTGAAGGCAGAAACGTAAAGCTGACGCCGATTGGAAGAATGTTTCTTGAACAAATGGAGGAGGCAGTCACGATTCTGGATAATGCGCGGCGCCAGGTATCTGAGTATTTGGATCCTGAGCACGGGACCATTCGAATTGGATTTCCGAGCAGTTTAGCCACTCATACAATGCCGACGGCTATTTCTGCCTTTCGTGAGCGCTATCCACATGTGAAGTTCCAGCTGAAGCAGGGAGCATACTATCCTCTAATAGAACTCGTTGCAAGAGGCGAAATAGATATGGCGCTGCTAGGACCTGTACCGATGAATGAAAAAAAGGTAAAAGGAAGCATCTTTTTTACAGAGGAGCTCGTTGCCATACTGCCAAAGGACCATCCGCTTGCAGGTGAGGCCTCGTTAACATTAAATCAACTGAGAGATGACTCATTTATTTTGTTTCCAGAAGGGTTCATTTTACGTGAAGTGATAGTAGATGCTTGTGCGAAGCTTGGTTTTCAACCAAATGTATCATTCGAGGGTGAGGATATTGATGCGATTAAAGGTCTTGTTTCTGCGGGTCTAGGAGTAACCATCATTCCAGAGGTCACAATTCTTGATAATCCGCCACGTTCAACTGTAAAGATTCCAGTGATTGAGCCGAATGTAACCCGGACGGTCGGTGTTATCATTCCACGACATCGTCAGCTTCTGCCAACACAAAATCTATTTTATCTGTTTTTGATGGACTTCTTTGCTCGTCAGGAGCTGTATTAAAGGGAAAAGTCGTTTTATAACTATATGCAAAAATGTCCGCTATTGTACTCGGTCACTTTTCAAATTGAATAAAAAAGAGGGGATCGCACTGATCACCCTCTTTTTTAGTTTAGAAATGATATTAATGAAGAATGCTTCCATCTGCTCTAAATACCGCTAATCCGACGGTGAGCACCAGCATGAGCAGTAAGCATAAGGTATCACGCTTTTGCCAGGTTAATTTGCGAAACGTTGAGCGCTTTTCTCCTGACTGGTAGCCCCTAACCTCCATTGCATTTGCCAGCTCTTCCGCGCGGTTTAATGAGCTTACAAAGAGGGGAAGCAAAACCGGTACTAATGTTTTCATTTGCTTAAGTAGAGAGCCTTCACCGAATTCAGTGCCTCTTGCACGCTGGGCGTCCATTACCTTTTGGGTTTCATCAAGCAGATTGGGGATAAAACGTAAAGAAATAGAGAGCATTAATGCTAACTCATCTACTGGAACCTTGAGGGCACGCAGCGGACGTAATAATGAATTAATACCGTCGGTTAAGTCAATTGGTTTTGTCGTCAATGTCACGACGGTTGAGACGAAGACGATCATGACAAAGCGGCAAAAGATAAAGACGCCGTTCGTCAGCCCAAATTCGGAAATGGTGATGGGTCCCCAATCAATGTAAATAGTGCCGCCAGAGGTAAATAATATTTGTAAAAGAACAGTAAAAAGGATCAGCCATATGAGGGGTCTGACACCAAGAAGGTACGTTTTAAAGCTTACGCCAGATAAATACATAACGAATAACGTGAAAATCCAAAGCAACACATAGGTCTGCCAATTATTTGCTAAAAATAAAACGAAGATAAAATAGATACAAGCGAGCAGCTTTGAACGGGGGTCGAGCATATGAATCCAAGAGTCACCTGGAAAATAACGTCCTAAAATGAGTTTATTCATGCTAATCCCACCTCAATAAAAGCATCTGCAAGATCTTCTATTGTTAGACAGACCTTTGGTAAAACAATCCCTGTTTTCTTTTCAAAATTCAGCTGGAACCGCCGTGCATCTGGTACATCAAGATGCCATTTTTCCAATTGTTGTTGGTTGGCAAACACCTTTTCAACATAGTCATGTAGCACAATTTGACCCTTCTCCATGACAATAACTCGATCTGCATATGTAACGACATCCTCCATATCATGGGTCACAAGCACAGTAGTCATCCCTCTATCCTTGTGCCAGGAGGCTATTAAGTCCATGATTTCCTTGCGGCCGTTAGGGTCCAGCCCGGCCCCTGGTTCGTCTAATACTAAAATGTCAGGCTGCATCGCCAGTATCCCAGCAATCGCAATTCGCCTTTTTTGACCTCCAGATAAGGAGAACGGGGACTTTGTTAATATATCCTGCGTTAGGCCAACCTGCTCTACTACATGCTTTGCAATTTCCTTGGCCTCATCCTTTGAGACACCAAAGTTCATTGGTCCAAAGCAGATATCCTTTTCAACCGTTTCTGCAAATAATTGTGATTCTGGGAATTGAAACACCATCCCGACTCGTTTCCGAATTGATTTTAAAGCATGCTTATTTTTATCTGGTTTTATCACTAAATCCCCAACTGTAATCTGACCCTCTTTCGGAAGCAGCAAGCCATTCATAGCCTTTAACAGGCTTGATTTACCAGCACCGGTATAACCAATGACTGCTGTATATGAGCCAGATTCTATCCTGACATCGACTGAATGAAGCACTAACGGGCTTCGAATCGGGCCAAGTTGATAATCAGCAGATACATTTTCGAAATTTACTTCCATAGCCAATGCACCATTTCTTCTTCTGTCATATAGCTGTTCGGAACACTGCGATTCCGTTTCAGCAATGTCCGCCGCAGCTTTTCAGCAAATGGGGGCTCCCATTCTAATTCTCCTTGAAACACGTCCTGCGGCGGGCCGCACCGCTCAATGTGACCCTCTCGGAGCATGAGAATGCGGTCGGCCGAAGCAGCTTCGTTCATATCATGTGTGATGGATATAATGGTAATATTCTGTGTCGACCTCAGCTGCTGCAGCGAGGCAAGTAGCTCACGACGGCTCCTTGGATCAAGCATAACTAAGGCTTCATCCAGAACAAGCACGTCCGGCTTTAAGGCAAGAACACCTGCAATGGCAACCCGCTGCTTTTGACCCCCAGATAATCGGGAGGGGTCGTGCTCACGGAAGGCAGACATTTCGACCATTTCAAGTGCCTCATCAATTCTAGTTTTCATTTCATCATAAGGCATATTCAGATTCTCAAGGCAAAAGGCCACATCATCTTGAACCGTCGTTCCAATGAATTGATTATCAGGATTTTGAAATACCATGCCAATACGACGCCGCAATTCCCATTTTGTATCGTCGTTCAACTCCCGTCCAGCAATGGTGATACGCCCGCTTTGCGGTACTAATAAGCCAACAAGCATTTGTGCGAGCGTGGATTTTCCTGAACCATTGTGTCCGACAATTGCCACCCATTCTCCTTTATCGATGGAAAAAGAAATATCTGATAATGTTTCCTTTTCTAAACGTTGATCATAACGAAAAATGAGATTATTCACTTCAATAATAGGTGTTGGCATGAAAAAATACCTCCTTACATAATGAAAGAAACGACCATCATCATAATAATAGAGCCGTTCACCAAAACTAAATTTTTAATGGCCAGATGAAACGTTTCAGATTTTATTTGCTTCTTATTAAAAAGAGTTATATGTTTCGATACTGGAATGATAATTAATAGACTAAGCAGCATAATTGTCGGTAACACATCAAATAATACAGCCGTCAAAATTGATACAAATGTAGCTATATAAAGCACATTATAGAGAGCAATAGCTGTTTTTTTACCAATATAATATGGCAGTGTAAAGCGTAAATTCTTAATATCATCCTCAAGATCACAGATATTATTAGCTAACATAATATTGGCAATGGTGAAGATACACGGAAGGGAAACCCAAACAATTTCACCCAATAGAGCAAGATTCATCCCAAGGGTCAGCGTGTGTCCATCTAAGATTAAATTTGCAATGCCCTGATCATAAGCATTTACATACACTATTAAAAATAGGATTCCAAATCCCATTGTGACGCCGGAGAAAACTTCACCAAGCGGCATACGGGAAATAGGAACAGGCCCATAGGTATAAAAGACTCCGATAATAAAGCAAATGATACCAAGGAAAAGGACAAGGAGATCTGTGCGAAAAACAAGCCAAATGCCGAGTGCTGTTGCAATCAATAACATGGTAATAATGGTATTTCTCACTAACCGTACAGAAATGTTAGCCTGTCCGATAATATTTTCTCTTTTACGATATTCATCCGTTGTCGCTTTTTTATAATCCATATAATTATTAATAGCTGTTGTTGTTAAATCGAATATTAGCATAGATGAAAAAAATATAACTGTATTTAACGGTTTAAAGGTCTCAAATCGATATACAACAAAGAGCAAGCCTACTAAGAATGGAAATAGGCTTGCCACTTTTGTTTGGATTTCGATGAGTTTTAAAAAGGTACGCAGTGACATAAGATGTTCCTCCTTAAGGAGCCGGCCTTAATTAGCCAGCTCAAATTCATCGTTCGTTAACTCGAAGTTCTTTTTTAATCCGGAAGTGATATACACTTTATTATCGGTACTAATGAAGATAGCTTCCACACCTTTAAAGTTCTCAACAAATTCAAGTCCACCTTGAATTCCCTTTGAAAAAAGGGAGGTTGAAAGTCCGTCGCCGTCAATCGATTTTTCAGATACAATCGACACACCTGCAATGTCATTGTTAAAAGGATAGCCGTCATCAGGATTTAACAAATGATGATATGTTTTTCCGTCTACTTCTAGGTAACGCTCGTAAATACCAGAGGTAACAATGGACTTATTATTTTCAGAAATTTTTCCAATGGTTTCTCCTCTTGATAATAATGGGTTTTGGATTCCAACTGTCCAGTCTCTTCCTGAAGGATTATTTCCCAAGACATAAATATTGCCGCCTAGGTCAACAATGGCTGTAGTTACATTGTTTGCCTTTAGCACTTCAACCACTTCATCAGTGATAAATCCTTTAGCAATTGCACCTAAATCCAGCATCATTCCCGGATTCTTCAAAAACACTGTTTGTTCTTTTTTATTTAATTCAACCTGTTCATAATCGATTAAAGGCAGTACTGCATCAATTTCAGACTGCTCTGGCTTTCGGGCATCAGGAAAGCCGATGCGCCAAAGATTTGTCAGAGGTCCGATTGAGATATCGAAACTACCCTTTGTATCGACGCTGTACGCCTCACCAGCTTGAATCAGCTCATAAATATCCTTTGATACTTTTACCGGTTCAACGCCAGCCTTTCTGTTGACTTCATCAATCTCAGACTTTTTTTCATTTTCATTTACTGTAATATGTGCCGCCAAGTACTTTATACGATCAAAGGCTTTCTCTAAAACCTCTTCTTTTCCCTCGTCATAAATTTTCACGGTAACAACTGTTCCCATTAGAAATTCGGTTTTCTTATATGGGCTTGTCAGTAGTTTAGGTTCCTTTGCTTCTTTTTCCTGCCCTGCACAGCCGGAGAGAAATAAAAGGAATATCAATAGGATCGATAAGAGTTTGTTTTTCTTCATAATTATTCAAACCTTTCTTTTCGAAAAGACCTTCTCAAAGTCTCTAACGCTTTTATTGAATGTTAGTATGAGTGAAATCATTATTTCTGCAGATAATAACGTTACTATTTAATAGGGATAGTATTTCCAACTTTAGTGCAGGTATGAGGTTTTTGTTTTTTGCTTAATGATTATTCTCCTTTATATAGCATACTAAATTCACTTGGACCTTAAGTCCTATAAAAGGGTAATTTTTACCTCTGTTGTACAGAGGGTAGTGGGAGGCAATTCCCCTCCACCTTCCAATTATGCATAGTTACCTATATTATAGGACAAACTCATAATAGCTTTTTTTATATGAGATGTCTATGGGAGTAAGAGCGTGATATAAGGCTGTTTTTGAATGAAGTGATAGAAAGAAATGTGATTATTTCGCTGAAAATATAGACTTTATTATGGTAATTATAGAGTTTTTATACATTTCGTGAACATGTCTATTTTTGTTAACTTTTAGTGAACAGTATAGACAGTATCTATCAATCTGTGTAGTATATAGGTTGTGGTTGTTCATTTATTCACAATGAGAATTAATATCAACTTTTAGAGGGGAATGAGTCAATTGGCAGAGAAAAAGATAGTTGTCATCGGTGCGGGTTATGCCGGTGTACATGCAGCCAAAAAACTTGCAAAGAAATATAAACGTGACGATTCAGTATCAATTACATTAATTGATCGCCATTCATACCATGTAATGATGACAGAGCTTCATGAAGTTGCTGCAAATCGTGTTGAACCGAAAGATATCCAATTTGATTTACGCAGACTGTTTAACCGTACAAAAGTTAAGTTAGTGACAGATAACGTAAAGAAAGTTGATCATGATAAAAAGGTAATCACAACAGAGCACGGCTCTTATCCATATGATTATGTAGTTTTAGCAATGGGCGGCGAGGCAAATGACTTTGGAACACCTGGTGTCGGCGAGCATGGTTTCACGCTTTGGTCATGGGAAGCAGCTGTAAGATTACGTGAGCATATCGAGCATACAGTACGCAAGGCAGCGAATGTTCAAGATCCAGCAACACGTAAAGCCATGCTGACTTTTACTGTCTGCGGTTCCGGTTTTACTGGAATTGAAATGGTCGGTGAATTAATTGAGTGGAAAACAGGGCTTGCGAGAGAATACAAGCTGGATGAAGAGGATTTTACATTATACGTAGTAGAAGCTGCACCAACCATTTTAAATATGCTTGATCGTACAGATGCGGATAAAGCTGAACGCTATTTAGTAAAACAAGGTGTAAAAATCTTAAAGAACGCACCAATTGTTGAAGTAAAAGCTGAATCCATTGTATTAAAGTCAGGCGAAGAAATTCCAACACATACATTAATTTGGACTGCTGGTGTTAAAGCTAACTCCGATACAAAGGATTACGGAATGTCATCAGGCCGTGCTGGGCGCTTAATCGTTAACGAGTACATGGAAGCTGAAGGCAAAAAAGACACATATGTTGTCGGTGACTTAGCTTATTATGAAGAAGATGGCAAGCCGATTCCGCAAATCGTTGAAGCAGCTGAACAAACAGGTGCAACAGCAGCGAAAAACATCATTGCTGCAATCAGCGGCGGGGAAAAGACGGCATTCCATGGTAAATACCATGGTACGATGGTTTCAATCGGCGGAAGATATGGTGTAGCAAACCTAAGCGGTATGCGTCTAAGCGGCTGGTTAGCAAACTTCATGAAGCATATGGTTAATATCTATTATTTCCTAACAATCGGAAGCGGATATTATATTTGGCAATATATTAAGCATGAGATTTTCCATACAAAGGACAAACGAAATATCTTCCGTGATGTAACAACACGCTACGGAAACGTTATTTGGAGCTTCCCATTACGTCTATTCCTAGGTTGGTTCTGGATTGAAGAAGGCGGTAAGAAGATTTTCGGTGAAACAAACTGGGCAGCAGGCAAATTTAGTGTTGGTGATGATTCTTGGCTTGTAAGTGAATCTGTAAAAATGCCTTTCGAATGGTTACAAACTGCAACAACAGGTGCCAGTGCAGCCGCAGAAGGCGCTTCTGAAACGACTACCGTAGTTGCTCCTACTGTATTACAATCAATGCCAGATTGGTTTGCAGCAATCATGAAGCTTATGATGCCAACTCCAGAAGTGGCAATTGCAATGCAGCAGATGGTTGGTTTTGCAGAATTTATTATGGGTATTGCACTTGTACTTGGGCTTTTCACTTGGCTTTTCAATTTTGTAAGCATCAGTATGCTAATAATGTTTACTTTAACAGCTATGCTTGGCTGGGATAAATTCTGGGCGTTACCTGCTTCTTTCGCATTAATGAACGGTGCTGGAAGATTCCTTGGTTTAGATTACTATGTATTACCAGCTTTAGCAAAAGGGCTTGGCGGATGGTGGTACGGTAAAGAACGTTCTATCTACAAGGATAAATAAAATAGATCAACAGAGTAAAGCGTGAGGTATTTATGTCTCGCGCTTTATTATCTTTACATAATAATTATCTTTTGTTACTGCAGGCTGATGGTTATACTATACGGTAGCAATTATTGATAAGGAGTGAAAAGAATTGAAGGGATTTTCCTCCATGATTAAGCGATGGGATATTATTGTAACTCTCGTTCTTGTGCTGCTTTCTTTTCTTCCTGCTGCTTTATTTAGTTACCAACAGGCCGAGAAAAGCAATGCTGTTCAAGGTGACGGTACAGGTGAGCCTCCGGTTTATGTTGCGGTCATTTCCGTCAACAATGAGGAAGTCAAACGGATTACTCTAACGGGGAATACGAAAAATGAAGTATTTGATGTGTTCAGTTCGGACAAAGATTATAATACGGTAGAGGTAAGGGGCGAGGAGATCCGTATCAAGGGAGCAAACTGTGCGGATCAGGTTTGTGTTCAATTCGGGTTTCTTTCCAAGCCTGGTGAAACGGCCGTTTGTCTGCCGCATAATTTTATCATAGAAATTGAATCTATCGGTGGTTCAGCAATCGAGGATGAACCGATTATCAGTTCATAGATTGAGGTATATAAAATGACAAAAAATCAGCGCATTGTATACATAGCCTTATTAGCGGCTCAAGCTGTCATTATTAGCATACTCGAACGGGCCATTCCCTTTCCCTTTGCCATTGCTCCTGGGGCTAAATTAGGTATGGCTAATATTATCACTTGTATGGCTCTATACACCCTGTCGGTAAAGGATGTCACAAAAGTAGTGTTAATTCGCATTACCCTTTCTGCTTTATTAGGCGGCAACCTGTCATCCTTTATGTACAGTGCATCCGGTGCAATCTTGAGCTTATTGGGAATGATTCTCGTTAAACAATTAGGACCATCACGGATTAGTTTAATCGGAGTAAGTGTGGCAGGCGCCATCATGCATAATGTCGGGCAGCTGTTGATTGCCAGCTGGATTGCTCAAACATGGACTGTGTTACTTTATTTACCAGTTATGTCCTTTATCGGCATCCTGTCTGGAATCGCGATTGGCATTATCGCTAATTATCTTCTGACACATGTAGAGAAGTTAGTTTATTATCGGTATTTGAATGAATAGAAGGTTTGTGCAAGGCTCCTGAGTTACTTGGGGCCTTTTTGCGTTTTGGGGTGCTTGATGAAGGATAAAAGGAGAGAGTAAGCTTCGAAAATGTCTTTCATAAGGGTTCTGAAGGACAACAAGGAGTGAGTGAGTCAGAAAGATGTCTTTCATAAGGGTTCTGAAGGACAACAAGGAGTGAGT
>Ga0180215_1001883_pt1 | contig 22068 bp, 23 predicted proteins | sample eDN3rd37CBELigBY_FD_128871 | JGI IMG/M metagenome (GOLD analysis project Ga0180215, IMG submission 128871) | Enriched backyard soil microbial communities from Emeryville, California, USA - eDNA 3rd pass 37_C BE-Lig BY (version 2) (version 2) | ecosystem: Environmental > Terrestrial > Soil >... | reverse complement strand
AGGATGACTTGAGGTCATCCTCTTTTTCATAGAAAAAGTGCAGAATAAACGATAGGCTTCGGTTCTTTTGACTAGCACGTTCTCGAAACTCACTGTGTTTTGCCAAAAAAGATAGCTCTGGCTAGAGAATTCATATGCTCTCCTTTATTCAAACCACGTTGGATTCTCCTACTTAATGATTCATTCGAAATATAATCCAAAAGGAAAATAGTCTTTTCAATACGTCCCATCTCTCGAAGATCTGTTGCCAAGCTATTCTGCCTAGAATAGGAACCTAATTTCTCCATAATTAAAGATGCGGATACCGTTCCTTCCCGGATAGATTGAGCAAGGCGCAGTACATCCACATAATTTTCTTTAATGACCTTTGTATTCTTCCATCGTTTTTGCTGAGTGGAAAAAGAGCACTATTTTTTGATTGGACAGGGGGATAAGATTTGTCAACGCAAAAGCCGTATGAGGAAGAATGGGTACGACTCAATGAAACACTGACAAAGATGAAAGAGCAGCTAACAACCCTGGAAGCGATCCCCAAATATGTAGGGAATAATTATACGGAACAGGTCTTAGAGGGAATACGTGAGAAAAACCGCACGGATTGTGATCTTGGGGATCTGCTCATAGCGATCTTCGTTCTCTCATCATCCCAATCAATACCCGGTAATACATTTCGTCCATATCCAGAATTACTTGCCCTGTATGTAAGTCTAGAAAATAGGGAAGTTCAAGGTTGTTGTTCAAATAGGCATCAATAAGTTCGTCCATTAAATATGAGCAGTATGAGCAGAACCTTAGATACCAGTCAGATCCTATCAAAAAAAATTAAAAAAGCTATTGACTATTTCTTTCCATATGCTATTATTAACCAATAATAATTCTTTGAATTCACAGTTAAATACTATGATTTTTTATCAAGAGTGGCAGAGGGACTGGCCCGATGAGGCCCAGCAACCGTCATAAAAAAACATAATCACGTGGCTGATCAGACGACTGAAGGCTCTTTTTTCTCAATGAACATTTTGGGAAAAAAGGGCTTTTTTTATTGAAATGGAGGCGAATGGAACGCCAAAAAATTTTGCATGAAAAACACTATAAAGAGTTTAAACATGACAAAGTAAAGAATTTACTTAAATACCTTTGATCCTCTGGGTAGGACCATCAATCCCCTGGATTATGGACCTACCCAGAGGATCAATCACATCGCTACAAAGATAGCGAGTATTGGATTGAACTTGCCCAAATCTTAGAAAAGGGCCATTTCGATGCGATTTTCCTTGGCCGTGCGGGACTCCAAACAGAGGGAACAGCGAATATAAAAACAGAGATTTGGAAAAAGCTCATCTTAAATGCTGCTGTTCTGCCGATTGCTGCATTTACCAGATTGACTACAGTAAATCTAGTATGGTCTGTATCGTTACTGCCCATTTAGTCAGTGAAGACTAATCCTAAATAATCCAGAGAGGTGGAGGGACTGACCCTGTGAGACCGCGGCAACCGACAGTATTTTGCACGGTGCCAATTTCAGACAGATGAGAATAGATGTGGTTGATAACGCGACTATCGCCCTTTTCTCTCATCGAGCAAAGGGTTTGATTTTTATTAATGAATCCATTTAAAAATTTTAAAAAAGGTTATTGACAAATTAATCCGATGGGAATAGAATGTATTCAACAAATGAAAATATGAAAAACTTCTTATCCAGAGAGGTGGAGGGACTGACCCTACGAAGCCTCGGCAACCGACAATATTTTGCACGGTGCCAATTTCAGACAGATGAGAAGGATTGTGGTTGATATGAATGAACAGTCACCCTTTCCTTTCTCAGAGGAAAGGGTTTTTCTATTTACATAAAAATTAAAGGGGGAGTTCAAGTTCAGGTGGTAGTGGTGGAAGTAACGACGATGATAATACACCAGTAAAGTAATTAAACCAATGGGAAAAATCCTAATGATGCCCACTGTTTTAATATAAAGATGAAAAGATAGGAGAGAGATGAAATGAGCCATTTTACAAGACCTGGAAAGCCTGAATTATCTTCGATAGAAGAAGAAAGAAGGTATAGGAAAGAACGCCTTGCCGGAGCTTTCCGTGTTTTTGCCCGGTTAGGTTACGACTATGGAGTGTCTGGCCACATTACAGCAAGAGATCCAGAACACGAGGATTACTTTTGGGTAAATCCAATGGGTTTACACTTTGATTCCATTAAAACCTCAGACTTGCTTCTTGTTAATCACGATGGTGAGATTATTGAAGGTAAAGGGGTTTTAAATCAGGCAGCATTTGCTATTCACTCACAAGTTCATGCGGCGCGTCCGGATGTTGTAGCAGCTGCACATGCACATACGATTTATGGAGAGGCATGGTCGACTCTTGGAAGAAAGCTTGATCCCATCACACAAGATTCTTGTTATTTTTATAATGATCATGCTGTCTTTAATAGCTATGATGGTGAGGTTTTAGAAAAGAGTGCCGGTCAACAAATTGGTAATGTTCTAGGAAAAAATAAGGCTATCATTCTTCAAAATCATGGGTTATTAACTGTTGGGGCGTCAGTTGATGCAGCGGCCTGGTGGTTTATTACAATGGACCGTTCTTGTAAAGTTCAATTAGCAGCTGAGGCAGCAGGAAAACCAATTCTTATACCAGATGAAGTTGCACAGTTAACAAGAAGTCAAATCGGAAGTGAAGACATTGGGTGGTTTAGTTTTCAACCTTATTGGAATAGTATTGTGAAAGAACAACCAGATTTATTAGATTAAAATTGCCAACATTTTAAATTTATAAATATATTAGTGGAGGAAATCAAATGAAAAAAGCATTAATTGGAATTTTACTTGCTATCACTCTCGCAGCCTCATTAGTGGGATGCGGAGGTAATGAAAAAGCTGTATCAGGGAACGAAGAGAAAAAAGTAATTAAAATCGGTGCTACGGCAGGGCCATTTGAGGAAATTGCCAACGTTGTTAAAGAGCTTGCTTCAAAAGAAGGAATTGAGTTAAAAGTTGTAACCTTTAATGATTACATTGTACCAAACAGGGCTCTTGATAAAGGCGAAATTGATGTAAATGCCTATCAAAACATTCCTTTCCTCAAACAATTTAATAAAGATCATGGAACGGATATTGTCCCACTAGGAAAAACAGTCGCCATGCTTATGGGGATATACACCAAAAAATACAATAGTGTTGATGAGCTTCCAGAGGGTGCTACAGTAGGATTACAAAATGATCCAGTCAATCGTTCTAGAGCGTTATATGTTTATCAAAATGCTGGCCTTATTAAACTGAAACCAGGAACAGATGAGGACAAAGCAACGGTACAAGATATAGCTGAAAATCCTAAAAATTTAAAGTTCAAAGAGATGGAATCTGGAATGCTGGCTCGAACATTAACAAGTTTGGACGCCTCTACAATAAACGGCAATTACGCTTTACAGGAAGGTTACAAGCCAAAAGAGGATGCTATTTATCTGAATAATGAAGATAAGTATACAAACGTGGTAGCGGTGAACAGAAAAGATAAAGATAATGAAATTTATAAAAGAATAGCAGAGTTATATACTTCGGAAGAAGTGAAGAAATTTATCGAGGAAAAATACAATGGGGTTGTAATAGTCGCAGAAGATCCTTTTAATATTGACTTTGAATGATTTTAAAGAGCGGAGCAGATAAATGATTGAGCTTACAGATATTCATAAAACGTTTAAAGTAGGTAACCGAGAGGTGGAAGCTTTAAAAGGTGTTAATATCCGTGTAGACAAAGGTGAAGTATATGGAGTCATTGGCTTTAGCGGCGCTGGTAAAAGTACTTTGTTACGTATGATTAACCTTTTAGAAAAGCCAACGCGAGGAAGGGTTACTGTCAATGGACAAAACCTCTTGGAACTAAATGAAAAGCAACTAAGAAATGCTAGAAAAAGGATAGGAATTATTTTTCAACATTTTAATCTGCTAAGTTCTTTGAATATATTTGACAATGTGGCTGAAATTCTCCGTATAAATAGAGTGCCAAAGCCGGAAATTCAAAGGAAAGTCGATGAATTGCTTAAATTAGTAGGATTAGAAGATAAGGCAAAGGCCTATCCTTCACAGCTCTCAGGTGGGCAGAAACAGCGGGTAGGTATTGCTCGAGCCCTCGCTATGGATCCAGAAATCCTGCTTTGTGATGAAGCAACGTCTGCCTTAGATCCGCAAACGACAGAGTCTATTCTAGAATTGCTGCTTGATATTAATAGAAAACTTGGTTTAACCATTGTTCTGATTACACACGAGATGCATGTCATTCAGAAAATCTGTGATAAAGTAGCCGTCATGGAAAACGGGCAAGTGATTGAGCAAGGTACCGTACTTGATATATTTAGCGTACCGAAACACAATACGACTAAAAATTTCATACGGACAATTTTTAACGATCAAATGCCAGAGGAAATGGTGAAGAAAATTAAGTTTGAAAAATCCTATACAGCTAGATTGCGAATAACTTTTCGCGGAGATGCGGCAATGGATTCGGTCATTGGAAACCTTTCTTCTAAATATGCTGTGGATACAAATATCCTATATGGTTCGATTACTTCAATTAAAGGGACTGCGTTGGGGATTCTAATTGTTCAGATTTCAGGAGAAAAGGACATGGTGAATGAAGCCATTTCTTTTATAAAGGATTCCGTTTACAATATTGAAATTCAATCCCAAAAAGAAGGTAAGCGTGAGGTGTTACAAGTATGACAGAGAGATTATTAGACCTGACGCCGTTATTCACACAATCGCTTTATGAAACATTAATGATGGTTGTGATAGCCCTATTGATTTCAACTTTGATTGGGATTCCATTAGGAATTTTGTTAGTCATCACGCGACCTAATCATTTAGCTCCGAATCGTTGGCTATTTCAGATTTTAAATACAATCATCAATATTATCCGTTCCCTGCCTTTTATCATTTTGATGGTTGCGATCATCCCTTTTACAGAATTCATAGTGGGCTCTGCTATTGGAATAGAAGGAGCTGTTGTACCACTTATTGTATACACAGCCCCTTATATCGCTAGACTTATGGAAACAGCCTTGCTTGAAGTGGATCGTGGCGTGATCGAAGCCTATTTGGCCATGGGAGTATCCCGCACCCAAATCATCATACGTATTATGGTAAGAGAGGCAAGACCAGGTATTTTACTTTGTCTAACAATTGCCACCATCGGTTTGATAGGAGCTACTGCCATGGCAGGAGCTGTTGGTGCAGGCGGATTGGGTGATCTTGCCTTAAGATATGGTTATCAGCAATGGGACTTGCCGGTGATGATTGTCACTGTCATTATTCTTATTATTTTAGTCCAATCCATTCAATCATTCGGAAATTGGGCAGCAAAGAAAATGAAAAAAAATGCGTAGGTAAATGAAGGTGCCCCAAAGTCTTAGCTTTGGGGCACTTACATTGGCTATTCATATAAAAATAATGAAGGGAAAGGCTTACCATGGATATTTTAGAAAGTGGAATGGATTTTGAAAGTCCAATGATGGTGAAGGTGAAACAAACCTTTGATGCCACAAACCTTGATGAAAGCCAGATTATAGACTCAATAACTGAGCAAATGTCTAAAGAACATATTAAACAGTTAATTAAACCCGGGATGAAAATTGCGATTGCAGTTGGAAGCAGAGGGATAAAACATTTAGATGTGACGGTGAAAACAGTTGTAAATAGGTTAAATGAATTGGGGGCAAAGCCTTTTATTGTTCCTGCTATGGGCAGTCATGGAGGAGCAACTGCGGAGGGGCAAGCGGAGGTCATTGATCATTATGGAATATCAGAAGAAACCATGAACGTTCCGATTCTTTCTTCCATGGAGACGGTTGTATTAGGCTCTGTTAACGGAATCCCTGTTCATTTTAGTAAAACGGCAATCGATAGCGATCTGATTATTCCGGTTTGTCGTGTAAAACCACATACTGATTTTAAAGGACCGATTGAAAGCGGAATTTATAAGATGCTTGCGATAGGCCTTGGTAAACATAAAGGAGCAGCTACCTTGCATCGAGCAGGTTTTGCAGCCTTTCCGGAATTAATTCCTGCGATTGGACAATATATTGTCGAGCATGCCCCAGTAGGATTTGCAGTGGCAACGATAGAAAATAGCTATGATGATGTGGATAGTATCCATATTGTTCCAGGCGATAAGATTAGTACCATGGAGCCGGAGCTTTTGAAAAGGGCCAGAAAAACACTGGCGATGATTAACATTAACCCGGTCGATCTTCTCATTGTTGATCAAATTGGGAAAAATATTAGCGGTGAAGGCATGGACCCTAATGTAACAGGTCGGTCACCGGAAGGAATTTCCTATGCAGGTGCCCCTGATATTAAGAGAATTGTCGTACTTGATCTAACAGAAGAAACAGATGGGAATGCCTCAGGCTTAGGTATGGCAGATATTACAACGAGAAAATGCTTTAATAAAATTAACTTGGCTCCAACCTATGCGAATGTGGCAACGGCTGGTGTATTTGATAGTGCAAAAATCCCAATGATTTTAGATAATGATAAAGAGGCCATTGCAGTTGGTTTGAAGGCTGCAACTTTGCTTCCAATTGAACAAACAAGGATTGTTCGGATTCTTGACACTCTTCATCTTTCAGAGTTTTGGGTTTCTGAAAGCATTCTTCCAGATCTCGAAAATGATCCGAATTTTATAATTACAAACGAAAAACGCCCATTTAGTTTTGATCAAGAAGGATTTTTGACATGGTAAATAGGCTAAGCCAAACTCCCCTTTTTGTACATTATTAGCTAACAAACAACAAAAGACGGTTCTTCTGACCTTAGAGTAGGAGAATCGTCTTTTTAACTTCAATAATTTGTCTTAGCGTACGTTTTTCCTGTTTTGTCAGCGGTATCCCTAATAATTACACATCGTTCTATTCGACATTTCTTCGGCGACTCCCAGCAGTATTTATTATTTCTTTGATTCGTTCCTCGAGATTGTTTTCCCCACGAATTCGTTATGGAGCGATCAAAAAAAGTCTTGACTACCAGATTTCATGTGTTAATATTTAAATTAATCAATCCATTGTTTCGTAGCTGAATAATATGAATTCTTATCAAGAGTGGCAGAGGGACTGGCCCGATGAAGCCCGGCAACCGTTAAATTGAGTTTGATACGGTGCTAATTCCTGCAAGACAAATTTGTCTTGAAAGATAAGAAGAAGGATTAGACGTCAGTTGTCTAAAACCTCTTCTTATTGAAGAGGTTTTTTGTATTTGACCCATTATTCGTTGCAACTTAAGTTATAAACGAAGGAAGGGGTGAAAAAACAGCACGAAAATGAGGATGGATAGACAAAGGAATAACGCGGCTGACCAGACAACTGGAGGCTCCTTTTCTTAGATCACTTGCTTAGATTAAGCAGTTTTTTAAGATAGGAGCCTTTTATTGTTTTTGCCACAATAGTTCCAAAGTATTCCCTATTTTCAAATGAATGCCAAAAGACAAAGGAGCGAGGAGAGTATATGGCAAAAGTAAGCTATTTCGAAGAGCAGGGAACTGGTTTTATCGAGATCAATTCACCACCTGTGAACGCATTGGACCAAGAGGTACTCAAGGAGTTATCCAGCATACTGGATCATGTATCTGATGAGGTGGGCGTAGTGATTATTACCGGAGCAGGAGAAAAGGCATTTGTAGCTGGGGCGGATATCAAAGAATTTCCTGAGCTAAAACGGGTGGCAGGTGAAACTCTTTGTCTGAATGGCCAAGCCGTTTTTCAAAAAATAGCAGATCTTAAGCAACCGGTTATTGCAGCGATCGATGGGTTTGCCCTAGGCGGTGGATTGGAGTTGGCTTTAGCCTGTGATTTCCGGATTGCTACTCCGAAATCACAGTTTGGACTTCCTGAGGTTAAGTTAGGAATTATTCCCGGATATGGTGGAACCCAACGTCTCCCACGTTTAATCGGAAGTGGAAAAGCAAAACAGTTAATCTACTCGGGAGAATTCTTAACGGCGGATGATGCTTATCGAATTGGACTAGTCGAAGAGATTGCTGAATCCGCGTTAGAAAAAGCGAAAGAGTGGGCGCAGAAAATTCTAAAACGTGGGCCCCTCGCTGTTCAAGCGGCAAAACAGGCCATTAACCAAGGGCTGGAGACCAGTCTACAGCTAGGGCTGGAGCTGGAGGCTCGTTTATTTGGAGAGATATGTGAAACGGAAGATAAAAACGAAGGAGTAAAAGCATTCTTAGAACGGCGTGAAGCTGATTTCACAGGAAAATAGGAGGATTCATAGATGGCGATTAAAAAGATAGGGATTGTAGGATTTGGAACAATGGGGTCAGGAATTACCCAGTCCTTTATTGAGTCAGGGTTTGATGTTGTTGCTTATGAAAAAGAGGAGAAATTTTTTGATCGTGGTTTATCTTTGATCCACAAAAATTGGGATCGTTCCATCACAAAGGGGAGATTGACGGAAGAACAAAAGAAACAATATGTATCACAATTGCAAACTACAGTCGATTTGAATATTTTTACCGAGGTCGATTTCGTGATCGAAGCGGTCAACGAGAATATCGAGTTGAAAAAGCAGATCTTTCAAGCTTTGGACAAAATAGTTCGGCCTGAAGTGGTCCTTGCAAGCAATACCTCTGGACTTAGTACTACAGAAATTGCGAGTGTAGTAGTAAACCCATCCCGCGTGATTGGCTGCCATTTTTTCAATCCTGTGCCAGTCATGAAGCTAGTTGAATTGATTCGGGGATATGAAACAAGTGAGGAAACCTATCAATCAGCTAAAGGGTTAGTGAATACTCTTGGGAAAGAGCCGATAGATGTCAAGGAATCGCCGTTATTTGCAGTAAATCGTATTCTTGTTCCAATGATAAACGAAGCGATCATTGTCTTGCAGGAGGGAATCGCAAGCGCCGAGGACATTGATAAAGGGATGAAATTAGGAGCCAACCATCCGATCGGACCCCTAGCTTTGGCTGATTTAATCGGCCTCGATACCTTGTTATTTGTTCAGGATTCCCTTTATGAAGAAACGCAGGATTCCAAATATCGGGCGGCCTCACTTCTTCGTAAGCTAGTTAGAGCAGGACATCTAGGCAGAAAAACAGGAAAAGGTTTTTACGATTATCGAGGGTAGGGGGGATCGAGATGGGCACTACGATTGGAGAGCTGGTGGAATGGTCTGCGGTTAACTATCCGCATAAATTAGCATTAGTGTATCCGCGCAAAAATCAAAGATGGACGTACGAAGAAATGGATGCCAAGATTAATAGATTTGCTTCTGCCCTGCAAAGCCTAGGTGTAAAAAAAGGAGATGTGGTTTCCACCTTTCTCTATAATACGAGTGAATTTGTAGTAACCCTATTTGCAGCTGCTAAAATAGGAGCCATCTTTAATCCGATTAATTATCGCTTAACCGCTTATGAGCTCCAGTACATCTTAAACGATGCGAAATCAAAGGTAGTCCTTTTTGAACAGGCGGTGCAAGACATCATTCGTAAGACCATGGAACTAGGGACAGAAGTTGAGCACTACGTGTACGTTGATAATGAACTCCCTGAAGGGGCAAAGAGCTTTCATCAGCTTGTTGAAACGGCATTCGAGAGCTTTGTGCGGCCGACTATAAACGAAAATGATTACTATATCATGATGTATACAAGCGGTACAACCGGCCGTCCGAAAGGAGTGATCCATCGTCATCGGGATATGGTGCATCACAATTTCCTAATGGTACAGTGTATGGGCCTCACCAAGAATGATATCGGTTTAACTGTTGCGCCCCTAAATCATACCGCTGAGTTACATACATCATTCCTACCTCGGGTGATGGTTGGAGCAACGAATGTGCTGCTGCATTCATTTCATACAACCGATGTTTTAAAAACGGTCGAAATCGAAAAAGTGTCGCATATCTTTGCAGCTCCGACGATGGTCAATGTACTTTTGAATGACCCTGATTTTGATCGATATGACTTCTCTTCTGTACGTATGCTTGGTTATGGGGGGGCCTCGATGGCACCAGTGACCATTCGTGAATTTCAGAGACGGACAAACGCCGAGCTGGTACAGATGCTCGGAACAACGGAAATGGGCCCTGTATTTTCTGTGCTTTTTTCCGATGAACAATTGCCTAAAGCTGGCTCAGCAGGAAAGGCCATTCTCACACATCAGGTGCGAGTAGTTCGTCCACAAGAGGACGGAAGCCCATCCCATCCAGATGACCTCTGCAGCATTGATGAAATTGGTGAGATCATTGTGAAAGGCCCCTGTATGATGGTTGAGTACTATAATCGCCCGGAAGCAACCGAAAAAGCGTTGGCATATGGTTGGTATCATACGGGAGATATGGGCTATGCCGATGAGGATGGCTATATCTGGGTCAAAGATCGGCTGGATTTTATGATTAATTCTGGAGCGGAAAACGTCTATCCGAGGGAAGTGGAAGACCAACTTCTTGAACATCCTGAAGTACTTGAAGTGGCGGTTGTCGGGGAACCTGATCCAACGTGGGGCAAGATTGTGGTAGCTTGCGTTGTTCCAAAAGCAGGAAGTTTGGTAAGTGCTGAAAAACTCGATGCGTTCCTTATTCAGGGAGGTAAGCTAGCCCGTTATAAACGGCCAAGAAGGTATGTCATTGTAGACTCGCTCCCTAAAACACCTAGTGGTAAGATCCAAAAGTTTGTCATTGAAAATCAATTAAAGCAGACCAATTAGAAAGGGGAGCACTTCATGCTTTTTGCTTTGTCCGATACACATAAAGAAATTCAAGAAAGCATCCATCAGCTTGCACAGGAAAAGATCAAACCAAGAGCTGTCCAGATTGACGAGTCGGGGGAATATCCTTGGGACATCAAAGAGTTGTTGGCCAAGTATGGGTACATAGGGGCCAATATGCCGGAGGAATACGGCGGAGCAGGATTAGATCTGTTGAGCTTCAATTTAATTGTCGAAGAAATTGCCCGTGTCTGTGCCTCTTCCTCTCAAATTGTAGTCGTCCAGGAGCTTGGTTCTTTACCCATCTTACTTGGTGGGCATGTGGAATTAAAGCAAAGGATTCTTCCAGACCTTGCATCAGGGAAGAAGATTGTTGCCTATGCTTTAACGGAGCCTAACGCTGGTTCTGACGTACAGAGTCTAAAGACACATGCAGAAAAGGATGGCAGAACATACATTTTGAATGGTCAAAAAATCTTTATTTCGAATGGAGGCGTCGCTGACTATTACACTGTATTTGCAAAAACGGAGAGAGGAATTACCGCCTTTGTTGTAGACAAGGATACGCCTGGTTTTAATGTTGGGAAACTGGAGAAAAAAATGGGGATCAAGGGATCACCAACTGCCCAGCTATACCTGGAGAATTGTCGCATACCAGAGGAAAACTTGATTGGGGAGGAAGGACAGGGCTGGCTTTTGGCCATGAAAACCTTTGATAAATCCCGACCAACAGTCGGTGCGCAAGCCCTTGGCATCGCCCAAGGGGCGTTGGATGTATGTCTTCAGTATGTGCAGGAGCGGGAACAGTTCGGCAAATCGATATCCTCTTTTCAAGGTGTTCAATTTATGCTGGCTGACATGGCAACCCAAATTGAAGCAGCACGTTGTCTTGTCTATCGGGCTGCAGAAATGTCTGATCAGATTCAATCTGATGGGAAAAATTCATTGCTCATACGTGCAGCATCTATGGCAAAGTTGTTCGCCTCTGATGTGGCCATGAAGGTAACAACCGACGCAGTGCAGCTCCTAGGGGGATACGGATATATTCAAGAATATGCCGTGGAGAGGATGATGAGGGATGCGAAAATCACCCAAATTTATGAGGGGACCAATCAAATTCAACGATTGGTTATCGCCCGTACGATCATAGGGGGGAAATAAGTTGCAACAGAATCAACTATCTTTCTTATTTCTCCATGGGGCAGGAGGGAGCGCTAAAAAATGGGGCAAAGTGAGTCAGTTGCTTGGCGACCTACCCGCAAAAATTCTGGACCTACCAGGACACGGTAATGATCAAAGCCATACCGTTCCCACAAGCATAGAAGAATACGCAAACCTATTGAACCAGCATATCACTGGGGACACCATTGTTGTTGGCCACTCTATGGGAGGATTAATCGGTTTGGAGTTGGCAGCGATCAATGTAAGAGTCAAAGGCCTTATTCTTGCTTGTAGTCATCCTCGTCTGTCTGTTCATCCGAAAATTTTAGAACAGCTAGCTCAGGGCGTTTTTCCAGAAAACTTCTTTCGGGCCTCTTATGCAAAAAATGCACCTGTAGAACTCTTGGAAGAAGAAAGGGAGGAGCTGTACCGGACGCCAATCGCTACGGCACTGGTTGACTTCCAAAGCTGTGATCGCTACGTAAACGGCGCGAAAGCATTGGCAGAACTGCGAATTCCAATCCTAGCCATTTATGGGGAACAAGATAAATTGTTACCTGCGGACGCAAGAGAGCAGCTTCTTTCTATACGGCCGGATGCTCAATGGGAATCGATATCCGATGCAGGGCATTACGCAATAGTGGAGAAATATGAGGAATTTACCGCATTAATTAAGAGATTTTGGGCAAACACGGTAACCAATTTGAAATAGGAAAGGTAGGGGGTGTTTACTATGATTGAATTGCGAAATGTGAGCAAGGTTTATGAAACGAAAACGAAAAGGATTACAGCGGTGAACGATGTATCCTTAACGATTGAAAACGGAGAGATCTTTGGGATTGTGGGATACAGTGGAGCGGGAAAGAGCTCACTTTTGCGTTGTATCAATATGCTTGAAAAGCCAACAAGCGGGAACGTGATCATTGATGGAGTGGAATTGACTGCTTTGCCCGCATCGAAGCTTCGCGAAGTTCGCCAATCGATCGGGATGATATTTCAACATTTTAATCTAATTGCTAATCGTACAGTAGCTGGGAATATCGCCTACCCGATGGAAGTGGCTGGGAAGAGCAAGCAAGAAATCAAGGCAAGAGCAAGCGAACTTCTAGAACTCGTAGGTTTATCAGACAAGGCCAATACCTACCCATCCCAATTGTCTGGAGGTCAGAAGCAGCGTGTAGGAATTGCACGTGCACTGGCCAATTCGCCAAAGGTACTGCTCTGTGATGAAGCTACATCAGCTCTAGACCCGAAGACAACCCAGTCGATTTTACGTTTGCTGCAAGAAATTAATCAAAAGCTAGGCATCTCCATTGTGCTTATTACCCATGAGATGGAGGTTATTAAAGAAATCTGCCACCGCGTGGCCATTATGGCAGAAGGAAGGGTAATTGAAGAGGGGAGGGTTTATAACATTTTCGCAACACCGAGAGAGAATATTACCCGTCAATTCGTTCAAACTGTCCTAGATTTCCAACTGCCGGATCATCTTTTAAATCAGCGTGGAGAGGATCGGGAAATTGTCAAAGTGATGTTTCAAGGTGACCGCGCAGAAACTCCTGTAATCAATAGAATGATTCGCTCCTTCCAGGTTGAAGTCAATATTTTGCACGGGAAAATTGAGTACATCCAAAACATCCCGCTTGGCACCTTTATTATGGAGCTCATTGGGGAAAAACGCGAACGGTTGAAAGCACTTGACTTTCTTGTACGCGAAACGGCAGGAACAGAGGTGATACAACATGCAGCTTCTTGATCAGATAATCGCAATATGGCCTGATTTGAATAAGGCCTTCTATGAAACCTTTTTTATGCTATCATTCTCAGTATCCCTATCGGCATTGGTTGGAATACCCTTAGGGATGCTTCTCTACATAAGCGACAATCACTTATTAGGTGAAAAGCTTTGGCTGAATCGCAGCCTCGGTTTTATAGTCAATGTCATACGATCAACACCGTTCATTATTCTGTTAGTGGCTTTGATTCCATTTACCGCTTGGGTAGCAGGCACAATTGTTGGACCCCAAGCGGCTACGGTTCCGCTGACAATCTCAGCCATACCTTTTTATGCTAGGCTCGTTGAATCTTCACTAAAAGAGGTTAATCGCGGTGTGATTGAAGCAGCGTTGGCTATGGGGTCTTCCTTACGACAAATCGTATTTAAGATTCTGCTTGTAGAAGCACGCTCCGGTTTAATTTTAGGTCTTACCGTTACAACAATCAGTTTGCTTGGGTATTCTGCGATGGCTGGGATTGTTGGGGGTGGTGGAATTGGAGATTTGGCTATCCGTTTTGGCTATTACCGATTCGACAATACGGTGATGTTTACTACCGTCGTTATTCTGGTTGTCCTTGTTCAACTGATTCAAACTATTGGTGACCGCTTGGCACATCGATTAGATAAACGATAAAACTACCTGATAAGAAAAGAGGAGATAAACATGAAGAAACATTGGTCTTTTGCACTTAGCACTCTGATTTCGGCATCCTTATTTTTGTCCGCTTGTGGGGGAAGTGAGCCAGCAGCGTCGACTTCTTCTAATTCTAATTCAGCCAATGAGGAAAGCAAACACCTGGTCATTGGTGCAACAGCTGGTCCTTACGGAGACATGGTGAAAAATGCGATTGCTCCGATTTTAGAGAAGAAGGGTTATACAGTAGAAACAAAAGAGTTCAATGATTATGTACAGCCTAACTTAGCACTAGCATCTGGTGATCTGGATGCGAATCTCTTCCAAAATGAAATCTACTTAAAACGATTCGCAGAGGATAAGAAATTGGATTTAATCCCGCTGATTAAAATTCCTACCGCTCCGATGGGGCTTTATTCTAATAAGTTTAAATCGATCGAGGAAATTACGGAGGGAGCAACAGCAGCTGTTCCGAATGATCCTACAAATATTGCGCGTGGACTGCAAACCTTGGAAGCAACAGGATTGATTACTATTAAGGCGGAGGCAGATCCAATCAAAATATCGGAAAAAGATATTGCGGAAAATAAGAAAAACCTGAAGATCACTCCTGTGGAAGCGGCCCAATTGCCGCGCGCTTTGGATGGGCAGGATATTTCCTTGATTCCAGGAAACTTTGCACTTGCAGCGAAAATGGATTTGACCAGTGCGCTTATCCTGGAACAAATGCCGGAACATTATATTAACTTAGTTGCCATTAAAACAGCCGATCAAGATAAACAGTTTGTGAAAGATCTTAAGGAAGCGATAGAATCCCCAGAATTTGAAGAAATTGCAGATGAAAAATTCCCTGGATTTTTCAAGCCGGAATGGATGAAAAACCGACAAAAATAATCAAGGGTTTCTTACAACACTTTATATCTTTTGGGGGATGATATTTTGAGCGATTTAACATTTGCCTATTGGGTTCCATTTAAAAGTGGGGGATTGGTTTTGTCCAGTATCCCCCAAAAAACAGATTGGACATTCGAAGCGAATGTTCGTTATATTCAAGCTGCGGAGAAGGCAGGCTTTGAATTTGCCTTAATGCCTGCCCGATATTTTAACGCCATTGGAGATTACCAATTAGAGCCTATTACACTAGCCGGAGCACTAGCAGTTTTGACAACTAAAATCAAATTAATTTTGGCTGTTCATCCTGGACTTCACCATCCAGGTGTAATCGCCAAGGCCATTGCCAATTTGGATCATATCAGCAAGGGACGTGCAGCGATTAATATCGTCAGTGGTTGGTACAAACAGGAATTTACGGGTTTTGGAGAACCATGGCTTGAACATGATGAGCGTTATCGACGTTCAGAGGAATTCATACGGGTGCTGCGTTCGTTTTGGACTGAGGAATTGACTACATTTAAAGGGGATTTCTATCGATTTCAGGATGCTCCATTAAAGCCAAAACCACAAGTGCAACCACCCATTTTCCAAGGAGGCAACTCCAATGTTGCTCAAGAAATGGCTGCGAGGGTATCTGATTGGTATTTTATGAATGGGAATAGTTTAGAAGGGATTCAATCACAAATTGAGGTTGTTAAGGCACTGGCTGCGGAACAGGGGCGAGCAGTGAAATTTGGCGTAAATGGATTTGTCATCGTTCGTGATACGGAAGAGGAGGCTGTACAGGTTCTTCTTGATATCATTGATCATGCAGATGAGAAGGCCGTTTTAAATTTCCAAGAGAAAGTGAAACAAGCGAAGGGTATGTGGTCTAACACAACGAAGGAGGATCTTGTTCAATTTAACGATGGATTTAGGACTGGATTGATCGGTACACCCGAACAAGTAGCTAACCGTATCATCGAATTGAAAAAAAATGGGGTAGATTTGGTTCTTACTGGTTTTTTGCATTACGAGGAGGATATTGAGATTTTTGCCGAGAAAGTTATACCGTTAGTGCGGGAAAAAGAAAAAGTATTATGTGCTGTTTAGAAAAAAGAGGTTGGTAAAGTTGACGAAAGTATTGGAAGTTTTACCAAATTTTTAGTCCAATCACTGCAAGGAGAAAAGATTATCACCTTTATAACTTTGGACAGAGAAACAAAAGAACCTCAATAAGCGCTGTATCCTGGGTACTCGCCCATCCCGATTGGTAAACGATCAATTGCTGTTGGACATAATGCACACAGTGCAAGTAATGTGCAAAAAAATCCGCAAGTCACATTGGGAGTCATTGGGGCTGGAAGTTATTTTGAGATCAAAGGAACAGCTGAGGTATCTGATATCCAAAATGGTACCATGAAATTCCGTGTGATCACTGTTTCTGTCCAAACTGTGGAAGACGTTATGTTTTATGGTGGAAAGATTACAGTGGAACCGCAATACGAAAAAACATATGATGCAGAATTGGCTAAAAAACTGGACCAAGAAATTTATGATGTATTAAGACAGAATTAGCGGAAGCATATAATTGTTGTCTAGGCCGCTGATCATTATGTGTTGTTGGTCACGTCTAAGCTCCCGCAGTCGTTCCCCAACGGGCAAGAAGAAATAGGTTGCATTCTGGATGATTATTTCTTTATAGATGGTATGGAAGGAAAAAGAAAACAATGGAGGATTTTATAATAGAGTTCCACTAACCCCAGGCTCAAATATACCTTGACTATCTGTCTTTATGTGTTAATATATTAGATAATTAATCAATTAAATCACAGCTGAATACTATGGATTCTTATCAAGAGCGGCAGAGGGACTGGCCCGATGAAGCCCGGCAACCATCAATTTTAATTTGATATGGTGCCAATTCCTGCAAGACAAATTTGTCTTGAAAGATAAGAAGAAAGATTAGACATCTGTCGTCTATGACCTCTTCTTATCGAAGAGGTTTTTTGTGTTACCTCATAATTCGTTGAAATTCACAGAAAAGACAAGGAAGGGGTGAAGTAAAATCGCACATCCCATTGAAAGAGGTGATACTTAAACTAGCATGGAAAGAAAATGTAATAACGCGGCTGACCAGAAAACTGGAGGCTCCTTTACTTAGATAACTAATTTGATCCAATTAGTTATGTGAGAAAGGAGCCTTTTTATTTACAAATCAAGCTTGGTATGTTTATGAAATAGTCAGAATACCTAGGAGGAATAGATCATGTCAGAAAAACAACAATATAAGTTCGATACTTTAGCCGTCCACGCAGGTCAGGAAGTTGATCCTACTACGCTTTCAAGGGCCGTTCCGATTTACCAGACTTCATCTTTTGTATTCAAAGATACAGAGCATGCAGCCAATTTATTTGCCCTGAAGGAATTTGGCAATATTTACACTCGTGTTACGAACCCGACAAATGATGTCTTTGAACAGCGAATCGCGGCTCTTGAAGGAGGGGCGGCTGCTTTAGCTACTTCTTCAGGGCAAGCTGCGATCACCTATTCTATCTTAAATATTGCTAGATCTGGTGACGAGATTGTCTCTGCCACTAGTTTATATGGCGGAACGTATAATCTCTTTTCTGCAACACTGCCTCAATTAGGGATTAACGTACGGTTTGTAGATCCTGCAGATCCTGAAAATTTCCGCAAAGCAATCAATGAAAATACAAAGGCACTTTATGCGGAAACCATCGGTAATCCTAAAGGGGATGTATTAGACATAGAAACAGTTGCGAAAATTGCGCATGAGCATGGGATTCCCCTGATTGTGGATAACACATTCCCCACACCTTATTTGTTACAGCCTATTCAATATGGTGCTGATATCGTTGTCCACTCTACTACCAAATTTATTGGCGGTCATGGAACAACGATTGGTGGAGTGATTGTAGACAGTGGGAAATTTGACTGGACTCAAAATAATAAGTTTCCTGGCTTAACTCAGCCTGATCCAACCTATCATGGTGTTGTTTATACGGAGGCGGTTGGCCCCATTGCTTATATTATCAAGGCAAGAGTCCACCTATTAAGAGATTTAGGGTCTGTACAATCTCCGTTTAATTCCTTTTTACTATTACAGGGATTAGAAACTCTGCACTTGCGCGTCCCCCGTCATAGTGAAAATGCACTGAAAGTAGCGAAGTATTTGGAGCAACATGAAGCGGTAGAATGGGTTAGCTATGCAGGACTGGAAAGTCATCCTTCCTATACCCTAGCTCAAAAGTATTTGCCTAAAGGGCAAGGAGCAATTTTGACCTTTGGGATCAAGGGGGGGGTTGAAGCTGGAAAGAAATTGATTCACGCGGTGAAATTATTTTCACATGTGGCCAATGTAGGAGATTCAAAATCATTAATTATCCATCCAGCCAGTACAACGCATCAGCAGCTAGCTGTTGAAGAACAATTTGCTGCAGGGGTGAAACCAGAACTTATCCGTTTATCATTAGGAACGGAAGCAGAAGAGGATCTTATTGCAGACTTGGAGCAAGCTATTCGGGCAAGTCAACTCTAAAAAAGATAAGCTAAGTCGTATAAAACTAAGGATGTGAAATTGGAGGCGGTGGAAATGATAAGGGATGATTGTAAAGTCTGTTCAATCACGCTCAGACATTATGAAATAGAAGAGTATAAGGATTTATGTATAGAATGTTTTCGAGAACAATATAATCTTCCCAAGAAAAAGGAGACAATCGTTCATGTAAGGTTAAGGAATAGAAAATATTTCTATCAATAAACGAAGATCAAACAGGGTGCCAAGTTAATGTACCCTGTTTTTCAATGTTCTGGTGGGGTTTACCCTTGTAGCTCTCACAAATGATCCGAAGTATAGGCATTGATAATAATGTTAGTTGCACTGACTCGTTTTTCGTAACGTAAGATGGGTGACGATCATGGTACTTTGAGTAGGCAATTTTTACTTTGGTTTAGCTACTCTTTTGGTGAACCTGGTGGATAATAAATACTTCAACTATTCCTTTAAGTTATTCCGTTAACGGAGATCATTAGCTGAATAATCAAAAAGGAAAAAGATGATATCTTTCATCTATGGGATAACAGCTTTTTAATTTATGTATGTAAGAAAATCGGGATTGATTAGATACCATTTTTAAACTCCTGTACGCTTCCTCTGATTGTTTGGCTTCTTTGTTTGTTGACTCTTCATTTTATGTGTTGTATTTGAGAAGTTTGTCATTGGATTTCCTGATGCTCTTTGGGGCTTCTTACTTTCCATTTTTTGTTTAATCGCCTCTTGCAAGCTAATCTTTCTTCTTTCCGTTGTTTCATTTTCTTTATTATCAGTCATAATGCTCTCCTTTTCCATGATGTTTAATATTATATGCATTTTGCTGTTATATCAGTTCCAAAAACGATATTTTCGGGTACCAAGCTAACGGGAATCTATAGCTAAATAAACAACAAAGGACTGTTCTTCTTTACTAAGCGTAAGAGAATCGTCTTTTTGGTTTCCAAAAGATGAGTTGCCTGAGGTGAATCTCGATCTGGTAGAGTAGATCGGTAAGCCAACGTCATTTGGCCGATACGGAGCGTATTCGTGGACATGGGGTGTGTCTCCTTTCGTGGTTTGGCTTTAGTTTTGGGGAGTTTCAATGTAGGTTGTACATCTTATAGTTAAAAATAGCTCATTCAAGTATAATTTACAATATTTTACTTAGCAGTAAAATACCTCTTGCGTTGATATGTAATATTTAGTAAGGTTTGATATAATTTTATTTATAAATTCAATGTTCAGAACGGAAAGGAGGGGGATCTCATGAAGGATAGGCTATGGTTGGCACTTTCAAATGTTAATGGTCTGGGGATTAAAAAGCTGTTAAGTTTATACGAAAAATACCCGACATTAACTGTTCATGAGCTATCCGCCCTGCCAGAATCTGAAATTTTGAATGTTGTTAGAAGCAAAGAGGTCGTTAAACAACTAGCTGACTACGATGCTATGGCAGCAATGGAAGAGCAAGCCCAACAACTGATCGAAATCCATACAAAACAAGGAATAGAGGTAGTCACATATCTGAACGATAATTATCCTTCCCTTTTAAAATTAATTCCAGATCCACCTGTTACTTTATATTGTAAAGGTTATCTTGATGCACTTGATTATATGAAGAAAATTGCAATTGTAGGTACCAGGAAAGCTACAGACAAAGGGCTTAAGGTAGCTGAGAAGATAGCCAGTCAGTTCGCTGAGATGGGGTATATCATCGTCAGTCGTCTGGCAACCGGGATCGACAGTGCAGGTCATATTGGAGCGCTTAATGTAAGAGGCATAACAATCGGGGTATTAGCTGGTGGTATTGATCACATATATCCAAAAGAAAACATAGGCTTAGCCGAATCAATCCTCATGAACTATGGCTTATTAGTATCAGAGTACCCCATCGGTACAAAAATGCATAGAAAATCTTTTGTTAAACGGTATCGAATACAGAGTGGATTGTCATTAGGGGTATGTGCGGTTCAAACGGATGTAGAGGGCGGAACCATGCATACAGTACGATATACAGAATTACAGAACAGAGTACTGATTTGTCCAAAACCCCTAGAATCAGTTGAGTTACCTGTTTATAGGGGTATTCAAAAGCTACTCGTCGAACAAAGAGCTGAACTTCTTGAGAGTACAATGGATTATAACAGACTCGATCAATTAATGAAATCAAATATACTCAATAAATACCCTCACCTAATGAATAGGAATAACTGATTTATCTAAGAACTATAATTCATTAGCCATTGTCTAATAAAAAGGGGAGTTAGAAGAATGAATCGGGTCATCATTTTTCCATCAGCTACTTTACTAGATAAAGATAATAATCCTTATAGGCATTTTATGGAGTTGGTTTTTCAATAATGATAACCTTCCTACTCTCCTACCTATTTCGTTTTTTGATATTCGAATCTTACTCAGGGGATGTATCTCCTCAACTGCCCGTTTTACCCTTTTTTCCATTTCAATATCTCTTTCCGTCCAGTCCACTCGACTTCTGCATTTCCCCCTTCGACCGATAGGAGGATTTTTTTGTAACCACTCCTTATCGTTCCTATATAACCAAGCATACAAAGCAGTTTTGCTTAATTTCGTTTCCTCTTGTTGGGCCAATAACTTTAACCACTCAATACGATTTTGGAGTATCTTATCTTTTCCTGTTTTTCAGTCACATCTTGATTAATAATTTCCATCTTATCTTTACTTGTGTTGTCAAACTGATTTTTTACGGTTTTCGGATCAACACCTAGTACCCTGGCCATTTCCCTTAAGGACATACCTCCTTCTTCCTTTATCCGATCGAGTCGATTTTCCCAGACCTTCCCAAACTTCTTAATTCTTCCGACCTTGAACCGATCCTCCGCAGTTTCGTCTGGCCCGCGGCGCGAGTACACAAATCCACATTCGCAAGAAAATGTGCCGACTGGTTTACCGGTGACCGAGCAACGTGTAACCTTACAACAATTGACACAATGTTCCCGAAAATGATTGGGAATCAGGTGAAATTTCAGTAGAACAATTTTTGATAAATTCAATGAATAAAAGATAATTTTTTATTGTAAACAATGATAGTAACACCTGAATTGATTTACTAACTCTAATGTAAATATTGATGGTTTCATGACGAAAGTGTTTACCAACTCTAATGTAAATTAAATAGATGCGACTTAGTTAAAAAACCTTGTTAAAATAACATTTCTTATTTACAAACTCTAATGTCAATGAACATTTTGCTCGGTTTTTTTAATGATTGATGAAGCCACAAGCGTGCTGGGAGTACAATACTTCCATGCTGCTTAATATCCACATAAAGCTTTCCATCCTCTTCCATAGGTATCGTGTATGCGCTTTTTTTTAGCTTT
>Ga0180215_1001881_pt1 | contig 22107 bp, 23 predicted proteins | sample eDN3rd37CBELigBY_FD_128871 | JGI IMG/M metagenome (GOLD analysis project Ga0180215, IMG submission 128871) | Enriched backyard soil microbial communities from Emeryville, California, USA - eDNA 3rd pass 37_C BE-Lig BY (version 2) (version 2) | ecosystem: Environmental > Terrestrial > Soil >... | reverse complement strand
TGAGTGTCTGGGGGGGGGGTGGGGCGCGGGGGGGGGGGGGGGGGCGGGGGCCGTGGGCGCGGGCGAGCGCGGGGCGCGGAGCGCGAGTGCGTGAGCTGTTCGGCGGCGGGTTGGGGCGTTGCGCGTGTGGCGATGCCGTGGCGAAAAAGGCGGTTCGCCAGGGCAATGAGCCCGGAACCATCGAGATTTTCGCTGTCGCGAGGGTGGTACGGGAGGTGCTTCTTCCCCGGCCGGCGGCGGCGGCGGGGGTGGACCGGCCGGCGCCCGGAGCTGCCACGGAGGAGGAAGCGGTTCGAGAGAGTGTGTGAGGAGCCCTGGTTCGGCGCGATTCGGGCGATCCCTTGGCGCGCGGGGGATGGTCCGAATGGGGGTGCGGTGGCCAGGCAGGAGACGTGGCGGTTCCGTTCCGGGAGGCGGAGTGGCGCTCCGGTGGGGAGCGATCTGCCTCGGGTCTGCCCAGCGACACGGTGGTGGGGCTGGGTGGGCCCTCATTAATGATGTGCGCGGCGGCGCCAGCGCTGGCCCGGGCAACCCCGCGATGACGGGGCCGCAAACGCTCCTCGTCGCAGCGCCAGGCGTCGAGCCCCGTCGCCAAGCCACGTGCTACCGTCGCGGCCATGGCGACGAAGGACATATGGGCGGAGATTTATCGACGCTTCGATCCCGAGCGCCCGGCGTCGTCCCCGGCATGGCGCGCGCCGCGAGAGCACGGCCTCGGACGTACCGTGCGCGTACTTGACTTACCCATCGGGACGCCGCGCATCTTGCTTACGGGAACGACGGGGACGGGAAAGTCGACAGAGCTTTTTCGAATCGCTTCGGAGCGCGCCGGACGCGACCTCGTCGTTCTGGTGGACCTCTACCAGCATTTCGCGGACACGGTCGAGGACGCTGCTGCCCTGAAGGAGGTCGAGCCTTGGGAAGTCGTCTTCCTGGCGGGCCTGGCCATCGCACGCGCTGCGAAGGAGCTTTCGTGGCCATTTCCAGAGCTCGATCGGCTGCTGGCCGAGCTCGAACACGCTTGGCAAGCGGCGGCTAAAAAGGCGGGCGCACCGCCGGAGCACGCCATCGACATCGGCAAGGTCGTGAGCAATGTCGCGATCATGGCTTCCACCGTTGCGGCCGCGGCGACGGGTGACGCGGCGATTGCCGTTGGCGGTGGCTTGCAGACCTTCGCCTCTCTCGTCGGTGGCATCCGAAACTGGAGTGTTCCTCTCGGGAAAGCGAAGCAGCGCCTTCGGGACCAGGACGCAGAAGTGCAGAGCCTGCTGGCTTCCGTCAATGCAATCGCAGGGCACGTGCAGAGCAAGGCGAGCAGGCTCCTCCTAATCATCGACGGCCTGGACCGGATTGACGGCATCGACGAAGCGACTCGGCTCTTCGTCGACTCGACGATGATTGCGCGAATCGACTGCCCACTCATCGTCGTGGGTCCCTTGGCATTTCGGTCCAATGCGAGCCTCTCCGCAGTACGCGGTTTCAGCAACGTGGCTGTGCTCGCCAACGAGCCCGTCGTCGACAAGTTGGAACCGACTGCATACGGTCCCGGCATCGAGTTCTTCTGCGAGTTGTTCGAGAGGCGAACTCGAGACTTGGATGGAACCCAACTCGTCCCCAAACCGCTTCTGGAGAAACTGGCCTATTACTCCGGAGGTCGTGCGCGTGACTTTGTCGGGACGATCCGCAAACTGTCCGTAATTGCGTTGATGGCTGGCGTGAGGGAGGTGGACGAGGCTCTCGTAAACGAGGCCATCGACGAGGCTCGGCGTGAGCGTGAGCACGGTCTAGACAAGGGTGATATCGCGGTTCTCGAAGAGGTCGCTCGTGACCCTGACCGACGTCTGCCGCCTGGCGACGTAGCACGGCACCTTTTGAAGCTCGGAGCGCTCCTCCCCTATCCAAACGAGTCGGAATGGTATTACCCACACCCCCTCCTGACGATGCATCTAGTTCGCACGCGCCCGCGTTCATCGTCCGGCTGAGACGCATTCTGCAGCTTGGCGAGCGCGGGATCATGGTGCTCGTCGAAGCTGCGCCGCACGGCGTCGGCCCGCTCGTTCGCGGGCTGTTGCCGGAATATCCGACGCTGACGGTCGAGACGCGGGCGCACCGACTCTTCGCGGCGGATGAGGGGCAGGTCGTCGTCTTCATGCCGAACCTCGACGAGGCGCAGGTTCTCAACTTCAATCGACCCATCTTGAGTCAGCGCCGGCTGAAGGTCGTCCTCGTGGGCGAGCGCGAGAGGTCCGGTCGGTTGGCGCGGACGGCACCCGATTTCTTTCACTGGATTTCCCATTGGCTCAAGGGGCCGACCGGGGCTCCGCCGGAAACGATCCATCGATTACGAATGGCGGCGCGCGCGCACGCGATGCCGATCGAGTGGATCGGAGGCAGAGATCAGCTCGAAGCGGCCTTCCCCATGGCCCTTGCGGGAGCAGGTCTCGAGTTTATGTCGGCAAAAGCTCGCCTCGATCGTTTGATCGCGGCGGCAACGCCGAGAAGGGCGACATGGATCGCGTGGATGGATGTCGAGCACCCTTACGACTACGGCAGGCTCCAGACGGCATGGCAGAGGGCAGGACGCGGCGGTCGCAATCTGCTCGTATCGCCGCAAGAGCTCGCATTTCTCGGCGCAAATGACGGCGTGGTGCGAATCGACGCGAGGACGTTGGACCTAGCCGACGCCATGCGCCGCCTCGATCGACACGGTGTGAACAACGCCGGCCGCCTTGCGGCGTTGGGGGAGCTGTCACGCCCGTCAATCGAGAAGATTGAACACCTGCTCGATGCCGGAAATACGCCATCCGAAATAGAAGAGCGGATCGCAAAAACGTCACGCCCGTGGGAGGTCCTGGACGAGTGGCTAGGTCTTCGAACTACGCCCGACGCGAGGGCTGTTGCCCGCGCTCGTGACGAAAGCGACGAGGCGTCGCTGGCCCTTGGCCTTCTCGACCATGCACGGCTGCTTGAGCAGCAAGGAATGCTCGCCGAGGCCGAGCCTTTGGTCCGCGAAGGACTCGCCCTCTATGAGGAGCTTTTCGGAATCGACCACGGGCTAACGCGTGGTGCCGTCCGTCAGCTCACGCATCTCCTCAAAGCGCGCGGGCGTTACGGCGAGGCGATTTTGGAGTTGCTGCGTATGTTGAAGGCGGACGCCACAACGCCAGGACCACGCCATCCGACCAACCACTGGCTCTACGAGGAAGACGTGAAGGCGGCGCAGGAGCTGCTGTTTCTCGTCAGCGGCATACGGGATTCGGAACTCACCCGCCGCGCATATGAGGCCGTTCGGGCCGCTCTCGGGGACGAGGCGAAGGAAACCAAGGCCTTGGCGGCTTGGGTGGAACGCCTCTCGGCACCAAAGGACTCCTGAGCCCTACGGTAAATACTCCAACACCCTCAACACCCTCCTCTTCACCGCCGACCGGTGCGCGGACGCGCTCGCGCTCGCGAGCACCTCCTCCCGATGCGCGAGGTACCAGTCGTACGACTCGCAAATCATCTCGCTATTCCCAAACCGCGGCGCCCAGCCCAGCTTTTCCTTCGCCTTGGCGATATCGAAAAACATCTCCCGCCCGTACATGAGCGCGTGATACGGCCCGAGCGGGGACAGGCCCAGGCGGCTCGTCAGGTCCATGACGGGGACGGCGAGGCGGGTGGGTAGCGAGCGGATGCGGCTGCCGGTGCCGGCGTGGGTGACGAGGGCTTCGAGGAGCTCGCGCATGGTGCCGAAGTTCTCGGCGCCGATGTTGAACGTCTCGGGGCCGGGGAGCTCGCCGGCGCGGATGCAGGCGTCGGCGAGGTCGAGGGCGTGGACGAACTGGTAGCGGTTGTCACCTTGGCCGAGGAGCCAGACGGGCTTTCCGGTGCGGACCCACTCGAAGAGGATCTGGAAGATGCCGAGGCGGCCGTGGCCCAGGATGGTGCGGGGGCGGACGATGGTGACATCGAGGCCGTGCCGTTCGACGAAGTCACGTGCCAGGTGCTCGGCGCGGAGCTTGGCCTCGCCGTAGGGCTCGCGCGGGCGGGGGATGACGGTGTCATCGACCGGGTTCTTCGACGGGACGCCGTAGACCGCGCTCGAGGAGGTGAGCACGACCTTTTTCACCTGACACAGCCGCGCCGCCTCGAGGAGGTGACGCGCGCCGTCGACGTTCACCGTCTCGAAGAGGTGACGGTCCTTGGCGAGTGGCACCTGCGCGACGTTGTGGTGGACGACGTCGATGCCCTCGCAGGCGCGCGTGATGGCGTGCCGGTCGCGGATGTCACCTCGGAAGAAGGTGACGTTCTCCGGCCTGTCCGACGCATCCTCGATGTCGAAGACGCTGACCTCGTAGCCCTTCGCTAGAAGCTCGCGGACGAGCAAACAGCCGAAGTATCCGGAGCCACCTGTGACGAGCGCGCGCTTCATGGGCTTTCACTTTTCCTTGGGCTTGGCGATGTCGGGGCGGGCGTAGACATAGATGATGGGAACGCCGTCGTAGACGCCGACGTGCGCGGGCGCGGTCGTCCCGTAGGTGACCCACATCTGGTACTCGACGTGCTGCATGTGCTCTTCGTGGTGGTAGAGCGACGCGTCGGCCTTGTGCGGTTGGAAGACGCCGCGGAAGTGCGAGGCGACACGGCCGTCACGCTGGAGCATGCGCCAGGAATCCCAGGCGGTGTCGTGCAGGTAGACGCGGCCGCCCTTGGGCACGTGCTCGTTCAACCAATCGGTGACGGCGCCGGTGGTGAATCCCCAGAACTGTCGGTTGAGGCCGAGCGAGGCCGCGCCGGGCGCGCCGCCGACGAGGGGCACGTAGTTGGACAGGCCCCAGGGATGCGAGCCGACGGTCTGTGCCAACGGAGCCGAGAGGACACAGAGGCCGACGGCGACGTCGATGGCACGTGACGGAACCGCGCTGGGGAGCTTGGCGGCGAGGGCCGTGCGGACCTGCTTGGCGACGAGCTCGAAGCCGCAGGCCGCGAAGAGGCACATGAAGGGGTAGGCGGTGATCCAGTGCTTGGTGCCGCCGAAGATGGGCGTGGAATTCGAGAGCCACGGCGCGTACGCGACGGCGACGCCGAGTGCCCAGAGGAGATCGGTGCTCGCACGATCGGGCTCGGGCCGCGGGGCACGTGACACCAAGAGGTAGCCGAGCCGCGCGTAGGCACGTGACACGAAGCCGATGACGAAGAGGACGAGGGTGATGGTCGGCACGGTGGCCAACGTCATCATCGGCGCCCACGACCTCGGGAACGGCGGCTTCCAGTACGTCTGCCCGAAGTAGACGATGTTGTAATAGTCGTGGTTCGTGTGAAAGCGCACGTAGCCGAGGAAGCGCTCGAAGGTGTCGAACCACAGCCAAGGCCAGAGCCCCACGAAGACGAGGGGGCCGATCGTGGCCATGGCGAAAGGTGAAAGCGGGAGGGGGAAGCGCCGTTCGCGGATGTCACGTAGGAGCGTCGGCCCACGTGACACCAAGAGGTGCGCGATGACGGCGAAGGGGAGGAACCAGGAGTTGTGCTTGGTGTTGAGCGCGAGGCCGAAGACGACGGCCGCCGTGAGCGCCCAGACGACACCTCCCTGCTGGATGGACCGCCAATACGCATAGGCCGCGAAGAGCCACATGGTGGCGATGGGCACGTCGAAGCAGTCGAGGTGCGAGTGGTAGAAGATGCGCGGCATCAGCGCGAAGAGCAGCGCCGCGACGAGCCCCACGGTCCGCGAACGAGCGCGCGCTCCCCAGATGTAGAGGAGCCAGAGCGCACCTCCGGCGAAGAGCATTCCGCCGAATCGGAAGCTCGTTCCCTCCTCCGCGAACCAGCCGAGCTTCTTGTAGAGAATCGTCCACGTGAGGGCGAAGACGCTTTTGACGAGCGCGGGATGCTCGTTGTTCGTCTTCCAATACGTATCGACGACGCTCTTCTTGATGGCCTCCTTCGGGTCGTCCCAGAGGATGTCGAACCACTTCGCGTAGGTCTCGGAGGCGCGGAAGTAGAAGCCCTCGTCGCGCGCGTAGCCGAGGTTGTCGGCTGTCGCGATGAGGATGGCGATGTACGCGGCCGCCAGGAAGAAGCCGAAGAGGTGATCGCGAAAGCCGACGGGGCGGCCCACTCGGTTGTTTCCAAAGATCATCGCGAGTCGGCCTCGAAGCAGAGGTGACGCTCCTTGCGCTCGGGGGCGGTCACGCGGAGCTCGACGGTCGCCTTCTCCTTGCCGGCGTGGCTGCCGAGGGCGAGCTCGAAGGGCTTCCACCCCTCGCCGTCCTCGTGGACGGCCTGGCCGACGTCCTCACCATCGACGCGCACGCGGAGGGTGGTGGGCGAGCCGAGGCGGTCGCGCTCCATGATCCACTGGATGCCGAGGTGGCCGCGGATGACTTTGCCGAGCGGCACGTCGCGGTAGCGCAGGATGGTCTCGCCACCGTCGCCGGGGGGAGGCGCGAAGATGCAGCGGCGGGGCAGGGCGCGGTCGTCCTGGATGACGGTGACGCCGATGAAGTGCTCGGGGCCGTCGTCGCACTGGTAGCGCTGCGCCGGGAAGGGCGGCGGCGAGTAGTAGCCGCGCGTCTCGATGGGGGCGCGCGCGTTGTAACGGCAGGGCTGGGTGCGCCCCTTCTTGGTGAACTCGACCTCCGCCCGGCTCGGGCCGAGGTGATCGGTGAAGTCGAAGGTGACGGTCGGGGGAACGGGGTTGCGGAGGGTGCGGACGACGAGCTTGCCGACGTGGCTCTCCTTGTCGACGGGCCAGCCTTCGAGCTCGGGGGAGCGGGCGCCCATCGACGAGACCTCGATGGCGCGGGCGTAACGGGTGACGTCGGGGCGGGCGACCTCGCGGAGGGGGAAGACCTCGCCGCCCAGCTTCCAGCGCGCGATCGGCTCGGCCCAGCGAGGGGCGACGACGACGACGTCACCCGGCTGATAGGCCTCGTGGACGGCGGGGCGAGCCTGCTCCCACGCCTCGGGGCTCGGCGCGCGGTTCGCGAAGTGGAAGTAGCCCCCCAGCTCGAGGAGGCCGATCACCGGTACGGCGAAGGCGAGGGCGGTGACGAGGGTGCGGGGCTTCAAGAGAGGCTCGGAACCAAGGAGGCACGGTCGCGCGAAAGGCGGGGAGGGCCCGGAGGCGCGAGAGGGATAGCTCAGATTGCGGGCCTCGGGAAAAGCAAGTACTGACGCCCCCCATGCGCTTCTTCATCGTGGGCGGTGCGGGATTCATCGGCAGTCATCTCTGCGACGAGCTCGTTCGGCGGGGCGAGGTGACCGTCTACGACAACCTCTCGGTGGGTCGGCGGGAGTTCATCGCGAAGCACCTGGATTCGGGCGCGGCGAAGCTGGTGCAGGGCGATGCCCTCGATCTGGATGCGCTCACGAAGGCGATGGCCGGGCACGACGCCGTCTTCCACCTCGCGGCGAATCCCGAGGCTCGCTGGGGGCTGGAGAATCCCCGTTTCGATCTGGAGCAGGGCACCATCGCGACCTGGAACGTGCTCGAGGCGATGCGGCGCAACGGCGTGCGGGAGCTCGTCTTCTCCTCGTCCGGGACGGTCTATGGCGAAACGGCGGAGCCCTGCGCGGAGCTGGATTTGGGGCACCTGCCGATTTCGCTCTACGGCGCGAGCAAGTTCGCCGGCGAGGCGATGATCTCGGCCTTCGTCGAGTGCTTCGGCCTGGCCGCGTGGATCTACCGCTTCGGCAACGTGGTCGGCCCGCGGGGGACGCACGGCGCGGCGCTCGATTTCCTCAAGAAGCTCCGCGACAAGAAGACCTATCTCGAGGTCCTCGGCGACGGCCGCCAGGCGAAGCCCTATCTGCACGTGACGGATTGCGTCGCCGGCATGCTCTGGGGCTTCGACCACGCCCGCCCGGGCACGACGCGCGCGGAGCGGCTCCGCATCTTCAATCTCGCGCCGCCGGACTACACCTCGGTGCGGCGCATCGCCGAGCTCTGCGTGCAGGCCTCGCCGTACGAGAACGCGGAGATTCGCTACACGGGCGGGGATCGCGGCTGGCCGGGCGACGTGCCGCAATCGCGGCTGGTGCCGGAGAAGCTGGCCTCGATCGGATTCCGCGTCCGCCACACCTCGGACGAGGCGGTGAAGCTGGCCATCGAGGCGTTGGCGAAGGAAGTCTTCGGCTGATCGCTCAAAACGACGCGCTCCCGAATCCGCAATCGTCGCGGACGGGAGCGCGTCTCGCTTTTGTCGGCGTCAGCGCCGCAGGCGGGCGAACAAGGCCAGCTCTTCGACGAGCGCCTTGGCGCGGGTCCGGCCGTGGCGAACGACGAGGGCGAGGACGGCGAGGTCGAGGAGAAAACCGAACCAGAGCGGGAGCAGCGTCGACGTGAGGAGGAGGTAGAGAACCACGCCGAAGCCGCCGAGCCAGATCTCGAAGCGCCACTTGTTTTGCAGATAACGTTGCCCGTGCTCCGTCGTGGCCTCGAACAAGGAGCTCGCGACGTATTGGTAGATGCGGAGCACCGAGGCGACCAAGACGAGCCAGCCGAGCATCGCCGCGTCGAGCGGCGGTCGACTTTCGAGGAGGGAGATCGGATCGAAGGGGGCGATGCTCAGCAGCCCTCGGACGAGAAGCGGGAGCGACCCGAGCATCCAGAGGGCGAGCCGGCCGTCGGCGATGAATCGCTGAAAGGGCGTTTGGAAAGAAGGCATGGCGCATCACCCCCTGCACGGAATGCTCACGGCGACCCGATCGAAGATGCCGAGATTCGACCGGAGCTCGTCGTCCTTGCGGTTCTCGAGGGCCCAGCGCGCCGAGTCGAAGCCGACGCGGAAGGCGGGATCGCGCTCGTAGCGCTGGCGGACGTCGTCGCGGCGAAGGAGGAGGTCCAGCTCTTCCGCGCAGCGGGCTCCGCCTTCGAGGGCGGCCCGCTGTCCCTCCCGACACGCGTCGTTGAAGGCGCGCTTGATCGCAGCCGCATCGGGGTGGGCCAAGAGCGCGGTGTGCGCGAGGTCGGCGCCGCGAGGCCAGGGGAGGCGGGTGCTCCCCGGCGCGGGTCGATACTCGCGGGGAACCTCGGCGATCTTCGCGGCAAGGAAGCCGTCCGGCAGCGAGTCGATGCAGACGCCGCAGGTGGCCAGATACGCGCAGGTGCGGACGAGCGCGGCGTGCATCTCCTTGCCCTCGCGGACGGTGTTGAGCGCGCACTCGATCGTCATGATCCCCGCCTCGACCATGAACGGCAGCGGTTGGGGGAGATGCTTTTCGGCCTCCTCCAGAAGCTTCTTCTTCCCCTTCCCGATGATGTTCTCTCCGGTCTCACCGGCGACGGCGGGTTTGTAGACGCCGTAGTTCTGTACGAACCGGCCGATGAGGGTGTCGGTGACGTACCACTCCCGCGCTTCGGCATGGGCGCGGCGCACCTGGGCCGGCGTGGGGCCGTTCAGGTCCACGTTTTCGTTCTCGAGCTCGACGTTCACTTGGCGCAGCGCCGCGTGCAGCACGGCATCTCCATCGATTCGCCCCGACATGGTCTGACCTCCGTGGGTGCCTCGTTCGGAGGGGCCGGAAGCGAGTTGCGTGATTTCGTCGAGCCGGAGACCTCAGCGCGCGTGCTCGCGGATCTCCCGCGTCGCGTATTGCATCCCCGCGACGAAGCCGAGCGCGCCGGCGATGACGAGCACCTTGGGAAGGGCGGCCGGGGCGATGACGGCGGAAACGGCGGAGGCGAACTGCGCAAAGGTCGTGAGCTTGCCGGCCCGCGTCGGAGCTCTCGGTCGGTAATCGCGTTCGACGTGGCTCGGGCGCACGAGGGCTATTCCCGTTGCGACGAGCTCGAAGGCTTCGCGCACGAAGAGCGTGGCCACACCCCAAGGGGGCAGGCGGCCGTCGAGGGTCAAGGTCGCGACGACGCTGCCCATGAAAATCTTGTCGGCGATGGGGTCGACGAAGCGTCCGAGCTCGGAATGCTGATTGAGCTTACGGGCGGACCAGCCGTCCAAAACGTCGCTGAGCCCTGAGAGGCCTAGGACGGTGAGGCTGAGGAGAGGCGATTCCGACGCGAGTGGGAAGGCTGCCGCGAGGGGAATCCGGCTCAGCGAAAGCAGGTTCGGCGCCTTCGTGAGCGTCGCCAGGGAGCCTCGCCTCATGCTAGAAGCCCGCCGTGCAAGCGGTGATCCTGGCCGGAGGGCTCGCGACGAGGATGCGTCCTCGAACGCTCCAGACGCCCAAGTTTCTGCTCGAAGTGGGCGGGAGGCCGTTTGCCGCTTGGCTGCTCGAAAAGCTCGCCTCGTGCGGATTCGACCAGGTCGTCCTCTGCATTGGCCACATGGGCTCGGCGATTCGGGACTACGTCGGCGACGGTTCCTCGTTCGGACTGGCCGTGCACTATTCGGACGAAGGGAAGACCCTTTTGGGAACGGCGGGAGCGCTCCGGAAGGCTCTCGACCGCCTCGAGCCGAGCTTTCTCGTGACGTATGGGGATAGCTTCCTCCCCTTCGACTATCGGGCGCCCGTCGTTCTGCTTCGCGAGCACGCCGACGCGGACGGAGTCCTGTCCGTTTACCGGAACGAAGGGCGTTGGGACTCGAGCAATACGACCATCCGTTCGGACGAGCGGGGCGAGCTTTGGGTCGAGCGCTACGAGAAAGACCGAAGCTTCTGGGAAGGGTGCGGGGAACGCCCGGACTACATCGATTACGGCGCCATGGCCTTGCGACGTGAGGTCATCGAGAGGCTGCCCGACGATCGGGTGTGCGGCCTGGACGAGGTGCAGCGGGATCTCGCGAGGGCGGGGCGGCTGCGAGCGTATCTCGCACGCGAGCGCTTTTACGAGATTGGCTCCGAGGCTGGTCTTGCGGAGCTCGAGAAGAAACTATCGACGAGAGATTCGACGTGATCATTTCGCGCGCACCGGTGCGCTTCTCGCTCGGCGGGGGCGGCACGGACATCCCGGCTTATTACGAACAGTTCGGCGGCTATCTCGTTGCCGCGGCGATCGACAAGTACATCTACGTCTCGGCGAACAAGCGTTTCTATGACGACATTCGCCTCTCGTATTCGAAGACGGAGATCGTGCCCACGGTCGACGAGATCCAGCACCGCATCTTCCGCGAGGCGCTGCGCATGACCGGGGTGACGAAGGGGATCGAGCTGACGAGCGTCGCCGATTTGCCGGCGAACTCGGGGCTGGGCTCGTCGTCGGCCTTCACCGTGGCGCTCCTCAACGCGTTGCATACGTACCAGCGTCGCTTCGTCTCGACCGAGCAGCTCGCGCGCGAAGCGTGTGAAATCGAAATCAATCGCCTCGGCGAGCCCATCGGAAAGCAGGACCAGTACATCTCGGCCTACGGTGGCGTGACCGCCTTCACCTTCGAGAAGGATGGGACCGTCGGCGTCGAGCCCGTTCCCTGTCGCGACGAGGTCCTCGACGAGCTGCAGAACAACCTGCTCATCATCTATTCGGGCGTGGAGCGCGCGGCGAGCGTCGTGCTCTCGGAGCAGGGCAAGCGGGTGCGCGATCTCGATCCGGGGACGGTGCAGCGGATGCATCGGATCAAGGAGCTCGGGCACGAGGTCTACCGACTTCTCGTGGACGGCGACGTCGATCGCTACGGCGAGCTCCTGCACGAGCACTGGACGAACAAGCGCAAGCTCGCCTCGAAGATGACGGACGACATCATCGACGAGCACTACGAGGCGGCCCGCAAGGCCGGCGCGATTGGCGGCAAGCTGATGGGCGCGGGCGGCGGCGGGTTCTTCATGTTCTACACGCGACCGCAGGACCGGCGCCGGGTGCTCGAGACGATGGTCGCGCGAGGGCTGCGCCCGCTCCGGTTCCGCTTCGACGTCGACGGCGCGCGCATCGTCGCGAACATGCACAGGTCGTGACCAAGCTCGCCCTGCTCGATCGCGACGGGACCCTCATCGACGTGGTCCGCGACGCGGAAACGGGAACGGTGCAGACGGCGTTTCATCCGGCGCAGCTGCGGTTGCTTCCGGGTGTCGTCGAGGGGCTGCGTGCGCTGCAGGACGCGGGTTTCGTGCTGGCGATGGCGACGAATCAGCCGGGGCCGGCGAAGGGGCACTTCGATCGGCGTGCCGTCGAGGTGACGAACCAGGCTCTGGTCGAGAACCTCGCGGCGCGGGGGGTACGGATTGCTCGCGTCGAGGTCTGCATGCATCACCCGGATGGCGGCGAAGGCGGGGACCCGGCTCTGATTGGCCCTTGCGATTGCCGAAAGCCGAAGCCGGGAATGTTGCTGTCGGCGATGGAGGCCCTCGGTGCGTCGCTGCGGGAGACGTGGATGATTGGCGACTCGCGTGCCGACGTCGAAGCGGCGCGGGCGGCTGGGGTGCGGGCGGCGCTCGTCTTCGCCGAAGGGCGTTGCGAGCTCTGTCCCCTACGTGAGGGGCCGCCGGTCATGCCCGACGTGAAGGCGCCCAGGCTCGATTTGCTCGCATACGCTATCTTGGCGGCCGGCTCCGCCTGAGCGCGCCCTGCTTGACCTACCACCGGGCGGCCCATACAAGCCGCTCTCACGTTCCGAGGACCTTCCGATGATCTTTCTCGACAGCTCCGACCCCAAGGAAATCAAAGACATCAGCGCTTGGGGAATCGTCGCCGGGGTGACGACGAACCCGCTCATCATCGCGCGCGAGGCGGGCAACATCGATCTCGAGACGCGGATTCGCGAGATCCTCGCCGTTTCCGAGGGGCACGTTTCGGTCGAGCTGACGACCGAGACGGAGGAGGCGATGCTCGAGGAGGCGGAGCGCTACCACGCGTGGGATCCGCAGCGCGTCTGCATCAAGGTGCCGTTCAGCGAGACGGGGCTGCGCGTGCTCAACAAGCTCGTGAAGCGCGGCGTCGCGACCAACGTCACCTGCTTGATGTCCTTCAATCAGGCGTATCTGGCGGCTCTCGCCGGCGCGACCTACGTGAGCATCTTCTCGGGCCGCGTGCGTGACATGGGCTACGACGTGCGCCCCATCATCGCGGAGACGCGCGCGATCCTCGATCGCGAGAAGCTCGGCAGCCAGATCATCGTGGGCTCGATTCGGCATCTGATGGACGTCAACGAGGGCCTGCAGGCGGGCGCTCACATCCTGACGGTCACGCCGCCCATCCTGCGCAAGATGCTGTGGAACCCGCGCACCGACGAGACCATTCGCGAGTTCAACACGGCATGGGCGAAGCGCGGTCAGTAACGCCGAGAGCGCTCATCGTCACGCCTACGTTCAACGAGCGCGCGAACCTCGAGCGCTTCGTCGAGAGCGTGCGTGCGGCGGCGCCCGAAGCGGATTTGCTCATCGTCGACGACAACTCGCCGGACGGCACGGGCCAGCTCGCGGACGAGATTGCGGCGCGTGATCCCCACGTGCGCGTTTTGCATCGTCCGCGAAAGCTCGGCCTCGGGACGGCGTACGTGCAGGCGTTCACGAAGGGGCTCGAGGAGGGCTACGAGCTCTTCTTCGAGATGGACGCGGATGGTTCGCATGATCCGCGCTACCTCGGCGACTTCTTCCGTGCGCTGGCGGAAGGGGCGGACGTCGTCGTCGGCTCTCGGAACATCCCCGGCGGAGGCGTCGAGGGTTGGGGCTTGGGGCGGCACGTGCTGTCGAAGGGTGGCTCGCTCTACTCGCGCGTCATCTTGGGGGTGCCCGTCCGGGATTTGACGACGGGCTTCAAGGCCTTCACGCGGCGCGCGCTCGAATCCATCGGCCTCTCCGACATCCGCTCGAACGGTTACTCCTTCCAAATCGAGATGACCTACCGCGCGCTGAAGCGAGGGTTGAAGGTCGTCGAGGTGCCGATCGTCTTCGTGGACCGCACGATCGGGCAGTCGAAGATGAGCCGGCGCATCTTCCTCGAGGCCGTCGGCGTGGTTTGGCGCCTACGGCTCGAGTCCGCGCGCGGCAAGCTCTGAGCTCGCGTCAATCGGCGTCGCGCGACGACGACGCCAAGTGCGAGCGGGCGAAGTAGACGTCGAAGTCACCAATCTGGGCTGCGAGCTCGTAGTCGCCCTCGACGAAGGCTGCGAGCTCGGAGAACTCGTCGAGCGCTCTCGCGCTGTCGAGGTGATCGCCCGTCACCATCGGGAAGACGTCGCCCCGTTCGACGACGATGGCCGCAGGAGGGGTCGCGCGAAGCTCGCGCATCAACGTGGCGCGCGCTTCGTCACGAGCCCAGGCCACCCTCTGCGGCACGTTGTAGATGTAGCGGCTCGCGGGGCGGCGTTCCGATAGCGCATGGATGTGGGGCTCGAATCCCCAGATGAAGACGCGGTCGCTCGGCTTCAGCATCGCGCGGAGGAGGCTCGCTACCCGTCGGTTCTCTTTATTCGAGACGTCGGCGACGGAGTAGAGCTGCGCGTCGAGCGAGGCCTTGTCGCCATTGCCAACGAGCCATGCGAGGCGGGTCATCGAGCGATCGAGGAAGCCGGTCGCCGTATCGCGCGTGGCGCTGCGAGCCTCGAGGAGCGCGAAGGTCGCAATGGCGAAGGCGGGCACGCCCCACGAAGGCCGGCTGCACGCTCCCGCCCAGAGCTTCCACGCACCCAGTCCGGCGAGCAGGCCGCCGAGTGGGAGGCTGGCGCCGAAGTGATAGGGGAAGAACTTGCCCTGCATGGCGACGCCGACGAGCTGCATCGCGACGACGCCGAGGACGTGCAGAGCGCCCTCGCGTTCGCGGGAGGCGAGGGGAGGGAGGAGGAAGGCGGCGAGGATGCCGACGGCGTTGAGGGCCGAGTAGTTCGTCAGCCACTTCTCGACCGCGTAGTAGAGCGCGCCGGCGGGATCGGCGGCTTGCCAGCCGAGCTTCGTGTAGCCCGGGGCGAAGACGAAGATGGCGTCGTAGAGGTCGCCGAACGCGCCTCGCCCAGCGAAGAAGAGGGCGCAGAGGCCGACGGTGAGCGTGCCGGCGAGGCCCATGACGACGAAGGGCTCGATGCGCGGCCAAAGGCGTCGATCGCGAGCGGCCACATTTCGTGAGGCGAAGAAGGCAGAGACGAGGGCGCAGCCGGCGAGGGGCGGCTTGAGCAGGCCTGCGAAGCCATAGAGAGCGCCGGCGATCACCCAGCCCATGCGCTCGCGGTGATGCGAATTGCGCCTACCGGAGCCGTCGCTTGTGGCGGCGACGAGCGCCCAGGCGATGAGGATGGCGCCAAACGACTCGGGCTGCGCCGTATGCCAGAACTCGAGCTGCGCGTGGACGAGCGTGCCGAGCGCGCCGCCGACGAGGCCGATCCGCCAATCGCCGAAGAAGCGGCGGGCGAGGATCGTGAACGCGAAGACCATCGAGAGAAGGCCGGCGACCTCGAAGGCTCGGATGGCCCACTCGCCTCGGCCGAGGAAAAGCTGCGCGGCTGCGTAGATGAAGAAGATGCCCGGCGGCTTGAAATCCCAGGCGTCGCGGTACGGCATGCCGCCGTGGAGCATCGTGTCGGCGACGACGGCGTAGATGCCCTGGTCACGGCCGTAGGCGAAGAGCAGGAGCTGCAATGACGAGAAGGCGCTGCAGCCGATGCACGTCACGAGCAGCGCGGTCTCCCAAGCGGATTGGCTTCGCGCTTCGACGTGAGCGGGGGCGTTCGCCGACGACACGGGCCGGTTGTAGCCGAAGGCGAGCGGGCGACCACCGAGCCTTGCCTTGACGGGGCAACGTCCTTGGCGCTAGAAACGCGCCTCCTGAGAGCCGTTCGACGGGTCTCGGACGCGCCCGTAGCTCAGCTGGATAGAGCGTCGGACTTCGAATCCGCAGGTCGCACGTTCGAATCGTGCCGGGCGCGCGAATTTCTCGAAGAAATCGCGTCCTCTGCGTCCTCTTTGTCCTCGGTGTCGCTCGGCGTGCCGTACAAAAGCGACACATCGCCCCCGGCAAGCTGACGCTCGAGCGACTCCGCGAGCATGTCGGTGGTGAGCTTCCCGTAAACTCGCTCGACCATGCGCGAGTCTACGTGGCCGAGGAGCTCCGCGACCGTCGCCGAATCGACACCGCGGGCCCGGAGCCAGGTCGCATGCGTGCGTCTCAAATCGTTCGGCGTGAGCTTGGCGATACCGGCCCGCCTGCAGGCCCGCTCGAGGTCGCGGAGAGCGTTCCCCCAGGGCGAGAAGAGCAGTCCGCGGCGACCGTCGCCGTCGCGCAGAGCGAGCTCTAGGAGCGGTCGCGAGAGGCTCGTGACCGGCACGTCGCGGTCGGCCTTGTCGGTCTTCGTCCCGCGAAGGTGCACGATGCCTTGTTCGAGGTCGATGTCCTCGCGCTGCGCGCGCTCGATCTCCCCCAACCGCGCACCGGTTGCGATAGCGAAGGCCACCCAGGCCGCGCGCTTCGGCGTCAGGGCTGCGAGCAGGTCGCGCGCCTTACGCTCCGGTAGGAAGGCGCGTCGCGGCTTCGATTCGGCGCTGAAGCCTTCCGGCATGATGGCGGTCACGTCGTGCGGGTACTCCCCGCGACGTTTCGCGAGGCGGAGGATGCGACGGAGGGCGCTCACTTCCTTGGCAATCGTAATACGCGTCGCCTCCTCGGACGTGCGCTTTTCGACGTAGCGATCGATTGCCTTCGCATCGATGCGCACGAGCGGCATGTCGCGACCAAGGACGCGTAGGAGATGGCCAACCTTCGTTTCGTAATAGGCAATTGTCTTGTCGCTTCGCCCGATCGTGCGCAGGTGGCCGATCATGCGCTCGGCCGCGGACTCGAGGGTCGTCGCGGACGCGGCTGCGTAAGACGGAGACGCGGCGGCTCGCTCCCACTCAGCGACGGTGAGTTCGGCTGCTCGCCTGTCCGTGCACTTCGTCGAGCGCCTTTGGCCTTGGAACCAGGCCCACCAAACCCTGCCCCTCTTGTAGAGCTTCGACATTCCTTCCTCCTTGCTTCGAGATAGCGGGCTAGCTCTTCCTCGCTCACCCGCGCGCTCCGGCCGAGACGGACGCCTCCGATCTCGGTCATGATGGCGTAGGCCTTGGAGCGGCTGACCTTGAGCCGCTCCATGATGTCACGTGCCGTCAGGTAGAACATCACGGCGTCACCTCTTGCGCCTCCTCGATGGCCTTACGTACGAGCTCGTCGGGGACGTCGAAGAGGCCGAGCTGCCCACGGTAGGGGATGGGCTCCACGAAGGCGCGCACGTTCGCGAGCTCGATGCCGTACGGGCCGATGAACCAGGGCGACGGGCTCGTATCGACGCAGCCGCAGACGTCCGCGATGCCGACGAGGGCGCCCCGAGGCATGTCGGCGAGGTGGGGGGCGCTCCCCACGAAGACGCCGCGTGTGGCCATCCAGGCGAGGGCTTGGATGTACTCGCGCCGCGTGCACCCCTTAGCCGCATGTATGAGCAAGGTGCCTCGGTAGTCGCATCGCCAGACGCGATTCTCGATGCGCTTGCTGGCGTGCAGGATGGCCCAGGCCCAAGGCTGGCGGATGGAGAGAGCTTTCACGACTGCCCCTCCGTCTCGACGAGGACCTTGCGCATGCGATCGATCGCGCGGCATGTCGGTTGATCCCCCATCGTCGGGCACACGCACTCGAGCGCGGTCAGGGCTGCCCAGAAGGCATCCCAGGAACGCGCCGCCTCCGTTTGCGCGGCCGCCAGGTCCGCCCGCAGCCGCCGCACCTCGGCGATGAGGGAGAGCACCGTGTCGGGGTCGGTGGCGGCGATGAAAGCGGCGTCGCCTTCGTGGTGCCAAACGTGCGCAATCCACTCGTAATCGATGGATCCGACCATGTAGTCCTCGGCCGCTCGTTCTCGAAACGACCACGGCCCCGGCGTCGCCGCCTTCGCCATCGCCTCGAGCTCGGCGAGCTTCTCGTCGGTCAGCTCACGCATCGCGCCCCTCCGTCTCTGCGAGGGCCTCACGCAGGATCTCGTCCGCCTCTCCCGCGGGAAGCGTGATGCCATTCAGGCCGCGCCGGTGCGCGTGCTCGAGGAGTGCTCGTGCGCGAACGCACGCGTCCCGGAGCCTCGCGTTCTGCGCCCGCTCGGACTCGATGGTCTTGCGAGCCGCTTCGAGCCACGCGAGCGGAACCTCTCGCGCGTCCCGAACGGCGATCTCGCGCTCGATCCATGCGTGCCAGCCCTCCACGGCCTTCTCGACATCGGCCACCTTCGCGCGCGTGTCCTCGAGCTCCTTCTCGAGCTCCTCTGCCCGCTGCAGCGCGGGTAGGACCTTGCGCTTGACGTAGTCGAAGGCGTGGACGAGTAGAGCGTGACACCGTCCGAGCGCCTCCGACTCGAGCGCGCCGCGCAGCGCGGCGAGCTCGCGAAGGCGCTCGTCGGCGTCCTTGGTGTACTGCTCGAAGCAGCCTCGAACCGATCGGAACTCGCTCACGGCGACACCTCGCTTTCCGCGCTGACGATGCGCAGGTGAACCTTCGCTTCCGTGAGCTCGTCCACCGTCGGCATGACGACGATGCGCCACGAGTCGGTTGCGAAAGTGATCGGGTCCCTCGCCCCGCCGAATCCGATGCGGACAGTGTCTCCCTCGAGGTGCGCGAGCGCTTGCCATAGGAAGCGAGCGTTGAAGACTACGCTGTTGTCGATAGCGACGAGATGCGGATGCTGCTCTGGGCGGCAACTGCAGCAGCACTTCGTCTTGCCCTCGCCCTCGCAATCGTCGCACTCGTCGTCAGTGCAGCCGCACTCCGCGCAAGGCGCATCCCCCGGAACGGCGCCGCTCCCCTTGCACGTCGTGCATGTAACCGTGCCGTCTTCGCACTTGCCGCACTCCTTGGGCCCGAGGACCTCGGGCTTCGTCTTGCGAAGATCCGCCATCGTAACGCGATGCGGAGTGGGCAGCGTGAGGTAATCGCGAATCTCCTCCTCGAACTCCGCGGCGTAGCACTCAGCGGCTTCCGCCTCGCTGCGGATGGCGGCGAGCATGTGCCCGTCCGTTGCGAACACCCAGCGCTCACCATTCACGTCGAGCGCCATGACCTTTCCGATATGAATGTGCTCTTCGCGGCAGATTGCCTTCAGCCAGTCGGGAATCACGTTAGCCATTGCGCGCCTCCTTCGGCGGCTGCCTCGCAAGCCAGTCGTTGAAGCCAAACCACTCGTCAGCTTCGAAGTGACGAAGCTGCGCGAGGACGTGTCCGAGCGAGGTACGGCGGCCGAAGAAGTGCTCCGCGACCTCGTAGAAGAGAAGCCCCGCCGCACGCGCGTCGGCGAGAGCAGAGTGAGCGTCCGTCAGCTCGACGCCGTACCGCGCGGCGGCCTTCTCGAGCTTGTTCTTGCCTTCGCCCTTCACCCACTTGTCTGCTTTGCGAACGAGCGGGAGCGGGTCGAGCCAGGGCCACATCCAATCGATGTACGGAAGGACCAGCAGGCGATCGAAGTTGGCATTGTAGCCGCCGAGCTGCGCGCCCTCGAGGAGCTCACGCGCTGCAGCCATCGCGAACACGTCCTCGATGCGAGGTGCGTTCGCGACGTGGTCGTCGGTGATCTTGTGCACCTTGGTCGCGACCTCGGGAATCGGAATACCCGGGTTGACGAGCGACTCGAAGGTGCCGACGACTTCGCCACGCTCGATGCGGCAAAGCCCAAGCTGGACGACGCGGTCGGTGCCCGGGTGCACACCGGTGGTCTCCGTGTCGAGCCACACCGTGGGCACCTGCCACCAGGGCTTCGTGAAGAGGTGAATCACGACGCCGCCTCCTTCTTCTTCAGAGCCCGCCGCCCCTTCGGAGCCGACTCGAGCGCGGTCTCGACGATGGCAAACGGGTCCTCGTCGCAGACGTCGTTCCCGTGCTCGATGGCGATCTCGACGATCAGGCCGAGGAGTTCGCTGTCGTTCATCGCCGTGAGCTCGGCGAGGAACGCCGCATCGGTCTCGAGGCCTCGACGTCGGCGCGCCTCGTCGCAGTAGTAGGACGGAGCGATGCACCGAATCACTGCGCGCAGCAGCGTGGAATAGGCACCAGCCTTCTCGACGCGCTCGACGATGCTCGCCATGCGAGCGTCACGAGCCTCCTCCTTGGCCTTACGCTCGGCCTCTTCCTTCTCGCGCCGTTCCTCGGCCTCCTTCGCCTTGCGCTTCTGCTCGGGCGTCTTCGGTTGGGGCGCGCGCTCGAGCTTTTCCAGCGCCGCCTCCGCGATGTCCTTGGAGACGAGCTCGAGGATCTTGCCGCTGTCGGTGCGAGCGAGGACGACTTCGTACTCGGTATCCTTGAGCGCCTCGCGCCACGTCTCGACGTCGCTAGCGTAGGGGCGCGAGTTCAGATCCACATACGGCGCGCCCCATGCAACCCCGCCGTAGCTGATGACCTTCTTGTGCTCCTCCTCGGAGAGCACCTTCGCGCCCTTGCTTTTCCGCTCCCACTCAGCATCGCACTTCGCGTTCCAGCAAGCGGGCTTCGTGCACGAGTCGAGGTCGCCGACCTCGTCGAACAGCGAGCGCTGGTTTCCGGTGCGATGCGGGCACTTCGCGCACGACCCGGCGTCGGCGACGAGGTCCTCGTCATCGATGTCGAACGGCGCCTTGGCGAGCTGGCGCAGATGCACGTGCTGCACGTGCTCCCAGAGTTCCTTGTTCGACCACGGTCGATGCTCGACGTCCTCGGCCGCTTGCGCCTGGGTCTCCGGGTCTTCGATGCGGGCAAGCATCAGCGCGACCGCGGGCTTGATGCGGCCTGCGAAGAACATCTCCCGCACCGTCGGCGCGAGCGCGCAAAGCCGAATCCGCTGGTAGACGTAGCTCTTCGACTTGCCGAGCTTCGCGGCGATGTCGTCGATGCTGTACTCGTGCTGCTCGTGCAGCGCCCGGTACGCGTCCGCCTCCTCGAGGGGATGCACGTCGCGGCGCTTCGCGTTCTCGATGATCTGAATCTCGAGGACCTCGGCGTCGGAGAGAGCGCGCACCATCGCGGGGATGACCTCGAGGCCGGCCTTCTGCGCGGCGCGCCATCGGCACTCGCCGAAGACGAGCTCGAAGCCGTCGATGGGATGCGGGCGGACGAGCACCGGGGAGAGGACTCCCCGGGCTTTGATGTCGTCGGCGAGCTCGTCGATGTACGCATCGTCGAAGGTGCGCCGCGGGTTCGTGGGCGATGCCGAGATGTCGACAATCGGAATCGAACGAAGGTCAATGCTCATGGTTCACCTCCTTGTTTTCAGAACGGGATGTCGTCGTCGCCGAACACCTCGTCGGCATACCGGTCGTCGTCGCGCGGCGGACGCTGACTGCCTCCGCGCGATTGCGAGCGGTCGTCTCGACTTCGGCCCCGGTCATCGCGTGACGAACGCCGGTCGTCGCGGTCGTCGCGACCACGCGGGCGTCGGTCGTCATCGCGGCGGTCGCGTCCGCTTGAGCGGTGGCCATCGCCGCGGTCACGGCTGCGGTCATCGCGTCGGCTGTCGTCGTGAGGGCTGCCGAGCAGCGCGAGTTCCTCGACGTACACCTCGGTCTTCCAGCGCTCGACGCCCTCGCGGTCGGTGTACTTCGACGAGCGGAGCTCGCCTTCGACGTACACCCTGGTCCCTTTGGTCAGGTACTCCGCCAGCGCTTCCGCGCGGCGTCCCCAGATGACACAGGAAACCCATTCGGTGCGCTCCTGCTTTTCGCCGTTCGAGTCCTTCCACTTCTTCGTGATGGCGATGCGGAAGTTCAGAACGGCATCCCTTTGCGTGTGACGCAACTCGGAGTCCGCCCCGAGATTGCCGATTCCCATGAACTTGTTGAGCATTACGCAGCCCTCCCGGATAGCTCGGAGGCCCGAGCTTTGTATGCAGACTTGAGTTCCTTCCGTGCCGCACTGCTGATGTCAGCATCGACGACTGCAGCAGCGTGGGCGGCGAGCTCGGCGGCGCTCGTCGCGAGTGCGAAGATGCGCGTAAACCCAGCGAGATAGACGTTGTCGCGCACGGCCTCGGGCGCGTTCGCCCACTCGCGCATGACCGCGTCAACGTCGGCGACAGACCGCGCCGCCTCGATACGTCGGATGGCCTCGATGTGCCGCTCGGGCAGAGCGTCCTGCCTCGCCGGTTCGGGCTTCTCCTTCGTCGTCTTCTCGAGCGAGCACCTGCGGCGCTTGTACTCCTCGGCCACACGCGGAAGCTCCTCGCTCGTCAGCTCCCTCTTTGCGTCGGCGCGAAGCTCCTCGAGCTCCTCGAGGCTCGTCGCCTGCGCCATATCGGCAACGTAGCGGTCTGCGAGCTTGCGCTTTGCCTCGGCGGG
>Ga0180215_1001880_pt1 | contig 22108 bp, 24 predicted proteins | sample eDN3rd37CBELigBY_FD_128871 | JGI IMG/M metagenome (GOLD analysis project Ga0180215, IMG submission 128871) | Enriched backyard soil microbial communities from Emeryville, California, USA - eDNA 3rd pass 37_C BE-Lig BY (version 2) (version 2) | ecosystem: Environmental > Terrestrial > Soil >... | reverse complement strand
TCCCCGACGCGGTGTTCCTGCCCGTCGATGCCGACACCTACAACGAGGTGTCGCAGGTCGTGATGGACACCCTCCGCGGCTTCGGCACGGTCGTCGACGTGCTCGGCTGGGACGAGGCGTTCATGGGAGTGCAGACCGACGATCCGGAGGCGTTCGCGCGCGAGGTGCAGGCCGCCGTGCTCGACGCGACCGGGCTGCACTGTTCCGTCGGGATCGGCGACAACGTCCTGCGCGCGAAGATCGCGACGGGATTCGGGAAGCCCCGCGGGATCTTCCGGTTGACGCGCGACAACTGGTTCGCGGTGATGGGGGAGCGCTCACCCGATTCGTTGTGGGGCATCGGCTCACGCACGGTGAAGAAGCTCGACGCCCTGGGCATCCGCACGGTCCGCGAACTCGCCCGTGCTCCCGTCGACGAGATGGCGGCGCGGTTCGGACCCAAGACCGGGCCGTGGCTCGTCGGCCTCGGCGCCGGTGCGGGCTCGACGGAGGTGTCGGCGGAGCCCTGGGTCGCACGGTCGCGCAGTCGGGAGACGACCTTCCAGCACAACGTCGGCGACTGGAACGCGATCGCCGAGTGCGTACGCGGCCTCGCGGCGCGAGCCGTCGACGACGTCCGCGGAGAGGGACGGGAAGGAGTGCGGGTCGCGCTGAAGATCCGCTACGCGCCGTTCGTCACCCACACCGCGAGCGTCGCTCTTCCGTCACCCACCACGGATCTCGCGACCGTCACGGAGGCGGCCGTCGGACTGCTCGACCGGTTCGATCACGAACGCGAGGTCCGGCTCGTCGGAGTGCGGGTGGAGATGACGCCACCGGAGAACGGGCGGTCGCTCTAGCGGCTGGCAGACTGGCCCGGTGCGATCGGTGACCAGGACACGGGGACCTCTACGACCACCGGAGGCCGCTGCAGCGGCGGTCTTCGGGACGTTGACCGCTGTGCTGTCGGTCGTCACGGGGCTGATACCTGTCGGTGTCGCCCAGGTGCTCGTCGCGCTCCCCGTCGCCTTCCTCGCGGCCACCGGGCGACTGCGCGCGATCGTCGCCGCGACCGTTGCCGCCGGAGTGGTCGCGCTCGTGGCCGGCGGACCGTTCGCCGTCGCCGCGGTCGTCGTCCTCTCCGGTATCGGAACGCTCGTCGGGTTCGCGCACCGCCGGTGGGGTCACGCCGCGGTGTTCATGGTGCTGGCCGGATCCGTCCCGGCCGGGTTGCTGCTCGCCGCCGCCGTCTGCGGTCTGCTGCTGGTCTTCGACCGGACCCGGGTACTGCTGCTCGAGGCGCTCGAAGCGTCGATGCGCGGGACGATCCGGGCGTTCGAGGCAGCGGGTGCGGGTCAGCAGTTCGTCGACACCTGGGACCGGACCCTCGAGATCATGGTGCGTCTGTGGTGGGTGTGGATCGGTGGCGCAGTGCTCGTCGGAACCGTGGGCACCGCACTGCTGTGCTTCGGGATCTTCCGGATGGTGGCGCTGCGCAGTACGTGGGCGACCCGATCCGTCGACTGGCCCGAGCAGGACCCCACGGCCGACCCGGATCCGCTGCCCGTCGCCCTGCGCCTGGCCGGCTACCGGTATCCGGGAACCGACCGCGACGCCCTGTCGGACATCGACCTCACGATCGACCCGGGGGAGTTCGTCGCGATCGTCGGCGGCAACGGCTCGGGCAAGTCGACACTCGTGCGGCTGCTCGCGGGACTCGAGCCGACCGTCGGCCTGGTCGACCGTCCCGGGCCCGTCGGGCCGGGACGCCCCGGTGGCACCGCGATGATCCTGCAACATCCCGAGAGCCAGGTGCTCGGTCGCACGGTCGCCGAGGACCTGCGGTGGGGGATCGACGACGTCGACGTCGAGGATCTGCTCGCCCGCGTCGGCCTCGCCGGGATGGAGGACCGCGCCACGGAGGATCTGTCGGGCGGGCAACTGCAGCGACTGGCACTGGCGGGCGCACTGGCCCGGCGACCCGCGTTGCTCATCGCCGACGAGATCACCGCGATGGTCGACGCGGACAGCCGCGCGGACCTGATCCGATTGCTCTCGGACGTCGCGCGGGACGGTACCGCGGTCGTGCTCGTCACCCACCTCGACGACGAGGCCCGCGCCGCCGACCGCGTCGTGCACATCGCCGACGGCCGGATCGTCCCGCAGATCGCGCCGCCGCCCCTGCCGGCGCCGGTCCCGGCGACCGCCCCGTCCTTCCCACAGCCGGTCCTCGAACTACGGGATGTCACGCACGTCTACGCGGCCGGAACACCCTGGGCGCACACCGCCCTGCGCGAGGTGTCGCTGACGATCTGCCGCGGCGAAGGGGTGCTCGTCGTCGGGGAGAACGGTTCGGGCAAGTCGACGCTCGCGTGGATCGTCGCCGGACTGATGCGTCCCACGCACGGAACGGCCGTCCTGCACGACACCCCGACCGCCGACCTGCACGGGGAAGTGGGCATGGTCTTCCAGCAGGCCCGGCTCCAGTTGCAGCGACCGACCGTCGCGCAGGAGATCTCCGAGGTGGCCGGACTTCCGCACACCGACCGCGGTTACGTCGCCGCCGTCCTGCACCGGGTGGGTCTGCGTCCCGAACTGATCGACCGGCCGATCGATCGGCTCAGCGGGGGAGAGATGCGGCGGGTCGCGATTGCCGCCCAGCTCGCCCGCACCCCGCGGGTGCTCGTGCTCGACGAACCGCTGGCCGGGCTGGACCTGCAGGGCCGCCGCGAAGTGGTGTCGATCCTCGCCCATCTACGGGCGGTCGAGCACGTCACCGTCGTCGTCATCTCCCACGACCTGCACGGCATGGAGGAGGTGTGTTCGCGCACCGTGGTGCTCGCGGACGGACGCATCGTGGAGCAGACGGGAGCGGTGATCGCATGAGTCGCACTCGTACGCGGCAGCGCCGCCCCGTCATCCTGCTGCGGCCGGTACCGCGGGAGACACCCCTGCACCGGGTGTGGGCGGGTACGAAGGTGCTGTCGGCAGCGGCGCTGTCGGTGGCGGTGAGTTTCGCGCCGAGCTGGACCGGGCTCGGAATCCTGCTCGCCGTGCTGGTCGCGGGCGTGCTCGTCGCGCGGATCCCGCGCGGGGTGGTCCCGACGATTCCGTGGTGGGTGTTCGCGGTCCTCGCCGTCGGCCTGGTGCTCAACGCCGCCGGCGGCGGACTCACCGCCTACGTCCGGACGATCCTGCTCGGCGTGGGGCTGCTGGTCCTCGCGTCGCTGGTGGGGTGGACGACGCGGCTGTCCGATCTCGTCGACGCCCTGCCGGTCCTGTTCGCGCCGCTGCGGTTGTTGCGGCTGCCCGTCGACGAATGGGTGACGGTGTGCGCGCTGGCGTTGCGGATGCTGCCGACCGTGCGTGCCGAGATGCGCGTGCTGTTCGCCGCCCGCAAGGTGCGCGGCCGGCCCGGCTTCCGCAATCCGGCGGGATGGTGGCAGGAGGTGATCGACGCCGTCGGCGCGGTGGTGTCGGTGTCGATGCGGCAGATCCGCGATCTCGGCGACGCACTGTCGGTGCGGGGTCCTCGATCGGCGACCCGCCCACCGCTGCGACTGCGGCTCGGGGACATCGTCACGGTGCTGGTCGTGGCGGGTGCATGCACTGCGATCACCGTGTGGGGCTGACCGTCAGTTGCGGTTGTCCGAAGCGGTGTTCTTCGCGCGCGAGCGGATGCGACGGACGAGCCCGTAGGCGATTACCGCGACGACGACGGCGATCACGACGTACTGCAGCACCGAGGCATACGGTTCCACCGCGCTCCAGTTCTCGCCGAGTTGATAGCCGGCCAGCACGAAGATCGAGTTCCAGATCAGACTGCCCGCGGTGGTGAAGGCCAGGAACTGCCAGATCGGCATCTGCGTGACACCCGCGGGGATGGAGATGAGGCTGCGGAAGACCGGCACCATCCGGCCGAAGAAGACGGCCTTGCGTCCGTGCCGCTCGAACCACGCCGTCGAACGGTCGAGGTCGTCGACGTCGACGAGCGGCAACTTCCGCACCGCCCTGCGGATCCGGTCCTCACCCACCCAGCGGCCGATCGAATACAGGCCGAGAGCGCCGACCACCGAACCGAGCGTTGTCCAGAACAGCGCACCGAACAGGGTGAAGCTGCCCAGGCTCGCCGCGAACCCGGCGAGCGGCAGGATGACCTCGCTGGGCAGCGGAGGGAAGAAGTTCTCGAGTGCGATCGCGATGCCGGCACCGACACCGCCGAGGCGGTCCATCAGGTCGAGCGCCCATCCCGCGAGACCGTCGGTGGGGGCTGACTGTGACTCCGCGACACTCATCCACCCGACCCTACCGAGGGGTCGTCGAGCTTTCCGCTCGTGCGGATCGAAACGGTTCCGGTCCGCTCGACCGGAGAGAAGGATGGCGGGGTACTTCGCTCTCCTCCGGAGGGCCGATCCGGAAGGTGAACTCCAGTGACGATCGTTGTCGTCGCGGGCAACCCGAAGCCCGCATCTCGAACCCTCGACGCCGGAGCCCGCCTCGCCACGGCTCTCACCGGGCGAGAGCCCGATCACGTTGTGGACGTGATCACACTCGGCGCGGGGCTGCTCGGCTGGGGCGACGAGAAGGTCGCCGCCGCTGTCGAGACCGTCGCGGCCGCCGATCTCGTGGTGTTCGCGAGCCCCACCTTCAAGGCCACCTACACGGGCGTCCTCAAGTTGTTCCTCGACCAGTTCGCCACCGGTGACGGGTTGCGCGACGTCGTCGCGGTGCCGCTCATGCTCGGCGCAGGTCCTGCGCACGCGCTGGCACCCGACCTGCTGCTCAAGCCCGTCCTGGTGGAACTGGGCGCCACGACCCCGGCGCCCGGCCTGTATCTTCACGATTCGACCTACACAACCGATACCCGTATCGCGGACTACGCCGAACGCTGGTCGCCGGTGCTGTCCGCCGCACTCCGAAACGAGGCCGCCTCATGACCACTCTCGACGGACCGTCTCTGCGTCAGGCATTTGCGCACGTCCCCTCGGGCGTCGTCGCGATCTGCGCGGAGGTGGACGGAGAGCGGATCGGGATGGCGGCGAGCACCTTCGTGCCGGTCTCGCTCGACCCGCCGCTCGTCTCGTTCTGCGCGCAGAACACCTCGACCACCTGGCCGCGACTGTCGTCGCTCCCGCACCTGGGCATCAGCGTGCTCAGCGAGGAGCACGACGGTGCCGCGCGGGTGCTCGCCGCGAAGAACGGCGACCGCTTCGCCGGTATCGACATCGAGAGCCGTGAGGGCGGCGCGCTGTTCGTGTCCGGCACGAGCGTGCGCATGGACGTGACGGTGGAGCAGGAGGTTCCGGCGGGCGATCACGCGATCGTCGTGCTGCGCATCAACGAACTGCTCACCGACGCCGACGTCGAACCCATCGTGTTCCACCGCAGCTCGTTCCGTCGCCTGCTCGCATCCTGACCCGCACACGAACGATTTCGGTGGTTCCACCCCCGCTCAGCGGGGCCGGGACCACCGAAATCGTGTTCACTCCTCGCGTTCGAACGTCACGAGTATTCCCTCGACGCCGCCGGGACCGACCCGTCCCTTGATGTCGGCGGAGGTGATGGCCTTCAGACGCCACCCGGCGCGGGCGTGGTCGTTGAGGATCTTCTCGAGTTTGTCGCCGGACATCTTGCCGCCGAACATGCCTTCGCGGATCTCGACCACCTTGTACGAGTACATCGGCCCACAGTACGGCCGAACGCCGGAATCCCGTCGGAATCCCCGGTCGTATACGACACTGGGAGACGGGGCTTTCGAAATCCGGAGGCAGCAGTGGAGACGATGCCGGACCGTCGGACTCTCGAATCCGCCGTTGCGTCGGCGGGCCGCACGCCGTCGCTGCACAACAGTCAGCCGTGGCGGTGGGTTCTGGACGCGGACGGGCTCACGCTGTTCAGCGACAACGATCGCATCCTGCCGGCCACCGATCCGTCCGGTCGCCAGATGTTGCTGTCCTGCGGAGCGGTGCTGCACCATCTTCGGACGGCATTGATCGCCCGACACTGGGCGACGGAGGTCGAGCGGATGCCCGACCCGACGAATCGTCGCTGTCTCGCGACCCTGCGCTTCCACCGGACCGACGCGGTATCAGACATCGACCTCCGGATGGCAGAGGCGATCGGTCACCGGCGTACCGAACGGTTGCCGATGGAGGCTCCACCGCAGTGGGAGCAGACCGAGAGCGCTCTGCAGACGCTCGTCGAGTCCACCGGTGTCCACCTGAGCGCGATCGCCGAACACGAGCGACCTGCACTGGAAGAGTTGTCCCGTCGCATCGGTGGTGAGCGTCGCTCCGATGCGGCCTACCAGACGGAACTTTCCTGGTGGGCCGGGCACGGGATGTACCCGGACGGAATACCTCCCGACGCACTCCCTCCGGGGCAACGCACGGTGGCGACCGAACGGGAGTTCCCTCCCGGCAGCGCGACCGGCGACTCGGCCGAAGCCGAGGACCGGGCCGCAATACTTCTGTTGTCGACCACGACGGACACGCGGCTCGACTGGCTGCGGAGCGGTGAGGCCCTGTCGGCCGTGCTTCTCGCGTGCACCGCCCGCGGGCTGGCCACGTGCTCCGTCACGCATCTGACGGAGTCGGAATCCGCACGAGTGTTCCTGCGTGACACAGCCCGGATCGAGGGTGCGCCGCAAGCGATGATCCGGGTCGGTGTCCGCTCGGGGCCGGTTCCGGATGCGGCGACGCCGCGCCGTCCGATCTCCGAGATTCTGTTCCGGACGCATCCCTGACAGGAAATTCGGTGGTTCCGACTGCGCTCAGCGACGTCGAGGACACCCGAATCGACTACGAAACGGGCACCTGCGAGAACAGTCCGGCCGGCCGCGACAGCCCGTAGTGGTCGCGGAGCGTGGTCCCTTCGTACTCGGCGCGGAACACTCCACGACGTTGCAGGATCGGTACGACCTCGTCGACGAAGACCTCGAACGAGCCGGGCAGATAGGGCGGCATGATGTTGAAACCGTCTGCGGCACCCGCCTCGAACCACGCGACGATGCGATCGGCGACATGCTCCGGTGTGCCGACGACCGTGCCGTGACCGCGGGCCCCGGCGAGGCGGTGCAGGAGCTCGCGCAGTGTCAGGCCGGGATCGCGCTCGACGAGGTCGAAGATGATGCGTGATCGGCTCTGCGCTCCCTGCACGTCCTCGGGGCGGGGCAGAGCGTACAGCGGCACCGGGCCGTCCAGCGGGAAGCCCGACAGGTCGACGTCGTCGAACCTCGCAGACAGGTGTGCCAGTCCGACCTCGGGGATCGACAGGTCGGCGAGATCCTGTTCGATGCGTCGCGCCTCGGCCTCGGTGGACGCCACGATCGGGGAGAGGCCGGGCAGGATCTTGACCGCCTCGGGATCGCGGCCGAATTCGGCGGCCTGCTGCTTGACGTCGCGGTAGAACAGGCGCGCATCGTCCAGGTCGACCTGCGCGGTGAAGATGGCTTCGGCGTAACGCGCCGCGAATGCGCGGCCGTCCGCTGAGGATCCGGCCTGGACCAGTACGGGTCGGCCCTGTGGGGAACGTGCGGCGTCGAGGGGTCCACGCACCCGGAAGTGTGCGCCCGCGTGGTCGATCCGGTGCACCCTGCGCGCATCGGCGTATACCCCGGTGTCGCGATCGAGCACGACCGCGTCGTCCTCCCAGCTGTCCCACAATGCCGTTGCGACGTCGAGGAATTCGGCGGCGCGGGCGTAGCGCTCCGAGTGGCCGGGTCGGCCGTCGACACCGAAGTTGTAGGCGGCGGCGGACGACCAGGACGTGACGATGTTCCAACCCGCACGTCCACGGCTGATGTGGTCGAGCGAAGCGAACTGGCGCGCAAGGTTGTACGGCTCGGTGTAGGTCGTCGAGACCGTGCCGATGAGCCCGATCCGTTCGGTCGCCAGGGCCAGCGCGGACAGCAGCGTCAGCGGTTCGAAACTGCTCTGGGCCACCCGGTCGTAGTGACGACCCACGGCCGGGACGTCCGCGAAGAAGATCGAGTCGAACTTCCCGCGCTCGGCCGTCTGCGCAATCTCACGGAAGTAGTGGACGTCGTCAACCCGTTCGGGTGCCGTGCCGGGCAGACGCCAGGACGCCTCGTGATGACCGGCGCCGGTGATGAACACGTTGAGATGGAGCTGAGAGGGCAAGGTGGACACCTTCCGAAGTCCCGACAGGAATCCGTTCCAGTGCAGTCTATTTCCGGCGAGGAACGAACCGTTGCGATCACCGTGATTCCTGGGGCACCCGCCGAGGCGGCCGATTGCGATCACCTCGATCACAAGGGTGGCTCGGCCGTGCGGGCACTCCTTACTGTCGGCGACCATGACGAGCAATCACACGCTTCGACGTCGGGTCGGGGTGAGCTGATCGTGGCAACCATCCTCGACAAGGCGCGCAGGACGACACCGGATGTCGCGGACACGCCCGAGACGACCGGGGCATCGGGACTGATCGATCCCACCGCGATCAGCCGGAAGACCCGCAGTTCGTCCCGCGTTCCGCGTTCGGCCCAGCGGCTGCTCGGGCCGGTCCTGCTCGTCGTGGCCTGGCAACTCACCGCGTCCAGCGGCCTGTCCGGCGAGAACGTCCTTCCCCGGCCTCTGTCGGTGCTCACCGCGGCGTGGCGACTGATCGCCAACGGGGAACTGCAGGAACACATGACGATCAGCCTGCTGCGGGTCGGCAACGGCCTGCTCATCGGCATCGTGCTCGGCCTGGTCCTCGCGCTGGTCTCGGGACTGTCGCGGGTCGGTGAGAACTTCGTCGACGCCAACATGGAAATCCTGCGCGCCGTACCGAATTTCGCGCTCGTTCCGCTGCTCATCGTGTGGTTCGGTATCAGTGAGACCCCGAAGGTCCTGCTCATCACGCTCGCCGTGGCCGTCTCGATCTACATCAACACGTTCTCCGCGATCCGGAGCGTGGATGCCGGACTCGTCGAAGCGGCACGATCGTTCGGTGTCCAGCGCCGCGAACTGATCCGTCGGGTCATCCTCCCTGGCGCGCTGCCCGGCTTCCTCATCGGCCTGCGGCTCGCCCTGACCGGTGCGTGGTTGTCGCTGATCTTCGCCGAGACCATCAACGCCAAACGTGGTCTGGGACGGATGATGAGCGACGCGCGCGAATACTTTCAGCTCGACGTGGTCTTCGTCCTGATCGCCGTCTACGCGATCCTCGGTCTGCTCTCGATCTTCATCGTGCGCGCCCTCGAAGCTCGCCTGCTCACGTGGAGGAGGTCGTTCGATGGCAACTGATGTGACCGAACGGACCGCGCTCGATTCCGTCGTCGTCGCCCGCGGTGTGCGGCGCGTGTTCGGCGAGCAGGTGGTGCTCGACGGCCTCGATCTCGACATCGCCCCCGGAGAATTCGTCGCGCTGCTCGGCCGGAGCGGCTCCGGCAAGTCCACCTTCCTGCGGGCGCTGGGAGCGCTGGACCCCGACGTCGAGGGGTATCTCCGGGTGCCGGCGAAACAGGCCATCGTCTTCCAGGACCCCCGGCTGCTGCCGTGGCAGAAGGTGCTGACGAACGTCAACATCGGACGACCGGACAACGCCCGCACCCGGGCCGAGGCGCTCGACGCGCTCGCCGAGGTCGAACTCGAGAGCAAGGCGAAGGTCTGGCCGCGGACGTTGTCCGGGGGAGAGGCGCAGCGGGTCGCCCTCGCCCGGGCACTCGTCCGCGAACCGCAACTGCTGCTGCTCGACGAACCTTTCGGCGCTCTCGACGCACTCACCCGGATCCGCATGCACGGACTGCTCGAGAAGCTGGTGGCCAAGCACCGGCCCGCGGTGCTCCTCGTGACCCACGACGTCGACGAGGCGATCCTGCTCGCGGATCGCGTCATCGTCCTCACCGACGGGGTGATCTCCCTGTCGTCGCAGGTCGAGGTGCCGCGCCCGAGGGGGCGCGACTCCCGCGAGTTCGTCGCCCTGCGACGCCGCCTGCTCACCGAACTCGGTGTCGGCGACCAGCCCGACGCGCGCTGAGCGTGCTGTGTCCCGCGCGCTGAGCGCGGCCCGTGTTCCCCCTACGTCCGGACAGCAGGTCCGGACGCCTCCCGAGAAGGATCGACTGTGTTTCGTAGTGTTCGCTCGCGATGGCTCGTGGTGCCGTCGCTCGCAGTGCTGTTCGCGGCATCCGCGTGCGGCCTCGGCGGTGCCGACGGGCAGGAAGCCCTCGCCGAGGCCACCATCGCGCATACCGGCGACGACATCCCCGACGGTGTGAAGCTCGTCGTCGCCGAGCAGAACGCGACCCGCTCGCAACCCCTCTACCTCTCCGGGGCGGGGGAGGATCTGCCGTACGACCTCGAGTTCGCCGATTTCAGCGGTGGTCCGGCCGTGATCGAGGCGTTGCGCTCCGGTGCCGCCGACATCGGTGCCCTGGGTGAAGCACCCATCCCGATCGCGGTCGCGAACGGGATCACCGACATCGTCGCGATCGCACTGGAAGCGAATCCCGGCAGCAGTGGCGGTTACTTCCTGGTGGCGCAGCCGGGTAGCGACATCGAGACGGTGGCCGACCTGAAGGGCAAGAAGGTCGCGTACCCGCCCGGAACGGGCCGGCACATGATCGTCGCGGGCCTGCTGGCGAAGGCAGGACTCGACCCGAAGACCGACATCGACGCGGTCGAACTGGCCGGCGCGGAGGTCGCTCCGACCTTCTCCTCCGGAGCCGTGGACGCCGCGATCCTCACCGGCGTGCAGTACTACAAGGTGGGCTCACCGCCCATCCTCGGCGACGGCACGGGGATCAACACCGGCATCAACACCCTGATCGTGCGGAAGCAGACCCTCGAGGATCCTGCGAAGGCCGCAGCGATCGGCGACTACGTCGGACGCTCGGTCGCCGCGAACAACTGGATCGCCTCGCATCCCGACGAGTGGGTGGAGGCGTATCACGTGGGCACTCAGGGGATGACACCCGAGGAAGGCCGCGAACTGCTCGACCACACGGGCAGCGGACGGTTCTACCCGATCGACGAGAAGTCGATCGCGCTGTTCCAGAGCGTCGCGGACGGGCTCTACGAGACCGGCACCATGACCGTTCCCGTCGACGTCTCGCCATACGTGGACGGCCGCTACAACGACATCGTCGTCGCGCAGAACGAGGCCGATGACAGCGTTCCGGATCCGCTTCCCTGATCCGACCCGTCACCGATGTCCCACCCATAGAAGATGTTCCACCGATAGAAGGAGCAGTCCCATGACCCAGGCCGCCACCCGCCTCGACGTCGTCCCCCAGTCCGGCCATGCCGGAGCAGAGATCCGCGGCGTCGACCTGACCCGCGAACTCGCCGAGGACGAGATCACCACCATCCGAGAGGCGCTGCTGAAGTGGAAGGTTGTGTTCTTCCGCGACCAGTTCCTCGACCACGACCAGCATCTGCGGTTCTCGTCGTACTTCGGGAAGCCGACCCCGGCGCATCCGCTGTTCGACTCGATTCCCGACCCCGACCACCCCACGATCTACCCGATCTTCCGCGACCGGTTCAAGGCGCGCATCGCGAACAGCAGCGGCTACGACAAGGTGCGCTGGCACGCCGACGTCACGGCGGCGGTCAACCCGCCGTTCGCGTCGATCCTGCGCGCCGAGACCCTCCCGCCCTACGGCGGCGACACCCAGTGGTCGAACGCGGTGGCGGCGTACAACGGTCTGTCGGCGCCCGTGCAGCGACTCGCCGACGAACTGCGTGCGGTGCACCGCTTCACTCCGGGTGACGGTGCGAAGCCGACCGAGGACTACCTGCGTCGCGTCGAGCGTCGCCCGTTGGTGAGTGAGCATCCGGTCGTGCGGGTGCACCCGGAGACGGGGGAGAAGGCGCTGTACGTCAACCCCGGCTTCACGCAGTACATCTCGGGGGTCTCGCCGCACGAGAGCCGGCGTCTGCTCGGGTTGTTCTTCGAGGAACTCGGCCGTCCCGAGTACACGGTCCGCTTCAAGTGGGAGCCGGGATCGATCGCATTCTGGGACAACCGATCCGCCGTGCATCTCGCCCCGAGCGATCTCGTCACCGAACACGATCGGCGCCTGTACCGCATCACTCTCGAAGGTGACGTGCCGGTCGGACCGGACGGACGCGAATCCGTCGCGCTCGAGGGCGAACCGTTCGAGGCAGTCTGAACCGCGTGACCGAACGGACGGAGCCCGGACCCGGGCTCCGTCCGTTCTTCCTGTCGCTGTTCGTCCCGTCGGCGATCTTCGGTCTGGGCACCGGTGCCGGTGCTCCCATGATGGCGCTGTTCGCCCGCGAACTCGGCGCGTCCGTGCCGGTCGCGGGACTGATCGTCGCGCTGGTCGCATTCGGGGCGGTCCTCGGCGACCTGCCGTCGGGCACGGTGGTCGCGCGTTTCGGGGAACGTCGCGCGATCGTCCTCGGATCGGCGCTCGGTGCGACCGGCGTGCTCGTGTCGTTGTCGGCGCCCACCCCGGCGGTGCTCGCGGTGGGCGCGACACTCACCGGTTTCGCGAACGCGGTGTGGGGGCTCGCGCGGCAGAGCTATCTCGCCGGTGCCCTGCCGTTGCACATGCGCGCCCGTGGCATCTCTGCGAACGCCGCTATGAGCAGGGCGGGTGTGTTCGTCGGTCCGTTCGTCGGTGCCGGTGCGGTGCACCTGACGGGCGTGAGCGGAGGGCTGATCGTCCAGGTCGTCGCGATCGTCGTCTCCGGGGCGCTCGTCGTGAATGCCGCTGTGCCGGAACCGGACAGGTCGGAGCGGCGCAGCGGCGGCGTGATCGCGGTGGCGGCCTCCCACCGGACGGTCCTCGGGACGCTGGGTGTCGGTGCGATGCTCGTCGGCGCGTCGCGCGCCTCACGCGACGCGGTGCTGCCGTTGTGGGCCGATCACATCGGGGTGGCGCCGGCGACCGTCTCGTTGATCTTCGGCGTTGCGGCGGCAGTGGACGTGGCGCTGGCCTACCCGGCCGGAGTTCTGATGGACCGCTACGGCCGCCGGGTGACGGCCGTACCGGCGCTGCTGCTGTTCGGCACGGCCTTCCTGATCCTGCCGCTGTCGCAGCAGCTGTGGTGGCTCGTGGTGGTCGCGGTGGTGCTCGGGACGGCGAACGGTATGAGCAACGGCATCGTCATGACGCTCGGCGCCGACGTCTCACCACCGCACGCGCGTGCCGAGTTCCTGGCTGCGTGGCGACTGACCCACGACACCGGATCGTTCGCGGGACCACTCGTCGTCGGAGCGGTGGCCACCGTGTCGCTCGCCGGTGGTGCCACCGCGATCGGGGCACTCGCCCTCGTCGGTGCCGGAGTGATGTACCGGTACATCCCGCGATACGTGCCGGTGCCCGTCGCGGTGCCACAGGATCAGCGCGCGGCGCCGTAGAAGCGGGAGACCCGCACACGCAGCAGCAACCTGCGATCGGCGACCATCGCGGCCCGGAAGTCGTCCCAGTCCGGATGCTCGCCCTGCACCGCTCGATACAACTCGACGAGCTGCTCGACGGTGTCGTCGTGGGGGTCCGCGGCCACCGGTGTCAGTTCGGCCTCGCCCTCCGCGACGGCGTAGGACCACTTGTCGTCGGAGTCGACGAACAGGCTCACGCGCGGGTCTCGGCGCATGTTCTGGGTCTTCGCCCGATCGTCGGTGACGGAGACGGAGAACGTGCGGGTCGCGGGCTCGTACCGGTAGGTGATGTTCGACAACTGGGGTCGCCCGTCGCGTTTGATCGTCGCGAGCACGGCGACACCGGTGGGAGGGAACAGGGCTTCGAGTGCGCTCTCGTCGGCCGGCATGGCGCCCAGACTACGGCCGACCGTGCAGAATCGGGGCGGGTATCGAGCCGAGCACGAAGGGCAGACATGCTGGACTACGCGCGTTACTGCGGAGAGATCGTCGAACAGACGGAACTGCTGGTGGACTCACTGGCCGGGCAGGACATGACCACACCGGTGCCGTCGTGCCCGGGATGGAATGTCGGTCAGCTCGCTCGACACATCGGCTACGGCCACCGCTGGGCGAGCGAGGCGGTCCGCGGTGAAGGGGCGATGCCGCGCACCGACCGCGCGATGCGGGAACTGGCGGACTACGTCGACGAGGATCCGGACGAGCTGATCCCGTGGTTGCGGGAAGGAGCGCGCGAACTCGAGGCCGCGCTTCGGGAGGTCGGCCCGGACATGCGGGTGTGGACGCCGATCCCGGGCGGCAAGAAGACACCGGAGTTCTTCGCCCGACGTTTCGCCCACGAGACCGTGGTGCATCGTGCCGACGCCGTGCTCGCGTTGGGATCGGACTTCGAGGCGGCTCACGATCTCGCCGTGGACTGCGTGGACGAATGGCTCGACCTGGCGGTGGTCACCTGGCCGCGGCGCGATGTGGAACGGCACCGCGCGCTGCACGGCCCCGACCGGACACTGCACTTCCACGCGACGGACACCTCGGCGGAGTGGGTCGTGGACCTGACCGGCGAGGACTTCGCGTGGCGGCATGCCCACGAGAAGAGTGCCGTGGCGGTACGCGGACCGCTGACGGAACTGCTGTTGGTGCTCTACCGTCGGCGCGCCGTGGACGCAGCCGACGTGGAGGTCTTCGGCGACACCGGGTTTCTGGCGTCCTGGCTCGACGTCAGTCCCTTCGGCTAGCCGAAGGCAGAACGCACAGCGAGTGGCCGCACCGCGACGGCGAGACGGCCACCCGCCTGTGAGTCAGACCGACAGGCGCGAGGCCGAGTACGCGTGGCGGATCGCGTCGAGTGCGCTGGTGCAAGGAATGTGCGCTTCCTGCAGCGAATGGATCACCTCGGCGATCGGTCCGGACTGCTCCAAGGCGCTGCCGGCGGCGACGGCCCAGGCGACTTCGCCGGGTTCGAAGGTCCGGGTGGGCTTCCATCCTCGCTGGGGAGCGAGTTCGCGCAGTGTGCTCCAGTGCGCGACCTCGTCCGCATCCGGACGTCCGATGAAAAGTAGGCGGTCGTGTCCCACGATGAACCCCTTCGTCCTGCTTTGGTGCTTCGACAGGTAGGTCGTTTGCACTGTGTGCTTCGTTACATTTACCTGATCGAGAAGCGTCGCAGGTTTGTGACGTTCCACTATGTGGTACATCCGCCCGAATTCGGGAAACCGCATCCGGCGAGGGCGGTCAGCCACCGCCGTAACGAGCCGCGAACGCGCCCGGCGTCATACCCACGACCCTGGCGAAATCCCGTACGAAATGCGGTTGGTCGGCGTAACCGAGGACGGCGGCGACCTCCGACAGCGAGCCGGGCCCCTCGCGCAGGCGCCCGGCGGCCTCCTGCAGTCGCCGCCGCTGGATCAGCCACTTCGGGGTCAGCCCGATCCGTCGCTGGACCAGGCGTTGCAGTGCCCGCTCGCTGAGATCGAATTCGGCCCGTACCTGCTCGACCCGCAGAACGTCGGAGTGCTCCTCGACGAACGCCACCACCCGGTTGACGAGCCGCCCCTCCTCGTCGATCGGCAGATAGGCGCGCAGCACGTCGTCGAAGGCCTCCGTCGCGGCGCGGTGCGACTCCGGGGAGTCCGGGCCGTGCGACATCGCCTCCCGAACCCGCGTGATCAGACGCGCGCCGGCGTCGCCGAGGACATCGGTGAGGTCGACGGTCAGGTCGGTGAACGCCGCGAGCGAGGTGCCCGTGATCAGTGCCCCGGCCGCCGGGCTGAGCATGGACCCGACCGCCCAGCCCTCGCCGGTGAGGGTGACCGTGGACAGCCCGTGCTCGACGCCGTAGAAGCGCGCGTAATCGTGCGCGACCACCAGTTGGCAGACCGGATAGCGCAGCACCCGCTGGGGTGCCTCCCGGTCGGCCGGCACGGACCAGACGGGAATCCAGTACCGCTGCATCAGATCCGTGAGGTCGGGTGCGGCGGGATAGCGGTGGATGGTGTGCGAGGCGTCGTGCGGATCCTTCAGGTGGGCACGTTCGGTGTCGTCGCGACCGCCGACGCGTTCGGTGTCGTCGCGACCGCCGACGCGGTCGGTGCCATCGCTACCGCCGAAAAGGTGCGACCCCGGGTCGCCGCCGTCGGGTTTCATCAATACCTCACGCTCGCCGGTCGTCAGTATCGAGTCATGAATACAACAGCACTGCGACACGCAGAGGCCGACCAGCCGCTCACCGACGTGATCTCGTCGCTTCGCGACACCGACTGGGATGCGCAGTCGCCGTGTGAGGGGTGGACGGCGCGCGACGTTCTGGCCCACGTCATCGACACGCAGCGGGACTTCTTCGCCGGACGCGGTGTCGAGATGGGCGAGCGGTCCGACACCGACCGTCCTGTCGAGGCGTGGAGGACGCACACGGCACGGATCGCCGAGATCCTCGCGGACGACTCCTTCGTCTCGAAGACATACGACGGATACTTCGGGCCGACCACGGTGGGTGCGACGTTCGAGCAGTTCTACGTCTGGGACATGATCGTGCATCGCTGGGACATCGCACGCAGCGCGGGGGTCGATGTGACCTTCTCGGACGCCGAACTCGACCGGATGGAGGCCGGCGCCGACAGTTTCGGCGACGCGCTCTACATGGACGGTGTCTGTGCTCCGGCGGTGCCGGTTCCCGAGGACGCAGACCGCACGGCCCGGATCCTCGCGAAGATGGGACGTCGCACGGCCGCGTCGATCGGTTAGGCCGCGTTATCGTCGGTCGTATGAGCGAAACGATCCGCGTCGCGGACTACGTGCGCGAGGCGATCGCGGCCGGGCGGCCGGTCGTGGCGCTCGAATCGACGATCTTCACGCACGGACTCACCCGGCCACGCAACGTCGAGGTCGCCCTCGAGGCCGAGCAACGTCTGCGCGATTCCGGGGTGCTACCCGCGACCATCGGGGTCGTCGACGGCACGCCGACGGTCGGTCTGTCGGAACAGCAGATCCGCATGCTCGGCGCCGAGGACGTCCCGGTCGTGAAGCTCGGTATCCGCGACCTGCCGGTCGCGGCGGCCAAGGGATTGCACGGGGGGACCACGGTGTCGGCGACGGCGTTGCTCGCGCATCGCGCCGGGATCGACGTATTCGCCACCGGCGGCCTGGGCGGCGTGCATCGGGGAGCTTCGTCGACCTTCGACGAGAGCGCGGATCTCGTTGCGCTGGCGACACTTCCGATCCTCGTGGTGAGCGGCGGCGTCAAATCCGTCCTCGACATCCCTGCCACACTCGAACGGCTCGAGACGCTCGGGGTGGTCGTGGTCGGCTATCGGACCACGCGTTTTCCCGGCTTCTATGTGCGCGACAGCGGCTGCGATGTCGACGAGGTGGAGTCGGCGGAGCAGGCCGCAGCGGTGGCACGGGCGCGGGACGGGCTGGGTCTGCGGGCGGCGGTGCTCGTCGGGAATCCGGTGGCGGCCGAGGCTCAGATCGATCCGGAACTGCACGATCGCGTGCTTGCCGAGGCCGAGCACGCCGCCGCCGAGGCCGGGACACGCGGCAAGGCGATCACCCCGTTCCTGCTCGAGCACATGCACCGGGCCACCGAGGGGCGCTCGCTCGAGACGAATGTCGCGGTCTATCGCGGGAACGTCGCGGTCGCCGCGGAGATCGCGCACGCGTTGGCGTCCTGATTCGTCACTGCAGGAGGAAGGCGGCGGTGGACGACGGCAGGGGAGTGCCGCGCCGGCGGTAGATCTCGGCGGGGCGGCCCGTGCCCTCCCTGCGCAGTTCGCCGGTGGGTTCGAGGCCGTGCAACAGGTGCCGGCGGAAGGTGTCCTTGGGATAGCTGCGGGCATAGACGGTTTCGTACAGCATCCGCAGGTCGAGCACGGTGAACTGTTCGCCGAGGAAGTTGCCGGGGTCGACCTCGGCGGAGTACCGGCGTCGCAGGTCGGCGACCGCCAGGTCGACGATCTCGGCATGGTCGAAGGCGAGGTCGGTGGTCTCGGTCGTCGGCACGAGATGCGCCTCCGCAGGGATCTCGGCGACCGGCACCGCGGCGCCGTGGGCCATCGACAGCACCCATCCGCGGTCGTCGCGCTCGGGATCGTCGAGCATGGCGAGCTGGTGGAAGTCGACGCCCGTGAGCCCGGCCTTGTCGCGCAGGGCGCGTTCGGCGGCCTCGGCGAGTCGCTCACCGGGGTGCAGGAATGTGCCGGGCAGGGCGAAGTTGCCGTCGGGACGTTCGACGACCAGTACCTTCAGTACTTCGTCGACGGTGAGGACCGCGACGTCCACGGCCACCGAGGGGCGCGGGTAGTCGGTGAGCGACCTGCCGGTCGAATCGGTCGGTGTGCCCATGGTGGACATTCAATCATCGATGCGCTAACTTTAGCGCAGACTTGATCGAAGCGAGGGGCTCATGGAAACGACCGCAGCACAGAACGACCGGGCCGCCGGAGTCCTGCTCGCCACCGCAGCAGGCGACGCACTCGGGGCGGGATACGAATTCACGTATCCGACGGACACCACGCCCATCGACATGATCGGCGGCGGACTCGGGCCGTTCGCGCCCGGCGAGTGGACCGACGACACCTCGATGGCCCTCGCCATCGCCGAGGTCTCGGCGACCGGCATCGACATCGGTGAGGGTGCCGGACTCGACGCGGTCGCGGCGCAGTTCCTCCGCTGGTACGCCACCGACCCCAAGGACATCGGCAACCAGACGCGTGCCGTCCTGCGCGAGGCGGGACCCACCGCCGCCACCATGACGGCGCGCGCCCGCAGCCTCCCGGGGCGCACCGGCGGCAACGGATCGCTCATGCGCACCGCACCCGTCGGGCTCGCCTTCCTCGACGACGCCGAGCGGTGCCTGGCCGCGGCCCATGCGATCAGCAGCCTCACCCACGCGGACGAGCAGGCATCCGAAGCGTGCCGGCTGTGGTCGTTCGCGATCCGTCACGCCGTCCTCCACGGCACCTTCGACGGGGTGCGGGTCGCTTTGTCCTGCCTGTCCCAGCCCGCCGCACAGCGGTGGGCGGTGCTGCTGGACGAGGCGGAGGCCGCGCCGAGCCCGCGCGTGTTCGACAACAACGGCTGGGTCGTCCACGCCCTGCAGGCCGCGTGGTGGGCGATCACGCACGCCCGCACCGACGGCCCTGGACACCTGCCGGAGGCGCTCGAACTGGCCGTGCGCGCAGGCAACGACACCGACACGGTCGCGGCCATCGCGGGTGGACTGCTCGGCGCCCGGTGGGGTGCGTCCGCGGTGCCGGGGCGGTGGCGTCGCATGCTGCACGGATGGCCCGGTTACCGCGCCGACGACCTCGAGCGCCTCGGGCTGCTCACCGCGCGGAAGGGCTCCGGGGCAGGCGGGGATGTACTACGGATCGTCCAGAGCTGAGACTCCCCGAGATCCGCCGGATGCCTCCGCTCACGGTTGTGATGCGGTAGACACGACCCGTCGGACGGATACTCGAGGAGGGATCGCACGTGGCTTCCATCGCACTTCCACGCATCATGCGCGTCGGCGGGGGCGCCGTCGAGGAGATCGGGGAGGTGGTCGCCGGACTCGGACTCGCCCGGCCCCTGGTGGTGACCGACAAGTTCCTGGTCGGCACCGGTGCGGTGGATCGGATGGTCGCGCAGCTCGAGGCCGCCGGACTGCGGCCGGCCGTCTTCGCCGAGACCGTTCCCGACCCCACCACCGCCTCGCTCGACGCGGGTGTCGCAGCGGTCGCCGAGCACGACGCCGACTGTGTGATCGGGTTCGGTGGAGGAAGCCCGATGGACACGGCCAAGGCCCTCGGCCTGCTCGCCCGGAAGGGCGGCCACATGCGCGACTACAAGGCGCCGCGCGACAACATCGGCCCGGCGCTACCGGTGATCGCCGTGCCGACCACGGCGGGAAGCGGCTCGGAGGCAACCCAGTTCACGATCATCAGCGACAGCGAGTCCGACGAGAAGATGCTGTGCACGGGCCTGGCCTTCCTGCCGGTCGCTGCGATCGTCGACTATCGGCTCACCATGACGATGCCTCCGCGCCTGACGGCGGACACCGGCGTGGATGCACTCACCCATGCCATCGAGGCCTATGTCAGCAGGAAGGCGAACCCGTTCTCCGACAGCCTCGCGCTCGTCGCGATCGACACCATCGGACAGGTACTGCGGCGCGTCTACGCGGACGGGCAGGACGCCGAGGCGCGCGAGCGGATGATGCTGGCCGCCACGCAGGCGGGCATCGCGTTCTCCAACTCCAGCGTCGCGCTCGTGCACGGCATGAGCCGTCCGATCGGGGGGCACTTCCATGTTGCGCACGGACTGTCGAACGCGATGCTGTTCCCGGCGGTCACCGAGTTCTCGGTGGATGCCGCCGAGTCCCGCTATGCCGACTGCGCCCGGGCCCTCGGCGCGGCCTCGGCGGACGCGTCCGATGCGACGGCCGCCGCAGACCTGGTCGTCGCGCTGAAGGAACTGTGTCGCGACGTGGAGGTGCCGACACCGAAGTCGTACGGCATCGACAAGCAGACCTGGGACGAGAGGGTCCCGGTCATGGCCGAGCAGGCGCTGGCGTCGGGATCCCCGAACAACAACCCGAGGATCCCGACGGCCGAGGAGATCCGCGATCTCTACGGGCGGATCTACGCCTGAGACCGGCTCATTCGGGAGCCTGATCGTCGGGCTCGACCTTCTCCGTCTTCACCCGGTCCGCGACGTTGCCGGGCGCACCCTCCTCCTCGCGTTCGTTCTCGACCTTCTGCTCGAGCTTGTCGACGAGATTCTTGATCTTCTGGCCGGTGAGGTCGTCGTTGTCCTCGGGGCGGCCCGAGCCGTGCTTGGGGGCGTTGTCCATCGACGTCCGTCCTTCGTTCGTAGGGTGCAGGGGAGCGGTACCCGAGCGCCGGAACGGTCAAACGGCAGCAGCTCCCGGCGCGGTACTCCGCAACGGTTCTGCTCACGCCGATCACCACCCTGTACGGGGACGGCGATGCGGACGATCATCGTGGCGGTCTGTCCGACGACGAAGGGGGACGAGGATGACCGTCACCGAGGAATTCCTGAGGAACAACGAGACCTACGCGGCCGGCTTCTCCGGCCCGCTGCCGCTTCCACCCAGCAAACACATCGCGATCGTGGCGTGCATGGACGCCCGGCTCGACGTGTACCGGGCGCTCGGCATCGAAGAGGGTCAGGCCCACGTGATCCGCAACGCCGGCGGCGCCGTGACCGACGACGTGATCCGCTCGCTCACGATCAGCCAGCGACTGCTCGGCACCACCGAGATCGTGCTGGTCCACCACACCGACTGCGGCATGCTGACCTTCACCGACGACGAGTTCACGCGCGCGGTGCAGGACGACACCGGTATCCGCCCGGCCTGGGCACCGGAGTCCTTCCGCGACCCGCACGAGGACGTGCGCCAATCGCTGCGCCGCATCGAGACCAGCCCGTTCGTCACGAAGACCACCTCGCTGCGCGGGTTCGTCTTCGACGTGGCCAGTGGCGAACTCGAGGAGACCGTGCCCGCCGCCTAGCTCAGAGCGGGAGCTCGGTCTCCTGCAGCCCGGGCGGAAGGCCGCGGCGCCGGAACCACTCGACGCCGAAGGCGGCGCGCAGGTGTTCCTCGGGCATGTTCAGCATCGGCCCGAAGTCGCCGATCTGCGACTCGTAGCCGACCATCGCCGCGCGTTTGGCGCCCAGCGCCGTCGACACGTCCACCGCGGTGGTCAGTTCCGATTCCGGCAGGCCGAAGGTCTCGAGGTCGGGTGGGCGCACGTCGTCGGGGGTGTCCGGCAGCGCCGAGAGCAGCCGCATCAGGTGGTCCCGATTCGTGGATGCCTCGTAGACGGCGTCGTGCCCGGTGATGCGTTCGGCATGGACCCCGGCCCGGTGGACCTGGACGTGATCGGGATGGCCGTACCCGCCGTGCGCGTCGTAGATCGTGACGACATCCGCGCGTTCCTGCTCGATCACGGCGGCCAGCCGCGCGCCCACCTCACTGGGATCGGTGTTGGCGAAGGCATTCGGATCGTGGTTGCCGGCCGTGCCGGCCATTCCCGAATCGCCGTATCCGAAGGGCACCACCCGCGCCGCACCCAGCGCCCGGGCGGATTCCTCGAGCTCCTTCGTGCGGCGCGCGGCGAGGGATTCACCGGGCGCGAGCAACCCGTCCGGATACTCGCCGCGGGCACCGTCGGTGGCGACGACGAGCACGACGCGATGCCCGGCGTCGGCGGCCCGGCGCATCACGCCACCGGTGAGGAATACCTCGTCGTCGGGGTGTGCGTGGAAGCAC
>Ga0180215_1001879_pt1 | contig 22120 bp, 18 predicted proteins | sample eDN3rd37CBELigBY_FD_128871 | JGI IMG/M metagenome (GOLD analysis project Ga0180215, IMG submission 128871) | Enriched backyard soil microbial communities from Emeryville, California, USA - eDNA 3rd pass 37_C BE-Lig BY (version 2) (version 2) | ecosystem: Environmental > Terrestrial > Soil >... | reverse complement strand
CCCCGCAGTGCCCAGTAGAGGTCCGGATGCTCCTGCGCGCTGGCCGTCACCAGTTCGCCGGAGGCAGTCACGACGTCGGCTGAGATCAGATTGTCGCAGGCCAGTCCGAGACTGCGCGAGAGGTGGCCGAAGCCGCCGCCGAGCGTCAGGCCGCCAACGCCTGTCGTCCCGATGATGCCGGTTGGCGTCGCAAGGCCAAAGGCATGGGTCGCGTGATCGACATCGAGCCAGAGCGCGCCGCCACCGACGCGTGCCGTCCGCCTGACGGGGTCGACGTGGACGTTGTTGATTCGCGAGAGGTCGATTGTCAGCCCGCCGTCCGACATGGCATTGCCGGAGACGTTGTGGCCGCCGCCACGGACGGCAATCTCAAGGTCCGCCTCACGCGCAAAGCGGACCGAAGCGATCACATCAGCAGCGTCAACGCAGCGAGCGATCAGCGCCGGTCGCTTGTCGATTCCAACGTTGTGCAGTGTCCGGGCCTCATCGTAGTTCGCGTCACCCGGCTGGATGACATCGCCGTGAATACGGCTCTGGAATCCCTGGATCTGTTCGGTGGTCAATCGGGTCGTCGTCACCATCTTGATCTCCCTGTTCGTCAGTATGTTGATGATTGATCGTGTTAGTCGGGTAAGGGTGGGTACGGGTGATCTCCTTCCTGGCTCGCGGCCATCTGGGTACCTGTCGCCGCGAGGAACCTGAACGCTGCGTCGAGGTCGGCGAAGCTATGCCATTGGCCGGTGCGGGTGTCTTCGAGCGAGGTCCGCCAGACGGCTGACTCACCCTGATCCACCCGCCACATCCGCAGCAGGTACGACTGGTACTCGCGTGGTGGAGAGCGCCGCATGTCCCGAGGTCGTCCGGTCATCGTCGCGTACCTCCATCGTCGTTCGCGATGGCGACACCCTACGGTGCGGGTATCAAGAGATCGTCAACAGGGTCTCAAGGGATTGCAGACGGGCGTATGATGAACGTGACTCCAATCGCCGAAGGCTTCGATCGACGAGGACCGAGGTAGCAATGTCACGCTTGAGCGTGTCGGTACTGGGGCCGCTGCTGGTCACCCGCGATACGACACCACTCTCCGGTTTCGCGTACGACAAGGTCCGCGCACTGCTGGCTTACCTCGTCATCGAGGCAGATCGCCCGTGGCGACGCGAGACGCTGGCGGCGCTGTTCTGGCCCGATCAGGACGAGCGCGCGGCCCGCCATAGCCTGAGCCAGGCACTCTGGAGCCTGCGCCGCGCGCTCGACGATCGTGACACTGGCGAACCGCTGCTCCTCATCACGAGCGACACGGTCCAACTCAACCCGGTGGCCGGAATCGAGGTGGACCTTCATACATTCACCGCCTTGCTCGACGCCTGTGAGGTCCATCCGCACCGGGACGCCGATCGCTGTCGCGCCTGCGCCCGCCGGCTGGAAACCGCCGCTGCGCTCTACCGGGGTGATCTGCTGGACGGCTTCTCGCTGCCGGACAGTGTCGCGTTCGACGAATGGCTGCTCGTCCGTCGCGAACAGGAGCGAGAGCGCGCGCTGGCTGCCCTCAGACGGTTGGCAGACTTCCTCGAAGCGCGTGGAGCGTGGGGGCAGGCTGCCACCTGCGCGCGCCGGCTGATCGCGCTCGATCCCTGGCGGGAGGATGCTGTTCGCCAACTCATGCGCCTCCTGGCCTGGACCGGCCAGCGCCCGGCTGCGATCGAGCAGTTCAGCCGCCTGCGCCAGCGGCTTGACGAGGAACTCGGTGTCGAGCCGGAAATGGAGACGACCAGGCTCCTCGATCGAATCCGGCAGGGTGTCGAAATCGCGCCAGCGAACCCCGAGCCGTTCGCCCGGCGGCACGTCATCCCCGAGCAGATCACCGGCTTCGTTGGCCGCGAGCGCGAGTTGGCCGAATTGAGCGGGTTATTGCTGGACGGCACCTGTCGGTTGATTACGCTGACTGGACCCGGCGGTATCGGCAAGACACGGCTGGCAATTGAGGCTGCCCGGATATGCGGAGAGTCGTTCGCCGATGGCGTCGTCTTTGTCCCGCTGGCCGGTCTGACCTCCCCGGCGCTGCTGGCCTCCGCAATCGGCAGACAACTGGACGCGCCGTTGCATGGCAGCTATGACGAGCGCGAAGCGTTGCTGCGCTGGCTGGCCGAGCGGGAGATGCTGCTGGTCCTCGACAACGCCGAGCACCTGCTGGACGGTGTCGGGCTACTGGCCGAACTGCTGGAGCGATCGCCGGAGATGCAGGTACTGGTCACCTCGCGCGAGCGGCTGGACCTGCACGGCGAGTGGGTCGTCGAACTCGGTGGCCTGTCGCTGCCTGCCGGGCGCGCCGGCGTGGAACTCTCCGGCGCCGAAAGCCTCTTTCTCCAGCGGGCGGCCCAGGCGAGGACCGGCTTCACGCCGACGCAGCACGAGCGCGCGGCAATCGCCCGCCTCTGCATGTTGACGGAAGGGATGCCGCTGGCGCTTGAGATCGCGGCCGGTTGGCTTCCGGCGCTCTCGTGTGCCGAGATCGTGGCCGAAATCGAGCGCAGCCTCGGCTTTCTGGCGACGACCCGCCGCGATGTCGAGCACCGGCACCGCAGCATCCAGGCCGTCTTCGATCAATCCTGGAACCTGCTCGACGCGGTTGAGCAACGCGCTTTCCGGCGGCTGGCCGTCTTCCGGGGCGGGTTCCAGCGTGACGCGGCGGAGCGAGTGACCGGAGCGACGCTGCCGGTCCTCTCGGCGCTGGTCAGTAAATCGCTCCTGCGTCGCACCAGCGAGGGGCGCTACGAGATGCACGAACTGCTACGCCAGTACGCCGCCGCGCGCTTGCAGGAGCGGGACGACGAGGCCTACGCCGCCCGTGGCCTGCATAGCGAGTACTACATGCGTTTGCTGGCCGGAAGGACCGCCGACCTGCGCGGATCACAGCAGAATGACGCGCTGGCCGAGTTGAACGTCGAGATTGAGAACCTCCGTGCCGCCTGGTCAGCCGCGATCGCCGATGGCCGGACCGACGCGCTGGCCGGAGCCGCCTACGGGCTCTGGCTGTTCATGGAGATTACCTGCCGCAACCATGAGTTTCAGTCGTTGATGCAGCAGGGCGTCGATCTGCTGGCGAGCGATTCGGACAGCGAGGACAACGACCCACATCGCGCACTGGCACGGGGCCGAATGCTGGTTCCACTCGGCGGCGATCATATCCGGACCGGCGGGTACGCACGCGGAGAAACGTTCATCCGCCAGGGGTTGCAACTGGTTCGTGAACTCGGCGAACCGGACGATATCGCACTGGCGCTGAACTTCATGGCGGTCTTCGCGCATGCTCGCCACGACCTCGACCAGGAAGAAGCGCTGCTGCGTGAGAGCGTCGCGTGGTCAGCGAAGGCGACCGACCAGTGGCCGCTACCCTACTCGCTCAACGACCTCGGAACCGTCATGCTGCTGCGTGGCGACGTGGCTGAGGCCACACGACTGCACCGTGAGAGCCTGGCGTTGTTCCAGCAGGGCGGGGACGCGCGCGGCGTCGCCTTCGCGTTGCACAATCTGGGAGTCGTCGCCTCCCGGACCGGAGAGTACGCTGAGGCAGAAGAGATCTTCCTGCAGGCACTGGAGATTCGCCGCAACCAGCATTACGTCTGGGGCGTTGCGGCGACGCTGGCCGAACTCGGAATCGTCGCCCGTGAGACTGGCCGCCCCGATCTGGCGACAGAGCGTTTCAGTAACGCCCTGCGAGTCGCGACCGATATCCACGCCGTGCAGACGGTTATGCAGGTCCTGGCCGAGTGGGCAGCGTTGCTGATCACCGAGGGACAACACGAGCGGGCGCGACGGATGCTCGCTACAATCGTCCAGCATCCCGACGGCGAGTTCTACACTCGCGATCGAGCAATCGAACTGCTCGCGACGCTTGGCGACCCTGCCGTCACCACACTGCACCTGCACGATGGGACGGTAGACCATCTCGACGCAGCGATTCGCGAGTTCCTCGGTCGCAGCGAGCGGGAGTACGCCGTCGATGCCTGATATCTAGCAGAGAGTCGGTTACCATGCGCGCTATCGAGCCGAACGGCAGCGGTCGCCTGCACACACATGGCTTCTCAATTGGGTACGAAACGTTCGGAGATCCGGCTAACCCGGCTGTCCTGCTGCTACCCCCCTGGCAGATCGTCCACAGCCGAATCTGGAAGATGCAGGTTCCGTATCTGGCGCGCTCATATCGAGTCATCACGTTCGATCCGCCGGGCAACGGGTCCAGCGAGCGCACAGCAGAACCGGCAGCCTTCGAGTTCGAGCGCGTCAGCCGGCAAGGAATCGCCATCCTCGATCACCTCGACATCGATCGATCCTCGGTCGTCGGGTTCTCGCGCAGTTGCGCCTACGCGCTCTGGCTGGCGGCGACGTTCCCCGAACGAATCGAGGGAGTCGTGCTGCTGGCGAATGGCGTCTCACGCGAGGGATGGACGCGGCCACCCGGCCCCGAGTTCTTCCAGCCCCGGGAGACATACACAGGCTGGGAGAAGCAGAACGCGCATTACTGGCGTCAGCACTACGATGACTGGCTGGAGTTCTTCTTCACCGAACTGAACCCCGAACCCCATTCGACACGGCCAATCGACGACGGCGTTGCCTGGGGGCATGAAACGACTGTCGATATCCTGATCGCATCGCTGACAGCGCCGGGGCTTGCGCCGAGCCTGTCGGTTCGCGATGCGTTGGCCCGGATCGAGTGCCCGGTCCTGATCATCCACGGCACCGACGACCGCCGCCTGCCGATCGCTGCCAGTTATGACCTGATTGCGGCCCGTCCTGACTGGGAACTCGTCGTGATGGAAGGGTGCGGCCACGGCCTACCAGGCCGCCATCCGGTTGCGGTCAACCAGTTGATCGGTGACTTCCTGCGCCAGCGAGCGATGAGCGATTGGGAGATACCCCGTGCGCGCATGTGAACCTGTCGTATCCCGGTTCGCCGTCAATCCGGTTGATGGAGTCCGCATTCACTACGACGTGTTCGGCCGCGAAAACGCCGAACGCGCCATCGTCTTCTCTCCGGCCGGAAGCTATATCCACAGCCGTCTCTGGAAAGCGCAGGTGCCGTGGTTCGTCCAACTTGGCTACCGCGTCGTCACCTGGGATGGACGAGGCACCGGCCAGTCGGAACGCCCCCCAGCGGGCTACTCCGTCGAGCACTTCGCGGGGGACCTCCTGGCTGTCATGGATGCCGCCGGGGTCCAGCGCGCCGCGCTGGTTGGCATCACCTGGGCGATCCGCTGGATGGCGCGCGTCGCCGTTCACCATCCCGAACGGGTCAGTCATCTGGTCAGTGTCAGTTCGTTCCCAACCAACTTCGACACATCCCGCCATGCAGCGATCAACGAGTGGTTCCTGGCCGAACCCGAGCCAGACGAGGAACTCGACTGGAGGGCGCATTCCATGCGGCATGACTACCGCGCATTGAATGAGAAGATCGCCCACGACGATTTCCCAGAACCACACTCGACAAAACAGATCGACGATTTCATCGCCTGGACGTTTGAATCGTCAGGTGAATCGCTGGCTGCATCCTGCATGGAGATGTTCGAATCCGACCCGGTCAGCGCCTACCGGCAGGTATCCTGCCCGACGCTGCTCATCCACGGCGATGCCGACATATCGGTCGATCCAGCCATCAGCCAGAAACTGCAGGCTGAGATTCCCGGATCGGAACTGCTCGTGCTGCAACAGAGCGGGCATGTCCCGGTGGCCCGCGACCCGGTCCGCGTAAACCTGGCGATACGTGAGTTCATCGAGCGCGGGGCGGCTCGCCCAGCGACGCGCGTCCGCCACTGGCAACGGGCGATGGGGCGACCACGTCGGGCGCTGTTCATCTCCAGCCCCATTGGCCTCGGTCACGTCCAGCGCGACCTCGCAATCGCCCGCGAACTGCGCCAGATCGTGCCGGACCTCCAGATCGACTGGCTCGCCCAGCCGCCGGTGCGAGGCGTCCTCGAACGGGCCGGCGAGATGATCCATCCGCTGAGCGACTATCTGGCCAGCGAGTCCGCCCACTGGGAATCGGCCGCCAGTGATCACCGGCTGCATTGCTTCAACGCCTTCCGCGAGATGGACGAGATCCTGCTGGCGAACTTCATGGTCTTTCTCGAAGCCGTCCGCGAGACACCCTACGACCTCTGGCTCGGCGACGAAGCCTGGGAGGTCGACCACTTCCTGCACGAGAACCCGGAACTGAAGACGGCGCCATACGTCTTTATGACCGACTTCCTCGGCTGGCTGCCGATCGATGACACCCCCGGCTCACGCGAGGCGTTCCTGACCGCCGACTACAACGCCGAGATGATCGAGCACATCGCACGCTTTCCGTACATTCGTGATCGCGCCATCTACTTCGGCGACTATGACGACATCGTCCCCGACCGGTTCGGCCCCGACCTCCCGCTGATTCGCGATTGGGCGCGGGAGCACATGTCCGCCGTCGGTTATGTCGTTCCATTCGCCCCTGCCAACTACCTCGATACTCGCGCCGTCCGTGAGCGGCTCGGCTACGATCCCGACCAGCCACTCATGATCGCGACCGTCGGTGGGACCGATGTCGGACGCCATCTGCTCGACAAGGTCTGCGCCGCCTGGCCGCTGATCCATCGCGAACGCCCCGACCTGCGCGGTATCGTCGTCACTGGCCCACGAATCGACCCCGAAACGATCCCCGAGCAGCCAGGGCTGACAGTCCGCCCATACATCCACGATCTCTACGAGCACCTGGCCGTCGCCGACCTCGGCATCGTCCAGGGCGGGCTTGGGACGACGATGGAACTCACCGTCAACCGCCGCCCGTTCCTCTACTTCCCCCTTCGCGACCACTGCGAGCAGGTCTTCCACGTCGCCCATCGCCTCGATCACTACGGCGCCGGTGTCCGAATGGACTACGCCGCGACGACACGCGAGTCGCTGGCGGAAGCAGCCCTCGCGACGATCGACGGCGACACCAGCGAGTATCGGCAGCATGACCCCACTGGCGCACAACGGGCAGCGGGGCTGATTGCAGAGTTGCTTCAGCGGTGACTCGCACCAGGAGGTAGGACCGGCGGCTGGGGTGCGCCGCCGGTCGGGAGGGGTATCTGCCGGCCATGGTGGGGGAAGCCGGCCTGCGGGGGTAGGGTGGGGAAACGATGTGGACGGATTCGAGGGTCGAGGGAACCGGAGCCGGTTCCTGTCAGGCGGCGCGGTCGAGGGTGACGTCGCGGGCGTCCTGACGGAGCAAGGCGTCGAGGAGAATCGAGCGGCGAGCCGTATCAGGCAGCCAGTCCATTCGGTCGAGATCACCGCAGTTTGGGCAGGCGAGACCCATCTCGCCATCGCCGAGGTAGACCGGCCTTCGGTCCGCAATCTCGCCTGACCATCCGCAGAAACAGACTTCACGCATGGGAGTATCCCCTTCCTGAAACCGATTCGAGAAATGACCTGCGAGGTCATACTCCGATCATGCGCTCGCCTGGCCGACGACACATCGGGGAAAGTCCTCAATTGGGACAGGCCGAATGATGAGGAATCCTCCTCACAGCACGTAGAGCGGTTCTCAATAGTCTCACCCTGTCGTCCACCGCCCAGAGGGCACCCGGCAGCGAAGGACCTCTCCGGCGCAGGGAACAGGAGCGAGAACCTCCGTGGGCCAACTCCTGTTCCCTGTCACCTGTTCCCTGTTCCCTAGGCAGAAGAGGTCCTTCGCTGCGGCTCAGGACGACAGGGGCAACCGTTCTGCAACCTGCTCTAATCCCACGCGTCGGGGGACGATTGTGAACGGCCTCAGTCGAGGATGTGACGGACCGCAAAGACAGCCGCCGCCGTTCGCGACGGGGCGCCAATCTTCTGCATCGCGTGCTGAACGTGGTTGCCGGCCGTTCGTTCGCTGATCGAGAGCGCGTCAGCGATCTCCCGGTCGGACAAGCCCTCGGTGAGCAGGCGCAGAACCTCAATCTCACGTGGCGTCAGGTCATATGGTGCGGTGACTTGCTGCCCTGGAGGAGTAGCAGGATGCAGATAGTCGAACGACGCCACAAACTCGATCGCCTCCTCGGCGGTCATCCGTCGCCCGGCCAGCAACGCGGCGTCGAAGGTCTCCGGCGGTAACTGCGCCTGCAGTTCCTTCAGCGTCTGGCCAGCAGACGCAGGCCCATCGTTGAAAGCCAGACCTCCACGTCGCTCGTGCAGGGTCGTTGCTACCCCAAGAAGCGTCACCGCAGGTACCGGCATGTCGTTACGCGCGAGCAACATCGCGCTGGCCCAGATGCACCACGCGGCCTGACGCAAATCACGGAACAACCACGCTCGCTGGGCGCTCTCCGCATAACCGGCCAACGCACCAGTCACGTCGCCGCGATCTCCAGCGATCCGCGCCAGCGTCAACTGGGTGATCGACATACACCAGTCATCGTTTCGAGCGCGGGCAACCGCGAGTGTCTCCGTGGCCATCGCCTCCGCGCGCTCCACGTTACCGGTACGATAGAGGACATCCGCCAGATACCCGTACGCATGAACGGTCGCTGCGGCCCGATCGTGCGGGTCAAGAAGATCGAACGCCTGGTCGAGCAGGTCTTCCTTGTCAGCGAACGACCCATTGATGAATGAGAGCATCCACCGGAGGAGCAGGAATTCGCCACTTCTGGGCAGCTTCGCCGTCGCGATCGTCACTTCGCCACGCGCTGCATAGCGGAGCCCGAGGTCATACCGCAACTGTGCAAATGCGATGAAGCCCAACAGCAACAGAATCCTGGCTCGCAACTGCGGAGGGTCGTCAACGGCAGCCTCATGTGTTCGCTCGGCGAGTACGACGGCATCACGCAGCAGGCTCCGAATCGTGTAATGCCAACCGAGATGAACGGCGAGATATCTCGCGGGTTCGTAGCGTTCAATGCCCCAGTTGACTGCAGCCCGCAGGTTATCGAGTTCAGGGATCACGCGCGCGAACTGTGCGTGATCCCTGGTTGTGAAGTATGTGGAGGGCACAGGGCCAAACAGCGTGAGCCCCCAGTCAGTCAATCGTTGATGCAGCAGATCGGATTTACCGCTAGCCGCCAGCCGCTCGGCGGCGAACTCTCTCACCGTCTCGAGCATCAGGAATCGTGGCGCTCCGTCGGCCCGATCGGCACGCACCACCAGACTCTTGTCCAGCAACGAGGTGATCCCGTCGAGGACGTCGATATCGACGAGTCCGCCAAGCACGACCTCAGCCGCCTCGATCGTCCAGCCTGCCGGGAAGACAGACAGACTCCGAAACAGGTGCTGTTCGGGTTCGGAGAGCAGTTCGTGGCTCCAGTCGAGCGTGGCGCGCAGCGTCTGGTGTCGCTCGGGCAGATCGCGCGCGCCGCCGGTCAGCAGCAGCAGACGCTGGTCGAGACGCCCTAGCAAGCCCTTCGGTGGCAGGATCTTCACGCGTGCTGCCGCCAGTTCTATCGCCAGTGGCAGCCCATCCAGACGGCGGCAAATCTGGACAATGGTTGAAACGTTTTCGGCAGTCAACGCGAAATCAGGCATCACGGCCTGAGCACGCTGGACGAGGAGTGTGATCGCCGCGCTCTTGCCGATATCAGCCAGCAACGAGGGATCGCCCTGGGCAGGAACCGGCAGCGGCTGGACAGGAACCTCGCGCTCGCCGCGCGCCTTCAACACCTCCCGACTGGTCGCGAGGATGGTGAGACGCGGGCACTCCGACAGCAGTCGCGCCAGTTGCGGCACACACGCGAGCAGATGCTCGAGGTTGTCCAGAATGAGCAGGTGCCGCCGCGTCGCAAGTGCCCGCGCGAGCAGTTCGACGGGAGATTGGTCGCCGGGGTCCTGCATACCCAGCGCCTGCGCAATGACCGGGATCGCCTGATCTGGATCTCGCAGCGAGGCGAGCGAGACGAACGCGACATCGTCAAAGCCCGCGACAGCCTGTGGATCACGCGCGACGTGGACGGCGATGCGCGTCTTGCCGACGCCGCCAGTCCCGGTCAACGTGACGAGCCGAACCTCGGGCTGCGTTAGCAGTCCACAGAGCGTCTCGATCTCGTGCTGTCGCCCGATCAGCGGAGTCAGCGGCAGCGGGACAGGCATGGGCGCGGCAGACGGTTGCATCGACGCTCCGCGGTGAGACTGCCATTTGCAGATCGATCATGGTCGGTGCAACCCCGACTGTCAAGCGCTCGATCGTGATGCTGCCCAGGCAACGCTGGCTCGGTCGACAGGCTCTGCTCCGGGCTACCGGTCGTGAATGCCGGCTACGTGGTTCAGCGACGCAGTTGCGCATTGAGACGTGCGGCCTGACGGGTGAGGTGGTCGCGTTCGAGGAGGCTGGTGGCCGCGTTTGCCGCTTCGGCATAGAGGCGCGCAGCGTTCACCGGATCGCCGGATCGCTCGGTCAGGTAGGCGGCGACAGCGGGGTAGCGGGGTAGCGACGGGTCCAGTTCTGCGAGCGCGGCCAGACCGGCGCGGGGACCGTGGGCCTCGCCAACGGCGACCGCGCGATTGAGGCGAGCGACCGGGCTATGGGTCAGACGCACCAGTTCGTCGTACCACTCGACGATCTGTACCCAGTCGGTTTCGTCAGCCGTTTGAGCATCGACATGCAACGCGGCGATGGCGGCCTGCGCCTGGTACTCGCCCAGCCGGTCACGAGCGAGGGTGGCCTGGAGGATATTGATCCCCTCCACGATCAGGCGCGTGTCCCAGAGGCTGCGGTCCTGCTCAGCCAGCGGGACGAGCCGGCCATCCGGGCCGATTCTCGCCGGGCGCCGGGCGTGATGGAGCAGCATCAACGCCAGCAGCCCAGCGACCTCCTCGTGATCGATCTGGGCGGTGAGCTGGCGCGTCAGCCGGATCGCTTCGGCAGCCAGGTCGATATCACCAGAGTATCCCTCGTTGAAGACCAGGTAGAGCACGCGCAGCACAGTCGCGACATCCCCCGGCTGATTGAAGCGGACGCCCGAGACGGTTCGCTTTGCCCGGCTGATCCGCTGGGCCATCGTCGCTTCCGGGACGAGGTAGGCATCCGCAATCTGCCGGGTCGTCAGGCCACCGACGGCGCGCAGCGTGAGGGCGACTGCCGAGGCTGGCGTCAGCGATGGATGCGCACAGAGGAAGTACAGATGGAGCGTGTCATCGATCTCATCACCCGGCTCTGGCTTTGGCTCACTCTCGACCAGTACCTCGCGGTTCCGCCGGGCTGTATCTGAGCGGACGACATCAAGGTACTTGCGCCAGGCAGCAGTGACCATCCACCCCCTCGGGTCATTCGGCGGGTTGTCTGGCCAGACGCGAATGGCCTCGATCAGGGCTTCCTGGACAGCATCCTCGGCCACCGCGAAGTTGGCTCCGCGACGGACGAGGATGCTGGTGACGATTGGTGGCAGGGTCCGCAGCAGGGACTCGTCCACGAAGAGTTACTCCATGATCGTCGGTGGCGCGGAATAGAACGGACGTACCTCAAGCCACTCGTGGATCGGCTTGCCCCCGGCACCGGGAGCCGCCGAGAGTTCGCCAGCCAACTCGATCGCCCGCTCGCGGGACTCGACATCGATGACCATCCAGCCGGCGATCAGATCTTTCGTCTCAGCGAACGGACCGTCGACAACCGGCGGTCGCCCCTCGCCATCGTATCGGACCCACATGCCATCCGGGGCAAGCGCCTGCCCGTCGACGAACTCGCCGGTCTCCTCCAGTTTGGCCGCGAAATCGTTCATGTACTTGACGTGGGCCGTGAACTCCTCTGGCGTCCACTGGTCAAACGGGACGTCGTTCACCGCTGCCGGTGCGCCACGGTAGTGCTTGAGCAACAGGTACTTGGCCATCGTTTCCTCCTTATAGCCGATCGCCACTCGATCGACCTCATCCTCAGCGAAACTCCAGAACTCCAGCCGGTTATGCCCGATCAGGCTGGTAGACGAGCGCGAGGGTTCCGGAACTGAGCGTCCTGCTCTCGACAAGTTTCAACGGCGTCGGTGAAATCCCGTCCTCGAAGATCCGCCGTCCCCGGCCCATCACAAACGGCTGGACCAGAAATCGGAACTCATCGATCAGGTCCGTTCCCATCAACGACTGCACCAACGTCGCGCTGCCATCGATGATGATGTCCTTGCCCGGTTGCTGCTTCAGTCTGGCGATCTCTTCCACCACATTCTCGGAGATGATGGTCGATTCCTTCCAGGGAGCCTCCGTCAGGGTCGTCGAGACCACGTACTTGTGCATCCGGTTGAGGATCGGCCCGGGGCCGTCGCCAGTCGTCTGTTGCGACCAGCCCGGCCAGAGCATCTCGTATGTCTTCCGGCCAAGCAGGTACGCATCACCCTGAGCGTACTGCTCCGTGATGTGCTGCATCCGTTCGTCAGTATTGGTGTTCTGCCACCAGAGATCCATCGTTTCCGCGTCGAAGACACCATCGAGGGTGATCCACATCTTTACCCAGAGTTTCCGCATACCGGTCCTCTCTCCAGAAATGCTACCTGCCTGCTACAGGCGGGACGGCCCAGTCTGGCCGCGTTCACATCTGAGACGGAACCGAAATCGGATTCTCGACATCGCTACGTACTCTGTCATTCTGATTGGTTCACCACCCCGGTTGTGTCGGGTTGCGGGTGTCTGTTGTCCTGTCATCCCGACGCAGGAGGGATCTCGTCCTCGTTGAACACGTGTGGCGTGAACGAGTCACGAGATCCCTCCGTTCGTCGGGATGACAGGGGGAGCGGGTCGGCAGACCTCGAACCCACCTGCCGTCAAGGTGGTTGTCGTGGACTATTCATCCGCAGCGAAGGACCTCTCCGGCGTTCGCCACACAGGTGGTTAACGCGGAGAGGTCCTTCGCTGCGGCTCGGGACGACAGGGGGGACGACTCGCCCTTAAGGCTCGCGTGCTGTCCGTTACGCGGCCCCGGTTGGAGCGTCAAGGAAGGTCGAGACGATTGGAAGGAGCAGGTCCGCGCAGGCCATCATGCCGATGTGAGACGTTCCGGGGAGGATGGCAAGCTGGGACGCAGGCAGGCCAACGAAGTCGCCGTTCACATCACCGCCCCGCAGGTGGAACAGTTCGACAACGTGATCCAGCGGAATCGCGTCGGAGTCACCGAACACAAGCAGCGTCGGCGAGTCAATCGCCCGGAGGGCGTCGGCCGGCCAGCCTTTGAAGTCCCGCTGCATTGGACCCATTTTGGTGAGAAGCGCGCCCCAATCGCCCGGGTTTGGCGCCGCGTTGAGATAGGCGCTCTCCTGAGGCGACCCGGCCAGTGCTTCGGGCGTCAGGCTCAGCATGCCCGCGATATTCTCGGGACGCATGCCGTCGCCACGGTACGGAGCCGAGACAACCACGAGTTTGCGCACCAGATCCGGGTAGCGCGCCGCGAGACCGAGCGCCGTAATGCCGCCCATGCTGTAACCGAACACGTCGGCATTCGTAATCTCCAGATGCCGGAGCAGGGTGGCGGTGTCCTCGACCATCTGTTCATATGACATCGGACGATCGATATCGGCTGTGTGACCGTGTCCCTGCTGCTCAATCGCGATCACCTGATGCGTCTCGGCCAGGACGGGAAGCAGGCTCCCTCCCAAAGAGACTTCGATCGTCTCCAGCCCTCCATGGAGCATGACGAGTGGATGGCCGGAGCCGTGAATCTCGTAGTACATCTGGAGCCCGTTCACCGGCACGTAGCCAGTGCGGGGAGGCGTGGCGCGAGCGGCGGTTCCCTGACGCGATGTGTGGTCCATGAATTCGTTCTCTCCGATTCAGCGATGTCATCCAGGTGATTCGGCGACCTGGCAGATCACCGTGACAGTGGGGCGTCTACTTTCCGAGGGACGTACTCAAGCAGTTGGGAGCGGTTGTCGAAGGTGCGGGACTCAACCAGATCGAGGACAAAGTCCTCGTAGTCGTCGTAGATCCGGTCTCTGCCGGTCCTGCCGGTGATCACCGGGAAGATGACCACCCGGAACTTGTCGACGAGACCCGCTGCCATCAGGGTGCGACAGAGGCTCACGCTGCCCAGCGTGTGGATTGGCTTGGTCGCGGTGCGCTTCAACTCGGTCACCAGTTCCACAGCGTCGCCAGACAGTACTGTCGTGTTCGGCAACGCATAGGGTGGTTGCAACGTGGACGAGATCACTACCTTGTCAGCCGCGGCGAGTCCCGAAAAAGCGTCGGTCTCGTAGTCGCTGAAGGTGCCTTCAGTCGATGCGCTCTGCGCCATCCCCGACATCAGATCGTATGTCTTCGACCCCATCAGCACGATGAAGTCACGTTGCGGCTGCGTCTCCAGCCAGGCAAGGTACTCCGGCCCTTCGAGTCCCCACAATCCGGGCCATCCGTCGGCGGACCCGTAGCCATCGAGCGAGGTGATGAAGTCGACCATCAATTCCTGGGTCGTACCTGTCGTCTGCGCGCTCATCTCTCCTCCAGGGTATGTCAACACCATGAACCCGCTTCTCATCTCCGATCTGGGCGAGATCACACAACACTGTTTCGTCGCATCTCCACTGCTGATCCGAGCGGGTTCGCTGTGCGGCGGTCGATGCCACCCACACTCGCAGGCTAGACGCTGACACAGTTGTGCAGCAAGAGATTCGAACTGGATCGAATCCACTGGGTAACAATTGACGGAGAGCAGTCATCAGCGCGACTGTCGGATGGACCAGGGCGAACGAAGGAGAGCGGATGGCAATCCGAATACCGACAGACGTAGCGACCCTCGCCCGTTCGCGATTCGCGACGTCGCCCGCATTCGAAATCACGGCGACGCTGAAGGGCCGCCACTCGGCAGACCTTCCAATGCATGCCCGTCGCTGGTATGCGCGGGCAGTTGCGCGGTTGGATACCTGGACTGTCGATCTACTGCACGCGCTCGTGCCGGCGGATCATCCCTACGTGCCCGACTTCCTGACGCCGAATCCCGAGCAGCCGCGCCAATCAAAGGACCGGATGGTCGAAACGATCGCGGCCACTCCACCGGCAGAGGTCGCGCGCGAACTTGATGTCGCGATCGCCGACCGGCCCATCCATCCGGAGTTCGCGGAGACGTTCGGAGGTGAGGAGCACTATCAGCGTTGGCGGCGACCCGCGCCTCCCATCCTCGTCGAGGTGCTGAAGGCTGGTGAGGCTGCGCTGGCACAGGAGGCAGCCACTGCGCTCGGACGGTTCTTCGACGCGGCCATCGCCGAGGACTGGCCCGCCGTCACCGCCATTCTCGACGCCGACATCGCCCACCGATCCGAGGTCATGGCCGAACGAGGATTCGCCGCCATGCTCGAAACGCTTGGATCAGAACTCACCTGGGATGGTCAGGAACTGACGCTGGACCGGCCCTTCGAGGTGATCGTTGACTGGGTGGACGATGGGCTACTGCTGACACCCTGCACCGCCCATACCGGGCCGATCCTCTTCGCCGCCGAGCGCCCCAGAACGCCACTCCTTACCTACGGCGCCCGCGGCATCGCTGCGCTGCGATCGCACGCTCACGCCAACGACCGGACGGCGCACCTGAGCGATCTCATCGGCGCGACCCGACTCAGCATCCTCCAGCGGCTGGAAGCACCCCATACCACCCAGGCAATCAGTCAGTTCGATGGCCACGCAGCGGCAACGATCTCGTACCACCTCGGCGTCCTCCAACGTGGCGGTCTCGTCACCAGCCGTCGCAGTGGGCGCGGCGTCCTCTACCGGCGGACCGCCCTCGGCGACGCGCTCCTCAACGGGGAACTTCCGCTCGACGATCACCACGGAGAACCCTGAGGTCAGACGCGAGGGCGACGGCATGCGGGGCTCTTCGCGTGACGCTTACAGGGAGTTGCAGAGCGGTTGCCCCTGTCGTCCTGAGCCGCAGCGAAGGACCTCTCCGCGTTGACCATACAGATGGCTAAGGCGGAGAGGTCCTTCGCTGCGGCTCAGGACGACAGGGGGCAACCGCTCTAGTTACCCTGACGCTCGTCCCGCTGCCGGATCAGTTCTTCGACCGCGCTTGGCAGCGTCGTCTCGAAATCGAGCAACTTCGTCCAGGTTGGTGTCACGATGATCCGAACCATGCCATCGCAGTAGAGTGAACGCACCTCGGCTTCCCATGCCTCCCGTTGCTCGGGCGTCATCGGGGAGGTACTGCTCCCCTGGACGAACTCGTCCGGGATGCCATCGACGACGTCCAGTTCGGCCCGGCCACGGATGAGCAGGGTCCTGGGCGGGAACCCGTCGGTATCGATCGTCAGGGCGACCATTGGATTCGCACGCAGGCCATGGAGTTTCGGTGCATTCTTCGCCGTGCACATGACGATCTCGGTGCCGTTCCAGACGAAGCCAATCGGGATGTTGCGGGGCGTGCCGTCTCTGGCGACATAGGCGAGGCGTGAAAGGTCGCGGGCCAGCAGTTCCTGACTGAGTGGTCGATTCAGCACTTCCGTGATCTCGTGAGGTTGCATCGTGATCTCTCCAATGCTCGAACGGACGGTTAGGTCAGTTGCTCGGCCAGCCCGACAACGAACCCCTCGGGGTGACGGACAAAGCAGAGCCGGACACTGTCTCCGAACTGCACGATGTCGTCGACGAGTTCGGCGCCGTGTGTGCGCAGGCGGGCAACGAGGTCGTCCAGCCCCTCAACGGCGAACATGATCCGGCGGATGCCGAGCGTGTTCGACGGTGCGTGCTTTGGCTCACTGCTGATCGCTGGCGGTGAGTGGAACTTCGACAACTCGACGCGCCCATTGCCGTCCGGGGTCCGCATCATGACGATGTCAGTGCGAACGTCGTTCAGTCCGATGACGCGGCCAGCCCATTCGCCTTCAACGGTCGTCCTGCCCTCTTCCTCCATACCGATCTCGGCAAAGAACGCAATGGCTGCATCGAGGTCTTCGACAACGATCAGAACGTTATCCATCCGCAGCAATGTCATGCTGGTTCTCCTTCCCTGGGGTGTGTCGTTCGGCCCTCCATCGCCGCTCATATCCAGGAGACGGAGCCAGCGACAGATTCTCGACATCCGCAGCAACAAACGCTCCATGCATCGCGGGATCGCGATGCATGGAGCGTGAGGAACAGCGACGGATTTGGGGCATGGGTTGCTTTAACCCAGCGCCTGCTCCAGGTCCGCGATCAGATCACGGGTCGACTCGATGCCGACCGAGAGGCGGATCAGGCCAGGGTTCTGCGCCCACGGCGAGCCGGGAATCTGGGCCATCAGTTCCGGGTCGGTCTCCAGCCAGGCAGTCGGCGGGTAGATCAATGATTCGACGCTGCCGAGGCTGGTGGCGAGCTGGAAGACCTTCGTTCGCTCCGAGACACGCCGGGCCGCTGCCGAGCCACCCTCGACCTCGAACGACACCATTCCGCTGTAGCCGCCGGTCATCTGTCGCTTCGCGACCTCGTGGCCGGGGTGCTCCGGCAGACCGGGGTAAAGGACGCGCGTCACCTTCGGGTGATCGCGCAACGCTTCAGCAACCGCCTGGGCATTCTGCATGTGCGCCCGCATCCGGACACCGAGCGTGCGGATGCCACGCATCAGCAACCAGCAGTCGAAGACGCTCGGGACGGCACCGAGGTAATACTGCCGATCCTTGAGTATCGCACCCAGTTCGGCAGTACGCGTGATGGCCGCGCCGCCGGTGAAGTCGCTGTGGCCACCGAGGTACTTGGTCGTGCTGTGGACAACGATGTCGATGCCGTGATCGATCGGTGTCTGGCAGTACGGGGAGGCGAAGGTGTTATCAACGACGGTGATCGCCCCAGCCGACTGAGCGATCTCGGCAATTGCCGCCAGATCGACGATGTCCAGCAGCGGGTTGGTCGGCGTCTCGATCCAGAGCATCTTCGTCGTCGGCTTCAACGCCGCCTGGACCGCTTCGAGGTCGGTCAGGTCAACGAAGTCAGCCTCAACGCTATAGCGGGGCATGTCGTTGGCGAACAGGTTGTAGGTGCTCAGGTAGCAGTCATAGCCAACGACGGCGTGGTCGCCAGCGGAAAGCAACTGCATGGCAGCCGTCACCGCAGCCATCCCGGAACTGTACGCCGAGCAGGCCGCGCCGTGCTCCAGTTCCGCGAGGATCGCTTCCAGCCGGGCGCGGGTTGGATTATCGCCACGGGCGTAGCGCCAGCGGGCGTCGTCGTCGATGCGCTCGCGGACGAACGTCGAGGCGGCATGAATCGGCGGGACGACACCGCCAGTCTCCTCGTCGGGTCCGCCCGCGTGGATCAGCAGCGTATCGAGATCCCAGTCGTCTACTGGTTTCGTGTCCTGATCAGCCATCCGTTGTCCCCTCCCCTTCTCGACTATCCGTGCTGCTCGGCAACCATCGTCGCGAGCGTCTGGAGATCCGGCACTTCGAGGTTCGGCTGGGCCGATGCCTGCGGGGTCGCGCCAAACCCGGGCCGGTCATGACGGCGGTTAACCCAGACCGTCGTCAGGCCAATCGCATTGGCCGGTTCGATGTCGTGGAAGAGGCTCTGGGCGACGTGGAGGACCTGCTCCTTCGGGACGCCGACCCGCTCCAGCGCGACCTCGAAGTTGCGCGGGTTCGGCTTGTAGCTACCCACCTGCTGGGCGGTGATGACATCACTGAACTCAGTCTGAAGCCGCTTGGCCGACCCTGCGAACAGGTCGTCATCGACGTTCGAGAGGATCACGAGGTTGTAGTGCTTCGCCAGCGTCTGTAAACCCTCGACCGAATCTGGAAAGGCCGGCCAATCACCAACCGAATCGGCCAGCGCGTGCTTCTCATCATCCGCCAGTTCGAAGCCCAACCGCTCGGCAAACCCGGCCAGGACAACCGTGAGCACCTCGTGGTATCGCTTGTACGGGCCACGCTCGACCGCTGACTCAAGGTCGCCAAACAGTTCCAACGCCGCATCATCGGTCATCGTAATGTCATGCCGGTCCAGGACAGGCCGGAGCGCATTGAGGATTCCACGCTCCCAGTCGATCAACGTCCCATAGCAGTCGAAGGTCAGGACGCGAAACTGCGTCAGATCAAGCATCGATTCTCACTCCATCCCTCGGGCAATCGCCATGCTCGTATGCTACCTGAATGGTCGTGATGCGTAATGCGTAATGCGTGATGCGTGATGCGTGATGCGTGATGTGTGATGCGGGGTGTGGGACGTGATGGTCTGGTAGGGGCCGGTCCTGTACCGGCCCGCGCGGGGTGCCCTCTGGGCCATGGCGCCTTCATCACGACACGAGGGTATCGATACGGGCGCAGACGTTGGCGACCAATGGCAAACACCCCATGACCCAACCAGGCGCCTGCGGGCGCGGGCCGGTACAGGACACGGCCCCTACGAAGACGGTCGCGTCACGCATCACGTCCCATGCCCCGCATCACGCATTACGCATTACGCATTACGCATCACGCATCACGCATCACGCATCACGCCCATCACACCATCGCAATCGCCCAACCGCAACCGAGGATGACGGCGCAGGCGGTCATCAACTCGAACAGATGTGGCTGAACGCGAGATGGGGTGCGGCGATAGAGGGCGAGGGCGGTGAGCAGGAGCGCTCCTGTCAACCCGGCGGTAATCAGACCAGCGGCAGGCTGGCGACCAAAGAGCGCGGTGGCGACGCCGACGATGGCTGTCGTCCCGAGCGCGGCGGCCCAGAGAGCAACTGGCGTCCAGCGTTCGCCCAGGACGACGGCAAGGCCGCGTTCGCCCTGACCGCGATCGCCGGCGATATCTGGCAAGACCTGCGAGAGGTGGATCGCAACGATGAAGAGGCCGCCAATCGGGTAGAGCCAGAGCAATCGTGGCTGGAAACCATCCATCACCAGCCATGCCCAGATCGGCACCAGCGGCAGCGCGACGAGATACGGCAGCCACGAGAGCGGTGTCCGCTTGACACCGAGGTCGTAGATCAGGCCGCAGCCATTCGCGATCAGCAGCACCAGCAGTTCGATCGGCCCGAGCAGCCCTCCGGCAACGACCATCAGCGCGATACCGCCGAACGTGATCGCCAGCGCGTGCGAGGCAGGCACCAACCCGGCCGGGATGGGCTTCCATGGTTTCGCGACCGCGTCGGCCTCACGGTCGCACCACTCGTTGAGCGCGCCGACCGCCAGTTGCCCGCCCAGCATCCCGAGCAACAGCAGCGCGAAGCGGCCCGGATCAGGGTCACCACCACTTGCGAGCAGCCCGAACGCACCGGTCGCACCGACGACGATCAGAACAGCCCAGAGGTGCGGTAGAACCAGGTACGCGCGGGCGGTACGCAGCATGCGACCCATTCTACGGGAGAATCCGTGCTCGTTCTCAACTCGGAGAATCAGGACTCAACCTTGACTCGCTTCGACTAAAGTTCTATCATTTGAGTGATGAGAGGACGCACCGTGACCAGCATCGATCTGCGTCCCACAAACGGTATGAACAGAGGTCAGGACGGAGGTTGGCGATGAGCATTCAACGATGGGATCCACTGCGCGATATCGTCACGCTGCGCGAGGCGATGAATAGCCTGCTTGAGGAGTCGTTTGTCCGGCCACGCGCCGGAATGGTCGCCATGACTGGCGGGATGGCGATTGACCTGCGCGAGAATGATCAGGCGTACATCGTCGAAACGATCGTCGCAGGCGCGAAGCCGGAGGATGTGGAGATTTCGGTCCTTGGGGACACGCTGAGGATCGCTGCCGAGGTGCGTGAGGAAGGCGACCGTCAGGGCGAGAAGTGGCTCCTGCGCGAGCGTCGCTTCGGGCGCTTCGAGCGCTCGCTGACGCTACCCGCCCAGGTCAAAGCCGACGACGCGACTGCTGACTTCAGCGACGGCATTCTGACGATCACGCTGCCAAAGGCCGAGGCCGCCCGCCCACGCTCGATCCCGGTCCGTGGCGTCACCAATAACCGCGAGGTGCCCGCCGAGGTATCGACCCCGGAACCAACCGAGATCGATGTCCAGTCGGAGCCGGTGTCGTAGGGGTTAGCCGTTAGCTATTAGCCGTTAGCCATTAGCCAGTGTTTGGGGGCGTCATTCGTGACGTCCCCTTTGTGTTGGTTTCTGGCTGCTGGGCGTATGCGTCGGCGGATGACAGAGATTCGAAATCGAGACTACCCCTGTCGATCCGATTCATTTGCACCTCATCCCGGCCTGGAGTGCCATTGCATCCATGGCATCCTCTGCCGGACAGGCGAAAGGGCGGCCAACAGGCCGCCCTGGACCATGTGCGCTGGACGATCGAACGATCTACCCCGCCACACTCCCGCAGCCAATGACGTTGCGAATCTGTTGCGTCTGAGCGTAGATCGCCGCCGCATCGCGCCGGTCGATGCGCCGCTTCGACTCCTGTGCCTTGATCTGCAAGTCCAGACTCGTCAGTTGCACACACGCCATCCCCGACTGCCCGGCGTTCACCATCGCCTCGATGATCGCCACCTGCGTCAGCAGCGTCTGTCCCGTGCCACCCGTCAGATTGAGATCGTCGATCAGCTCACGCAGGTCAGCGAACAAATCCGCGCTCCCGAACACCTGAACCGTAAAGGCGGTGCTCGCCTCGTTCCCCGCCAGGTCCGTGACGGTACACGTAACCGTTGTGAGTGACCCCGGCGGCGCATACTGACCACTCACGAACGGGTTCTCGAACTGATCGACACATGTCACCGTCAGGTCGTTGAGTGGCGTCAGCAGATCGGTGACGACCGGCGTGAAGAGCACTGGCGCACCGGCCGGGCTGACGGGGTCCAGCGTCTGGCTCTGGATCGGCTGGATCGTTGGATTGGTGCTATCGACCTTGACGGTGAGCGTCTGGTCGTCTTCGACGTTCTCGGACTCGTCGACAGAACGGTAGGTGATGGTGTGGATACCCTCAGGGATGACGAACGGACTGGTATACAACTGGGTTGTGCCGCCGTCGACCTCGTAGGTCGTCGTGGCTGGCTCGTCGGCGATCAGCGCAACGGTTGCCGACTGATACCAGCCATCGTTCGGCGCCTCCCCGTTGACGGTCGCCGTCGTTACTGGTGGGGTGACGTCAACTTCGATCGCCAGGGAGTAGCTATAACCAGCCGCGACGGCCCGGAACCTGAGCGACGTCTGGACCACGACGGGGAGGGATTCGTTGTCATTCGTTCCCGTGCCAAGTTGGCCTTGGTCATTCTTCCCCCAACTCCAGAGTGTCCCCTGATCGTCGATCACCAGGCTATGAAAGGCTCCGGT
>Ga0180215_1001877_pt1 | contig 22152 bp, 22 predicted proteins | sample eDN3rd37CBELigBY_FD_128871 | JGI IMG/M metagenome (GOLD analysis project Ga0180215, IMG submission 128871) | Enriched backyard soil microbial communities from Emeryville, California, USA - eDNA 3rd pass 37_C BE-Lig BY (version 2) (version 2) | ecosystem: Environmental > Terrestrial > Soil >... | reverse complement strand
TTGGCTCGACGAAGCCGCCCGCCATCACCGCGTCACTGACGCCCTCACCGACCACCTCCATCGCCTCGACCGCTGACCCAAATCGGCCACGAGGGGTTGATCCGGCACCGAGGGCCGGATAAAGGAGCGGCTGAACAAGGAGATCCGCCGCAGAACCGACGTCGTCGGGATCTTCCCAGATCGGACTGCGCTGGTCCGGCTCGTTGGTGCCGTCCTCGCCGAGCAGCACGACGAGTGGATCGAAGGTCGCCGATATCTCGGACTCGACGTCCTCGCCCGTTCTCGTCGCGATAAGACCGCTCAGAACATCACTGAGCCTGCCGAGGAGGTGTCACCGGCTTTGACCGCATGACCCGACAACGAGGAATCACGCGACGACGTCGCACACCACCTCACGGGACTTGACCCCGCACGTGGCCGGACAGGAGCGCACCATGGCCCACCTCACGAACCGGATCAAGCACAGCGCCGAGGCTGCCGCCGGAAGGGTGAAGCAGACGGTGGGTCGGTGGACCGGAAACCATCGCACCGAGGACAAGGGGAGCCGGCAGCGCTTCGTCGCCGAGTCGAAGAAGCTGGGAGACAAGGTGATTCACGCGGCCGATGAGGGACGCTCGCGGATCCGCCGGTGGTCGCACCGTCGCCCCGACATGCCTTGACCGGTCGAAAACCGGAGAGCCGAAAGCCGCAGAGCCGGAAACGGCAGAGCCGGAAACGAGAGCCGGTAACTACGGAACCGTCATTCGCAGGCGGCGAATCCGCACGCGCGCAACGCGAACGCAGCCTCGGGCCCGATGATCTCGCCCGCCAGCGTCAGGAAACGGTCGACGAATGCCGCCCCGTGTGCCGGTTCGGCCGGATCGTCCGGATCCGACGGATCCAGATGGTGCGCGAGTTCGTGGAGGACCACCAGTTCCCGGAACGCCCAGGCCGTGTTCGCGCGGTGTTCCGGCAGTGCGATGACCGCAGAATCACTTTCGTAGTGCGCTGCCGTGTTCCCGGCGCGCGCCCGTACCCGCACCCGCACAGCGGCGCGCGGCCAGCGCTCCCGAACCCAATTGAGAGCCAGTACCGCATCCAGATACGCCTGTACCGACTCGATCGACGCGAACCGGCGCTCCACCGGGAGCGTCACACGAGATCCGGCGATCTCCACCTCCCGGATCCCGCGCTCGTCGGCGAGGTCGAACATGCGGCGCACCAGCGACTCGGCCTCGTACACCGCCGCCTTCTGCGTATCCCGAACGCGGGTCATCGGGTCAGCCTCCGTCCCCCGGACGGCAGCTCCGGCGCCGTCCCCAGCCGCGCCCGCCGGCCGGCCCGGTCCCCGGCCCGCTGCGCGTCCGACGATTGCGCGGCCGTCGGACGGTTGCCGCGCCAGCTTCCCCGCGCCTGCGACGTGCTGGTGTAGAAATCGCGCAACTCGAGCTGTTTGTCGCGCAACACCAATTCCGTGCCCGGCACCGCGACCTCCGCTTCCTGCTCGGTCTGCTGCTTCGCCTCGGCCAGCCGTGCCCCGATCCGCGCCGCGAACGCCGACTGGAAGTTCAGGCGCGCGGTCACCCCGGCGACGGGCTTGCGCACCCGCGTGCGGACCCGCCGGCCCCCGCGCTGCTCGACGACCGTTCGCACCGTCGTCTCCTCCCGGTAGCTGCCCGCGCGCAGGTACGCGTCCGACGCCCGCACCATCTGCACCAGCAGCGACGAGTACAACGCCTCGCACACGTCGATGTCGGCGGCGAACCCGTACGCATAGATGACGGTGGAGGTGGCAGTGATGTCGCACTGCACGTCGTTGGCGGCGGCGATCGCCAGGAACAACTGCGCGTACGTGCGCAGCCCCTTCTTCCCGCTCTCCCCGATCGTGACGAGCCGCTGCACCGGCGTGGCCCGGCGTTCCCGGGACGCGGTGTGGGCGCGCGCGACCGCGAGATCCACGGACGACGCGGTCGCCAGACGTTGTGCCGCGGCCAGGAACGCGTCGGCTTCGTGCTGGTTGTCGGTCGATTCCGCCTGGCGGAGCAGGCCGCCGATACGGGTCAGCATCCGGTCGGAACTCACCGACAGAGAATAGGCGCGTTCGGCTTTGTCGCCTATTCTCTCGTGCCATGGCCTCAGTGACCTTCGACAAGGCGACCTGCCTGTTCCCCGGCTCGAACACGCCGGCGGTCGACGCATTGGATCTGAAGATCGAGGACGGGGAGTTCCTCGTGCTGGTCGGACCGTCGGGTTGCGGCAAGTCCACGTCGCTGCGCATGCTCGCCGGTCTCGAGCAGGTTCACAGCGGCCGCATCCTCATCGGCGACACCGACGTCACCGGCCAGGACCCGAAGCAGCGGGACATCGCGATGGTGTTCCAGAACTACGCCCTGTACCCACACATGTCGGTCGCCGAGAACATGGGCTTCGCGCTCAAGCTCGCGAAGACCCCGAAGGCGGAGATCCGCGAGCGGGTCGAGGAGGTCGCGAAGATGCTCGATCTCGAGCAGTACCTCGACCGCAAGCCCAAGGCCCTGTCGGGTGGTCAGCGTCAGCGCGTCGCCATGGGCCGTGCCATCGTCCGGCAGCCGCAGGTGTTCCTCATGGACGAGCCGCTGTCGAACCTGGATGCGAAGCTGCGTGTGCAGACCCGCACGCAGATCGCGCAGCTGCAGCGTCGCCTCGGCACGACCACCGTGTACGTCACCCACGACCAGGTCGAGGCCATGACCATGGGCGACCGGGTCGCGGTCCTTGAGAAGGGCATCCTGCAGCAGTGCGCGTCGCCGCGGGTGCTCTACAACCGGCCTGCGAACGTGTTCGTCGCCGGATTCATGGGCTCACCTGCGATGAACCTGTTCACGCTGCCGGTGTTCGACCGCGGCGCGATCCTCGGCGAGACGTACGTGCCGATCCCGCGTGACGTCGTCGGTGAGGTCCACGAGACCGAGGTCGTCGTCGGTATCCGTCCCGAGCACATCCAGATCACCGAGTACGGTCTCGCGATGGACGTCGACGTCGTCGAGGAGCTCGGCTCCGACGCCTATGTGTACGGCCGCGCGTACATCGCGGGTCGCTCGCAGGAGATCGTGGCGCGCGGCGACTGGCGGAATCCGCCGCAGAAGGGCGAGCGCATCTACCTGAACTTCGATCCGGAGCAGGTGCATGTGTTCTCGACGAAGGACGGTCGCCGGCTCGGCTGAGCACGGTCGACGACGAGGCCTGCGGGAACGGACATGACCGATTCAGGTTGGGAGCAATATCCCCTTTTCCCGGTCTCGCATGCCAGAGTAGGTGCCGATGTCGGTGGCCATAGGCTGCCGACGAGGAGTTTTCCGAATCCGAACGGGAGTAATCCATGGTTCTGAACACGAAGGCGGTCCGCCGCGCAGCGGTCGCTGCATCGGCGGCGTCGCTGCTGGTCCTGACTGCTTGCTCGTCCGACGACGGCTCGAGCAGCGACAGCAGCGGCACGGCGTCCGCGGCCGGCGAAGGGCGCGGCCCGATCACCATCGTCGAGGGTCAGGACCCCCTGAACGCGGCGCTCGAGAACATCATCGCCGACTGGAATGCCGAGCATCCGGACGAGACGGTGACCTTCAAGCCGCTGGCGAAGGAAGCCGACGACCAGTACGACGACATCGCCCAGCGCATGCAGGCGAAGAGCGACGAGTACGACCTCGTGGCCGTCGACGTGACCAACACCGCCGAGTTCGCCGCCAACGGCTGGCTGCTGCCGCTCGAGGGCGACTACGCCATCTCGACCGACGGCCTGCTGCCCGCGACCGTCGAGTCGGGCACCTACAACGGAACCCTGTACGCGGCTCCGAAGAACACCAACGCCGCGTTCCTGTACTACCGCACCGACCTCGTCGACCAGGCCCCGGCCACGTGGGCGGACCTGCAGGCGGAGTGCCCGAAGGCCGTCGAGGCGGGCATCGACTGCTACCTCGGCCAGTTCAAGAACTACGAGGGCCTGACGGTCAACGTCACCGAGATCGTCAACGCCTTCGGCGGCAGCTTCGTCGCGGAGGACGGTCTCACCCCGTCGATCGACGACAAGACGAGCGAGGGTCTGCAGTTCATCGTCGATCGCTTCGCGGACGGCACGATCCCGGCGGCCGCGCAGACCTACACCGAAGGTGAGTCTCAGACCGCGTTCGGCGACGGCAAGGCGCTGTTCCTGCGCACGTGGCCTGGCTTCTACACCGACGGCGAGTCCTCGTCGATCGCCGGCAACTACGGCATCGCGGTCCTCCCCGGTGTCGACGGACCGGGCGTCTCCACCCTCGGTGGCTACAACGTCGGCATCAGCGCGTTCTCGGATGCGCCGGCGACCGCGCGTGACTTCCTCGAGTTCATGCAGACCCGCCAGTCGCAGACCTACTACGCCGAGGTCGGCGGCGCGCCGGTCCTCGCCGAGGTCTACGACGACCCAGCGATTCTCGAGCAGTTCCCGTACTTCGCGACGCTGAAGGAAGCGCTCGAGAGCGCGAAGCCGCGTCCGTCCTCGCCGTACTACTCGAACGTGTCGAAGGCGATCGCCGACAACTCGTACGCGGCGATCCGGAACGAGAAGACCGTCGAGCAGGCGCTCGCGGACATCAAGGCCGGCATCGAAACCGCCGGCAACTGATCCACTAGGAGCAGTACCTATGGCAGAACCGCAGGTCCATGCCGGTCACGAAGACCGCCGACCGGTTCCCGCGGATCCGCCACACGATTCCGCGGTCGGGACCGAGTACCTCGGTCCCGACCGCGACCGTGTGCACGGACGGCACCGGGTGACCGAACCTCCGGAGCCGAGCGCGCCCGCGATCAAGCAGCGCCGCCGGATCCCTCCGTGGATGTTCGTGGCGCCGTCCCTCGCCGTGCTCGCCGTCATCATCCTGTACCCGCTCGGGCGGGCGGTCTGGATGTCGCTGCACGGCGACGCGAAGAAGCTCGATCCCGAAACCGGCCGGTTCGTCGAGGGCGGTTTCGTCGGCTTCGAGAACTACGTCCGGTGGATCACCCAGTCCTGCGGTACCGCCACCGGCAGCATTCCGTGCCCGCCGGGCACGCTGGGCTCCCAGTTCTGGGGCTCGATCTTCAACACGTTCTTCTTCACCGTCGTCACCGTCTCGCTCGAGACCGTCATCGGTTTCGCGATGGCGGTCGTGATGGCGAAATCGTTCCGTGGTCGCGGGTTGCTCCGCGCGTCGGTGCTGGTGCCGTGGGCGATCCCGACCGCGGTCACCGCGAAGCTGTGGTTCTTCATCTTCGCCAACGACGGCATCGCCAACAAGATGCTCGGCACGGACATCCTGTGGACGGCGGATCCGTGGCCGGCCCGGTTTGCGATCATCGTCGCGGACGTGTGGAAGACCGCGCCGTTCATGGCGCTGCTCATCCTCGCCGGCCTGCAGATGATCCCGGCGGAGGTGTACGAGGCCGCGAAGGTCGACGGCGCGAACGCGTGGCAGCGTTTCAAGATGATCACGTTGCCGCTGGTCAAGCCGGCGCTGATGGTCGCGATCCTGTTCCGCACGATGGACGCGCTGCGCATGTACGACCTGCCGGCCATCATGATGGGCTCGAACCCCGCGACCTCCACGATCTCGGTGCTGGTCGTCGAGCAGATGCGTCAGGGCGCGAATTCGGCGTCCGCGTTGTCGACGATCACGTTCCTCATCATCTTCGCGGTCGCGTTCGTGCTGGTGCGGTTCCTCGGTGCCAACGCCGTGCAGACGCAGGAGGCGCAGCGGAAGGGAGACGTCGGATGAGCAGTCCCGGTACCGGAGGTACGAGGGTGCGCTCGGCCGGCACGTATGCCGGGGTGATCCTCATCGTCCTGTGGGGCCTGGCGCCCTGCTACTGGATGATCGTCACGGCGCTGCGCGAGCCGTCCGAGACGTTCAGCACGTCGCTGTGGCCCGCGAATCCGACGCTGCAGAACTTCGCCGACGCCCTCGATCCCGACGCGAAGGTGAACTTCTCCCGCGCGTTGATCAACAGCGTCATCATCGCCGGTGCGACCACCGCGGTCGCGCTGCTGCTCGGTGTGTTCACCGCCTACGCGCTGTCCCGGTTCGATTTCCGGGGCAAGTACTTCGTCACCGGCATCATCCTGGGCGCGTCGATGTTCCCGGTGGTGGCGCTGGTTACGCCGCTGTTCCAGTTGTTCACCGACATCGGCTGGATCGGCAGTTACCAGGCGCTGATCATCCCGAACATCTCGTTCGTGCTGCCGCTGACGGTGTACACGTTGACCTCGTTCTTCTCGGAACTGCCGTGGGAACTCGAGGAGGCGGCCCGGATGGACGGTGCGACGCGCGGGCAGGCGTTCCGGTTGGTGATGCTGCCGCTCGCCGCGCCGGCGATGTTCACCACCGCGATCCTGGCGTTCATCGCGACCGTGAACGAGTACCTGCTGATGTCGCAGCTGTCGAGCGAGAAGACCGCGCCGGTGACGGTCGCGATGGCACGGTTCACCGGCACCGACCCGTACGTGACGCCGTACGCCTCGATCATGGCCGGCGGCACGCTGGTGATGGTGCCGCTGGTGATCATGGTGCTGATCTTCCAGCGCCGCATCATCTCGGGTCTGACCGCGGGCGGCGTGAAGTCGTGAGACGAGTCCCCCGGCGGCAGCGGCTCGAGATGCTGCTGGGGTTCCTGACCGTGTTCACGGTCATGGCGCTGATCGCCGCGGTCGCCGAGTTGTGGTCCCCGGCGCCGGGCATCGTCCCGGGACTGGTGCTGCTCGGATTCGCGACCGCGTGGGGTTTCGCGTTCCGTGCCTGGCGGAGGGCGCCGTAGGCGCCGGTGTGCCTTTGTGGCGGTGGGAGGCGCCACATATAGACACGGGACACGGCCCGTGCGCCTTCGATCACAGTTGTCCCGGACTACGTACCATACGGATGACAGGGTGCGATGATCTGTCGAGCCCGGATTTCGCCAGAAAGTAGCCCGTGTGAGTTCTTCGTCGTCGTCGCCTTCCAGACCTGCCACCCCCGCCAAGTCACGGGGGTGGCGCCTTGTCCGTTACCTGGTGCTCGCCGTCGTGGCGCTCCTGGTGATCGTGCCCGGCATCGGTTTCGCGGTGGCGTACATGTCGGTCGACGTACCGCGTCCGTCGGACATGAAGAACGATCAGGTGGCCACGATCTACGCGGCCGACGGCACCACGGTGCTCAGCACGGTCGTGCCGCCCGAGGGCAATCGCACCGAGGTGGACATCGAGGAAGTTCCCGAGCACGTCCGCAACGCGGTGCTGTCCGCGGAGGACCGCAACTTCTACAGCAATCCCGGCTTCTCGATCTCCGGGTTCGTGCGCGCGGCGCGCGACAACGTGATGGGCAAGGAAACCGCCGGTGGTGGTTCGACGATCACCCAGCAGTACGTGAAGAACGTGCTGGTCGGCGCGGACCGGACGATCACCCGCAAGATGCGGGAGCTGGTCGTCTCCACCAAGATGGCCCGGCAGTCGTCGAAGGACGAGATCCTGCAGGCCTACCTGAACACCATCTATTTCGGTCGCGGTGCGTACGGCATCGCGGCGGCGTCGGAGGCGTACTTCGGCAAGCCCGTCGGTGAGCTGTCGGTGTCCGAGGGGGCGGTGCTCGCCGGGGTGATCCAGAGCCCGTCGTCGCTGGACCCGGAGTTCAACCGGCCGGCGATCGAGGCGCGCTGGACGTACGTGCTCGACGGCATGGTCGAGATGGGCGTGCTGGACGCCGGCGAACGTGACGGGCAGCAGTTCCCGCCGACGGTGCCGTCGAATCAGCTTGCGCAGCAGAATGATTCGACCGGTCCGGAAGGTCACGTCAAGACTCAGGTGCTGCGTGAACTGTCCGCCGCGGGCATCAGCGAGCAGACGCTGAACACCGAGGGGCTGCGGATCACGACGACCATCGATCCGGTCGCGCAGCAGGCGGCGATCGACAGTGCTCGCAGCACTCTCGACGGTGAGGACGAGAGCCTGCGGACCGCGGTGGTGTCGATCGACCCGCGCACCGGTGCCGTGCGCGCCTACTACGGCGGCGAGGAGGGCGCAGGCTTCGACTTCGCGCAGGCGCCGCTTCAGACCGGTTCGTCGTTCAAGGTGTTCGGTCTGGTCGCGGCTCTGCGGCAGGGCATCGGCCTGAACGCCCGCTTCGACAGTTCGCCGCTCAAGGTCGGCAACATCGAGATCGGCAACGTCGAGGGCGCCTCGTGCGGCAAGTGCACGATCGCCGAGGCCCTCAAGCGGTCGCTGAACACGAGCTTCTACCGGTTGATGATGTCGATGGACGACGGCCCGCAGGCGATCGCCGACGCCGCGCACGACGCCGGCATCCCCATGACCATTCCGGGCGTGGAGGGGACCACGCTGAGTCACGAGGGCGGTCCGCCGGAGGGCGGAATCGTTCTGGGCCAGTATCAGTCCCGCGTCATCGACATGGCCTCGGCCTATGCGACGCTCGCCGCGTCCGGAACCTTCCACGAGCCGTTCTTCGTCCAGCGGGTCGAGACGGCCGACGGCGACGTGCTGCTGGACCGGCCCGCCTCCCCCGGCGAATTCAGGCTCGATCCGGCGGTCGCCGACAACGTCACGCAGGCCATGCTGCCGATCGCTGCGTACTCGCGCGGTCACGCGCTGGCCGGGGGTCGTCCGTCGGCGGCGAAGACCGGCACGACCCAGCTCGGGGACACCGGCCTGAACAAGGACGCCTGGATGGTCGGGTACACGCCGTCGCTGTCGACGGCGGTGTGGGTCGGTACCCCGGACGGCGAGGCGATCGTCAACAGCTGGGGCGGATCCATCTACGGTTCGGGCCTGCCGTCGGACATCTGGAAGGGCACGATGGACGGTGCGCTCGAGGGCACCGACTTCGAGAGTTTCCCGTGGCCGGACCCGATCGACGGTCAGGCCGGCGTGCCCGCCGACGCGGGGATCAGCGAAACGACGACGACGACCGCTCCCCCGGTGCCGCAACTGACGTTGCCGGAACTGCCGCCGATCACCCTGGAAGCGCCGCCGGTGGACATCCCGGACGTACCGATCGACCTGCCGCCGCAGATCGAGGTGTTCCCCGGTATCACGATCAGGATCCCCGGCTGACGCGGGCGCAGGTGCCGCGGCGCCGATAATCGGGGCATGGCCAATTCGCCGTCCGGTGACTCGATTCTCGACCGCGTCGTACGCATCCTCGAATCCTTCGACGACGCGCAACCGGCGTTGACCGTCAGCGCCCTGGCACGCCGGTCCGGTATCCCGCAGGCGACGATGTACCGGCTCGTCGGCGAGATGGTGCACCACGGCATCCTCGCGCGGGAACCGGACGGCACGGTGCGTCTGGGCATGCGTCTGTGGGAACTCGTCGCGCGCAGTTCCCCGGCGAAGGACCTGCGGGAGGCGGCGCTGCCGTTCCTGCAGGACGTGCAGTCGGTCGTGCACCAGCACACGCAACTGTCGGTGCTGCGCGACGGTGAGGTTCTCGTGCTCGATCGGCTTTCGTCGTCCGGGTCGGTGATCAACCAGGCTTCGGTGGCGGGCCGGATGTCGGCGCACGACACGTCGATGGGCATGGTCATGCTCGCGTTCTCCCCCGCAGACGTGCAGGAGGAGTATCAACGACTCCACCCCGAGGTGAATCTCCGATCTCCCATCACCACAAGGGATTTCCGTCGCGATCTGGCGGAGATCCGGCGTCGCGGGTATGCGAGCTACGACGGGGTCCTCGACGTGGGCACCACGGGCATCTCGGTTCCGGTCGTCGGCCGGTCCGGGCACGCCCTCGCGGCGCTCGGCGTGGTGGTGCCCACCGGGATCGCGCAGCGGCAGGCGATCATCGCGGTGCTCATGGCCGCGGCGCGGGGCATCGCCCGCGCCGCCGGGGAACAGCCCCCGACCACCTCCGATTTTCTCGTTCAATGAGAAGAGCTGTTCGCTTCGGGTGAGGTGCGCACCACACTTGCGTTCATCCGAGCACCCCTGGAGGAATCCGATGACCGCACCCCGAACGACCGTCACCACGCAGGTCGGCATCGTCGGTGGCGGTCCGGCCGGGCTGATGCTCTCGCACCTGCTGGCGAAGGCCGGCATCGACAACATCGTCGTCGAGAAGCGCGACCGCGAGACCATCCGCACCACCCACCGCGCGGGCATTCTCGAGCATGGATCGGTGAAGCTGCTGACCGACAGCGGCGTCAACGGTCGCGTGCTGTCCGAAGGCCACCGGCACGACGGCATCGACCTGCGGTTCGACGGGCGCAGCCACCGCATCGACTTCCAGGACCTCGTCGGCGAGTCGGTGTGGCTGTACCCGCAGAACGAGGTCTTCGTGGACCTCGCCGCGGCGCGCGAGCGTGACGGCGGCGATGTCCGCTACGGCGTCCGCGACACCGAGGTTCTCGACGTCACCACCGACACGCCCAAGATCCGCGTCACCGAGGCCGACGGCACCGAGATCGAGATCCACTGCCGCATCCTCGTGGGCGCGGACGGATCACAGAGCATCTGCCGCAAGGCGATTCCGGCTGACGTGCGCACCGACCACTTCATCGAGTATCCGTTCGCCTGGTTCGGCATCCTCACCGAAGCGCCGCCGAGCGCACCCGAATTGATCTACGCCCGATCGGAATACGGCTTCGCGCTGATCAGTCAGCGCAGCGAGGCGGTGCAGCGCATGTACTTCCAGTGCGACCCGGCCGAGGACGCCTCGAGCTGGAGCGAGGAACGCATCTGGGACGAACTGCAGCGGCGCGTCGACGGCCCCGACGGTCTCGAGTTGAAGCGCGGCCGCATCTTCGAGCAGATGGTGCTGCCGTTCCGGTCCTACGTGTGTGAACCGATGCGCCACGGCAACCTCTTCCTGGCCGGCGACGCCGGGCACACCGTCCCGCCCACCGGTGCGAAGGGCCTGAACCTCGCGCTGGCGGACGTACGCGTGCTGTTCCGTGCCCTCGACTCCTTCTTCTCGACCGGTTCGGGTGCGCTGCTCGACGCCTACAGCGACACCGCGCTGCAGCGGGTGTGGAAGGCGCAGAACTTCTCCTATTGGATGACCTCCATGCTCCACACCCGTTCCGATGCAACATCGTTCGAACGCCGTCGCGCCCTCGGCGAGCTCGCTGCCGTCACCGGTTCCCGGTACGGCCGGCAGTACCTCGCCGAGGCGTACACCGGCGGCCCCGACAACTGACACCACGTCGCCCCCGTCCCTTCCCGATTCGACACGCGAGGTTCCTGTGCTTCATCTGCCACCACGATTCGTCCGCCCCGAGGGCGTGCACCCACCACTGGACTTCCCGGACTACCGGACCACCGCCCTGCGCCGCCCCGCCCAGCCCCTCACGCTGATCCCGCAGCGCCTCGGCGAGCTGACCGGCCCCGTCTTCGGTGAGGACCGGGTGCAGGACGGCGACGCCGACCTGACCCTCGCCAACGGCGGCGAAGCAGCCGGCCAGCGCATCATCGTCCACGGCCGCGTCCTCGACAGCGACGGCAAGCCCGTCCCGCACACCCTCGTCGAGGTGTGGCAGGCCAACGCCGCCGGCCGGTACCGCCACGTGAACGACAGCTGGCCCGCTCCCCTCGACCCGTACTTCAACGGCGTCGGCCGCTGCGTCACCGACGCGCAGGGCGGATACCGTTTCACCACCGTCAAACCCGGTGCCTACCCGTGGCGCAACCACCACAACGCGTGGCGGCCCGCGCACATCCACTTCTCCCTGTTCGGCACGGCGTTCACGCAGCGGCTCGTCACCCAGATGTACTTCCCGGACGACCCGCTGTTCTTCCAGGACCCGATCTACAACTCGGTGCCCGCCGAGGCGCGGCACCGCATGGTCAGCGTGTTCGACTACGACGCCACCGTCGACAACTGGGCCCTCGGGTTCCGCTTCGACATCGTGCTGCGCGGCCGCGAGGCCACCCCCTTCGAGAACGAGGAGGACGACGATGAGTGACTTCGCGCCCCGTTACCCCGTCACCCCCGGCGACCAGAGCACCGCCACCTTCGGCCCGACGCCGTCGCAGACCGTCGGACCCTACTGGAAGATCGGTCTCGACTGGGGCACCGACGGCGAGAACGTCGTCCCCGCAGACACTCCCGGCCGCATCACGGTCCGCATCACGGTCCTCGACGGCCACCGCGAACCCATGGCCGACGCGATGCTCGAGACGTGGCAGGCCGACACCGACGGCCGTTACGGCGCACCGGGATTCCGGGGCTTCGCCCGCAGCGCCGCCGACGAGACGGGAACGGCCGTCGTGCACACCGTCAAGCCGGGTTCCGGCGACGGCCAGGCGCCGCACCTGCTGGTCGGGATCTTCGCCCGCGGCACGCTGGATCGCCTGTACACGCGCATGTATTTCCCCGAGGACCTCGCGGAGCACGCGACCGATCCGGTACTGACGGCCCTGCCCGAGTCGCAGCGCGCCAAGCTCGTCGCCGACAAGACCGGCGACGGCTACGAGTGGACGGTGTACGTTCAGGACCTCGATCCGAACGGTGTCGAGACACCGTTCTTCTCGATCTAGACGGGAGCCTGCGTTGTCCGAGCCGGCACGGTCCGACCACACCCGCGGGAGCCTGTTCGACCCGGTCTTCGGGGCCGGGGATCTCGCGCCGATGCTGTCCGATCACGCATGGCTGACGGCCCTGCTCGACGTCGAGGTGGCGATCACCCGTGCCGCCGAGCGCTACGGCAGGGCCACCGCCGACGACGTCGCAGCCGTCGCCGCGGCGGCCGCGCGGATCGCCCGCGACCTGGACCCGGCCGAACTCGGCACGCTCTCCGCGGCCGGCGGCAATCCGGTGATCCCGCTGGTGAAGATCCTGCGGGAACGCGCCGATGCGCCGGCCGCCGCCGTGCACGTCGGCGCCACCAGCCAGGACGTGCTCGACACCGCGCTGATGTTGCTGGCCCGCAAGGCAGGTCGACGCGTCGTCGCCGACCTACGGGCCGCAGCCGACGCCGCGGCACGGCTCGCGTCCACGTATCGCGACACCCCGATGGTCGCCCGCACGCTCGGCCAGCAGGCGTTGCCCACGACCTTCGGGGCGCTCGCGGCGACCTGGCTCGTCGCGCTCGACGACGGCGTCGCCGCGATCGAGCGGGCGCTGGACATGCTTCCGGTCCAGTACGGCGGTGCGGCAGGAACTCTCGCCGCGGTGTATCCCGAGGGTCTCGCGTTCGCCGACACGCTCGCGGACCTGCTCGGCCTCGCCCGGCCGATCGTGCCGTGGCACACCGTGCGCACCCCGGTCACGACTCTCGCCTCCGCGCTCGGTGTCGCCACCGGATCGGTGTCGAAGGCCGCCACCGACATCGTGCTCATGGCCGCAACCGAATTCGGCGAGGTCGGCGAGGACGCACCCGGCGGATCTTCCGCCATGCCGCACAAACGCAATCCGGTCGCGGCGATCACCGCGCGGGCCGCCGCGCGACGGGTGCCGGGTCTGGTCGCCACGGTGCTCGCCGCGGCGGACCACGAGTTCGCCCGCGCAGCCGGTGCCTGGCATGCCGAGTGGGAGACACTCACCGACCTGATCCGGCTGTCCGGTGGTGCGGCACACCAGCTTTCGGTGAGCCTCGGCGGGTTGCACGTGCACCCCGACGCGCTGGCCCGCAACCTCGGGCTCACCGGAGGCGCGATCCTCGCGGAGAAGGTCACCGCGGCGCTGGCCGAGCACACCGACAACGCCCGCGACATCGTCACCGCCGCGGCCCTGGCCGGGACCCCGCTCGACCGCGACCCGGCGATCACCGGACCTCTCGGTGCCGACCGCATTCGCGAATTGCTCGACCCCACACACTATCTCGGTCACGCGGGCGATCTCGTCGACCGCGCGGTCGCCCGCCACCACACAACGGAAGGACCGGCATGACCGTCGCTCTCCACTACGAACAGCACGGCGACCCCTCCGCGCCCGCGGTGCTGCTGCTCGGGTCGCTCGGCTCCGACCTGTCGATGTGGGAGCCACAGATCGCCGCGCTGTCGCCGCTCGCGCACGTCGTCGCCGTGGATCACCGCGGGCACGGCAAGTCCCCGGCCGTCGACGGCCCGTACACGATGGACGACCTCGGCGGCGACGTCGTCGCGCTGCTCGACGCACTCGCTCTCGACACCGTCCACGTCGTGGGGTTGTCCCTCGGCGGGGCCGTCGGACAGTGGCTCGCCGCGCATCATCCGGCACGTGTCCGCACGCTCACGCTGCTCTGCACCTCGGCAGCCTTCCTCCCGGCCGAACCGTGGCGGGAACGGGCCGTGACCGTCCGCGCCGAGGGCGTGGCCTCGATCGCCGAGTCGATCGTCGGTCGCTGGTTCACCCCCGAGCTCGCCGCGCGCGACCGCGACCTGATCGACCGCCACGTCGCGATGGTGTCCGCGACGAGCGACGAGGGGTACGCCGGGTGCTGCGAGGCGCTCGCGACGTGGGACGGCCGCGCCGACCTGGCCCGGATCGTCGCGCCCACCCTCGTGATCGCGGGTGCCCAGGACCCGGCGACCCCGCCGGACGTGATGCGCCGGCTCGCCGACGGCATCGCCGGCGCCGGCTTCCACGTCGTCGACCCCGCAGCGCACCTGGCGAGCGTCGAGCAGGCCGGCCGGGTCACCGCCCTCGTCCGCGAACACCTCACCCGCGCGACTCCCGCCGGTGCCCAGCGCACCGCCGCGTTCGAGCTGGGCATGCGGGTGCGGCGCTCGGTGCTCGGCGACGCCCACGTCGACCGCGCGATGGCGGCGGCCACCGAGATCACTGCGCCGTTCCAGGATTTCATCACCCGCACCGCGTGGGGCGACATCTGGGCGCGGCCCGGTCTGGACCACCACACCCGCCGGCTGCTGACCCTCGCCATCCTCACCGCGGTCGGCAACGAGCACGAACTCGACATGCACATCCGGGCGGCGTTGCGCGCCGGTGTGGACCCGGACGAGCTCGTCGAGGTTTTCCTGCACACTGCTGTCTATGCGGGGGTGCCCAACAGCAACCGGGCGTTCGCGCTCGCCAAGGCCGCGGTCGAGGACGCTCGGTCGTAGATGACTCTCACGCCAGCACGGCCCGCAGGGTGCGGAGGGCGAAGTCGACGACGTCGTCGACCGTGACCGACGGTTCGGTGGTGCGGTCGATCGCGACCGATTCGACCATCGACCACCAGCCGCACACTTTCATGGTGGTGGCGGTGCTCGCCCCGGTGCCGGTGGCGTCGAGGATCCGCGCCGCCATGGTGGTCTTGACGTTCTCGTGGATCTCCCGGATCTGCGGGTCGTAACCGAATCCGGCTCCGTGGAACAGCATCTGGTAGTTCCGGCCGTGCCGGTCGATGAACGAGACGAACGCCCGCACGATGCCGCGCAGCGGGTCGTCGTCGCCGGGGTCGGGCACCGCGGCGCGGAGCAGGCGGCGGGCGGCCGCACCGACGACCGCGGCGTAGTAGTCCTGCTTGGTCGGGAAGTAGCGGAAGAGCAGGCCGCGGGAGATGCCGGCGATCTCGGCGACCCGGTCGACGGACAGCGCGTGGATGGGACGCGTGGCGAGTTCCTGCAGGCCGATGGCCACGAGTTGCCGCTTGCGTTCCTCCGGAGGCATTCGCCGCCGGGGTGCGGGCTGCGGTGGTGCTTGTCGTGCTGGGGTCACCCCGATACTCTAACTGAGCATTGCTTATTTAGAGCTCGACGGAGGAACCCATGGATTTCGCACAGTCGGAACGTTCCCGCGACTACCTCGAACGTCTGCGAACCTTCATCGCCAGCGAGGTCGAACCGTTCGAACAGCGGATGCACGCGGCGCGCGTCGCACCGTTCGCGCAGCGCGGCGACAGCTCCGGGGCGGCCACCTGGTCGGTGCCGCCCGAATTCCGGGAGCTGCAGCGCAAGGCCAGGGAACAGGGGCTGTGGAATCTGTTCCTCCCGGACGCCGAGCTCGGTGCCGGGCTGTCGAACGTCGAATACGCACCGCTGGCCGAGGAGATGGGCCGCTCCCAGTTCGCGTCCGCGGTCTTCAACTGCTCCGCCCCCGACACCGGGAACATGGAGGTCCTCTACCACTACGGCAGCGCCGAGCAGAAGGACCGCTGGCTGCGTCCGCTGCTCGACGGCGAGATCCGCTCCGCGTTCTGCATGACCGAACCCGCCGTCGCCTCGTCGGACGCGACCAACATGGCCGCGACCGCGGTCGTCGAGGGCGACGAGGTCGTCCTCAACGGCCGCAAGTGGTGGAGCACCGGTGTCGGGCATCCGGACTGCAAGGTCCTGATCTTCATGGGCCTCACCGACCCGGAAGCCCACAAGTACCAACGGCATTCGATGGTGCTCGTGCCGATCGACACCCCCGGTGTGAAGGTCGAGCGGATGCTGTCCACGATGGGCTTCTACGACGAGCCGAGCGGCCACGGCGAGGTGTCGTTCACCGATGTGCGCCTGCCGCTGGACGCGATCATCGCCGGGCCCGGCCGCGGATTCGAGATCGCGCAGGGCCGCCTCGGACCCGGCCGTATCCACCACTGCATGCGCCTGATCGGTCTCGCCGAACGCACCCTCGAACTCGCCTGCCGCCGCGGCCTCGAGCGGGTCTCGTTCGGCAAGCCCCTGGTCAATCTCGGCGGCAACCGCGAACGCATCGCCGACGCCCGCATCGCCATCAACCAGCTGCGGCTGCTCGTCCTGCACACCGCCTGGCTGCTCGACACCCAGGGCCTGGCCGGGGCCCGGTCGGCGGTGTCCGAGATCAAGGTCGCCACCCCGCGCGTCGTCCAGCAGATCGTCGACTTCGCCATCCAGATCCACGGTGGTGCAGGGCTTTCCGAGGACTTCCCGCTCGCAGGTGCCTGGACGGCCGCGCGGGCACTGCGGCTCGCGGACGGTCCGGACGAGGTGCACCAGGGTCTCGTGGCCCGATTCGAACTCGGCAAGTACAACTGAGGGGGACCCGTGAGCAGCCTTCCCGACAACGCCCGGCCCGTTCGCGACGAGGACAACTTCGACGTCGCCGCCGTCGCTGCGTGGCTCACCGAACACGCCGGTATCACCGGGATTCCCGAGGTGCGTCAATTCGCCGGTGGTGCATCCAATCTCACCTACCTTCTGCGGTATCCCGATCGCGACCTGGTGCTGCGACGTCCACCGGCCGGCACAAAGCCGAAGTCCGGGCACGACATGGTCCGGGAGTACCGGATCCAATCGTTGCTCGCCCCCGTCTATCCGCACGTGCCGAAGATGATCGGGCTGTGCACCGATCCGTCGGTGCTGGGCAGCGACTTCTACGTCATGGAGCGGGTCGAAGGCACCATCCTGCGCCCGGGATCGTCGGCCGAGGATCTCGGGCTCACCCCGGAGAAGACGCGGGAGCTGTGCCTGCGCGTGATCGACCTGCTCATCGAGCTGCACGGCGTCGACACCGAAGCGTCCGGTCTCGTCGAATTGAGCCACGGCTCGGGCTATGTGGCACGCCAGGTCGAGGGATGGACCAAGCGGTTCGCCGCTGCCCGCACCGACAACGTCCCCGACTTCGCGCGCGTGACCACGTGGCTCGCGGACAACCAGCCCGCCGATGTCGCTTCCCGGGTGATCCACGGCGATTTCAAACTCGACAACATCGTCCTCGGCGACGATCTGACGCCGCGCGCCGTGCTCGACTGGGAGCTCGCCACGGTCGGCGATCCGCTGATGGATCTCGGGTCGACCCTCGCGTACTGGGTACAGGCCGACGACGAACCGATGATGCTCGCCACCAAGCTGCAACCGACGGATCTGCCGGGCATGCTCACCCGCCGCGAGATCGTCGAATACTACGGGGAGCGAACCGGTCTGCCGATCGACAACTGGAGCTTCTACGAGGTGTTCGGGGTGTTCCGGCTCGCGGTGATCGCCCAGCAGATCTACTACCGGTTCCATCACGGGCAGACGACCAACCCGATGTTCGAGAACTTCTGGATGATCGTGGGCTACCTGGACGCTCGCTGCAACGAACTGATCGACAAGGCGGAGGGGCAGTAAGTGGGCAAGTCCACGACACGCAGGAACATCCTCATCACGGGCGCCAGCTCGGGGCTCGGTCGCGGCATGGCACGTGAATTCGCCGCGCGCGGACGCAATCTCGCGCTCGCCGCCCGCCGCACCGAGAGGCTCGAGGAACTGCGCGACGAACTGCTCGCCGCACACCCGCAGATCACCGTCGCGGTCCGCACGCTCGACGTGGACGTGCACGACGACGTCTTCCGCGTCTTCCGGGAGCTCGACGACGAGCTCGGCGGTCTGGACCGGATCGTCGTCAACGCCGGTCTCGGCAAGGGACAGCCGTTGGGCACGGGCTACTTCCACGCGAACGTCGCGACCGCCCGCACGAACTTCCTGGGAGCGCTGGCGCAGAGTGAGGCGGCGCTCGAGCTGTTCCGGCCGCGCAATGCCGGCCACCTGGTGCTCATCTCGTCGGTGAGCGCTGTGCGCGGCATGCCCCGCAACCTCACCACCTACGCGGCGTCGAAGGCGGCGGTGGCGTCGCTCGGCGAAGGCATGCGCGCGGACCTCGCGCAGACCGGTATCGACGTCAGCACGATCTTCCCCGGCTTCATCCGGTCGGAGATCAACGAGAAGGTGAAGAAGGTGCCGTTCATCGTCGACACCGAAACCGGTTGCCGGGCACTGGCTGCGGCCATCGAGAAGGAACCGAACAAGGCGTATGTCCCGGCGTGGCCGTGGACGCCGATCGCCTACGCGATGAAGGTGCTGCCGCTGGCGGTCGTGCGGCGCATGGCCTGACGAGTCCGTCGGAGAAGACCACCCGGGGCGGTGAAGGGATCCGATCGATCCCGTCACCGCCCCGGCGCGTCGGGTGACAGGGAGTTCTCCGATCGGGGGCTCGGCCGTACGTGCTCGAAGATCAGGCTGGTCTCGGTGGATGCGACGGCGGGGTTTGCGCTGAGGTGCTGGAGAACGAAGCGCCTCAGCCCGTCCGTGTTCGAGGTTGCGACGTGGATGAGATAGTCGTCGGCACCCGCGAGGAAGTAGAGGTTCAGGACTTCGTCGAGATCGTTGAGCTGTTCGGCGAGTTGCCCGAGATGTCGGCGTGCACCGGGCTGTACACGGACCGCGATCATCGCCTGAAGGTCCTTTCCCAGGGCCGCAGGATCGATTTCGGCGTGGAAGCCGCGGATCACTCCCCGATCGATGAGCGACCGCACGCGGCCCAGGCAGGTCGACGGGGCGATACCGGCGGCCGCGGCCAGGGCATTGTTGGGTATCCGCGCATTCCGTGAGAGTTCGTCGAGAATGATCCGGTCGACGGCGTCGATCGTGACGCCCCGCTGAACATCGTTCGATCGAGCGGCCCCGACGACCCGGTTCTTCGAATTGTCGATAGCCATATCCCGATTCTAGAGAATTATCTTCGGATCTATTGTGCTGATTCTGGGGTTTCTTCAGAATTTTCGGTGAGCGATCACCTTCCCCCGACGCTCTCCCCTCAGTCCGACAAACCCACGCAGTCCGGCGATGTCGTCGACGCGACCCCACCATCGGAGCTTCACATGCGAGTAGGTATCCCCCGCGAGATCAAGAACCACGAGTACCGGGTGGCGATCACCCCCGCCGGCGTCCACGAACTGGTCGACCGCGGCCACGAGGTGCTCATCGAGACCAACGCCGGTGTCGGTTCGTCGTTCGCCGACGCGGACTTCAAAGCCGCAGGTGCACAGATCCTTTCCGACGCCGACCAGGTCTGGGAGGGTGCCGACCTGCTGCTGAAGGTCAAGGAGCCCATCGCCGAGGAGTACTCGCGTCTGCGCCGGGACCAGGTGCTGTTCACCTATCTGCACCTCGCCGCCTCCAAGGAGTGCACCGACGCGCTCCTCGACTCGGGAACCACCTCCATCGCCTACGAAACCGTTACGGCCGCAGACGGTTCGCTGCCCCTGCTCGCGCCGATGAGCGAGGTTGCGGGCCGCCTGGCCCCGCAGGCCGGTGCGTACCACCTCATGTCCCAGGGCGGTGGCCGAGGCGTCCTGATGGGCGGTGTTCCCGGTGTGCGTCCGGCCAAGGTCGTCGTCATCGGAGCCGGTGTCTCCGGCAAGAACGCCATCGCGATCGCACACGGAATGCGCGCCGACGTCACCGTCCTCGACCTGTCCGTCGCCCGGCTCCGTGAGATCGACGCCCTGTACGGCGGCCAGGTCAAGACCGTCGTCTCGAACACGCTGGAGCTCGAGCAGGCGGTCCTCGACGCGGATCTGGTGATCGGCGCGGTCCTCGTGCCCGGTGCGAAGGCTCCGAAGCTGGTGTCCAACCACCTGGTGTCCCGGATGAAGCCGGGATCGGTGCTCGTCGACATCGCCATCGACCAGGGCGGTTGCTTCGAGGACTCGAAGCCCACGACGCACGACGAGCCGACCTACCGGGTACACGACTCGGTGTTCTACTGCGTCGCCAACATGCCGGGCGCGGTCCCCCGCACCTCCACCTTCGCGCTCACCAACGCGACGCTCCCCTATGTCGTGGCCCTCGCGGACCAGGGTTGGGAAGAAGCTGTCGCGTCGGATCCCGGGCTCGCGGAAGGCCTTTCGACGCACCGGGGGGAACTGCTGTCCGCCGAGGTGGCCGAGGCGCACGGATACACTTCTGCCCGCCTCTGATCCGACGGTGCCGCTGCTCGGTGTCGTTACGACAGCAACGCGTCGGCGGTCACCGCGATCAACGCAACCAGTGCAACCACCTTGACCACCTCCAGCGCGACGTACACATAGTGGGCGTTCGAACGAGGCAGGTCGGTGCCGGCCTCCAGCACCCGGTCCGACCGCTTCGTCAGCGCCGGCCGCACCCCGGCCACCTGGATCACCAGCACCGCGGTGGCGATCCCGAGCAGCCACCACATCGCCGTGGCGGGGGCGGTCGGTGCGGCGACGGTCGCGATCCACAGCACCACGAGGACCACCACTTCGGTGAGGTTGAGCGCCCGGAAGACCAGGCGCCCGATGCCCAGGCCGATCGGGATCGTGACGCCGGGCGCGCGGAACTTCAACGGCGCCTCGAGGAACGAGATCGCGAACACCGACCCGAGCCAGAACGCGGGTGCGATCAGTTGCAGTGCCGCCCAACAGGTGTCCATGACCGGATCTTCCTACATACGCCGACGGCGGTGGGTCGCCCGGAGAAATCCGGACCGACCCACCGCCGTCGGGTGAGATTCGAACTCAGGCCTCGATAACTCAGGCCTCGATAACTCAGGCCTCGATGATGAAGGCCTCGAGCTCGGCGCGAGCCTTGTCGTCGGCCATCTGGACCGGCGGGGACTTCATCAGGTACGCCGACGCCGGGAGGATCGGGCCACCGAGGCCGCGGTCCTTGGCGATCTTCGCGGCGCGGATGGCGTCGATGATGATGCCGGCGGAGTTCGGCGAGTCCCAGACCTCGAGCTTGTACTCGAGGTTCAGCGGGGCGTCACCGAATGCGCGACCCTCGAGGCGGACGTACGCCCACTTGCGGTCGTCGAGCCACTCCACGTAGTCCGAGGGGCCGATGTGGACGTTGCGGTCGTGGACCTTGCCGGCCAGCGGGCCGTTGAGGTTCGAGGTCACGGCCTGCGTCTTGGAAACCTTCTTCGACTCCAGGCGCTCACGCTCGAGCATGTTCTTGAAGTCCATGTTGCCGCCGACGTTCAGCTGGTAGGTGCGATCCAGCACGACGCCGCGGTCCTCGAACAGCTTCGCCATCACGCGGTGGGTGATGGTCGCGCCGACCTGGCTCTTGATGTCGTCACCGACGATCGGGACACCGGCCGCCTTGAACTTCTCGGCCCACTCCGGGTCGGAAGCGATGAACACGGGCAGCGCGTTGACGAACGCGACCCCGGCGTCGATGGCGCACTGGGCGTAGAACTTGTCGGCTTCCTCGGAGCCCACCGGGAGGTAGGAGACGAGAACATCCACCTGCGCGTCCTTGAGAGCCTGGACGACGTCGACGGGCTCGGCGTCGGACAGCTCGATGGTCTGCGCGTAGTACTTGCCGATGCCGTCGAGGGTCGGGCCGCGCTGGACGGGGACGTCGAGCGGCGGGACGTCGGCGATCTTGATGGTGTTGTTCTCCGATGCCAGGATCGCCTCGGACAGGTCGAAACCGACCTTCTTGGCGTCCACGTCGAACGCGGCGACGAACTTGACGTCGCGCACGTGGTAGGAACCGAACTTCACATGCATCAGGCCGGGAACGGT
>Ga0180215_1001876_pt1 | contig 22170 bp, 24 predicted proteins | sample eDN3rd37CBELigBY_FD_128871 | JGI IMG/M metagenome (GOLD analysis project Ga0180215, IMG submission 128871) | Enriched backyard soil microbial communities from Emeryville, California, USA - eDNA 3rd pass 37_C BE-Lig BY (version 2) (version 2) | ecosystem: Environmental > Terrestrial > Soil >... | reverse complement strand
TGTTTTCTCTATTTTAACGAAGATAAAGAGAAAATCTCAATTCTTAGGCCCTTTTGTATCTACCCAATCCTTTAATAAGGCAAATTCCTTTCGATATTCCTTCAATTTTGCCCGGATCTGCCATGCTTTCCCTACAAGAATAACGCCCTTTTCATGAACGTAAATCTTCATTTTATATTCCTCCTAGTGATGTATGATAATATGTATGAGACAAACTAATCGGAATAGAACAGGAGTGGCCAAAACATGAATCGCTTAGAGGAAAAGACAATAAAAATAGAAAAGATTTTCGATGGAAAAGTGATTAGCTTACAGGTAGAGGATGTAGAACTTCCAAACGGCAGCCATTCAAAGCGGGAAATTATTAAGCACCCTGGAGCGGTTGCCATTTTGGCAATAACTGCAGATGATAAAATTGTCATGGTAGAGCAATATAGAAAAGCATTGGAAAAAATCATTGTTGAAATTCCCGCTGGCAAGCTTGAGCCGGGCGAGGATCCACTGCAGTGCGCTAAACGTGAGCTTGAGGAAGAAACAGGTTATGTCAGCAAGGAGATGGAACACCTTATTTCCTTCTATACTTCACCAGGCTTTGCCGATGAATTGGTTCATTTATATATCGCAAAGGGTCTGGAGCAAAAGGAGGATGCCGCAGGTCTTGATGAGGATGAATTTGTGAATTTAATCGAATTGACCCTGGAGGAAGCGAAGCAATTATTACAGGAAAAGAAAATTTATGATGCAAAAACTGCCTATGCAGTCCAATACTTGCAATTGCAAAAGGCGCTGAATAAATAAAGATGAATAAATACTACTCAGATTTACATATTCATATTGGTCGAACAATGACAGGCAAGCCGGTAAAGATTACGGGAGCTAAGTCGCTGACGTTTACAAATATTATTGAGCATGCCAGAAATGAAAAGGGCCTCCATATCATTGGTATTATTGATTGCCATTCCCCAGAGGTTATTTTGGAGATAAGCAAGCTCCAGGAGACAGGGGATGTAACTGATCATCCGCAAGGCGGGCTGCAATTTGGCGATTTGACAATTATCCCAGGCTCAGAGCTGGAAATATATGATGAAAGCTGCCATGGCCCAATCCATGTTCTTTGCTATTTTCGAAACTTAGAGATCATGCGCGAATTTTCCATGTGGCTTTCCAGCCATTTGAAAAATATTACATTAAGCTCTCAGCGGATTTATGTGTCCGGACGAAAGCTGCAGGCCAAGGTTAAGGAGCTTGGGGGATTATTTATTCCAGCGCATGTCTTTACTCCTTTTAAAAGCTTGTTTGGCAAAGGCGTCCAACGCTCATTAACGGAAGTACTGGATAAAGATTTGATTGATGGCATTGAGCTTGGTCTAAGTGCGAATACAAAAATGGCTGATCAAATTGGGGAGCTTCATCAGTATTCCTTTGTAACCAATTCTGATGCTCATTCCTTAAAAAAAATTGCCAGAGAATATCATGTGCTCAGAATGGAGGCCCCTGCATTTAATGAGCTTGAAAAAGCATTAAAAGGTGTTGATGGCCGCGGGATTATAGCCAATTATGGCCTTGATCCTTTACTCGGCAAATATCATCAGACCGTATGTGCTAAATGTTTCGCTCCATTCGACCCGGAAATCGGTGAATGCAGCGAATGCGGTCATACAAAATTTGTGAAGGGCGTTGCTGACAGAATCTTGGAGCTAAAGACTTCTGATGAATCGCCTGCAGGTCGCCCGCCCTATATTCATCAGGTGCCGCTGGAATTCATTCCGGGATTGGGTCCGAAAATGCTCCGAAAACTGCTTGATTATTTCGGCACAGAAATGGCTATTCTCCATGAGGTTCCATTAGAAAAGTTACGTGAAATTATCCCGATTAAGACGGCTGAAATGATTGTTAAAGCAAGAGAGGGGAAAATACATCTTTCAGCTGGCGGAGGAGGTAAGTACGGGAAAATTACTGACTAATGTGCTAACGTTGGACAAATCTTGAAGCAGATTCATTATACTTTTAAAAAACATCCAGTCTCATTAATGGGGCTGGATGTTTTTTGCTCTTTCATTTTGAAAATTCCAAGCCGAAAAACTGTCATACCGAAAAAGGACAAGCATACACTTTACTAATTGGAAAACTTCTTAGGAGAAGAAGCCTCGCGCTTTAAATTTTAATGCGCTAAGAAGAGAACGGGAGGAAGAGCAATTGAGAAAAAAAATGTACCAGAACGTCGCTGCACTCCATTTTCGTGAGCATTCCTCAATTTATTTATTTGTCATTGTCCTTTTTCTAATGGGTGTTGTGTTTGGGGCTATCGTTGTTAATAGTTTAAGCTTTACACAAAAAGAAGATTTATTTTACTACCTTTCACAGTTCTTCAGTCAAATGTCAAATGAAGAGATAGCTGCGTCCAATGATCTTTTGCGGCAAAGCTTTTTCCATAATACGAAATATATTGGCCTTATGTGGATATTGGGTATTTCCATTATCGGGCTTCCGGTCATCCTTGTGTTATTGTTCATGAAAGGTATGGTAGTGGGATTTACGGTTGGGTTTTTAGTTAATAAAATGGGCTGGAATGGATTTTTGCTTTCTTTTGTAGCTGTTCTGCCGCAAAACTTTCTTATTATCCCGATCTTTATTGTTTCGGCAACCCTTGCCGTGTCATTCTCATTAAAGATGATCCAAAGACAGTTCATGAAGAAAATCGGCGAACCGATGCTGCCATTATTTGGCCGATATATGGCTGCATTTGCAATTGCCATTGTTTTCCTGGGAGCTGCTGCTGGAATTGAGGCTTTTATTTCACCTATGTTAATGAAGTCAGTTCTTCACTCCATTTAACTTTATTAGCGGATGAACCAATAGGTTTATCCGTTTTTTAGTGTGTTTATATTGATTATTACTTGATAATCCCTATTATCACTTGATTGTAATAATTTTATTTTGAATCTACCCCTTTATCTGTTATAATGGGAATGTTTAGTGGCGAGGGAGGAACTTCTAAAATGGAAAGCAGACTTGATAGAATAAAGAAACAGTTGCATTCATCCAGCTATAAACTAACACCTCAGCGTGAAGCAACCGTCCGCGTATTATTAGAGCATGAAGAGGATCATTTAAGTGCGGAAGATGTTTACCTCCTTGTAAAAGAAAAATCGCCTGAGATCGGTTTAGCAACTGTATATAGAACACTTGAGTTACTGACTGAATTAAAAATTGTCGATAAAATTAATTTTGGTGATGGGGTATCCCGCTATGATTTGCGTCAGGAAGGCGCAGCACACTTTCACCATCATCTTGTTTGTATTGAATGTGGTGCGGTTGATGAAATTCAGGAGGATTTACTCGACGATGTTGAGGAAGAAGTGGAACGGCGCTGGAACTTTAAAATTAAAGATCACCGCCTGACCTTTCATGGAATCTGCTACCGCTGCCATGATAAAATCAAGGATTCAAATGAAGAATAATAGTTTTTAAACCTTTTCTAGTTTTAGGAAAGGTTTTTTTATTGAGGACACGGGGACAGGCACCTTGTCCCAAAAATAACCCTGCCAGCAGCTCCCGAAAAATAAGTAGGTATAATTCTTGTCCAAATTGGCATACCTTGTAGTAATAACGATTTTTCGGGGGAAGAAATCATGAGATCGTGGTTTAAGATGATACTGCAAACAATTAAAGTATTTGTCCTTTTTACTGGATGCACAATCCTTTTTTATTATGGTATTATGTGGTTAAATGAAGAATATCAGGATTATCACCGCTATGATGAACCAGAGGGAGCGGCGGTAAAGGTATCTGCCAGTGTGAATGATGATGTAGAATCGAACTGGTTTGACCGAATTATTCTTTTTTATTTAAACGGGGAGTAATGCTATCATGGAGGACGAGCTAAAGGATTTTATACACTTTTTAACGGTAGAGAAGGGACTGGCCAGAAATACCATTGTGTCCTATGAACGTGATTTAAAAAGCTATCTGAAATATTTAAAGAATATTGAAAGAGTTGAAGTTTTAAATGAAGTTCAGCGGCTGCAGATCGTCCAATTTTTAAAATATTTAAAGGAGCAGGGAAAATCGGCAAAAACGCTGGCAAGACACATTGCATCCCTGCGCGCATTCCACCAGTTTCTGCTCAGAGAAAAGAAGACGGACCATGACCCATCGGTCCATATTGAATCACCCAAACAGGAACGCAGACTGCCAAAGGTTTTGAATATGCAGGAGGTTGAGACTTTGCTTGATGCACCTAAGGCGAAGGACCATTACGGCCTCCGCGATAAAGCGATGCTTGAGCTTCTCTATGCAACAGGTATTCGGGTAAGTGAGTTAATTGGCCTTGATCTAGGCGATGTTCATTTAACGATGGGGTTTGTCAGATGTATTGGCAAAGGGAATAAAGAGCGGATTATTCCAATTGGAAAAACAGCTGCAGATGCACTTGATAAATATCTTCATGAAGGAAGAAGCAAATTTATCTCAAAAGGACCGAGTGAAAATGCCTTGTTTTTAAATCATCATGGAAAACGATTGACAAGGCAAGGCTTCTGGAAAATTTTGAAGAAGCTTGCAGAAGAAGCAAATATTCAAAAGGATTTAACGCCTCATACGTTAAGACATTCGTTTGCGACCCACTTGCTTGAAAATGGCGCTGATCTTCGGGCAGTTCAGGAAATGCTGGGCCATGCGGATATATCCACGACACAAATCTATACACATGTATCAAAGACACGGCTAAAGGACGTATACAGCCAGTTCCATCCGCGGGCGTAAATCTATATTTATTAAAAGATTAATAGAATTTTTTTATAAAAAGCTTTCATGAAAATGGAGGCTTTTTCTTTTCATTTTATTTGCATTTCGATAAACTATAGTTGTCAGACTTCTGACGTATATTATTTGTTTTAATCATGTTTGATAAGCATATCCTATTGATATATTGATTGGTTAACGGTTCCTTTCGGGGAAAACAGAACCTAGATAAACATGATTTCCAGGAGGTAATATGATGTCTTCATATAAAAGAATTTTTGTTGTTGTAATGGACTCCGTTGGGATTGGCGAAGCTCCGGATGCAGAGAAATATAATGATAAGGGGGCCGATACCTTTGGGCATATTGCAGAAAAGATGAATGGGTTAAATATGCCGAATATGGGGAAACTCGGTCTTAGCAATATCCGTGAAATTAAAGGTATTGAAAAGGCTCAGAAACCGCTTGCCTATTTTACAAAAATGAAAGAGGCATCAACAGGAAAGGATACGATGACTGGTCATTGGGAAATTATGGGCTTATATATTGAACAGCCATTCCAGGTTTTCCCTGATGGATTTCCGGAGGAGCTTATCTCAGAATTAGAGGCACGCACAGGCAGAAAGGTCCTCGGAAACAAGCCGGCAAGCGGAACAGAGATCATTATAGAGCTTGGCGAAGAGCATATGAAAACCGGTGCCATCATCGTTTATACCTCTGCTGACTCGGTGCTGCAGATTGCTGCTCATGAAGAAATTGTCCCTCTAGATGAGCTGTATAAAATATGTGAAATTGCCCGCGAATTGACGCTCGATGAAAAGTATATGGTGGGAAGGGTGATTGCCAGACCGTTTGTCGGTGAGCCTGGAAACTTTGAAAGAACCTCTAATCGCCATGACTATGCCTTAAAGCCTTTTGAACGGACGGTGATGTCTGAACTGAAGGATTCTGGCTTTGATGTGATTGCTATTGGGAAAATATCCGATATTTTTGACGGTGAAGGGGTAACCAAGTCACTTCGGACCGTTTCAAATATGGATGGCATGGATAAACTTCTCGAGTCTTTTGACATGGATTTTACTGGCCTTAGCTTTTTGAACCTGGTTGATTTTGATGCCAAGTATGGCCATAGACGGGATCCCATAGGTTATGGTAAGGCACTTGAGGAATATGATGCTAGACTTCCTGAAGTGTTTGCGAAAATGCAGGATGGCGATTTGCTGATCATTACTGCTGACCATGGAAATGACCCGATTCATCATGGAACAGACCATACGAGAGAGTATGTGCCTCTGCTTGTTTATGCGAAGCATTTTACTAAAGGAAAAGAGCTTCCTATACGGGAAACATTCGCTGATATTGGTGCAACGATTGCGGAAAACTTTAACGTGAAGATGCCTGAATATGGCAAAAGCTTTCTAAATGAATTGAAGTAAGGGAGAAAAGGTATGGATTACGCTAAAATTCAAAATGCTGCAAGTTATTTAAAAGAAAAAATTCCACACCAGCCAACGCTTGGCCTCATTCTTGGATCAGGTCTTGGCGTATTAGCTGATGAGATTGAATCACCCGTGCAAATTGATTATAAGGATATTCCGGATTTTCCTGTTTCGACAGTCGAGGGGCATGCGGGCCAGCTTGTTTTCGGCTCGCTTAACGGTGTTCAGGTGGCTGCCATGAAAGGCCGTTTTCATTATTATGAGGGGTATTCCTTTGATAAAGTAACTTTTCCAGTTCGTGTCATGAAAGAGCTGGGAATTGAAAAATTAATTGTGACGAATGCTGCAGGCGGGGTCAATGAAAGCTTTTCACCGGGGGATCTGATGCTGATTTCCGACCATATTAATTTGATGGGAAGCAATCCGTTAATTGGACCGAACGATTCACGGCTTGGCGTACGCTTTCCTGATTTGTCTGAGGCGTATTCCCGAGAGCTGCGAACAGCTGCAAAGGGAATTGCTGAGAAAATCCAGCTGAAGGTTCAGGAAGGTGTCTATGTTGGAAATACAGGCCCGACCTATGAAACTCCTGCGGAAATTCGTATGATTCGTCTTATGGGCGGGGATGCAGTCGGCATGTCTACCGTTCCAGAAGTCATTGTGGCCAGACATGCAGGGATGAAAGTCTTAGGCATCTCCTGTATTTCCAATATGGCTGCTGGAATCCTAGACCAGCCGCTCAACCACGAAGAAGTCATCGAAACAACCGAAAAAGTAAAAACAGATTTCCTGCGCTACGTCAAAACCATCGTCGCTGAAATTGGGTAACGCTTTAAAGCATCGGGGGCCTGACCCCCGATGAGGTAACGCTTTAAAGCGCCGGGGGCCTGACCCCCGATGCGGTGATGCTTTAAATGGATGGGGTGATTGTATATGAGAATGGTGGATGTTATTGAGAAGAAGCGGGATGGCGGGGAGCTGTCGGCGGAGGAGATTCGTTTTTTTGTTAATGGCTATACGGATGGGTCGATTCCGGATTATCAGGTGAGTGCGCTGATGATGGCAATTTATTTTCAGGGGATGTCGGAGAGTGAACGAGCGGAATTGACGATGGCGATGGTGGAATCCGGCGAACAGATTGATTTGTCTCAAATCAATGGGATTAAGGTGGATAAGCACTCAACGGGCGGGGTCGGTGATACGACCACACTTGTATTAGGACCATTGGTGTCTGCTGTGGGCGTTCCTGTTGCGAAAATGTCTGGAAGAGGGCTTGGCCACACCGGAGGAACCCTTGACAAGCTGGAATCAGTCAAAGGTTTTCATGTGGAAATCGATAAAGATGAGTTTATCAATCTGGTAAATAAAGATAAAATCGCTGTCATTGGCCAGAGCGGAAATTTGACGCCGGCTGATAAAAAGCTTTACGCCCTTCGTGATGTAACAGCGACGGTAAATAGTATCCCGCTGATTGCCAGCTCAATCATGAGCAAAAAAATCGCTGCAGGCGCAGATGCAATCGTTCTTGATGTAAAGACAGGCGCCGGTGCTTTTATGAAAACACTGGACGATTCACGTGAACTTGCCAAAGCGATGGTTAGGATAGGAAATAATGTGGGCAGAAAGACAATGGCTGTTATTTCCGATATGAGTCAGCCGCTTGGTTTTGCGATAGGGAATGCCCTTGAAGTAAAAGAAGCCATTGATACATTAAAAGGGGAAGGCCCAGAGGATTTAACTGAGCTTTGCCTGACATTAGGAAGCTATATGGTGTATTTAGCTGAAAAAGCTTCCTCGCTAAATGAGGCAAGGGAAATGCTCGAAGAGGCCATCGCCAACGGTTCAGCATTAGAAAAATTTAAGATCTTTCTGCAAAACCAGGGCGGTGATCCAACAGTAGCCGATCATCCAGAAAAATTACCGCAGGCAAGCTACACCTTTGAACTTGAGGCAAAAGAGGATGGATATGTGGCTGAAATGACTGCAGATGAAATCGGAACAGCCGCAATGCTCCTCGGGGCCGGAAGAGCGACAAAGGACTCTGTGATAGACTTGGCGGTTGGACTTATTTTGCGCAAAAAAATTGGGGATCCTGTGAAAAAAGGCGAATCCCTTGTTACGATTCACAGCAATTTTGAAAATATCGCTGAAGTAAAAGAAAAACTTTACAGCAATATTCGAATTTCATCAGAAAAAATAGCCTCTCCAATCTTAATACATGAAGCAATAACTGAATAACAGCGAAAAAACGCCGGTGGAAAAGCTCTAATTTCCCTGGCGTTTTTCTTATGTTTTTTCACCATCTATTCTGGTATAAATTTCTTCTAAATGGAAATGATGGAATCTATACAGAATGGAGGGTGTATGTGATGAAACGATTCGTCTCTTTAATCGTGACGGCTTTTTTATTAACAATGATATGTGTTCCTTCAACTTTTGCTGAAGAAAAAGAACAGAAAAGCGAAGGAGTCGAGCTGACTCCTAATGTAAAATCCGCCATTTTAATTGAGCGGGATACAGGAACCGTTTTATATGAGAAAAATAGTCATGAACAGCTTCCGCCGGCAAGTATGACCAAAATAATGACCATGCTGCTAATAATGGAAGCGATTGACAAAGGGAAATTAACATGGGATGAAAAAATTCGTGCGAGCGAATATGCAGCCTCCATGGGCGGATCCCAAATCTTCCTTGAACCTGGTGAGGAAATGACCACCAAGCAAATGCTTCAGGGGATTGCTATTGCTTCAGGTAATGATGCTTCTGTTGCCATGGCGGAAAGACTTGCCGGATCTGAAGAAGCATTTGTAGAAATGATGAATAAAAAGGCCAAAGAGCTTGGTTTGAAAAATACTGAATTCAAATCCGCCACAGGGCTTCCAGGCAAAGATGATCACAGCACTGCCCATGATATGTCGATCATGGCAAAAGAACTTCTTAAATATGAAGATATTACGAAATTTACAAGCGTCTACGAATCTTATCTGCGTGAAGATACGGATAAGAAATTTTGGCTTGTCAATACGAATCGGCTTGTTAAGTTCTATCCTGGTGTTGATGGCTTGAAAACAGGGTTCACAAACGAAGCAAAATATTGTCTGACTGCGACCGCTGAAAAAGAAGGCATGCGTGTGATTGCTGTTGTCTTTGGTGCACCGACTTCAAAAGAGCGCAATGCACAAGTGACAAAAATGCTTGACTATGCTTTCAGCCAATATAAAACACATCCAATGTATGAGAGAAATGCAAGCCTTGGCAAAGTCGCGGTAAGCAAGGGTGAAAAGAAAAGAGTAGAAGCCGTGACAAGCGAACCTATTTCCCTTTTGACAAAAAAAGGTGAAGGGGTCGAAAATGTAAAACAGTCCATTATTTTAGACAAAAAGGTAAAGGCTCCTGTGAAAAAGGGCGACAAAATTGGTGTTTTAAAAATAGAGCAGGATGGAAAAACGATTATTGAAAGTCCGCTTGTTGCAAAGGAATCAAGCAAGCAGGCTTCCTGGTGGACACTTTATAAACGCGCCATGGGCATGTTCACTAAAGCAGGCGAATAATTGGCAGGGACAGGGGACCTGTCCCCGTGTCTTTTTTTAGCGAATAGGCACTAGTTTTGTCTTGTTGAAGGAATCGCAGCTTAGAATATCGAATTGACTCACTATTAAAGGCCATTTGATTTTTCATAAGGAGGCTAGTAATAGTGAGTCTTACTATTGATTTAGAAGTAAAGAAAGATGTGTTGTGCATTCGCCTGAGCGGTGAGCTTGATCATCATTCTGCTGATGAGCTTCGCACCCAGGCAACTAAAGCCATTGAGGATTATGATATTCATCATATTGTACTGAATCTTGAACATCTGTCTTTTATGGATAGTTCAGGTTTGGGTGTTATTTTGGGAAGATATAAACAAATTAAACAAAACCATGGTGAAATGGTTGTTTGTGCAATTTCTCCAGCTGTACAAAGATTGTTTGAAATGTCAGGCTTATTTAAGATTATTCGCTTAGAGCCGACAGAAGAATTTGCTTTGCATAGACTGGGGGTTGCCTAATATGAAAAATGAAATGCAAATCCAATTCAGTGCGTTAAGCCAGAATGAATCCTTTGCACGCGTAACGGTTGCCGCTTTTATTAGCCAGCTGGATCCGTCCATGGATGAATTGACTGAAATTAAAACCGTTGTTTCTGAAGCCGTTACTAACGCCATCATTCACGGTTATGAACAAGATCCTACAGGAATCGTGTATATTTCGTGTACGATTGAAGACGGGTTTATTGACCTATCGATTAAAGATGAAGGCATTGGCATTTTAGATATTGAAGAAGCGAGGCAGCCGCTGTTTACAACGAAGCCAGAGCTTGAAAGGTCTGGCATGGGCTTTACAATAATGGAGAATTTTATGGATGAAATCGAAATTCAATCGCAACCGGGGAAAGGCACAGAAATCCGATTAAGGAAGCATTTAACAAATAGTAAAATGCTATGTAATTAAGGAGTCTTGCTATGGATGTGGAGGTAAAACAAGATAAGGGCCAAACATTTTTGAAGGATCATGAGGTAAAAGAGCTTATTCAGAAAAGCCAGGCAGGAAGTCAGGAGGCGCGCGATTTAATTGTGCAAAAAAATATGCGTCTTGTCTGGTCAGTTGTCCAGCGTTTTCTCAATCGAGGGTATGAACCTGATGATCTTTTCCAGATCGGTTGTATTGGATTATTGAAATCGGTAGATAAATTTGATCTTACGTATGATGTGAAATTTTCAACCTATGCGGTCCCGATGATTATCGGAGAAATTCAGCGATTTATCAGGGATGATGGCACCGTTAAGGTCAGCCGTTCATTAAAAGAGATGGGCAATAAAATCCGCAAGGCTAAGGATGATTTATCGAAAAACCTTGGCCGTATTCCGACTGTTTCCGAGCTGTCAGAATATCTGGATATTCCTGCAGAGGATATTATTCTTGCTCAGGAAGCCGGCCGCGCTCCTTCGTCCATACATGAGACTGTGTATGAAAATGATGGGGATCCTATTACTCTCCTTGATCAGATCGATGATGGCAATGAAGGAAAATGGTTTGATAAAATCGCTTTAAAGGAAGCTATAAATGAACTGGATGAACGAGAAAGATTAATCGTTTATTTGCGTTATTATAAGGATCAGACGCAATCAGAGGTGGCGGCCAGACTTGGTATTTCACAGGTGCAGGTGTCCCGATTGGAAAAGAAAATATTGCAGCAGATGAAGGACCGTATGGATTTATAACAATCCATGCGGTTTTTTTCACATATAAAATGGTTCAATGTGAAAAATAGGGTATAGAAAGATGATTGGAAAGGGGTATGACAATGAGCAGCCATGATCAGCAGCAGGGTCAATCGTTTCAGGAACAGCAAATGCAGTTAAAACAGCAGGAGGCCAAGATAAGTGAGCCGAAGCTGGAGCAGCAATATCAAAATCAGAAGCAGCAAGCGCTGCAAGCTATGCAGAAGGCAGCGCAATCTCTTCAGCAAAGCAGTACCTCTACTGATTTACCATCCATGCAGCAGGCACAGCAGCAGCTTCAGCAGGCAGCCCAGCAGCTAAACCAAATGCAAGGATTAGCTGTCACTATGGCAACAGCCGCACAGCAGCAGCAGCTCGAACAAGTTCAGCAGCAAATCGAACAAGCATCACAGACGCTCTCGCTCATCGAATCTCTTAACAGCGGAAACAATAGCTTCCAAAAAGGATAATCTTTACCGCATCACCGCAGCGGGGGCCTGACCCCCGGCATTTTACCGCATCACCGCAGCGGGGGGCCTTGACCCCAAAGTGTTATACTGCGTCGGTGTCGGTTAGTACGGTTTTGATGGCTTCTTTGATTTCTTGGTAGCCGGTGCAGCGGCAGAGGTTGGAGGACATCCATTCATCGATGGTTTGGTCGTCTGCATCTGGGTGTTTTTCTATTAGGGCATGGGCATTGATGATGAAGCCTGGCGTGCAGAAGCCGCATTGGATTGCCCATTTATCAACGAATGCTCTTTGTAAAGGGGTGTCTGTCAGCCCTTCAATGGTTGTGATCATCTTATCCTGCATTTCAATGGTGAGACATAGACATGAATGCATGGGTTCACCGTTTATAAGGACCGTACATGCCCCGCAATCGCCATTCTGGCAGGCGCGTTTGGCACCGGTCAGTCCCAGTTCATCACGCAGTGTTTGCAAAAGGGTATCCGCTGAACGAATGACAGCCTCGCGAGTATCGCCATTTACATGAATGTTTACCAATGTTTTACCCATTTTATTTGATAACATTGCTTTCACCCCTCCAAAAACTCCATAGCTTCTTCTAACACATTTTGTAAAACAAATTTGCGATATTGCCCTGAAGCATGCCTATCGTCAATCATTGGACCAGGTATACAGCTGACCGCTTTATCGATTCGTTCATGGACTGGCAATCCCTTATCATTTAAAATATCTTCTATTTTCCTCGATCGAAAAGGGTACTCGCATATCCCGCTAAAAGCAATGCGCAGCTTTTCATCTTTAACTAGGGCAGCTATGGACACAATTGGATAGCCTATTTTTGATATCCTTGTCCTCTTGATTGCAAGATAAGGCATTTTCGCAAAAGAACCATCTATTGAAATTTGCGTCAGAAATTGCCCATGCTTTAGTGAAGATTGTTTGCCAAAAACCTGTGTAATAGGGTGTGTCTCATGACCTTCAATTCCATACATTGTCACTTTTGCATCAGCAACTAAAAGAGGCAGCATACCTTCTCGGTACATTAATCTGCTATTTAAATTTCCACCCAGCGTAATTTTATTTCTGGAGGTGTGGTCAGCAATATTTCTCAAGTTTTGGCTAAGCAAGGGAAATAGATTAGCCTCGATAAGCTGATTTAAATGAACGGACGCACCGAAAATAAGGTCATTTTCCTTTCCTTCCAACGCTGTACATTCAGGAATGCCCTTTAGATCAATGACTGCATCAGCATGGACCTGATGGACACGGGCAAACGTAATAAATTCAGTTCCGCCAGAAAAGAAACAGACTTTCTTCTTTTTTTGGTCGAGTTTTTGAAAAATTTCAATCGTCTCCTGAATGGATTCGGGCCTGTAGTACTCAAAATCAAAGGCAATCATTGATTAGTTCCCTTCTTTGCTATCCAAATTAATTCAGGTGTAAGGGGCAAATGATTTAAATCAGCTTCTGCAGCCGCCGTTAGTGCATTGCCAAGAGCGCCAGCCATCCCAATTACCCCATATTCGCCAATGCCGCGGGCGCCGAAAGGGCCATCAGCAGCAGGAGATTCAATGAAATCTACGATATATTCAGGATGTTCACCGAATCGGATCATTTGATAGTCCCGTAACTGCGGGTTTAAGACAACTCCGTTCTCATCAAAACAAAACGATTCATGGCTGGCAAAGCTTAGGCCTAAATACATGCCCCCGCGCATTTGCTGGGTGGCGGTTGCCGGATTAATAATGGTTCCGCCATCAAGCACATTGACAGCCTTTAAAATTTTATAGGTATAATCTTTTGTATTCCACTCGACTTCAACGGCTTGAGCGCCGACAGACCACCACGGCCCCGGCTTGCCAAAGCCAGTTTCTTTATCCATTGGTGTTAAATGCCTTTGAATGTATTTTCCTCTGCCGATGACTTGTCCTTCAATGGAGTGGCCATTAGGAAATTTATAGCCTAAGGCAATATCCTTTATTTCTACTCCATACTCAGGGTTTGGACGTAAAAAAACCCTGCCGCCTCCCAGATCCAAATCATCCTCAGAACATTGCAAAACAATTGAGGCGGTCTTTTTCAGCTGCTTAATCGCATCATCGGCGGCTGCAACCACGGCTCTCCCCGCTAAATAGGTGGTGCTAGAGGCAACGGTCCGCCATTGATGCGGATCATATTGCGTATTCAACTCCATTGTCACATGGACCTTTTTTATATCCATTCCGAGCTTTTCGGCGACAATTTGTGCGAGAATTGTTTTTGCCCCTTGTCCTAGCTCAATGGCTGCTGTATTTAGGTTGACACTCCCATCTGCTTCAAATGTTAAGACTGCTCCTGACTGAGCATTAGTCGCCGTCGTCGACGTTTTCCAAAAAAGGCTTATTCCTTTTGTGCGTATTTTATTTTTTCCGGTCTCTTGCTTTATGCCTTCATCCCAATTTATGAGTTCTTTGGCACGAATGATGCACTGCTTCGCATCCCCGATGTTATTTGCGGTGATGACGGCCTGTGTGGGCGATGTGTGTCCTGGTTTAATCGCATTTTTAATTCTTAAGTCGATTGGATCGAGATTTAATTTTTTCGCCAGCATGTCCATTGTCCGCTCGACAGCAAATGTCAGCTCAGGATGTCCGTAGCCTCTAAATGACGTAGCATAAGGATGGTTGGTGTACATGCAATAAGAATCACACCATACATTTTCAATATGGTAGGGCCCTGTACAGTCGAGAGCCATTGCTCTTGTAATTCCTGCAGCCTGATCCGTATAAGCGCCGGAATCAATGAGAAAGGTGTATTGCCCGGCAAGCAGCTTGCCATTTTTATCCGCTCCCAGTTTAATGGTGGCATCAAGTCCAATGTGGCATGGGGCCGTAATCATATCTTCTTCGCGATCATAATCCAGCTTTACTAATTTGCCCCCGACAGCGACAGATGCCAAGTAGGCAAGCGGTTCTAATTGAACCGTGCCTTTTCCGCCGAAGGCACCGCCAAGCATCGGCGTATGGACAATGATATTGCCGACCTCGATGTTGAAAAATTGATTTAACACCTTTTTAATCGTAAAAGGGGATTGGGTGCAGGAATGAATAACCACCTTTCCAGCTGGATTAATTTCAACCCTTGCACTTCTTGTTTCTAATGCTGCATGATCGGAAAGGTTAAAAGAAAAATTAGCTGTTACCGTCGTTTCACAACTCTCCCATGCCGAAATAAAATCTCCTTTACGAATCTTTATATGGCTGCCAATATTGGATCCAGCCTGTGGATAAACATTGCTGATGATTTTCGTATACTGGCCTAAGTTTTCATGGATGACCGGTGCATCGCTTTGAAAAGCCTGCTTGACGGAATTAACAACCGGAAGAGGCTCATAGTCAACCTTTATTTTATTGGCTGCTTTTTTTGCCTGATGTTCCTGATCCGCGACAACAATCGCAACCGGCTCTCCATAATAGCGGACTTTTTCGTACGCTAAAGGGGGCCGGTCCGCTAAAATAGGACCGATATGATAAGGGAACATATCTCCAGTGACTATTGCACGCACCCCTTTGACTGCCCAAGCATCCTTTGTATCTATCGATTTTATTTTTGCATGAGCATATGTACTTGTTGCTAATTTCGCATGCAAAAGGCCTGGTACTGTGTAATCACCAATATATCTAAGCGTGCCAGCTGCTTTTTCGACCGTATCAATTCTTTGTTCAGGCTTTCCGACTGATGATCTGATCTGATTTTCGCTCATCCTTGAACCTCCTTACCCATCGGGCAGGTGCTAACAAAAATATTTATGGCATAAAATGATAATAGTTATGGACGATATGTACAATTATGCCTATTTTATCCATTTGCAAAAATCTCATTCATGATGAATGTGTTTGAAATAGAACATGTGGAATGTTGGATATTGGTTGAGGGGGGAGGATATGGATCGTTTTCAGGACCTGATTAGACACGCGCTAAACGACGACCAGCCGACAGTACTTGCTCAAGTCGTACAGGTTCAGGGATCAGCTTATCGAAAAGAGGGAACTTCAATGCTAATTAGCAGAGATGGATCAAAGATGGGCATGATTAGCGGAGGCTGTCTGGAAAGTGATGTCATGATCCGGGCAGAAGAATTATTCCAAACGGGAAAGGCTGAAATCTATGAATATGATCTAAGCTCTGAGGATGATCTTGGCTGGGGAGCTGGAGCAGGATGCAACGGGGTTATTTCTGTATTCGTCCGCGATATTGACAGCCGGTTTCGTGAACAATTAGCCAGTATTAATGCTATTTTGCGGCAAAAGCGGCCCGTTCTCTTTTTTCAATCATTGGATTGCCATGATCATTATGGTTATGTTGCCGAGATGCAGCCTGCCGATTTCAGCGGCACCCCTGAATTTACGGAAATTTATCGTGATTTACTGAATAATGGTTTACCCTTTACTGCCATGTCGAAAATTTATCACTTTAAAGAAGAACGTTTATTTATACAAATAATCTGGCCAAAACAGGAACTATACCTGGCTGGAGCAGGAGAGGATTCGAGATTTTTGGCTTCCTTAGCCAACCAATTAGGTTTTTCAGTTCATATTCTTGATTGGCGCAGTGCCTTTTGTTCAAGAGACTTTTTTCCTTTTGCAAAATCGCTCCAGATTGGTGAAATCGATCAGATAATCAGACAGTTGCATTTGGATATATTTGACTCTCTCATTATTATGACCCACGATTTTCAAAGAGATAGGAAAATTTTAAAGGCCGTCAAGGATGCTCAACTAAACTATGTTGGAATTTTAGGTTCAAGAAAACGGACAGAACGCCTGTTAGACGGGGATATTCCCCAATGGCTGCATTCGCCAATTGGACTAAGCATTGGGGCGGATGGACCAGAGGAAATAGCGGTCAGTATTATGGCTGAGATCATTTCAAAAAGAGGAAAACGACTATGAAACTGGCGGGGGTTTATCTAGCTGCGGGTACAAGCCGCCGTATGGGGCAATGCAAACTATCGTTACCTGCTGGCAATCTTACTGTTGGAAGCCTGGCGTTAAAGACCGCCCTGCATACTTCCCTAGAAAAGATATTTGTTATCACTAAAATGAATGATCCTCTAAATTGGCTTTCATATGAGCTCATTTCCAATCCTAAATGCAAAGTTTTACCCTGCAGCAAATCGCATTTGGGGATGTCAGAGTCGCTTAAAAGGGGCATCTTGCAGGCACAAAGGGAGAAATTTGATGGTTCAATGGTCATTTTAGGGGATCAGCCGTTTATAACAGCTGAAATGCTGGAATCCCTAATAAACGTTTTTAAAAAGGAGCATGCCTGCGATTATGCAGCCTCCTATCATAAAGGGAAAATACAGCCGCCTATTCTTTTTAGAAAATCAATTTTCGCAAGACTTTTGCTGCTGGAAGGTGACAAAGGGGCCAAAGACCTGTTAAGGGATCCTGCTATGAAAGGAAAGCACATTCCGATGAATGATGAAAGAAGCTTTCTAGATCTAGATACAAACCAAGATTATTTAAAGTTTATATCTGTGTATTCTTAACGCTTGGAATGAACCCAGGCGTTTTTTATTTTACCGCTTGGTAAATTTTGCCTTTAATTACAGCGGAAATCAGCGGACGAATTTTACCTTTTTCATTCCGAGAAAGATTACCTCCAAATATTGGTTTTCATGAAGTTAATAGTTGTAATCCATACTACTAAGTACAAAGAAAACATCTTTTTGGGAAGTGAACGTATGGATCAAACGGTGTATATTCGTCTTCGTCATCGGATTCAAGTCAGGAAAAACGATTCTATTATTTTAAAAGATATTGCACAAATTATTGCTAATGAAGAAGTCTATGGTCAGCTGGAGAAATTACATGTCTACCAAGTGTCTGAAAATGACAATAACATTGTTGTCATTGATGTCATGAAGGTTATTCAATTAATAACAAATTCATTTCCTAGAGCTGATGTCCAAACCATCGGTCCATCCCAAGTCATTGTAGGGGTCATTTCGAAAAAGAAGAAGATATCCTTTCCAGTCTTTCTGTCCGTCTGGCTTCTATTATTTATCGGTGCAGCCTTGACGATTATGAATTTCCATGAGGATGTCAGCATGCGGATTGTTCATCAGCGCATTTATACGATTTTGACAGGAGAAGTGGACGAAAAGCCGCTTGTTTTTCAAATTCCCTATTCGATTGGCTTAGGAATGGGAATGATCCTTTTCTTTAACCATATCTTTAAAAAACGCCTGAACGAAGAACCGAGCCCGCTTGAGGTAGAGATGTTTAATTATCAAATGGATCTTGACCATTACGTTGCCATGAACGAAAACAAAGAAAGTATGAAGCAAATTGACGACATTTAATGTTGTCATTGTTATTTTTATTGGCCTTGCGGGCGGACTTGCGGTGGGAGCAGGATTTGTCGCGTTCCTTGCCGTATTGGGGGTCATACCAAGATTAACCCAGCTGACGAAAACAATGAAAATGATCCGTTACTATGAGCTGGCTGTTGTTTTCGGAGCTGTGTGCGGGGGTTTGGGTACCCTGTGGGAACCGAGTTTTTCTATCACCAAATATATTCTCATCCCGATAGGGCTGGCATCTGGCATCTTTATTGGCATGCTCGCTGCCGCTTTAACAGAGGTGTTAAATGTCTTTCCGATTCTGGCGAAAAGAATCGGGATTGACGGAAAAATCGTTTATCTGCTCATGGCATTCGTTTTTGGCAAGATTTTTGGATCGCTGTATCAGTGGATCTATTTCGTTAAATAGGAAAAGGATGGCTGGAAAATTTAAATATGGTCATTCACTCACATAAATGCCCGGACTTCTAGGCATTAATAAACAAGAAAGGAATAAAAAACATGGATGATCGGCGGCGCGTTATTTTAATAACAGATGGAGACGATCACGCAAGAAAATCAATCGAGCTTATTGCAAAAGAAGTGGGTGGAACATGTATAACTTTATCCCATGGAAATCCAACGCCGATTAATGGCAATCTCATTGTGAAGCTCATTAAAAAGGCTGCCTCAGACCCTGTTTTTGCGATGTTTGATGATAGTGGCATAGTCGGAGAAGGGACTGGAGAAAATGCGCTTAAATATGTGGCTAGCCATAAAGACATACATGTTCTAGGGATTATTGCGGTTGCAGCCCGCACTAAGCAGGCTGAGTGGACGAGAGTAGATGTCTGCATCGACCGTGATGGAGATCTCACTCCATATGGTGTCGATAAATATGGTGTACCTGAACTGGAAATTGGCCGATTAAATGGAGATACCGTCTATTGCCTGGACCAGTTAAACATTCCGCTCATTGTTGGAATTGGAGATATTGGAAAAATGGCAGGTAAAGATGATGTCAAAAAAGGTTCGCCAATCACAAGGAAAGCGGTTGAGCTTATTTTGGAAAGGAGTGGTTTCAATGGCTGAGAACAAGAATAAAATGCCTATTCCTAAAAGCTTAAATGAAGTAGAAAAATATATGGAAAAGCGAATCGGGCTTGGCAAAAGCTTTGATTTAGGCATTCGCAAGCTAAAAATCCTGCGCAAAGATGTACATATGTACTATGTGAATGGGCTGACAGATACTCTTATTATCGTTGAAATTATCGAAGAGCTTGTTCAGATCAATGATAATGAAAAAGTTTCAACGAAAATTTTTGAAATCGTTGAAAACAGAATTGTGCATAACTCAGTTGAAAGAGTAAAAACGATGGATGAGCTGGTGGATCAGGTTCTTTCCGGATTGCTTGTTATTTTGGTTGAAGGGGAAGAAGAGGCCTTTGTGATCGACACCAGAAGCTATCCGGGCAGAACACCGCAGGAGCCGGATACGGAAAAGGTTATCCGTGGATCCAGAGATGGCTTTGTAGAAAATATTATTCTCAATACCGCTTTAACCAGAAGAAGAATTAAAGATGAACGGCTGCGCTTTGAAATCACATCTGTTGGTGAGAGGTCAAAAACAGACGTAGCCATTGGTTACATTGATGGAATTGCCAATCCGGATTTAATAGAGATTATTAGGAAGGAAATCTCTAAGATCAAATTAGATGGGATACCAATGGCAGATAAAACGGTTGAAGAATACCTTTTCAAGCAGGGGTATGATCCCTTCCCATTTGTCCGCTACACAGAAAGAGCTGACGTTGCTTCAACCCATCTTCTGGAGGGTCATGTTCTTGTCTATGTTGATACGTCTCCAAGCGTCATTATTACCCCGACGACGTATTTCTACCATATGCAGCATGCCGAGGAATACCGGCAATCACCTGCCGTTGGTACTTTTGAACGATGGATGAGATTCCTAGGAATTGCTGCTTCACTATTCCTATTGCCGCTTTGGTTTTTATTTGTTTTAGAGCCATCGCTTTTGCCGGAGTCATTATCATTTATTGGTCCAAATAAAGAAACGAATGTTCCAGTGATTTGGCAGATATTCCTAGCTGATTTTGGAATTGAAGTGTTGAGAATGGCAGCTATACATACACCGACACCTCTTGCCACAGCGATGGGCTTGATTGCTGCTGTTTTAATTGGGCAAATAGCCATTGATGTAGGGCTATTTGTGCCTGAGGTGATTTTATATGTTTCGCTAGCAGCGATCGGTACCTATACAACGCCAAGCTATGAATTAAGTGTTGCCAATAAAATAACCAGGCTGATTTTCTTGCTCGCAGTTGCCTTATTCCATGTGCCGGGATTTGTTATTATTATCACGCTGTTTATTTTATGGCAGGCGGCAAAAAAGCCTTTGGGAACACCATATTTATGGCCGTTTATTCCGTTTTATCCAAAGGCATTGCTGATGATCCTTATACGCAGAGCTGTTCCGGGTGCAAGGCTTCGTCCAAGCATTACTCGCACAGCTGACAGGCAGAGGCAGCCTTCACAGTAGGGCGGTTTATTCAAATTTCCGTATTGAATTGCGAAGCTTGTCAATTTATGATAAAGTATTTTTAAAATTAAAAAACATCGTTTTAAAATAGACAGTACATCAGACTACTGTCTATTTTGCCCTAAAAAACTATGTTCAAAAAATTCTGAAGGTTTTTCTATATAGAAAAGTTTTCATAGGAAGAGGGGAAACATATGTACTTTCACGGAACTTCAAAAATTAACACAAAAGGACACCTGGAAATTGGAGGCTTGGATACAGTAGAGCTTGCTGAACAATTTGGAACTCCCTTATATGTGTATGATGTAGCTTTAATTAGGGAGCGGGCAAGAGGCTTCAAGGAAACCTTTGAAAATCTTGGCGTGAAAGCACAGGTTGCCTACGCAAGTAAAGCTTTCTCAACCATTGCAATGGTACAGCTGGCTGAGCAGGAAGGCTTGTCTCTTGATGTGGTTTCTGGAGGAGAGCTGTATACAGCAATTGCTGCTGGCTTTCCGGTAGAACGGATTCATTTTCATGGTAATAACAAAAGCCGTGAAGAAATCGAGATGGCTTTAACACATGAAATTGGCTGTTTTGTTGTCGATAATTTTTATGAATTAGAGCTATTAAGTACGCTTTGTAATGAAATGGGGAAAAAGGCAAAAATACTTTTACGGGTAACACCAGGTATTGAGGCACATACCCATGACTATATATTAACAGGACAGGCTGATTCAAAATTTGGCTTTGATTTGCAAAATGGTCAAGCTGAAAAAGCCTTAAAACAAGCACTTGACTCCGAAAGAGTGGAAGTACTTGGACTGCATTGCCATATTGGATCACAGATTTTTGAAACAACAGGTTTTATTGTCGCTGCACAAAAGCTTTTTGAAAAGCTTCATGAGTGGAAGGAAGCCTATGGATTTGAATCTAAGGTTTTAAATCTTGGGGGAGGCTTTGGCATTCGCTATACGGAGGAAGATAAGCCGCTTCCAGCTGCTCAATATGTAGCAGAAATCATCGAAGAAGTGAAAAAGAAAGCAGCCCAATATTCTATGAATATGCCTGAAATCTGGATCGAACCGGGACGCTCTCTTGTGGGTGATGCTGGTACAACCCTATATAAGATCGGCTCAAAAAAGGAAGTGCCAAATGTCAGACAATATATAGCTGTTGACGGTGGTATGACTGATAATATTAGACCGGCTCTTTATCAGGCAAAATATGAGGCTGTACTAGCGAATCGCGCTAATGAAAAGCCAGAAGAAACTGTTTCAATTGCAGGAAAATGCTGTGAATCTGGAGACATGCTTATTTGGGATCTTCCGCTTCCAAAGTCAGAAAGTGATGATTTGCTTGCTGTATTCTGTACAGGTGCATATGGGTATGCGATG
>Ga0180215_1001875_pt1 | contig 22181 bp, 16 predicted proteins | sample eDN3rd37CBELigBY_FD_128871 | JGI IMG/M metagenome (GOLD analysis project Ga0180215, IMG submission 128871) | Enriched backyard soil microbial communities from Emeryville, California, USA - eDNA 3rd pass 37_C BE-Lig BY (version 2) (version 2) | ecosystem: Environmental > Terrestrial > Soil >... | reverse complement strand
CTACCGAACCCCCGCCGAGGCTTACCACGATCCGCCACCGGTCAGCCCACGAGGGAGGGAAACGCTCCAGACCATAACTTAAATTCGAGGCCGATTGGTCTCGACATTGGGGTCCACTTCAGGCTCAGATCGTGAGCAAGGGCCGCCTCGGCTATCGAGGACAACCGCACAGGCCGCCCTGACGGGCTGACGTAAGAACCGCTCTATTCAATCGGTCCCTTTCCGGTTCCAGGAATTGTCATCCGTCGGCGAGCGAAGCGGGCAGAAGCTCGTAGGCAATATGATGTCTGTGATTGACCGTTAGCGCGAGCCGCCGGCCCGCGACGCGGGCGACGAACCCGGCCGGGTCGTGATAGATCTGCGGAGAAAGCTCGGCGACTTCGGTCACTGCGTGGAGACGGTGCGCGGGGTCGGTTATCACCTGCAGGAATGAAGTAGATTGCTTGCAGTGATCGAGGCGAACGCCGAGCGGTGTCCGTTCCAATCCGACTCAACCCAACGAAACCCAATTGACCCAGAGCTTCCGAGCTAGTAGAACGCAGCCAGGGGCAGACAGCACATTTATGCGTGCATGCTCCGTCGGGAGGGAGGCTAATGGACGACCGGTGGATGTCCGTCGACGAAATTGCAGCCTATTTAGGCGTCAGCAAGGACACGGTCTACACCTGGGCCAACGAACGGCGGATGCCCGGCCACCGGGTGGGCCGTTTGTGGAAGTTCAAGAGGGACGAGGTCGACGCCTGGGTGCGGGCAGGTGGTGACGCGGCCGTCGCGGGTTCCGACTGCGATGAAGGAGAGCCGGCCTGATGGCGCCATCTCTTGCAGAATCGGTTGCTGAACGGGTCGAGCAAGCCAGCGGGCTCTACCACCGGCTCGTGATCGTTGCTGGCCCGCCACGGTCGGGCAAGACGAGCGCACTGCGCGTCCTGCATAGCGAACGCGGCTGGCCACTGGTGAACATCAACTTCGCGCTCTCCGAGAGAATGCTCGAACTTTCGGCGAAGCAACGAGCACTCCGCGTGGCGAGAATCGTCGACGACATCATCCGCGAGCATGCCGGGGACGTGGTTCTTCTCGACAACCTCGAGATGCTCTTCCATCCCGACCTGATGCAAGACCCGTTGCGCCTTCTCCAGACTCTCTCTCGCAACCGCACGATCGTTGCAACCTGGCGCGGCGCGCACCAGGGCACGTCGCTGACGTACGCAGAGCCCGATCATCCCGAATATCGGCGCTTCGAGGACCCTCAGGCGCTCATCGTTTCCGGTTGGGGCCTCCCCGGCAGCCGGGCGACGTCTGTCCAGGAGCTCCCGGCATGAAATACGCGGACCTTATTCAGTTCGATCCCATCGAGACCGTCGTTCAGCTTCGTGAAGCCGATAGCACGGCGAGCGCCCGCCGCCTCGTCGAGACCTTCGTCATCTCGAATCGGATGGGCGAGCAGCTCGCGGAGCTCGTGTTCCCGCAGCTCCAGTTCGAGACCCCGGCCGACAACAAGGGCCTGCTCGTCGTAGGAAACTACGGCACCGGTAAGTCGCACCTCATGGCCGTTATCTCTGCGGTCGCGGAGCATGCCGAGCTGGCGGGCTCGCTCACACTCCCCGCGGTGGCGGACAAGGCCACGCTCGTCGCCGGTCGCTTCTTCGTCATCCGCGCCGAGATCAATTCATCGATGCCGCTTCGGCAATTCGTCATGGAGACGCTCCAGGACCAATTGTCGGAACAGGGCGTGCACTTCGACGTGCCGCCCGAGGATCAAGTCAAGAACCACAAGGACGTGTTCGCCTCCATGATGGCGGCGTTCACCGCGAAGTTCCCGGACAAGGGCCTACTCTTCGTCCTCGACGAGCTGCTCGACTACCTCCGCTCCAACCGGGAGCAGGAGCTGATGCGCAACCTGAACTTCCTCCGCGCCGTCGGGGAGTTCGCCAAAGGCTCGCGCTTCCGCTTCATCGCAGGCGTGCAGGAGAGCCTGTTCGACAACCCGCGCTTCCAATTCGCCGCAGACAGCCTGCGGCGGGTGAAAGACCGCTTCGAGCAGATGCGCATCGCACGCGAGGACGTGGCCCATGTCGTCGCTGAACGGCTGCTCAAGAAGGACGCGAAGCAGCAGGCACTTGTGCGCGAACACCTGACCAGGTTCGCGCCCCTCTACGGCTCGATGAACGAGCGCATGGACGAGTTCGTCCGGCTCTTCCCCGTGCACCCGGCCTATCTGGACACGTTCGAGCGTGTCTACGTCGCAGAGAAACGCGAGGTGCTCAAGACATTGAGCGCGGCGATCCGCCGACTGCTTTCCGAGAGCGTACCGACGGAGGAGCCCGGACTCATCGCGTATGACTCGTACTGGCAGAACCTCAAGGACAACCCATCGTTCCGCTCGGTTCCGGAGATTCGCGACGTCATCGAAAAGGCCGATGTGCTCGAGGCACGCATCCAGCAGGCATTCACTCGACCACAATACCGTCCGGCCGCGCTGCGAATCATTCGTGCACTCTCGGTGCATCGGCTGACCACCGGCGACATCTTCGCCCCGATCGGCGCGACCGCCGAAGAACTGCGCGACGATCTCTGCGTGCTCATGCCTCTGCCAGAGCGGGATGCTGAATTCCTCAAGACCGTCATCGAGACCGTGCTGCGGGAGATCGTGAAGACAGTCAGCGGGCAGTTCCTCTCGTTCAACCGCGAGAACGGCCAGTATTACCTCGACCTCAAGAAAGACATCGACTTCGACTCGCTCATCGAGAAGCGCGCGGAGTCGCTCAGCGACTCCCAACTCGACCGCTACTACTTCGACGGCCTGCGTCGCGTCGTGCTCGAGGACCCGGAAGCACCGCCCTACGTCTCCGGCTACCGCATCTGGGAGCACGAGCTTGAGTGGCGCGAACGCAAGGCGGGCCGGAGCGGCTATCTTTTCTTCGGAGCACCCAACGAGCGTTCGACCGCTCAGCCGCCGCGCGACTTCTACATCTACTTCATCCAGCCGTTCGAAGCGCCGTACTTCAAGGACGAGCGCAAGCCCGACGAGGTCTTCTTCCGGCTCACGCACCGCGACGAGGAGTTCAATCGTGCGCTCAAGCTCTACGCGGGCGCACGCGAGCTCTCGGCCACCGCGGCCGGGAGCAACAAGAAGATCTACGACGACAAGGCGCTCGAGCACCTGCGGACGATGACCCGCTGGCTTCAGGAGAAGCTGACCACCGTCTACGAGGTTATGTACCAGGGCAAGCCGCGAAGCCTCGGCGAGCTCCTCCAGTCCCTATTCGCTCGCGCGCCATCGCGCGGCGGCGTCCGGGACTACGTCGACGTCGCTGCGGCGGTGTCGTTGGCAACACACTTCACCGACACGGCGCCCGACTACCCGGTTTTCGACACGCCAATCACCCGGGCGAACCGTGGGCAGGCGGCGCAGGACGCGCTCCGCTGGATTGCGGGCAGCGTCAAGAGCAAGCTCGGCGCCGCCGTCCTCGACGCACTCGAGATGCTCGACGGCGACCAGCTCCGGCCGCGTGAGTCCCGCTACGCGAAACAGATCATCGACCAGCTGGGCGCCAAGGGCGAAGGGCAGGTGCTCAACCGCTCTGAGATCATTCAGGAGCAGGCAGGCGTCGACTACTGGACCCGCTTCCGGCTCGAGCCGGAGTTCCTCGTAGTCGTCCTGGCCGGGCTCGTCCACAGCGGAGACGTGGTCCTGAGCATCACCGGAAAGAAGATCGATGCCGGTGCCATCGACCAGTTCGCGAAGCTCTCGGTGAACGACATCGCCCAATTCAAGCACATCGAGCGCCCACGCGACCTGCCGCTCGGTGCGCTCCAGGAGCTCTTCGACCTGCTCGGCGTGCCCAAAGGGCTGATCGTCAACCCCGCCAAGCGGGACGATGCAGTGACCCAGTTGCAGGCCAAAGTGGCCGAGTTGGTCAACAAGGCCGTGCTCGCCCAGTCACGCGTGGCCGACATGGTCCTCTTCGGGAAGCCCATCCTCTCGGAGCAAGAGCAGACCGAGTGGCGCCGGCGCCTGGGCGACTTGAAGCGCTTCCTGGAGTCGCTCCAAGCGTTCAACACAGCCGGTAAGTTGAAGAGCTTTCAGCACGATGTCGCCGCGATCCAAGCGCAGCGTCCGGCGCTCGCGCTCGTACGCGAGGTGGAGGAGCTCGGGGAGCTCGTGCAGCAGGTCGGTCCCACGACTTCGTATCTCGGTAAGGCGGAGGCTGTGCTCCAGGCCGGTCATTCGTGGTTAGAGAGATTGCGCGAGCGCCGTGGCGAGCTGATGACGAAGATCACAGACTCGAAGCACCGCGCCGACACGGGCTTCCGGCGTGCCCTCAGCAAAGCGCTCGGCGAGCTGAAAACGGCCTACCAGGACGCCTACCTCCAGAGCCACGCGCAGGCGCGCCTCGACGCTACCGACGATCAGCGAAAGGCCCGAATCGGCCAGGATCCCCGACTGAAGCAGCTCCAGCAGCTCTCCACGGTCGAGATGATGCCAGCCCAGCAGCTGCGCGACTTCCAGAACACCCTCTTCGGGCTGAAGACGTGTTTCAGCGTGACCAAGCAGGACCTGGACGCCGATCCGATCTGCCCGCACTGTGCGTTCCGCCCCGTGGAGGAGCCTTTCGCGGGGACGAAGGTGGGTGATCGCATCGGGCAGCTCGACGCCGAGCTCGACGACATGGTGCAAAGCTGGACGAACACGCTGCTCAACAACCTCCAGGACCCTACAGTCGCCGGAAACATCGAGCTCCTCGGTGCCGGGGAAGGCCGCAAGGCCGTCGAGGCCTTCCTCAAGAGCAAGCACCTGCCCGACCCGGTGACTCCGGCATTCGTGAAGGCGCTCCAGGAGATCCTCAGCGGGCTCGAGAAGGTCGTACTCACTGAGGCACGGCTGCGCTCCGCACTCACCGACGGTGGCGTCCCGTGCACGGTCGGGGAGCTGAAAGAGCGCTTCGAGGCTTTCATTTCCGACCTGACCAAGGGCAAAGACGCTTCTCGAGTGCGCGTCGTGGTGGAGCGCTAAAATGACGATATCCGCCGCCGAAAAGTGGCCACTACACCGCGGGAGCCTCATCTATCCGACGCCCGTCGCGATCGCGTGTGGCCGGGTTCTCCGCGCACGCACTGCGGCCGAGCGCATCAACGCCTGCGTCAAGGCTGCCGAGGTGCTGATTCGCTATCTCGCGGCAGTGGCGGTCGCCTCCTATGCGACGCGCGAGGAAGACCCCGAGGTCGAGCTGAGCGAGCTGAGCGGGAACCTCTCCTTCGGCCACTTTCTGAAGATAGTTCAGGAGATCGTTGCTGCCCGCGGGCAGCATCCAGCACAGCAGCCGCTCCGGTACGCCTTCAGAGTTAGCAAGAAGGAAAAAGGTAGTGGGGCGACGAACGACGCACTCTCTCAGCTCCTGACCCTGCGGAACCGACTTGGTCACGAATTGGCAACGCTCGACGAAACCAGGGCAGGACTTGTCGAAGCAAATGATCGACCTTTGAGCGCACTTGTCAACGCGTTGGTCGGCGCTGAGGCTCTCCTCGCCCTTCCACTCTTCGTCGTCGAGCAGCAGGAGTGGGTGAAGAAGGACGGCCTGTTTGTCCTGCGTAGGCTGCTACTTATGGGAGAGTCCCTCGATCCGGCGCCGACCTTCACTGCTGTGCAGCGGGAGTCGAGCATCGAAAACTTGCGTGTACCATACGTCGCGATCGGGGAATCCTGCGTTCAGCTGCCGCCGTGGATTCTCTGGGGGATCGACGAGCAGCGAAGAAACCTATCGCTCCTGTTCCTGGATAGCGTAGAAGCCGACAAAATCATCTACTGCACTATCGATGGGACCAAGCAGGATGGAGGAACGCCGCAGGCAGGAGCGATCCGAGAGTTCTTCCAAGGGGCGGTCGCCAGGCCATTCGACACCGTACTTCTCATCGATGGTCGGCATCTTGCCGAAGAATGGGCGGACATTCGAGAACGAATCGAGGAGAATGGGCGCCGGCAGGATGGCACAGTCGACTGGGTGGCCTTCGACACCGAAACCGTGCACTGGTACGCGCAACGCCTGGACCGCGGCGCGCCAGACCCTCATGCGCTCATCCGCGAGCGACTGCTCGACGGTCGATACCACGTGGAACCGGATGAACTTCGTCAGCTCACGCTGCTATTCGGACGTCCGGCGGATGTTCGATCTCGGCTACAGCGAGATGTGCTCGACCTTCGAGTCATCGACCCCGAGTCAAGGCGCCCTGTGAAGGGCAAGCGAGACATAATCGAGTCGGCAAATCTCATTGAAGCCCTCAAGCGTGCCGTCCGCTTCTTCGCGGAGCAGACTGGTATGAAGGAGCCAGATCCCGAGGATCTCACCAAGACCGAGGGATCAATCGACTACCTCACCCTACGTGAGATTTTCGTCAACCAGACCATCCATCAGGACTACCGAGATTCGTCGGCCGCAGCCCAAATCGAAATCTATCCGGACAGGGTGACCGTGTTCAACACGGGCTACTCGCTAGTACCGACCGACAAACTGCTCGACGGCGGCAAGAGCCAGTCGCGTAACCCGCTGATCGCCCGGGCCCTGCGTTTGATCGGCTTCGCGGATATCTCAGGCTCCGGAATTCGTGCGGTACACCGCGCATGCCAGCGGGCGCACCGTCGGGCCCCGACGTTCGAGAGCGACCGGGACGCGAATACTTTCGCGCTGACACTGGATTGGTCTGAGGGCGCAGTTGAAACCGATACCTACTGGAAGGCGCTTGTGGGCGTGCACCTCACACAGCGTCAGGCGGCTGTACTAAACGCTGTGGCGAGTGTCGCGAGCGCCACCATACCGGTTATCGAGTCGTCTACAGGGTTGGGCACAGAAGACATCGCCGAAGCACTCGACTTTCTCATGTTTCAGCGCCTCGTCGAACAAGACGAGGCTAATTACCACCTTGCGCAGCACCTTAGGGAGAAGCTGGGATGAGCGATCAGCAAAATCTCGGCTTCGCGACGCCTCAGGCGGACAACGGTCCGGTCGAATGCCTCGGTATAAGCTTCGAGAGCGATGAAGCCCGTCGAGCCTACTTCCAGGGTTTGCTCCGCGAGAAACTCCAGGATCCGGAATTCCGCAACCAGCCCGGCTTCCCAATGGGAAGTGATGAGGCCATCTTGCGAATGTCCGACCCGCCGTACTACACGGCATGCCCGAATCCATTCCTGGACGACTTCGTCAGGGCCAACGGAAAAACCTACGATCCGTCCAAGCCCTACGAGCGCGAGCCCTTCGCCGTCGACGTTAGTGTCGGCAAGACCGACCAGCTTTACAAGGCTCACGGATACCATACCAAGGTACCCCATCTCGCCATCGTGCCTTCCATACTTCATTACACCCGTCCCGGCGACATTGTCCTCGATGGATTCTGTGGCTCAGGAATGACAGGACTCGCCGCCCAGTGGTGCGGGACTGCGCCGGCTAGCTACCGACGCCAGTTCGAGACGGAATGGATGGCTGGCGGACGCCCCAAGCCCGAATGGGGCGTCCGCAAGGTGGTGCTGAATGACCTGGGGCCGGCGGCCTCGTTCATTGCGGCTGGGTACAACCTTCCTTTCGACGTGAAGCGATTCGAACGGGAGGCGCAACGTGTTCTGAGCGAGGTCGAGGACGAAATCGGTTGGATGTACGAGTGCCTCCACACGGATGGCAAGACCAAGGGGCGCATCAACTTCACGGTCTGGAGCGAAGTCTTCTCCTGTCCGCAGTGCGCAGGAGAAGTGCGCTTCCTCGAGGAGGCTCTAGACGAAGACACCAAGAAGACTAGGGGAGAGTTTCCCTGCCCGCACTGTGGTGTCGAGCTGAACAAAGACCGGCTGGAGCGTTCGTTCGAAACCCGACTTGATCCCCTCACCGGTGAGACTTGGAAGCGTATTGAACTGCGCCCCGTGAAGCTCAATTACAACGTCGGAGCCGCCACCCACGAACGTCCGATCACCGACACCGATCGTACTCTGCTCAGTCGCATTGATGGGCTTCCGTATCCCAGCGAAGTTCCAAGCACAGCATTCCCGATCGCCAAAATGTACCATGGCTCTCGGCTCGAGCCGAAGGGCTTCTCTCGGGCTCATCACCTCTTCCTTCCGCGCGCCGCCCACGCCCTGGGGGCTGTGTGGCGCAAGGCGCACAGCATCACCGACGTCGGCACACGCCGAATGGTGGTGTGGTTCGCTGAGCAAGCTATTTGGGGGATGTCGGTCTTGAACCGATACAGCCCCTCCCACTTCTCGCAGGTGAACCGCGCTCTCAGCGGGGTCTACTATGTAGCCTCACAACACGCGGAGGTGAGTCCTTGGTACATCCTGCATGACGCTGAACGCCGGACCACAAAACTTGGGAGGCTGGAGAAAGCGTTCTCACCTATGCCAGCGGCACCGACTGCGGCCATGATTCAGACGGGTGACTGCGCATCGATTCCGATCCCGGACAAATGCGTGGACTACATCTTCACCGACCCTCCGTTCGGCGAGAATATCTACTACGCAGACCTGAACTTCCTGGTCGAGGCGTGGCAAGGAGTGACGACGGCCGCTACCAATGAGGCCATCGTTGACCAGGCCAAGAAGAAGGGCGTCCACGAGTACCAGGAGCTGATGCGCCGGTGCTTCGAGGAATATCACCGCGTGCTCAAGCCCGGCCGATGGATGACGGTCGTCTTCAGCAACTCGAGCAACGGGATCTGGCGCGCGATCCAGGAAGCGATGGGCACGGCGGGATTCGTCGTCGCCGACGTGCGCACCCTCGACAAGAAACAGGGCTCGTACCGTCAGGTCACCAGCTCGGCCGTGAAGCAGGACTTGGTCATCTCTGCCTACAAGCCGACGGAGAATTTAACCCACTGCTTCGAGCTCGGCCATGCCACGGCGGAAGGAGCCTGGGCCTTCATCAAGGAGCATCTCGGCAACGTCCCCGTCTTCGTCGGACGTGCGAGCGAAGGCGAAATCGTCGCGGAGCGCACGGCGCAGATGCTGCTCGACCGCATGATCGCCTTCCACGTGCAGCGCGGTATCAGCGTACCGCTCTCGGGCCCCGAGTTCCTCCTGGGACTAGCACAACGTTTCCCCGAGCGGGACGGGATGTACTTCCTGCCGGACCAGGTCGCCGAGTACGACCGCAAGCGGACGAGCGTCGGCGAGCTTCGCCAGCTCAGCCTCTTCGTCAACGACGAAGCGAGCGCCATCCAGTGGGTGCGGCAGCAGCTGCAGGACAAGCCCCAGAGCTTCCAGGATCTCACGCCCCAGTACATGCGGGAGGTCCAGGCGTGGGCGAAGCACGAGGCCACCGTCGAGCTGAAGACGATCCTCGAGCAGAGCTTCCTCCTCTACGACGGCCGCGGCCCGGTCCCGAGCCAGATCCACCGCTATCTCTCGACGAATTACAAGGACCTTCGCAACCTCGACAAGGAGGACCTGAGACTCGTCGAGAAGGCCCGCGACCGCTGGTACGTGCCGGATCCGAGCAAGCAGGCCGAGCGTGAGGCACTCCGTGAGAAGGCGCTGCTTCGCGAGTTCGAGGAGTACAAGGCCAGCACCCAGCGCAAGCTCAAGGTCTTCCGCACCGAGGCGGTGCGAGCCGGTTTCAAGGCCTGCTGGCAGGAACGCGATTATGGAACGATCGTCAAGGTCGCCGAGAAGCTGCCCGACGCCGTGCTCCAGGAGGACGAGAAGCTCCTCATGTACTACGACAACGCGCTCACGCGCCTCGGGGACGAGTGAGGTGACCGATGCGCGGACTTGCGGGCGACTGGTGCTACAGCCTCGACCACGATGAACCCTGTCGGATTATCGCCGTGGACGTCGTGTGGGGGGAGGAGACCGCGCAGGTCTGGCTCGCCCGTCGCGACGCGGTCGTGCGGCTGCACCGGAGCCGCTTGCAGCCACTCGCCGGCGCCGTCGCGCCATCGCTCGACCAGCTCTGCTACGTCGCCTCCGCCGCCCGCATTCTCGACGCCATGGAGCGCGATGCGCTGATCGCCCCGCTCGAAGGGTCTGTCATCCCGCTGCCCCACCAGCTCTACGCGCTTCAGCGGGCGATGTCCGCCGACCGCGTTCGGTACCTGCTGGCAGACGAGGTCGGCCTGGGCAAGACGATCGAAGCCGGTCTGATCCTCCGCGAGTTGAAGGTCCGCGGCCTCGCCAGGCGCATCCTCGTCGTCGCTCCCGCGGGGCTCACGAGCCAGTGGGTCAGTGAGATGAAAACCCACTTCAGCGAGGATTTCCGGCTGGTGCAGCCTGGCAACTTTCCTGCTTGGCGGCAGCTCGCTGGCGTCGACGAGAGGGAGAATCTCTGGCGCCTTCACGATCAGGTTGTGTGTCCGCTCGACTCGATCAAGCCAATGGACACGCGCCGAGGCTGGTCGCGGGATCAGGTGGCCCGGTACAATCGCGAGCGGTTCGAGGACCTGGTCTCCGCCGGTTGGGACCTAGTGATCATCGACGAGGCCCACCGACTCGGCGGCAGCTCCGATCAGGTCGCCCGCTATCGACTCGGCGAGGCACTGGCTCAGGCCTCGCCGTACCTCCTGCTGCTCTCGGCCACGCCGCACCAGGGCAAGACCGACGCCTTCCGGCGCCTCATCTCATTCCTCGATGCCGACGCGCTACCGGATGACGAGTCGGTCACGCGGGAGAACGTCGCGCCCCTCGTCATCCGGACCGAGAAACGCCGCGCCATTGACGCCGAGGGCAAGCCGCTCTTCCGGCCGCGCCACACCCAGATCGTCTCCGTCGAATGGGACGCCTCACGACAGGAGCAGCGGGCACTCTACGAAGCCGTCACCGATTACGTGCGTGATGGGTACAACCAGGCGCTCCGCGAGAAGCGCACGGCTATCGGGTTCCTGATGATCTTAATGCAGCGGCTGGTGACGTCGAGCACGGCCGCGATCCGGACGGCTCTTGAGCGGCGTCTCGAGGTGCTGGAGCTGCCTTCGGGGCAGCTCTCGCTCTTCGGCGAGGACGTGGGCGAGGAGTGGGTCGAGCTCGACGGCCAGGAACAGATGGAGTCGCTCCTCCAGAACAGGCTCAAAGGGCTCAAGAATGAGCGGGCCGAGGTCGAGCTCCTGCTCTCGGCCGCGCGGCGCTGCGAGGCCCGAGCTCCCGACGGGAAGGCCGAGGCTCTGCTCGCCTGGATCCAGAAGTTGCAGCGCGAAGAGAACGATCCGGCCCTCAAAATCCTGGTCTTCACCGAGTTCGTTCCCACGCAGATGATGCTCGCCGAGTTCCTGAGGCAGCGTGGCTATACGGTGGATTGCCTCAACGGATCGATGGACCTTGAGGCGCGCAAGTCGGTGCAGCGAGCGTTCGCCGGGGATGCCCAGGTGCTCATCTCTACGGACGCCGGCGGCGAAGGCCTTAACCTCCAGTTCTGCCACGTCATCGTGAACTACGACCTGCCGTGGAACCCGATGAAGCTCGAGCAGCGCATCGGGCGCGTCGACCGCATCGGCCAGAAGCACGTCGTGCGCGCTCTCAACTTCGCGCTCGAGGATACCGTCGAGCTGCGGGTACGTGAAGTCCTGGAAGAGAAGCTCCGGCGCATCCTCGAAGAGTTCGGCGTCGACAAGCTCTCGGACGTACTCGACTCCGAGGAAGGCGGAGTCGACTTCGAGCAGCTCTACGTCGGGGCCGTGCTCTCGCCCGAAGAGGCCGAGGCGAGGGCAGAGGCGCTCGCCGAGTCCATTCGAGCTCGGGCTCGTTCGGCACGCGAGGGTGCCTCGGTGCTGGCGGCGACCGAGGCGCTGGACCCTTCGGCAGCCAAGAAGGTCGCCGGGCACCAGATGCCGTTCTGGACCGAACGGATGACCATCTCGTGGCTGCGATCGCAGGCTGCGCGTGGAGCCCTAGTCCAAAGCAAGGCGACCGGCGTCTACGACCTCACTTGGCCTGGCGGGGGGACGACGACCGCCGTGTCCTTCAGTCGCTCGGCGGCCGACGATCCCGGCAAGACGCTCCTCACGATCGAAGACCCGCGCATCCGTGGCCTGATCACGCGGATCCCGCCCTACGCGCCCGGCATGCAGATCGCGCAGGTCGCCATCCCAGGCGTGTCGGACAGGGTCGTCGGCTACTGGTCCTTGTGGCGTGTCGGCATCTCGACTTTCGACGGCCGAGAGCAGCGAGTGCTCCCGGTCTTCGTCACGTCCGAAGGACAGACGCTCGGGCCCACGGCGCGAGTGGTGTGGGACCGTCTGGTCGAGCTTGCCGATGGGCTCGAGGTGCTGCCAGCGGCCGAGACGGAGGACGATTCCGCGGAACGAGCTTTCGAACAGTCGCGAGTAGCTGCGGAGGAGCAGGGGAAGGTTGCGTTTCACGAACTCCTGCAACGGCACCGCGAGAGACTTGCGATGGAGTCGCGGAAAATGAACGTTGCCTTCGCCGCTCGACGCCGCGCGATCGAGCGGCTTGGGTTGCCGCAGGTTCGCGATTTCCGCCTGGCACAACTCGCCGAAGAAGAAGCGTCCTGGCGGCGCGACGTCGAGGCGCGAGAACACGGCCTTCCCGAGCTGAGCCCGATGCTGCTTGTCGCGGTCGTACTCACGGGAGGTGCGGCATGACGCAGCGACGCGACGGCTGGCGCGGCCCAATTCTGCAGCACTTCAGCGAGGCCAGCGCCAAGGCCGGTCGGCTCACCGTGGTGAGCGACCCCGATGAGCTGCTCACGGAGCCCGGGGTCGTCGAGCGGCTGGCTGCGCGAGGGTTCGAGCTCATCACCTTCGGAGACCCGGTCGCCTTCCGCTACGCCTACGAAAGCCGCTTTCGTCAGCACTGGGACCGAGGGGAGGCCACGCACCTGGTCGTCGTGATCCGCACCGATCATGGCGACTTGAAGCACATCCCGCACGACCTGCTCGAAGAGGCGCGGGAGAGTGGACGCGTATTATCCTTCAGCCTCGTCCACCTCTTTCCGTCTCTGGCGCCGAACGTCGTGGCGGAGCTGGCTCCGCAGCACTTTGATGCCCTGGCCCATGCGCTCGAGCACGCAACCCCGGGCAACCTCGGGACCAACGCCTCCCGAGATTTCGTGCTGCGGCACGTCTTCGAGATCGCCCCCGAGCTGATCAAGCAACCGGCTGATCTGCTCCGTGTTCTCCTCCGCCGTCACTACCGCTCGCAAGTCATTCCAAAAAGTCTGGACGATCGTTTCATTGAGGTCCTCGCACAGAGCCCCAAGTGGCGGCCGTGGCCACTCGAGCAAATCGTGTCGGATCGCGAGGCATTCCTTTCATTCCTCGGCGAACGCTGGCCGCACTTCCTCCTTGCCAAGGGCCTAGAGGCCGTGCCAGGTCGTGAGCCTGCCAGCCCGATCATCTTGGGACCAATGGACCTACCGTTCGACCACGACGACATCCGGGTCTACATGGACAACCTTTTTGTCGAAGGGTTGCTCGAGCCAACGATGGCGGTTTGCCCGATAGAGGATGATCGCTGGTTCGCAGTCGGTGTCGTAGGATCCCCCTCGTCCAGCTCCGAACGCCGGTTCTTCCACTTGCTTGAAGAACTCGACGCCACGATACCGAATTCGGACGATGCCCCGTATCAGGAGTGGCAGGACTACAGCCTGCGATGGGGCACGTGGTTGCGCCTGCGATGGATGACCCTCCCGGACCGAGATCTCCCGAGCGAAGCCGACGCGGTCGCATTCGCGGATCGCGTCCAGGCGGCATTCTCGACCTGGCTTCTACGGCGTTTCGGGCCAATGTCCACGCTCCCCTATCTGCCTCGCCCGGTGCTCGGACATCACATACCTCACTATCTCGCGCACCACCTCGGGCAGACGGGAACCGAGCGGGTGGCGTTACTTGTCATTGACGGGATGGCGATCGACCAGTGGCGCATCCTTCGAGACTCGCTTGAGGGCCACCACATCGAGGAGCACGCGATCTTCAGCTGGATCCCGACGCTCACTCAGATCAGTCGCCAAGCCATCTTCTCGGGGCGCATCCCTCTCGAATTCGCCACGAGTATCGAAGGTACGCATCGCGAATCGGTACACTGGTCGAATTTCTGGCTGGACCGCGGGCTACCCGAGCGAGCGATTCGGTATGTAATGCCCCAGGGGAAGAAGGAATCGTTCGAGCAACTCTCGTCAGACATCCTTGGCGCGGCCGACGATGGTGGCGTGCGCGTGATCGGGGCCGTCATCGGGCTCATCGATCAGAGCATGCACCAGGTCGGCCTCGGCACGCCTGGCCTGCATGGGCTGGTCGAGGTCTGGGGCCGAACCAAGCAACTCGCGGGGCTGGCGGACGCGCTGCTTCAGCGAGGATTCGCCGTGTTCATCACGGCGGACCACGGCAACGTCTTCGGACGAGGCATCGGAAAGCCCGACGTCGGAGTGACCGCCCAGCAGCGTGGCGAGCGTGCCCACATCTTCCGCAACAAGGAGTTCCGCGACCGCACCGCACCGCTCTACCCCAACGCCATCGAATGGCCGCCGATCGGCCTCCCGCATGATTACTTCCCATTGATTGCACCTTACGGCGCCTGCTTCATGGCTGAAGGCAAGGAAGCCGTAAGCCACGGTGGTATCGCGCTCGAGGAGGTGATGGTCCCATTCGTCCACCTCACGGAGGGACGATGAATCGACGGGCGAACATCGGCTTCGATCGGCGCATCGATATCGAGTGGTTGAACGCTGCTGCTGCGCAGGCAGCATCAGGTGCGGGCGTAGACGAGATGCGCGAGCGTCTCTGGAAGCTTCTCGATGGTGTCGTGAGTGGCAGCCGGGCGAACAGCGCGCGTGGCAAGACCGTCACGGTCCTCAACCACATCTGGGGCGAAGTCCCCAGTTCGGCCGAACCGCTCCGGCAGCGCGCCATTTCCCGATTTGCTGCCTGCGGGGAAGACGAGGAGAGGCTCGCCCTGCACTGGGCGATGATGATCGGTACGTACCCAATATTTACGGACGTCGTCGACGCGACCGGCAGGCTCTTGGCTCTGCAGGACCACTTCACGCTGGCGCACTTGACTCGCCGCCTGATCGGGACTTGGGGCAAACGCTCGACCCTCGAACGAGCTGCGCAACGCATCGTCCGCTCCATGGTCCAGTGGGGTGTCGTGAGAGACACGACCACGCGCGGGATGTACGAGGGCATGTCGCGGCGGCAACGGATTGGCGCTGCTTCTGGAATAGTGCTCATCGAGGCTCTGCTTGTCGATGCAGGGGAAGCCTCGCTGCCGTTCGACCAGCTGATCGGGCATCCAGCGCTGTTCCCATTCTCGATCGAGCTGAACGCTCGGCATATCCGAAGCTGTCCGCAGTTCAGCGTTCATCGGCAGGGCCTTGATACTGACTTCGTAGAGCTGCGGGAGACGAAGTGCTGACGCTGGCGTGCCTGGACGATTTGGTCGGACTTCGGCCGACCTGCACCACGGCGAGCGACTCATACCGAATCTCATCGATCCCTATCCCTTTCACCGGCCCTTGGGGCGGGCTCTTGGGCCGAGCCGCCTCGCCAAAGGTCAGTGATTCAGGCGATTCGGTATCACGGTAAGGCGTCGCAGCGTGAGGGACAGCTCCGCGCATAGCCTGATCGAACGCCCGGCTCGAACCCCGGGACCGATAACTGCTCTTATCGGGAGTCGGGTTTTTCGCGCGAATTCGCCATCTTAGCGTCTTTCGGTGTGGTGGGACGATCCCACTTGACCACTTTCCCGCCTCCGTGAGACAATCGAGTTGTCATCACGTCGAGGAAGAACCATGGAAACCGAGACCAGGAACACCGACGCCAAGGGCCGGGTGACGCTCCCCCGCTCGTTCGCCAACGCGACGGTCATCGTCGAGCAGGTCAGCGAGACGGAGCTGCGGATCCGCAAGGCCGTCGTCGTCCCCGAGGACGAGCTGCGCTTCGCCGAGGAGTCGGCCGCGCCGCTCTCCGACCGGGACCGCGACCGCTTCCTCACGCTGCTTGACAACCCGCCGGCCCCGAACGAGGCCCTCAGGCGGGCGGCCGCGACGCACCTGAAGCATCATGGCTGACTGGGCGATCGAGCGGCTTGACCGCTCGCACGACCGCTCGGCGTTCGACTGCGGCCGGCCGCCGCTGGACGACTTCCTGCGCAAGCTGGTCTCGCAGTACGAGAAGCGGAACCTGGGCCGCACCTACGTGGCGGTGATCCCGGATACCAAGCGAGTCGTCGGGTACTACACCCTCGCCTCGGGCTCCGTCACGTTCGAGAACTTGCCGGCGGAGGCCTCACGGAAGCTCCCGCGCCATCCCGTCCCCGTCGCCCTGCTGGCGAGGCTTGCCGTCGATCGCTCGATGCAGGGCCGCGGCCTGGGCGCGGCACTCCTGACGGACGCCCTCGCACGCTGCCTGACGCTCGCCGAGCAGATCGCGATCCACGCGGTCGCGGTGGACGCGATCGACGAGGACGCCGCGGCCTTCTACGCGAAGTACGGGTTCGTCCCGCTGGAGGACGACCCGCGTCACCTCTACTTGCCGATGGCGACCATCGAGCAGGCCTTCGGCCCTCGCGGGGGGTGATTGCCATGGCCGAGATCGGGCCGAGGGTCCACGTGCTCCTGGCGCGCCGGGCACCGGTGGGAGTTGTCATCCGCCGCGGCCCGTCGAAGCGCGTGTGCACGATCCTCTGGGACCGACGTCGGGATGAGTTCCGCCTCGGACAGTGGCTCAAGGGCCGGATCTACGAGCGGCGGAGCGACCTGTCGCCCGACGGCTCCCACCTGATCTACTTCGCGATGAACGGCCGCTGGGACTCCGAGGCCAAGGGTTCCTGGACCGCGATCTCTCGGGCACCGTACCTGAAGGCCGTCGCGCTGTTCCCCAAGGGCGACTGCTGGCACGGCGGCGGCCTATTCACCGGGATGAACACCTACTGGCTGAACGACGGGTTCGGTCATTCCGTGCTCCGCGACACGGCGGAGGTCCGGCGCGACGCGAAGTACCGACCGGACCAGCACTTCGGCGGGGAATGCCTCGGGGTCTATTACCCACGGCTCCTGCGCGACGGCTGGAAGCTCGTGCAGCGGGAGAACGTCGCGAAGTGGAAGGACCGGGACATCTTCGAGAAGCCGGCGGGGAGCGGCTGGGTGCTGCGGAAGATCGCCCATGCCGAGCTGGGGGCGCCGCCGGGCAAGGGATGCTACTGGGATGAGCACGAGCTGGTTCATCTCGAGACGGGCCGGTGCATCCGCTGCCCGGACTGGGAGTGGGCGGATCTCGATGGGGAGCGTCTGGTTTGGGCGGCCGGCGGCAAGCTGATGGCCGCCACCCTGGCAGGACATGGTATGGTCGGGGAGGCCGAGCTCTACGACTTCGGCGCGATGGCGTTCGAGCCGATCGAGGCGCCCTACTGAACGCGGCGTGCGCCCTCGAGGAGGCCTCGAGGTTCGAGAGTCGACCATCGTCCGGCGTGACCGGCGCGACGTGCCACCGATGCCGGCATTCCTCGGACGACTCCAGCGAGTACCGATCGCATCACTTCGAGGTCCTCCTCCTCCCAGAGCTCGCCGGGCATCGACAGGCGGACCACGCCACCGTCGTACGCCGTCGCGGCGAGTCCGCGGCGATGTAGCTCGGAGCGGAGCCGCTCGGCCGGCCAGGAACGGACTCCCGGATCGGCTGCACGGAGCAGCACGATCCCGGTGCGGAGCGCCGATGACGGCTCGACCGGCTCCCAGCCGATCCGCCGGGCGATCTCGCGGACGCTTGCCGCGTTCGCCTTGCGGAGTGCGAATCGCTGATCGGTGCTCCGTCGCTCGGCGCATTCCGCACGGACGGCCGCCGCGAGGCAGAAGATCGCCCCCAGGTCGGCCGTCTCGCCGTACGGGTGAGAGAGTGTGCTGTCGATCTGGTCGACGAGGTCGAGCAACGGGTCGGCGACGCACCCCGTGGCCAGGAGTCCGGCCACCTCGCCGGCGACGAGCGCCCGGCTCTTCTCCCGCGGGACGAGGGCGATGCCGATCGGATGCCCCGCCCTGAGCCACTTCTGTGCCCCGGAGAGATACAGGTCGCAGCCGTCGAGCTGAACGGGTGCCTGCCCGACCGCCTGCGAACCGTCGACCACGAGGAGCGGCTCAGCACCACCCCGCTCCAGCTCGCGGACGATGGATGTGACCGGGATCCGCATCCCGTCGTAACTGATGTCGGTGAGGAACAGCCCCTCGCAGCTTCGCGCCCGGTAGGCATCCGCGACGAGGCGTGCGATGTCTTCCGCCCCCATAGTCCCCCCGCCCACGAGATGTCGGACCGGCAGCGAGATCACTTCCCGACCCGCTCGTCTCGCCTCTTCGCGAAGAACCCCGAGGTAGGCGCCCCATTCCAGATCGGTGTGGAGGATCCTCCTGCATCGTCGCGCGAGTGCGCGTGCGCCGATCCGCATCAGCGTCGCCGAGCGGGCGGCCAGGAGGACGTCCGCCTCGGTCGGCGCACCGAGCATGGTCCGGAGGTCGCTTCGTAACGATGCGAGCCCTCCCCAGTCGGCGAGGCCGGGATAGCGGAGTTGGAACGCCTGTGGCCAGGATTCGTGGCCGCCGACCAGCAGCTCCTCGACGCGACGCGAGCCGCCCTCGTCGGAGCAGAGCCGGGCGTGATCCGCCGCCGCCCGCCGGGCGCGAATGCGCATCCTCCCGAACCGTGCGGTGTCCAGATAGAGCGTGGAGTACACCGGCGTGCCCCCCGGTGCGTGAGGTCGGCGAAGATTCGATCCACCTTCGTTGATCCGATCTTAGGCGGCGAGTCCCGAGGAGTCCAGGAGCTCGGCGTAGGAGGTCGCGTACAGCGCCGTGCGCGACCACCGGTCGCGCGCGAGCTTGAGCGCCTGCGGCCCGAACTCGACGACGAATCGTTGGGTGCGGGCCATCTCGTCGAGCTCGTGCGTCCCGGTGGCCCGGTCGCCGTAGATGCCGTAGTCGACCAGCAGGTCGGGCTCGGAGGCGATCTCCGACTCCCGCAGCAGCGACACCCGGATGCCGCGGCGGTGCTGCGCGTCGATCCAGGGGCGGAGCGCCTCGCTCGGCAGCGGCTCGCCGATCGGCCAGAGGTGGTCGCGGAGGATCAGGATCCGCTCGATGTGCAGGCCCCGCGCGGCGAGGGCGAAGTTCAGGTGCATGCTCCGCCAGCCGGGGCGGTCCTGCCAGTAGTCGCGCGTCTTGACCCAAGAGACCGAGAGATACGAGCTGAGCCCCGGGCCTTCGAGCAACTCCTCGTAGACCGTGCGCCAGGTCTCGGTGCCGTGGAAGACGATCGTGCCGCGCGCGAGCGAATGGACCTCCGCCGCGAGCGAAGTGAGCTTCAGCACGGCGAAGCGGCGGAGCGCCGGGTCGCCCTGCAGGGACAGATCTGCGAGCGAATCGGAGAAGGAGCGATAGAGGTCGAACAGGTCATGCTCGGGCGCCAGCGCCATCGGGACGCGGAGCTGCTCCAGCAACCGGGCGCGCGTCCGCTCCCGCTCTGCCTCCTGCTCGAGGTAGGCGACGAACAGACCGGCCAGCATGCTCACGCACGCCCCGAGGGCGGCGATCTGGGCCGGCGGCGGGGCGAAGATCGACACGAGCGCCATCGCCAGCGAGCCGACCATCGCCGTGCCGACGAACCGGAAGCTCAGCACCGCCGGGCGGGGCCGGCACGAGTCACTTCGACCTGGCATGGCGCGGCTGCGTCCCGGTTGCGCGGCTGGACTCCCCTCTCCCCTTCGTGCGTCGGTTCGGTCGGGCCGGGCGATGGGGCGGAGACGCGGCGCGTCGCTGCCTGAGCACCTCGATCGCCCGCCTGCGGTACGAGGCCGCATCGTCCGGCACCTCGGGCTTCGCCCAGTACACGGCCGCGGGCGGGACCTCGCAAAGCGCGTCGACGGAGCGATCTGCGACGATCGCCAGGAACATCGGCCGCTCGCGGTGCACGACGGCCCACATCCGCTCGCCCTTCGCGCCCGCGTAGCTCTTCACGGTCCACTTCCCCTCGTCCATTCGGCCTCCAGTAGGTGCGATGCGGCCCCCTCGGGCCGGCTCGCGGGGTTGGCTGGTGTCGGGCGGTGGTGCCTCCTCTCCGGGAACCTCTCGCGGGGCGGGGCCGACTTCCCTGTCGGCCACTGGGCCCGTTGTGTCAGAACGGCACGTCGGATGCTTGCATCTGCTCGCTGATCCAGGTGTGGGCCAGGTCGACGACCTTGGCCAGGAGCAGCAGGTCGTCGCGGCCGAAGCTGTCGGAGGTCCGCCAGTACTGCTCGCCGTCCTTGTAGAGCCGCGTGACGGTCGCGTTGTAGCGCAGCCCCGCCTCGGTCTCGTTGGCCCAGATCGCGGCCCGGATGTTCCGCAGCCGCACCACGTGCACCGGCCGATTCCGGTCCGGCGCCTCCTCCGGCGGGTCCTGCCCGTTGTGCTCCGCGCGCGGCCGCGCCTTCGCCTTCGACTGACTCATCGGAAGTCCTCCTGCGGGGAACGTGGGATCGACAGCACTTCGGGGTCAGACGGCCAGCGCCGCGGTCCGCGTCGCCTCCCCGCTCGTCGAGACGAGGTTGAGGATCCGCGCGGCCCGCTGGTCGGCCTCGGTGCGATCGCCCGCGTAGGGGATCTCCTGTGCCAGGCGCGTCAGCGCGTCGACGACGGAGAAGATGGTGAATCCCTGCCCGTGGGCCAGCTCCACCGCCTTCGCACCCAGCCCGCGCGGCACGCCGAAGGCGTGCAGGCGATCGAGCACCTCGTCGGCGTCGTCGCCGAGCCGTTCCTTCATGGCCTTGGCGAGGACGCGGGCGAAGCCGTCGCGGCGCTCGTCGCGCCGCCGGACGAGCGCCTCGATGATCCGGCGGACCTCGCCCAGCGCGTCGCCGATCCGCGAGGTGTGCTTGGCCGTGAACTCGGTGACCTCGACGGCGTCCCAGACGATGTGGTTGCGGCAGCACTGCTGGAACCAGAACGTCGAGACGCCCAGCGCCCGGCGGCCCACCTCGCTGTTCCAGACGAAGAAGCCGGGGGCGAACGCCTCGCCCTCGACCTCGGCCCAGCCGGCCGGGTCGATCAGGAAGGCGAACATGTCCTGCTCGCCGGCGTACAGCCCGGTCGCGCCCGAGTAGGCCCGCGGCGGGGGCTGGAAGTCGACGGCGAACTCGGCGACGACGGCCAGCAGGTCGGCGTTCCACAGCCGCGTGTAGTGCGTGCCGTGGACCGAGCGGACCGCTTCGCCCTCGGTGAGCACCTGCGTCGGCCGGTTGCCGCGCGGCAGGGTCTCCGCGAGCGCCGTGGCGGCGGTCTCGGGGCTGAGCCGGTTGATCGTGTCCTTGCTCACGCCGGCGATCCGGCACAGCTGGGAGAACGACCAGTCGTTGAGCAGGCTCGCGCCGTCGTCGCCGAGCTCCAGCAGAATCTGCCCGTCTCGGGCGATCGGCCGGATGGTCTGCGGCAACTGCCAGCGGTCGCGGCCCTCCTCCTTCTGCCTGCGGCAGTGGTCCCGGAGGGCCTGGAGGTCGGTCGCGCACTCGTCGGGGTCGCGGCGGAAAAGCTGCTCGTGGGCGCGGGTCAGGTTCTGCCTGGTCATGGGCGATGCTCCGGACGGGTGATGGGTAGTGGACAGAAACCGAGCGTTCGACCGCCCACGCGGGCGGCCCTACGCTCGGCCTGTCGCCTTCCGTCACACCGCGTCGCGACGAGTCGTCGCCCGACGCAAACCTTCTCTAATTGGCACCACCGGCCCCTCGGCCCGGCCTCGTCGCCCGGTCGGGGGGGTGGATTGGTCTCGTCTATCCCGATTCGAATCTGAGAGATCGGATTGCCTCTGGGTCTATCGTCGCGCGGTTCGGGTACGACTGAGGCGCGAGGCTCGTTCGACGACCCAATGGTGGCAATCCGGAGGCATCAAGATGCCATGAGTGGGAACCCAGCCGATCGTTTCGCCGAACGATCTCGGATTGGATCGACGCTGAGACACTGCATGTCGCCGGTTGTCGTCGACGTGCGCAGCATCGGGCGATTCGGCCGAAAAATCCCAGGAATCCCCGTACACACCGCCGGTTCGGCCGCCTAGAATCGGTCGTATGCGAGGCCCGCGCGGCACTCGCCCCGAGATCTCTCTTTTCCCCCCCACCCCCTCACCGGGGCGTTCGCAAACGAAGCAATAGGTGAGGCGTTTCCCCGACCCGCCGGGCGGTTCGCAAACCGAGCAATAGGCGGGGCCGTCGCGAGGCGGCCGATGATGAACCTCCGCGTGCT
>Ga0180215_1001873_pt1 | contig 22194 bp, 15 predicted proteins | sample eDN3rd37CBELigBY_FD_128871 | JGI IMG/M metagenome (GOLD analysis project Ga0180215, IMG submission 128871) | Enriched backyard soil microbial communities from Emeryville, California, USA - eDNA 3rd pass 37_C BE-Lig BY (version 2) (version 2) | ecosystem: Environmental > Terrestrial > Soil >... | reverse complement strand
TTCGGTCACTCATATTAATGACTTCTGGAAGTTCAGAAGAAACCATTATGATTGAAACGCCCTCTTTTACCAATTGGTTGATGATGGTATAGATTTCGGCTTTCGCACCCACATCCACCCCTCTTGTTGGTTCGTCTAAAATCAGAACTTTTGGCTTTGTGGCCAACCATCTTGATATCAAAACTTTTTGTTGATTACCTCCACTAAGATTCCCGACTGTTTGCTCTACATTGGGTGTCTTTATCGATAATTCCTCTATATACTCATTCGTAACATTCTTTTCGTATTTAGAATTTACCCTAAAGAATTTCATAAACTCATCTAAGATTTTAATCGTTAAATTATATCGAACCGATTTTATTAAAAATAACCCTTCTTCTTTCCTGTTTTCCGTTACGTAAGCGATTCTATTTTTAATGGCATCATTTGGATTTCTAATGATTGCTTTTTCCCCATTAATGAAAATCTCTCCTTGGTCAAACGATTCTAAGCCAAAAATACACTTCATCAGCTCTGAACGACCCGCCCCAACTAATCCGGCAAAACCGAGAATCTCACCTTTATACAATTCAAAACTAGCATTATCCAAAACACCCTTTTTAGATAGATGACGAACTTGCAAAACAGGTTCCCCAGGAGTACCAAAGTCTCTCACATAATAATTGGTTAATTCACGCCCTACCATCATTGCAATTAAATTGTCTATCTTCGTTTCTTTCGTTATAACTGTCCCGATGTACTCTCCATCACGCATCACGGTAATTCGATCGGTAACTTGAAATAATTCATTCATCCGATGTGAAATATAGACCATTCCAACACCTTGTGCTTTTAAGTTTCGTATCGTCTTGAATAAAAATTCAACCTCTTTTTCACTCAAGGAAGAAGTCGGTTCATCCATCACAATGATTTTCGAGTTGAAAGAGACTGCTTTAATAATTTCAATCATTTGCTGCTGAGCAACAGTGAGGTTCCCAACCAATGTTTGTGCAGATAAACCCATATCAAAATCGTCTAGGAATTTCTGCGCACTGTCATACATCAGTTTCCTGTCAATTAGACCTGCATTCGTGAGCGGCTCACGACCCAAATAAATGTTTTCAGCTATCGATAAATAGGGAACTAAGACAATTTCTTGGTGAATGATGCTAATCCCATATTTTTGCGCCTCTTTGACATCATTAATCTGGACTTCATTGCCTTCTATAAAGATATTTCCTTCATCTATGCTGTAAATACCACCTAGGATTTTCATTAATGTTGATTTGCCAGCCCCATTTTCACCAAGAAGGGCATGAACCTCACCACTCTCCAGTGTAAAATCAACCCCTTTTAATGCATAGACACCAGGAAATCGTTTATTTACACCAGTCATTTCTAACAGTTTCCTGCTCATTGGCGCCACCTCGCTATTGATAAAGGGTGACTCATAAGTGTTATATCGCCTAACCCTCCACAGAATAAAGCGGTTTCATTCAACCATACTATACTTAGCAGATACGAAGACAGACACTCACGCTCCTGAGTCACCCTACTACCCTATCCTTCATTGTTATTTTTTACTGCCAACCATCTAAACCGTATTCTTCAACGTTATCTTTCGTGATTAGGAACGTTTCAACTGGAGTTCTTTCTTCATAGTCTTCTCCATTTAAGATTTGGTAGGCAACGACAACTGACTCTTTCCCAATCGAGATTGGCGATTGTGCTCCTGATCCGACGAACGGGCCACCTTCTGCAATGGCTGCTTTTGCATCTGGAGAGCCATCTACTCCGTAAATCGCAATGTCTGTTATATTCGCTGCTTTTGCAGCCGCAAGAGCACCTAGTGCTGTCGGATCATTTCCACCCATGATTGCAATAATATCAGGGTGTGCTTGAAGAATATCTTCTGTAATCCCCAGAGCCGTTTCTAGGTCTCCTTTCGCATCTTGCTGTGCTACAATTTCAAACCCTTTGCCTTCAATCGCTTCCATAAAACCAGCAATACGATCATTGACTGAATTCATGGTTGGACTATCTAGAACTGCAATTTTCCCACCATCCGGGAATCTTTCTGCTAAATCTTTACCAGCAACAAAACCAGCATTTTTATTATCAGAACCGACATAAGCCGTTACATATTCAAAATCCTTTACCTCGGTGTCATAGTTGATGATAGGAATTTCAGCTTTTTCAAGCATTTCTAATGCAGGTCTAATCCCTTCCCAGTCAACTGGATTTAAGAAAATCGCGTCAATATCCTGTGCAATCAGATCCTCAATTTGGTTAATTTGAAGTGCAACATCCATCGCTGGATTCATGGTAATCAACTTATCACCATTTGCTTCTACTTCCTCACGGATTGCTTCTTCAAGAGCGATAAAGAATGGGTTATTCTGAGTCATTGATGTATAACCAAAAACCAACTGATCATCCTTTGCACCCTCATCACTTGACTCTCCACCCTTCTCCTCGTTCCCACTACAAGCAGCCAGTACAACCGCGATAAAGGCTACAAATAGTAAAAGCATAAATTTCCTTTTCACGACAATGCCCCCCCTATTTTTATTTTTTTATTCAAACTACAAGAGTAGCTTAAACCAGAACCAGTTGAACAAACCTCTATGAAAATATAAGATACTGTTTCTGTAAATCTAGGGTTGAATTTTTAGTATACAAAGACATAACCCGTCGCCATTACCTATTTTCTTCTCCGTTGAGCTATCTAACCTGCACTCATTGAGGCCTCATCAGACTATACGGATTTGGCAATAAAATAGAATAAACTAGGAATGAGGGTCTAGAATCTTATGAGTAAAAAGACTTAAAAAACAAACTACTAACTTATATATGCGCTAGTTTTGTGAGTTATGTAATAACTATTTGAACTTCATTCAAGGGATTTTTTGTTGTAGAAATAAAAGAAAGTAAGCTTACCAGAGGAAGATATTAATGATTTAACCTTGTCAGCTACAAAGAAGAATAAAGGAAGAGGGGAAGTGAAGACACGCTTATACTGAGATTTAGCAACAGTTGCGTATTGTTAAATATTGCTGGTAAGTAGTGAATCTTCAACCAAATTCTTTACCTGCACTGAAGTATTTTATACATGTGTTTTTGAGGATAAAAAAACCCTGCTCAACTATGAGCAGGGAACATGAATCGGAAAACGGTAGACAAAGTATAACATAAGAATCTTTAAATCCCTAATTATTTTTGAATGTTTCCTTTTACTACGATTCTATTGGCGATCATAGACCATTAAATAAAGCTTTCTGTCTACAAAAGAACTTTGAAAAGTGTTGGCAAAACTCGTCGCTAGCTGTTCTTCCGCTAGTAAAGATTATGAGGCTTAAGGAACTTATAAGAAAGCATAAGAAAGAAATAAATTCCTGGAGCCATCTCCATTAGGAGCAACGGGTCACTCTTTCTTGCAATCTTCTTACTGGATTAAACTCGTTTCCTTGTTCGGTTCCGTGACGACGGGAGGCTCCTCCGTTACATTCTCTTTGTTCTCTTCAACCTTTTCAGTGTCTCCATTGGGTGCTGGCTCGGTTGGTGTTTCTGCTTCTGGATTTTGTTGCTCTCCATCAGACTCTTTTCCTTCCTCAGGTTTTTGAATAACTTGAGGTGGTATCTCGGACTGTTCCTCTTTCACTGTTTCGTTATTAGCACTATCTTTTTCTGTTTCACCTTCAGTTTCTTTTTGCGGTTTCTTAGGAGCTGTTGTGTTTGAATTTTCAGTAGCAGTTTTTTTTACAGAAGAGCTCCTTTTTACTGTAGTAGAGTTTCCTTGATTAACTGAATCCGTTTTTACAGCCTGATACGTTCGTGGCGATACGTTTTCTGATTCTAAGTTACTTTCATCATCCTCAGATTCTTCAGTTACTAAAACCTCTTCTTCCTTAGGTTCTTCCTGGTCTTCTACTTCGTTAAGTTTCTTCTCATCATCTATAGTTTCCTTATCAATAGAGGGAACTTCCTCCACTTGTATGTCTTTATGTTCTTTCTGATTATGTACAACAGATCGTTCTGGCAATTCATTCGGTTCGAGTGCTGCCGCTACACCCACACCAATAAACAATATACTTCCAATAAAAACTGAGAGAATAATTTTAGATTCAAAGTCTAATTTCTTAAATTTTGATAGGACCGACTCTCCTTCCCCTCCTCTATTAAAGCCTCGAAAAGCAAATCGTTTCATAACTTATCCTCCCAGCCCCGAATAATAGTTCATAATAATTGTGCTTTACATACAAATTTCGATCATTTTCTTATAATCAATATACCATTTCGTTCGTCCAAAGTCCCACGTAATACACATTTTTCTAAATTTGTTATTAAACTTCCAACCAATGAAAATCTACACTTCTCAAATATAGATGATAATAAGGTCCCTAACCCCTACTCTCAAAAGGGTCAGTCAGGATAACTTTCCTCTAGTAGATTAGTAAAAAAAGATACTCAACTCTATTCGTTTTTGCTATGATGGATGTCGGAAGTCCTATTATATTGTCATTATTTGGAGGCTAATTAATGAGAGCAGATCAAACTAAGGGAAAGAAAAAACGACCATGGCTTCGAGTGACTGGAATTGTCTTTCTTCTACTTTTTATAGGTGTGGGAGTATATGTATATAGTGTTTACTCTTCGTTAACAAGTGCAGTAGACACCATGCATCAACCTGTTGAACGCGAAACGAAACGACCAGCAGATGTTACCCTTGAACAAAAGGATCCATTCTCTGTATTGATGCTAGGTGTGGACGAACGTCCTGGTGACCGCGGTCGTTCTGATACGATGATTGTATTAACCGTCAATCCTGAATTGAATTCGGTAAAAATGTTGAGTATTCCTCGTGACACAAGGACGGAAATCGTTGGAAGAGGGTCGCAGGATAAAATCAACCACGCCTATGCCTTTGGTGGTGTTGAAATGTCTATGGACACGGTTGAACATTTTCTCGACATCCCCATTGACTATTACCTAAAGGTGAACATGGAAGGCTTTAAAGATATTGTTGACTCCGTTGGTGGTGTACTTGTCACAAACGATCAGGAGTTCTCACAAGGCGGCCACCAATTTGCGAAGGGAGAAATCCTTCTGAATGGAGATAAGGCCTTATCATATGTTCGAATGAGAAAGCAAGATCCACGCGGAGACTTCGGTCGCCAGCAAAGACAACGTCAAATTATTGAGGGTGTGATCAAAAAAGGAGCAAACTTTAGTACTCTTTCAAAATTCGATGACATCTTTGGTGCACTTGAGAAGAATGTGAAAACGAATCTTACCTTTGACCAAATGGTGGGCATCCAAAGTGATTATAAAGTAGCCGGGAAGAGCGTCGAACAAATGCAAATCTCAGGTAGCGGTACAATGATCAGTAATATTTATTATTACTCTGTCCCAGCAGAAGAACAACAAAGGGTTCAAAACGAATTAAAAGAACACCTTGAGTTGTAAAATTTGTTGGAATCCTAGAGCTATTCAATATGGGAAGCGATTTTGCGGTATTGCCGACTCTTCCCTTTATGGCTGTGCAAAAAGTGGCAAAACAATTAGTGTTTTACTTTATCAGCTACAAAGTTGCGTAAAGAATAAAAAATGGCATCAATCCATTGTGGATTATGCCATTTTTTTATTTTTATCCACCTCTATATCATGCATGACGAATACGATGATTTAAAACTCAAACTTTTGAACAAACTGGCAGCCACAGCAGGCCCTACCGATTTGTTTCTTGGTTGCAGAATCTACATAGTAGATCTCATCAAACCCACAAATCGAGCATTCTAATACATGTAAAATTTCTCTCTCTCCGAACAGGGCATCTAATAGATTCTCAAAATACATCCCGTCACCCCTTTATCGCTTTTGATAATAAGATAGCAAATATACCACTTAAAACCACAAGAAAATTGTCTATTCCTCCTTCCTTTCTTTCGACAAATTCATCCCTTTAGACCTTTAGTTGGCTAAAAATTAGGCGTTACATCGAGATAACAATTTATTTACAAACCATCACTAGTCTTGTAAATGTGATACAATGTCCTCATTGGATTGAGAGGAGAGGTTTATTTGTTTAAGAGAGCATCTAAATGGTTTATTTTATTAGGAATGATCACCCTCATACTAGGAGCTTGTAGTGAGGAGAAATCTTCAGAGGTTGTTGCGACTGTAAATGGGGAAGAAATCCTGAAAGCTGACTACGAAACAGAACTAGAGAATACAAAGAATATGTACACTCAACAAGGCATGAATTTAGATGATCTTGATGATGAAATGAAGGAACAAGTTGAATTGTCCGTTCTAAATCAACTCGTAAACACAAAACTAGTTCTTCAGTCTGCAAAAGAAGATGGGATTACGGTTGAACAAAACGAACTGGATTCCGAAATGGATGCAATTAAGTCCCAATTTGAAGACGATGCAAAATATGAAGAAAAATTGAAAGAGAACAAGATAACAGAAAAAGAATTAAAGGTACAAGTGGAAAATCAACTTACCATTACAAAGTACCTAGACAGCACAATTGGGAAAATTGAAGTCACGGAAGATGAAGTAACAGGTAAATACGAAGAATATAAAAAGGCTCTCGAGAGTCAAAAGCAAGAACCAGAAGACTTCAAAACAATAAAACCTCAACTTGAGCAACAAGTAACAGCTGAAAAGAAAAATGAAAAAGTGAATAAACTAATTGAAGACTTACGAACAAAAAATGAAAAAAACATTGAGATTACGCTGTAATCTGAACATCCCCCTTTCCAACCGGTTAGGGGGATTTTTATTATAAAAAGTTGCCCCTTTCACCGCTTGTCTATGAGACAGATTCCTAGTAGACTGGAAGTAACTTAGTTTATCTGATGTACTAAGTAAATAGCCAACCTTATTTTTCATTAGAGCAAGATAAAATAGTTACTTTGAAGGCAATAGTAAAAAATGATGTTTATTAAATCACTTCAACAACAAACTTAAAAACTAGGTGGTATGGAACATGAAGATTGAAACTACAGAGATTTTAGAAAAGTGGAAAGAGTTTACCTTAACTAATGAAAAGAAAATGTCGGTAAGTGTACTCAATTATGGTGGAATCATTACGAAAATAAACGTGCCTGATCGAGCTGGCAATTTTGAAAATGTGGCTCTCGGGTTTAAAGATTATCGAGATTATGAAGCAAACCCTCCCTTCCTTGGGGCATTAATTGGCCGAGTTGCTGGTCGAATTCAAGGTTCATCCTTCGAGTTGAACGGTGAAAGTTATCCACTAGAAGCAAACGACGGAGAAAATCATCTACATGCTGGGTCCGAGGGATTCCATCAAGTAATCTGGGATGTTACTCCATTTCAAACTGACGATACAGTTGGACTAACACTTACTCATAAAAGTGCGGCTGGCGAGGGCGGATACCCTGGGAATGTTGCGGTAAAGGTAACGTATACGTTAAATAACGAAAATCAGCTTTCTCTTTTTTATGAAGCAACTAGTGACAAAACGACTCCATTGACGCTAACAAATCATTGTTATTTTAATTTAAGCGGAGATTTAAAAGCGACAGTACAAGATCATCATGTAACGATGGATAGCCATCAGTTTGTTGAATTGGATGAGAAATTAATCCCGACTGGTGCGAAACCTCAAGTTGAGGGAACCACGTTTGATTTCCGCCAGGGTCGTCGCCTTGGGGATGGGTTTAATGATGAATTTCAGCAAAATAAAATTGCTGGTAATGGATATGACCATTATTTCATCTTTGACGATAACATGGAGCAACAAGCAGTGGTTCGTGAGCCAAATAGCGGTCGCGTAATGTCGGTCAAAACGAATCAGCCAGGTATGGTGATGTATACAGGAAATAGTTTAGACGACCAAATGCAACTCGCAGAAGCAACATCTCAGAAATATCTCGGCGTTTGCTTTGAGACTCAAGCTTCCCCTGCATCGTTACACCATGAAGGATTTCCTGACGTGCGCTTAAATGCTGGTGAGAAGTATGAGAAATTGACTGTTTTTACTTTTGGGATAGAATAAAAGATTTGTGATTAGGTCAAAGAAGTTTCTGGGTCCCGTGGCGAGTCCATGGGTCCTTTTTCTTCTTTTGAAATCATGTTTGGGCTCCATGGAGATATCATGGGGCCCTTTATCTTCTTTCGCAACCATATTTGGACTCTATAGTGGACTTTATGGATCCCTTTTTCTTCTTTCGCTATTCTGCTAGTGAACCTTTTACCGGTTGTCAACCTTCTCAGGATAAAGGTCGTGATTCATCAATCTGAAGTGAGCCATTTCTTCATATTTGGTACCTGGTTTGCCGTAATTGCACCAAGGGTCAATTGAAATCCCGCCGCGAGGGGTAAACTTTCCCCAAACCTCGATATAACGAGGGTCAAGTAGTTTAATTAAGTCATTCATGATGATATTGACACAATCCTCATGGAAATCTCCATGATTTCTGAAGCTAAACAAATATAGTTTCAATGACTTGCTTTCGACAATTTTTTTATCAGGAATATAAGAAATATACATGGTTGCAAAGTCAGGCTGACCGGTAATCGGGCAGAGACTTGTAAACTCAGGGCAATTGAATTTCACAAAATAGTCTCGATTACTATGCAAGCTATCGACCGCCTCCAACACCTCAGGTGCATAATCGGATGGATATTGTGTATGTTGATTCCCAAGCAATGTTAAATCCTTTAAACCTTGTTCTTCTTTACGTCCAGACATAAAAAAACCTCCCATATTGTGTACCACGCGCGTACAGGGAGGCTTTTTCATAGCTAAACAATCAAAAGGATGTAAAAAAAGCCACATCCGGGTATGGATATGGCTGAATCGTCATAAATCCATAGTTTTTTATAGAGGGTTTCCGCTATGAACCTCTCCCGTCCGAACACGGGTATTCAATTCTTTATTTATCATAATGAAATTAGAGGAAGTCGTCAATGGCCTTTTTTAAACAAATTCTAGATCCCAAAACTGAAGGGTTGTTCATTTGATCTATTACGAACGCGCTGGTTGGCAGCTTCCCTTCACCAACATTCTCACAAACTCCTCTATCGGAACAGGTTTACTAAAATAAAAACCCTGGACATGTTGACACTGGAGTTCTCGTAGGATGGTCAATTCTGCTTCTGTTTCCACCCCTTCTGCAACAACATCCATGTGAAGCAATTGAGCCATCTGTATCATGGCTGCTGTTATGCTCTCATTGTCAGATTCATGAGAGATATTTCGAATAAAAGATTGGTCGATTTTAATGCCGTCCAACTTAAATGTCTTTAAATAGGAGAAAGAAGAATATCCTGTCCCAAAATCATCGATATAAATCTTAGCACCTAGTTCTTTTAATTCAGCAATTGTCTCCTTCACATACTCTTCATTTCTCATTAGAGAGTTTTCCGTTATCTCAATCTCAAAAAGACTCCCATCCAAACCGTACTCCTCTAGTAACTTACCAAAATGACTAGAGAAATCTCGTTGTAAAAAACGTTGCGCACTAATATTGATACTAATCGGGACAAGAGGAATGCCACTCTTCCGCCATTTTACTAGTTGCTCGCAAACCGTTTTTTTCACCCATTGACCAATTGGAATAATCATTCCTGTTTCTTCCGCAACTGAAATGAAATCGGACGGTGGGACAAGTCCCAATTCAGGATGATTCCAACGGATTAACGCCTCCGCACCGATAATTTCTCCTGTACTACTATCAACTCGTGGTTGAAAATAAACCATGAACTCTTTGTGAATCAAGGCCTTCCACAAATCCTGTTCGAGGAAAAAAGACTGATAACTTGTTGTATGCATAGTCGAATCATATACTTGGTAGTTATTTCTACCACGATCTTTCGCTCGATAAAGCGCAAGATCGGCATATTTCATCAAGTCCACAACATTGTCTCCGTGTTTTGGATACATACTGATTCCAATACTTGCGGTGACATAAAGTTCAATTCCATTAATGAAAAACGGGGCCTTTAAACTATGAAGGGTTTTTTTAGCTGCTTCAACTGCATTTTTTTCTGTTTCAACCGCAGGGCAAAGAATCATAAATTCGTCGCCACCCATACGGGCAATGGACATTCCTTTATCGACACACTCTTTGAGGCGCTTGGCAATTGCCTCTAGTAGTTGATCGCCAACATAATGACCTAACGTATCATTGATGTATTTAAATCGGTCAAAATCAATATACATTAGTGCTAGTATCTGTTGCTTTTCCTTTGCTACTGTTAAATCTTTTTGAAGAGCCAATTCAAATCCTCTGCGATTTAATAGCTTCGTTAATTCATCATGTTGGGCTAAATAGGCATTTAACTCTTGAATCTTTTTTTGTTCGGTAATATCCTTGCCAATAAAATAGATTCTCGTCGTTTGATTTTCAAAGGTAATTGGCAACAAAGTTAAATTCACGTGCACCTTGGCACCTGTTTTTTGATAGAGAACAGTATCAAAGTTTTGCAATTCCCCTTGGAGTGCTTTAGAAACCCACTGCAATGTGAGTTCCCTATACTCTGGTACGATGAGCAATTTTAAAGATTCTTGCTGTAGTTCGCTAAGGGAATAACCTAGTAACATCTCAGTCGCTGGATTCATACTGATAAGGTTTCCATATGTATCAAACGAAAACACGGAATCATTGCTTAATTTTAAGAGAGAATCATAGAGGATTTTGTTTTCTTGTAATTGCCTCTGAGTCGCACGCAATTCTGTTATATCATGAACGGAGCCAACAATTTCAACTACTTGATTTCCTTGTTTAATCGGAGATACATCACAATAAAGAAGTTTCCCTGCAAGCTCAACCTCATAATTAACTCGATATCCTTGAAATGCCTTTTCATAGTGAGCATTTTTATTAGAAGCAATCGCGGAAGGGAAGCTTTCAGATGGAGTTTTGTCATGAAGGAATTCAGTAGCAATATCTAACTCCTGCATCAGTTTTCCTTCAGACATTGTATAAATCAACTTCCCCTGTTCATTTTTAATCATCTTAAAAATCCCATTTTCCAAGTTCTTAACTGTCTGTTTAAAATCATCCTTAAGCGCTTGCTGGAGAGCCGCCTCTATTTGCTTACGCTCAGTGATATCCACTCGGAGTGAAAAATATTGGTATGGTCGGCCCTTTTCGTTTAGAAAGGGCACAATTGTAGTGTGGACCCAATACAAGCTTCCATCTTTCGCTTTATTTTGAATTTCCCCACGCCACACCTTGCCAGAGGCAATTGTCTTCCACATTTGCTGAAAAAACTCTTTTGGATGATAGCCTGAATTAATGATACGATGATTCTGCCCGATTGCCTCCTCCTCACTATATTTTGAGATTTCACAAAACTTACGATTTACCTCAATAATTTTCCCAGTATGATCGGTAATGGCAATTATGGAGGATTCATCGAGAGCCAATTTTAAATCGGCAATTTGTTTATTTAAAGATAACAATCTTTTATTATTGTCATTTTTCCCTGATAACTCATTCACTGTCTCATTTTCCATGCAACCCTAGCACCTCTATACAAAACCCAAAAGGATTTAAAAATTCAAATAAAAGAACGTTCACTAAGTTTGTATCTTATCAAAATAGAATACAATTAATTTTACAATTTGAGGAAGCAGAAAGACAGAAAAATTTAAATCGTTTTTATGTATAAAAACTGGAAAAGGCCAGAAATTCTCCTGACCCTTCCTCCGTTTATTACTTCATGTGAATTTATGTGATAATAGCGGGCCTTCCAATCGGGTAGTACTCAATATTTTTACAGTTGCGAAGCTGCTCTTCATCAAGACAGTTGCGTCCATCAAAGATAATCACTTGCTTCATCACTTCCCCTAGGCTAGCGATGTCCATCCGTTTCATTTCCTGCCACTCTGTAACTACTAGCACAGCATCAGCGTCCGTTACAGCCTCAAGAAGGGTATCCGCATAACTGATCGATTCTCCAATAACCTTTTTCGCATTCTTGGTTGCTACAGGATCGTAAGCGGCCACATGAGCACCAAGTTTGGTCAGTTCTTGAGCAATTTTTATTGAAGGAGCTTCTCTCATATCATCGGTTTCCGGTTTAAACGAAAGACCGAGCATGGCGATTTTCTTGCCTGATACATCTCCACCGAATCGCTTTAAAGTTTTCTTTACCAGGCGAACTTGTTGCTCATCGTTTATCCTCATCGTTTCAGCAAGCACCCCAAAGTCTACCTCTTCATTCCTAGTCGTATGCCATAACGCTTTCACATCTTTCGGAAAACAGGAGCCACCATAGCCAATCCCAGCGTTCAGAAAATGGTTGCCAATTCGTTTATCCATCCCCATTCCCATTGCGACATCTGTCACATCAGCACCAACAGCCTCACATAAGTTGGCGACTGCATTAATAAAGCTGATTTTTGTAGCTAAAAAGGCATTGGAGGCGTATTTGATCATCTCTGCACTTCTTATGCTTGTGACCATACACGGAACCTTTAAGGGAGCGTACATTTCTTTCACCTTGCTTGCAGCTTGTTGATGATCACTACCAATAATGATTCTATCAGCCTCAAGCGTATCTTTTAACGCTGATCCTTGCCTTAAGAATTCAGGATTTGCTACCATTTTTACCGAAACATTTTCATGGCAATTCGCTTCGAGGATTTTTCTCACTTCATCATTCGTCCCCACAGGGACCGTACTTTTTATGACAACAATTGTTTCCTGCTCAAGGTATGCAGCTAAATCCTTTGCGGCTTCAATAAGATACGTTAAGTCGGCACTGCCGTCGTCTCGTTGCGGGGTTCCAACAGCTAGAATGACAATTTCCGCACCTGCTACCCCCTGTCGATGTGAAGTTGTAAAATGAAGTCTACCAGCTGCGATATTTCTTGTTAAAAACTCTTCCATACCTGGCTCATATATCGGAGAAATGCCTTGTTGTAGTTGATTGATTTTTGCTTCATCCACATCAATACAGCATACCTGATGTCCGATTTCGGCTAACGAAACACCCGTTGATAGTCCCACATATCCTGTACCTAAAATCGCAACCTTCATCCTACTCCACCTCGGTCTCTCGTAACGGAGTTTGCTCTAGTCTGCTCTTTAAGAAAGCTGAAACATCCTCACGGAGGTCTTCTCGTTGCAAGGCAAAATCAATTGTCGCCCTGATAAATCCAAGCTTATCGCCAATATCATAGCGCCTCCCTGCAAATTCATAAGCAAAAACCGCCTGCCTTTTAACCAACTCATTAAGAGCATCCGTTAACTGCAACTCATCCCCAGCACCTATAGGGGTTTTTTCAAGGACATCAAAGATTTCTGGTCTCAGTACATATCGTCCCATGATGGCATACTGTGACGGTGCTTCTTTTGGCTTTGGTTTTTCAACCAAAGAATCGACCATATGCATTTTGGATGCTTGCATCGTGCCGTTCGTCTTGATAATTCCATATTTACTAACTTCTTTCTTCGCAACCTTTTGGACTGCTACAACCGAGCTATTGCTATACTCAAATGCATCAATCAGTTGCTTCAGACATGGGGTTTCCGACATAACAATGTCATCCCCTAGTAAGACCGCAAAGGGTTCGTTGCCCACAAAGTTTCTCGCACAAAGTACGGCATCCCCCAAACCGTTTGGCTCCTTCTGATAGAGATAATATATATTAATCATACTAGAAAGTTTCTGGATATCTTCTAAAATATCCATCTTCTGTTTCTTCAAAAGCGCATCTTCTAATTGGTAGGATTTCGTAAAATGATGTTCAATCGCACGTTTTCCTCTACCAGTTATGATAAGGATTTCTTCAATCCCTGAAGCGACTGCCTCTTCGACGATATATTGAATGGTTGGTTTATCGACGATTGGCAGCATTTCCTTTGCCTGAGCCTTAGTGGCCGGCAAAAAACGCGTACCAAGACCCGCTGCTGGGATGATCGCTTTTCTGATTTTCATATGTGTCCCTCCTTGAATCACAAATTTGTTCATACAAGCGGGCACATACTGGTCACATCCATTGTCTCTTAATCTTAAACATTGTGAACCAGTCCTCCATCAATGATTGGTAAATCCTGTTCAAGGTCTCAATTATTTTCTGCTTTTATTGGTTGGTAGATTTTTCGAAGTAATCGTGGGAGTAGCTTTGGCAAGACCTTATGCCGACGGTAAAGGAGAGTGGTCACAATGGCCTTTCGTTCTTCTTTTGATACACCCCATTCTTCAGGAATAAGAGCGACAATCTCTTCCATTAATAAAATCGGAATCGTTTGGATGACTTCGAGTTGCTTGTAAAATTCACCTTCATTTTCAATAAAAGAAGCCATGATTTTGTGAGCTGTACTTTTCACAAGGCCGTTTGATAATCCCTCAAGATCCCCTAACTGCCAGTTAAACCCTCCGAGAATTTCGGCATGATCAATTGCCCATAGATGGTAGTGTTCATGAATCTTGTTTAATTCTTGAGGATTTTCCTCCCCACACCCTTCTTCAGTATCCTTTGGTTGTGGTTGGAACAAAATATTCTTCCGCGTGCGATCTCGGTTGCCTAGCCAATAATCAAATAAAATAATGCTGGCCAAGCTTTCATTATTAGTTACCCCACTGAGTTCCGCTACCTCATGACCATCCACACAACCAGGTACATATAAAGAGGCAAACTGGTAGGGAACGTCACTTATTTGTGAGAAGTCAGGAATTTCAGCACTCCCTTCTCTCATCCTCTCCTCCTGAGCTTTCACAAGAAAGTCTTTAGGGATATCAACAATCAATCCATACGGGACAGGCATTTGCAAGTACCTTGCTAAACAATAACCAATCCACTCATTAGGCAAAGTCTTTTCAAACCCAGGCTGAAAAAATTTTACAACATAATCGTTCCCATCATTAAAGGTGATCAGGTGCGCATTTGACTTACCTGCTAATTTTTTCTGATAAGCAACTGGTACAATCATCTTGCATTCACCTCACCATCAGCTGAATCTGTCGGTACAATCTCTTGTAAAAGCTCCACATATTGTTGAGCTACTTTTTCAATTGAAAAGTTTTCTTGAACATGCTTAATTGCAGCGGCTGACATCTTTTTATGCTGCTCTGGGTCATCGAGAATAGTATAGATTTGCTTAACAGCATCATCGACATTTTGTCCCCGGTATAACAATCCGGTCTCGCCTTCTTTCACTAATTCCGTTACCGGCATCATCCTTGAGGCAACAACCGGAACACCTGACACCATGGATTCAATAAACGTATTACCGAACGACTCTGACTTTGTCGTTGCTAACGTACAACCACCTGATTCCCGGACCTTTGCATACATATGTGGCATCTGTTGGTAGGGGATTACAGGGAACCACTTGACAATATCTGTAAGCTGCTGTGCCTTCCATTCCGCTGCAAATTCCTCGCGCTGGACACTCTGTGCTCCACCAATAATCCAAAACTCAACATCGTCTCGTTCCTGCTTTGCCCGCTTAGCAATTTCAAGAAGCATCGGCCAGTTTTTCCGTTTATCCAATCGACCAATATAGGCAATCACTTTTTTATTTTCAGGCAGTTGCGGCTCACTGGTAAAATCGATTTCTTCTGGACTCAATGCATGGAAAAATTCTGTGTCCACGCCATTATAGATAACATTAATTGGAATATCCCTGGTTAAAATTGAAACCAAGCGCTTTTGATAGTAGGAAGGAACAATGATCGTTTCCGGAGTGAATCCTCTGAAAGATTTTACATGAGGAGTGAGTTTAATAAGCTCAGGTGTTCTTGCTTCGACAATCACCGGCCCCTGATAGTTTGCTTCCCTCAGCCATTTATAGGCTTTCCCTGTATCAACGACAATGACAGCGTCATAATGATTATCCCGGATAATGGAAACAATTTTGGTTTCATCCTTTGTTAAATAAACAGGAGCAACGTCTTCCATAATATGCATGCCCCCATGGTCCGTCGTATAAAGGAATTCCGTCTCAATTCCATGCTGTTTAAAATAAATCGCTCGGTTCCTCCATCCAGCATTCACCCCACCCACCGTGAGCAGGCGCCAGATTATGAGTACTTTCATCTAGTCTCTCCCTCGCTTTCTTTTAAGGTTCCCTAGTTTAGACACTACGTCGGGCTCCTCTACATCAAGCCAAAGGTCAACCATTTGCTGTATTTTCCTTTCTTTTTCTTCGATTTGTCCTTTTCTTGTTTTTTACTATCTTTTCCTTTGTTTTTGGAGTTGGCGTTTTCAGCTTTTTTCCCTTTTGCAGCTTTACCTGCTTGCTCCGATTTTCCACCGGACCTAGGTTGTTTTTTCCCTTTTTGGGATTTTCCAGTATTGTCGTCATCCCAGCCATGATCATTTTCGTGATGTTCTGATTCTTTTAACGCTTTAAACTCACGTTTTTGTTTATCCCAATATTCATCAATCTTCTCATAGACTTTACTGGTCTCTTCTCCGCGTGCGAGCATTGTTTTCACCCATTGCTCTTTAAAAACCTTGTGCATCAAACCTGCCATCAAGATTACATATCTTTCTTCATCGTTCGTAGTCAAGAGTTTGTCACTGAGAGCCTTTACCATGTCTACATTTTTCTTCGGAGATTCCAGCATTACTTGATAGATTTCACTCGCAATCTCCTCCATGCGGATATAATGTATCCATTCGTCATATAGAGTGGGCGAAAGCTCCTGAACATGAGCCAAGAACACTTCTTTGTTCTCTGTGCCGAGCGAATTTAATAGCTTACGAGGATAAGGGTAAACCCTGTCCCTCCAGACCGTTCTTGCCACATCAATAACCTTTAGGCTGCCATCCTCTTGCAAGTAGATTTGCCGTTTATGATGATCAATCCGTTCATAGCCGATTTCTTTAAACGTAATCAGCATCTCAATTAACTTCACTGAAAGTTCCTTCGACAGTGGCTGCGATTGGAGATATTCGCGCAGGTCAACTCCTCTAATGATTTCCATTGCGATATGAAGCGGACCTTTATGATAGAGCTTTGGAAATAGATTTGTATGTTGCCCTAGCGCAAGCGCATAATATTCCCGCTCACAATCCTCATTATTTCCAAACACTTTCACACAGATATCCTCGGTAACTTGAAATACTGCACCTTGACGCCCTTTGCCAATCATCGTCAACGGCGACTGATTCTCGACCTCAACATCTTCATTCACTAAATTCCGGACTTTAATATTGGCAACACATTGTTCCAAATAAGTAGTATCCACAAAAAAACTCCCTTCCCTAAATTTCCCTTTCTTTATTCGATCAAATGGGCTGTCTAAACCCCATTAATACAGTGAATTCAAGAAGGAGAGAAAAGGTACGGACGAGTATCCCATATTGTAAAAAATGTACCTCTCCCCAGTTCATTCATATAGAGACAGTTTGGTAATCTGTTAAAATTAGAACGTTATTGGTTATTTTAGTTGCGCTCACACCGTTGATTGGAGCAGAAAGCACCAACCTCCGTTAAACAATAAAAGAGAGAAATGCTGATTAGATAGCATTCCTCTCAATAACATATTATTAGTTTGTGAAATCAACTTTTGCTCCGAAAGCGGCTCAAGGTATCTTTTATGCCCGCCCCCCCCTCTCACAACATTCATCTCTTTCTTCTTTGCAATTCAGCCAATACTGTCGGGTACTCCTTGTCGAGTTTAAACATCAACATAATAACCAGTTGCAATACCCCTAAAGCAATTGGGATGTAGATATTGAGAGCCAAAATCATTTGCAGCGTTAACCCCGTTTGTTCAGCTGCTCCACCTACGTAACCACCAAATCCTAGTAACCAACCAATTAACGCAAGACCAAGACCTGTTCCAACTTTAATCCCAAAGCTTGCACCACTGTTAACAAGGCCCTCAGTCCGAATCCCCGTCTTGTACTCCCCATATTCTACCGTGTCATTGATCATCGCAAACAATAAGGCAATCGGAGGAATTGCCCCAATTCCAGCCAAACCTGAACCACCCAAGAATAAAACTACATTTGTGGGGTCAATCAGTTTTAACGATTGCGCAACAACATAAATAATCGCACCAACTACGGCCATATTGCGCTTGCCATATCTTTTTACAAGCGGTGTTAAGAAAAACATTCCAATCAACATGGGCACTGAAACAGCTAGCCCATAAAATGGAAAATAGCCAATATTCCCTAAAATATACTGGGAGTAATACAAGGCCGCACCTTGCGTTAACGCAGTAGTCGCGTAGAAAACCAAACAATAGGCCGTAATCATCACCCAGTATTTGTTCTTTGTTAAAGCCTTAAAACCTTCTTTCGCCGACACCTTCTCAGCTTGATTCCCATAGGAGGAACTTCTTTCTTTTACAACAAGGAAGGTCACATAAAGCGACGCAAACGTGATGACACCGTAAATCACCGCTAACATGGTCCACCCAATCTTAGCAACTAAAGGCTGTGTTAATGTCATCACGACCAACGTTCCTGTCATAATAAAAATACCCGCGTACACGTTTGCCGTTGATCGGCTGTTCTGATCCTGAGTCATAACGCCAAGTAAGGTTTTATAAGGAATTGAGACCGCTGTATAAAGCAAAATAAATAATAGATAAGTAGCATAAGCATAGACAATCTTCCCGGTATCACTAAGGTTAGGAACCGAGAATAATAAAATAGTTGTAATGGCAAGTGGAAAGGACATCCACAACAACCAAGGACGGGCTTTCCCGTGTTTAGACTTTGTCACATCAACAATTGCACCCATTCCAAAATCAGTTACGCCGTCAAATAGCCTTGAAACTAGCATTAACGTTCCCACTGTCGCTGCGCCAATACCGGCTACATCTGTGTAATAATACGTTAGAAAAGCACCAATCAATGTCCATACCGTGAAGATTCCAAAGCTACCTAGCCCATACGTCCACATTTCCTTCTGACCAGGTTTTTCTACCTGCGCATGCACTTTCGTGCTCAATAAGTCTTGTTTTACCTGTTTAGCCAGCATGTTCTTATCTCCTTTTATTAAAAATAATGAAAGTTTCATCCCTGGAAGTGAATTGAACAAAGTTGATTGATTACGGTAAATCTCAATATGAATAAAAATTATTATTCAAAATTAAGAGTAAAAGTGATCTTTCCTTTACTAAATGACTGGTTAGTATTCTAAAATAACACTAGAGAAATATCCTTGTTGTTTTCTCCTCCTCTATCGTCTCTTCGCTTCTTATCAGCATCGCTTGTGGGTTCGACAGCTTTTTCTAATATCCCGTTTTATGTACCACTTTAATATATTGGATGACAAATTACTTGTCAAACATAATTTCAAAATTATTTAAATATTCACACCACATTATATTGATATAATTAACGGGCGGTAATCCACCCTATCTATCTACGAAATAAACTTCGCTACAAAACTCTTATTCTATTGCTTTAACTTTAAACATTTATTAGGTTGAAACAAGGATTCCCTTTTCATAAAGGTGAACTTATTCACTTTAATTTCATAGTAAAGACCCGTAAAAAACAACCTCCCTTTTTCAAAGCCTTCGTTTTTTCAATATAACGTACACATCATATCCCTATTACTTCGATACTAATCTGAAAGGTATTTTCAATGGGACTCTATTCTTTCTGGAGGGATGTTGTGATTAGCTTTTGATGAGAACCAGCACACAATAATACCTTTTTCACCATTTTCTTTATTTATGACTCAGAATTATTAAAAATAAGTGAACATTCAAAAATTTTACGACAAATTTCGATACGATTCACACGTTGACGAATAGGAAAAACCGCGAGAATTAGGGAATCCTAAAAAGTAAGTTATTTTAATTGTGGGATTATGTCGACAATTAAGCGTTTACAAATTTTCTTTTTATTTCAATAATTGTGGATGAGTACTTCATATATTTATCTAAATATAACAATTAAAGTTCATTTCTAGGAGGGTAATAGTATGGTCTATCGTTCGAAACCTTGGCTAAAATGGTATGAGTCAAAAATTGATGAGCATGTAAGTGTCAAATATGAATCTCTTTATGATTTCTTAGAGGATGCTGTTGGAAGATTCGGCAATAAGCCGGCCTTCACGTTTTATGGCAAACAGTTTAGCTTTAATGAAACAAAGGCCATTGTTGATCGGCTTTCCGTTCATTTACATAATCAAGGCTTTCAAAAGGGCGATCGCGTAGCCGTTATGCTACCTAATACTCCACATTATATTTTCGCCCTATTTGCAATCTTCCGTTTGGGTGGGATTGCTGTTCAAGTAAATCCAATGTATGTCGAGAGAGAGATTGCGTTTGTATTAGAAGATTCTGGTGCGAAGTATATGTTTGCTCTTGATGCTTTTTATCCAAAAATCAAGAAAGTACAAGCTGACACATACTTAAAACATATTGTCGCAATCGGACTTGGTGAAAAGGCAGAGCTTGCTAGTGAGGATGTTTACTTTGAACAGGCTGCCCAAGCTGTCGGCGAAATCGAAGAATGCTCAATCAATCCATATGAGGATGTAGCCATTTTACAATACACAGGTGGAACCACTGGTGTGCCTAAAGGCGTTATGCTAACACACAATAACCTTCTAGCAAACTTTAATCAGGTCTGTGATGCGATTTATAAGCCACTTGAAAATAAACCTGAGGACTTCAAAATGATTACCGTCCTTCCAATGTTCCATGTATATGGACTTTCAAGTGTTGCCCTTTGCGGAATTAGAGAAGGTGCGAATCAAATTGTATTACCACGATTTGATGTACAAGAAGTAATTGAAACAGTTAAGCGTGAAAAGCCATTCCTATTTGCGGCTGTTCCTACGATGTATTTCGGACTAAACAGCCAACCAGAATTATTAAAAGATGCTGGTTTTGATCAACTGTATTTTGTAGGAAGCGGCGGAGCTCCACTACCAATTGAGCAAGCAAAGGCATTCCAAAAAATTACTGGTGCTCAAGTAAATGACGGATACGGCCTTTCTGAGGCGTCACCAACTGTTATTTTCACTCCTCCATTCCTTCCAGCTAAAGAAGGAAGTATCGGAATTCCAGTTCAAAGTACCATTGTGCGCATCGTTCGCGAAGAAAATGGCGAGTATGTCGATGCTCCTGTTGGCGAAGCAGGTGAACTTATTGTAAAAGGACCACAAGTCATGAAAGGCTACTGGAACCGTCCAAAGGATACCGAACAGGCTCTTAAAGATGGCTGGTTGCATACAGGCGACATTGCAAAGATGGATGAAGATGGTTATTTCTACATCCTTGACCGCAGCAAAGATATGATTATTGCCAGCGGCTACAATGTTTACCCACGTGAAGTCGAAGAAGTTCTTTACGGCCTTGATGGTGTTGAAGAAGCAATTGTTATCGGCCTTCCAGATGAATACCGAGGTGAAACTGTTAAAGCCTTTGTAAAATTAAAAGCTGGTTCTACCCTTACTGTAGAAGAAATTCTAGCCTACGGAAAACAGAATCTTGCTCCTTACAAAGCACCAAAGGCAGTCGAAATTCTTGAAGAGCTTCCAAAATCAGCGGTTGGAAAACTGTTAAGAAGAGAGCTCCGCGATCAGGAATTAAAGAAAGTTCAAGCTTAAAATGATGCATTTTAACCACCCCTTCGTTATGAATGGGGTGGTTTTTATGTCTAGCCTCTTTTTGCGGTTTCTGCATTATTTTTAATAGAAAGATAGCTTAACATCATAAAAACAATGACCATCAGAATTGTGATAAAAAGCCAGCCTGAAGCAAAGCTTCCAGTTTGATCGACTAATAAGCCATAAATAGGAGGAATCAGCACCACGCCAATGGAGCCAAAGGTCAAGCTCACTCCACTGGAGATACCAGATTGCTCTCGCGGCACGATTTCAGTGGCAAGGTTCATCCAGATTCCATTAAAGCCAGAAATTGAAAAACCAAATACGACAACAATTGGAACCATTCCCCAGAACGAAGCATTAGAGGTAAAGGCAACAGTCAGACTCGATAGTGCCGTTAGAACGGTAATGATAATTAAGATAATAATACGGTTGCTATTAAACAAGAAATCACTGATCATCCCCCAAGCGATCCTTCCCAATGACCCACTTACTTCTGAGACAACTAATAGAATTCCAGAGAGAAATAAAGAGATTCCTAGTTTTTCATGCGCGTATAAAACAATGTAAGTATTCAAGCACATTTGTGATCCACTAAGTCCAAAAGCGCTTAAGCTCACAAGCATGAGCGCTTTATTTTTCATCAACTTGAACATCGACTTATAAAAGGAACCAAGACTTTCTTGAC
>Ga0180215_1001872_pt1 | contig 22195 bp, 21 predicted proteins | sample eDN3rd37CBELigBY_FD_128871 | JGI IMG/M metagenome (GOLD analysis project Ga0180215, IMG submission 128871) | Enriched backyard soil microbial communities from Emeryville, California, USA - eDNA 3rd pass 37_C BE-Lig BY (version 2) (version 2) | ecosystem: Environmental > Terrestrial > Soil >... | reverse complement strand
TCGCCACAGGACGTGGCGCTTTAGTCGGCCAATTTTCTCGTTTCTGTGCAAGCCGCCTTCACATTTCGTTGAGGAGGCTTGTGGATCGCCCGCGGAAAGCGAGTGCCAGGAGCGGAAATCACCCTACATTTAAAAACAACAATCTGTTAGAAAAAGCCTTTTTTAAAACATCTATAGTAGGCTTACCGAGTTTTTTGTTGTTCATTTCAAACCATCCATTATATAATTCAAGTAATGGAAGAGGTGATTTGAATGAAACGAATCGATTTTTGGGGTAGAGATGAATATGATGAAAGACTTCTTGAAGAAGTACTACGTGGTGTGAAGACAGTCACCTGTACCCCAAAGGTTTGGTATGATCAATTGCCAGATGAAGAAAAAAGCGAAAAAGGCGATATCATACAAGCTTTTACGAAGCGGAATGAACATGTGGCAAACATCCAAATTACCGATTTTTATGAAATACGATTTGGTGAAATTCAAGGTGATGTGGGTAGAAGAATCGCGCAGGGCGAAAATTCCACGCTTGATGAATTTATAGAGGATCATATTTTCAGCTGGGAGAAACCACTACAAATGGATGGTTACGAACTGAATGAAGATACGGTGATAGTCGTTGAACATTTTACACTTAAGGACGTTTTTATAGATGTTAAGATAGATTTACACTTTGTCCCAATGTCCGAGGCGGAACGGTTTAAGGTCGCCAATTGGACAGATTTTGAGTTGTTTGGGATAGCTAGTGATTACTTTTATTCCGTATATAAAGAGAAAGATTTTGTGGCATTTGTTCGTTTTCGACAAAATGAAGAAATCACATTTATATACTACAAAGTAAATCCCGACTTTGAAGGGAAAGTGGACGAAAAAGAACTCTTGATTAAAGCTGAAAAGTACGCCAAAGATAACCTATTGGCAACCCAGTTGATTCATGAATGGAGCTCCATTTACACCTATCATAAATAAGAATACAAAAAGACGCTTTGCGTAATATACGCAGAGTGTCTTTTTTAGATGCCGCCAAAAAATCAATTTGACTTTCGAATACCTGTAATTGTAAAATCGTGGGACGAGGTGACTCACTTCTTGTCCTATTTAATAGATAATACAATATTGGGGCAACGAAATATGTCCATTAAGTCCAAAAGGGAGAAATGAAATGAAGCAGCTTTATATGATTTTGGTTCTAGTAGTTGTGATGGCTTTTGTTGCGCCTTTTCAAGCTTTTGCTCAAATGTCTCAACAAATTGATGCACCAACGATAAAGAGTGATTCAGTCATTTTACTAGATGCAAATACAGGTTCAATTCTATATCAGAAAAATAGTGATACGAAATTATATCCTGCAAGTTTAACGAAAATAGCAACTGCTGTTTATGCAATTGAAACAGGAAATTTAGACGATATTGTCACAGTTACTGAAAATGCCTATGAAACGGGTGGAACTCGCGTCTACCTGGAAGAAGGGGAAAAGGTTACCCTAAAACATCTTATCCAAGGGCTGCTGATTAATTCCGGCAACGATGCTGGTGTTGCAATTGCGGAGCATCTTGATGGAAGTGTGGAGAAATTTGCTAAATCCTTAAACTCATACCTGCAAACGAAAGTGGGTGTCAAACAGACCCATTTTACTAATCCACATGGTCTATTTGATGAAAATCACTATACAACTGCATATGACCTTGCTTTAATAACGAAATATGCTTTGGAAAATCCACTTTTCCGTGAGATTTTTGGAACGAAGGAATTAGCCTGGAATGGTGAAAGCTGGGATACAACTCTCTATAGCCACCATTTAATGCTTAGAGGTGAAATCCCATATGAAGGAATCACAGGTGGAAAAACAGGCTTTGTCCAGGAATCGCGATTCACTCTTTCAACTACTGCGGAAAAAGGTGAAATGTCTTTAATAGCGATTGTATTAAAAGCAGATCGAAATGAAATTGCTTATGAGGATACAATTGAGCTTTTAGATTACGGCTTTGAAAATTTTGAGATAAAAGAAGTAGCTGCAGATAAATCCTTTATCGGTGACAAAAAAGAAAGCTATCATTTGAACAAGCCACTGAAATTTACACAAATGAAAAATGAAAAAGTTCAACTTGCGATGAACGACCAAGGTGTATTACAGGTACTTGGGGATGATGGCCGACTTCTTGCAACAAAACAGATGAAAATGGATATCCCAAAGGAAGCGTTAAATACCCGCGCTGAAATCAATCCAGCAAATATCAATCCTAAGGTTCCAGTACCAGCCATCCTAATGGTCCTGTTTTTTGGCGTTAGCCTTGTCTATCTACGAAAAACAATAAAAAACATAAAAAAGAGCACTTAATCAAAAGTGCTTTTTTTTTGTGGGACGAGGGACTTGTCCCTCTGTCCCGCAAACACAATATGCTTTTGTCCGAAGTAGTTTAGCATTGTGTAAAGTCCTGTTCCAAGCAAGACAGCTATTTCGTTTGTGTAGGGTAGTAAAATGAAACCTACTATGAATTTACTTGCTGAATAGGAAAGAAAATAGCAGCTCAGAATGACTAAAATAAATAAAGGGATGCTTCTTCCAAATGTGGCATTGCTGTTAAATGTAAAGCGTCGGTTTAAGAGATAACTGACGATCGCACCAACTGAATTTCCTAGGAAAGTTGAAAGCCAGTAAGAGAGACCTACCGCATGCAAAAATAAAAAAATACTTGATAGTCCAACAATGGTATTCATAAGTCCAACTAGGAGAAAGCGGATGAATGTGTTAGTTGGTTTCAGATAATGGGCTGTAATCAATCAAGTGTCCACCCTCTTTCGGAGCTTCTGGTTCTTCCTCAGGTATTGCTAGATTGAACGTGTCGATATCGACAACGAACTTTGGACGACGCTTTGTTTCCTTATAGATTTTTCCGATATATTCTCCGATAAAGCCTAAAGCAATTAACTGCAATCCACCAATTAACCAAATCGAGGTAATAAGGGAAGTCCAGCCTGTCTGGGTTTGTCCACTAAATTTCAAGTAAAAAAAGTAACCCCCAAAAAATAAGCTAACAAAGAATGAAAGCAGCCCCATTAATGAAATTAAGCGAATCGGAGTTACACTAAACGATGTAATCCCATCAAGAGCAAAGGAGAGCATTTTTTGTAATGGATACTTTGTTTCCCCAGCCATTCGTTCTTTACGGTCATAGAAGACAGATGTAGATTGAAAGCCGATTAGAGGAACCACTCCTCGTAAAAATAGGTTACTTTCATCGAATTGTTCGAGCGCATCCACGGCCCGCCTGCTCAGTAAGCGGAAATCGGCATGATTATAGACAAGGTTAACACCCATGAATTTCATTAACTTGTAAAACCCTTGTGCAGAATGCTTCTTAAAGAAAGTATCAGTCTTTCGTTCTTTACGTACACCATAAACAACTTCATAACCTTCCGAGAAGCGATGTAGAAATTGACGTATGACCTCAATATCATCCTGTAAATCGGCATCTATGGAGACGAGACAATCTGACTGACGCTTTGCGGAAAACAATCCTGCTAGTAGGGCATTTTGGTGGCCAACATTTCTGGATAACTTTAACCCTTTTATTTTATTATCTACAAGGCCTTGTTTATAAATGATTGACCATGTTTGATCCTTGCTTCCGTCATCAACAAATAAGAGTCTACTTTTTTCGGAAATTAACTTGTCCTCGATAAGATCATCCAGAAGGGCTCTAAGTTGTTTCATTGATTCAGGAAGAACTTCCTCTTCGTTATAGCAAGGGACAACAATTGTAAGTAAAGGTATGTTCATGATGAATCCCCCTAAAGAAAAGTTTGGTTATAATGTTTATTGAAACCTTGTTACTGGCAAAAATCTAAATTGAGAGGTTAAACGGTAGTAATTGGTTGATATTTAAGAGTCCTGTCCAACCAGATCAATTGTGTTATTGAAATGATTGTAAGATTGCGACACAAAGCATGTTCCCCCGTTCGCTTTGTGTTAGAATAAGCCCTTGATTGCGACACAGAGCATGTCACTCCATTCGCTTGTGTCGGAAAGAGCCCCTAATTGCGACAGTGAGTATGTCCTTCCGTTCGCCTAGTGTCGGAAAGAGCCCTTGGTTGCGACACAGGGTACGTTACTCAGTTCCAAAGTGTCAGAAAAACCCTCTAATTGCGACACAGAGCACGTTACTGAGTTACAATGTGTCGGAAAAAGCCCTTGATTGAGACAGAAAGCATATTCCTCGTTCGCAGTGAGTCGGAAAGGGCCCCTGGTTGCGACTGAGAGCAAGTCCCTCCGTTCGCAGTGAGTCGGAAAAAGCCCCTGATTGAGACAGAAAGCATATTCCTCGTTCGCAGTGAGTCGGAAAGAGCCCCCTGATTGCGACAGAGAGTATGTCTCTTTGTTTGCATTGAGTCGGAATAAACCCCGAATTGCGACAGAGAGTATGTCACTCATTTGCATTGTGTCGGAAAGCCCCCTGATTGCGACAGAGAGCATGTTCCTCGTTTCGCAGTGAGTCAGAAAGAGCCCCTGATTGCGACAGAGAGCATGTTCCTCGTTTCGCAGTGAGTCAGAAAGAGCCCCAGATTGCGACAGAGAGTATGTCTCTTTGTTTGCATTGAGTCGGAATAAACCCCTGATTGCGACAGAGAGCATGTCACTTTGTTTGCTTTGAGTCGGAAAGAGCCCTGATTGCGACAGAGAGTATGTCTCTTTGTTTGCATTGAGTCGGAATAAACCCCTGATTACGACACAGAGCAAATTACTCGGCGCCCTTTGAGTCGGAAATCCCCCCTGATTGCGACAGAGAGCATGTCCCTTTGTTTGCATTGAGTCGGAAAGGGGCCCTGATTGCGACAGAGAGCAAGTCCCTCCGTTCGCATAGTGTCAGAATAAGCCCTTGATTGCGACACAGAGCATGTCACTCCATTCGCTTGTGTCGGAAAGAGCCCCTAATTGCGACAGTGAGTATGTCCTTCCGTTCGCCTAGTGTCGGAAAGAGCCCCTGGTTGCGACAGAGAGCAAGTCCCTCCGTTCGCAGTGAGTCGGAAAGAGCCCCTGATTGTGACAGAGAGCATATTCCTCGTTCGCAGTGAGTCGGAAAGGGCCCCTGATTGTGACAGAGAATATGTCCCTCAGTTCCTTGAAAATTCCCACAGCCTATTGGCCGAAAATAACCTTATTACTTAATCGATTGAAACTCGATATAAATAAACCCTCCATGCAGATTCTGGAGAATCGAAAGTCTCTTCAAGGACTAAATGATTTTCGTCTGCATTTTGAATAGGCAGAGATGAAATGATAAACCGCCCGCCCATCTCATAAAATGCTTGCATGTTCAGTTCCATTTTCTTAATCTCTTTTTTCGACGTTTTTTTAAACATATAGTGCTTGCCAAGTTCATCTAAAAAGATGTAGCACCGGCCACCCCATTCATCAAAATATTGGCGCAGTTTCTTGTCCTTTTTCAATTCCTTGGCGATAATTTTCCGAAACTGATGTTTATAAGAAAGGGGATAAAAATTATTGTATGTATCCAGTGTATAAAACCCGTTATACTGAGCGATAGCAGGGTGAAGACCGATGCTAGCTACACGATACTCCTCTTGCGGCAAACCTATATAGTCCTTGATATCCTCGAATTGTTTTTCAGCAAAAAATTGCAGAAAAGATGGCTTGTTTTTATAAACAATTTCTTCATTAAAAGACGCCACAATTACTAGCTGTGCTGCTAGGAATACCAAACTTGCACGCTTCCACCCAACCCGGTATTCCCATAAAATTTTTAACGAAATAGCAAACAAAACATAAATAACCATTGGCCTTAGAAAATGGTATCTTGCAAAATTAAAGGTGTCTAAAAAGTGAAATCGTTCCGTTAAAGGAACCCACCCCTTATAAAACCAAAAGGCATACCAAACGGACAATACAGCATTAAGAACATGTAAGAAAAGGAAAACTTTCTCTTGTTTCCATTTTTTCTTCATGATAACAACATTCAATGCAAGTATGGTAACTGGCAAAATAACCAAGCCATGAACACTCATTACATGGGTATGACCAAGTACATAATTTTTTAGAGATAGACGGAGAGCACGTAAAAATGATAATCGTGCATGAAAATATTCATCCCGACTATTTGGTTCATCCATAAATAAAAAGGAGTATACAAGACGATATTCAACTACCATAAAAATGAATGTGAAATAGATGAGTGCCCATAAAAAGCGAAGGTTCAAACCCTTGCCGCGGAAGCAATCGATCAGCCATAAAATCCCCATTGCGCTTATAAAAAAGAAAAATCCAAGAACAATGCTCGCATAAAAGGGAAGTAAGGTCAGTGTCAACCAGTTTACCCATGATTTCTCCCCAGCTCGGATATTTAGGAGTGCCCATAAGGCAAGTGGCATCCCGAGTGTACTCAGCATTCCAGACGGCCAAAAAGGTGTTAAGGCAAAGGCTAGTGAAACCCCAACACGAATCCAAGACCATTCATGACGAGTGAGAAAATGCTTTCTTAGTAATAAATACATGCCTAAAAACGCAAAGATTCTCGTGATAAACTGGCTCAGTCCATAGGCAATCATTGGTGGAAAAACGGCATGTAGCCATACAATTCCGCTAAATTCGGTTCCAAATGCACCTCGTTGAAGATTACCATTAATAATTTGAGGGATTGTGGCATCAACTGACCCGAGCATTTGATTGCTTTCTGAAAGAACCTTATACCATGCAAGATTCGAATCTAAGTTGTCGTGAACTCGTAGATGAGCATTCTCACCAAGGATAAAATAAGGAGATACAAAAATGACGATAAGTAGGAAGGCAGCTATGATGAGACGAAACTCACTTCGTTGTTGAGTTCTAGTTTGCGACAATGTCCTCCCTCCATTAACAAAATTTCCATTATTGGATTTCCATTTTTTATCGTATCCATAATCGGATGTAATATGAATGTGAAAAGAAAAAAGTGGGGAAGCCCCACTTTTTCACGGTTATTTACTACTGATCAACAATTAACTGGTTCCTACTTTTGCTTTTTCGAGAGCTTGAACAATATCGATTAATCCCTCGCCAAAATAAATATCTTTCCCCGCTTTACCAAGATCTAGGCTTGTTCCCTTGATCATCTCCATGATTTCTTTATTAGAAAGGTTTGGATTAATGGAGCGCATTAAGGCAGCCAGCGCAGCAACATGTGGTGCTGCCATTGAAGTTCCAGACAATGCAGCATATTGCTCATCAATATAAGTGCTCGGTATTGTCACTCCTGGTGCTGAGACATCGATATAATCTCCATAATTGGAGAATTCTGCTTTATCACCGTTTAAATCAACAGCTGCAACACTTAATACTTGTGGGTACGCAGATGGGTAGCTCGGTTGGCTTGAATTATCGTTGCCAGAAGCAGCCACCATCACAACGTCATGTCTATATGCATAATCAACTGCTTGTTTCAGCAATTTTGATCCTTGGTAATTACCAAGACTAAGATTAATTACATCAGCCCCATGATCAGTTGCCCAAATGATACCACGAGCAATGTCAAAGGTTGATCCATATCCATCTGAGCCCATTACTTTTATTGGCATAATAGGGTTAAACCACGTGACTCCTGCAGTTCCTTCGTGATTATTTGTTTGCGAAGCAATGATTCCGGCAACATGTGTACCATGCCCGTTGTCATCATCTGGGACATTATTGTCTTTTAGGATGTTGTAACCCTCCGTAATTCGGTTCACTAAGTCGGGATGATCCAAATCTACCCCTGTATCAATTATGGCTATTTTAACTTTATCTGATCCCTGTGTTATACCCCAGCCATTTTCGGAATCAATCATACGTAGATTCCATTGGAAATCGTTATAAAGGAGGTCATTTGGTGCTTGCTGATTTTGCATCATTATATAGTTAGGCTCGGCAAACTCAACGTCCTTCCTTCTATCGAAATAAGAAATCATCTCAGGTGTTTTCATGTTATTTGATTCAAAAATATAAGAAGAATCTAGTTTGCGAAGTAGCTTTCCTTCGATATCTTTTTCGATTTGATTAATTTCATCCTTCTTTAAAAGATGTTTAAAATCAACAATAACTTGGTGATGATGGTAATGGCTTTTCTCTTTGCCGTTATGGTCAATTACATCGATTTCTTCATGGTTATCTAATTGCTTTTGCACATTGTTGTACAGTTGAATGGAGTCTACATTCATCACCTGTGGGGACGTATCGATTGTTTCATTTTTTAATGGGTGGAGAGCGCTATGAGTTGAAGATGTTTTTGAATTAGCTTGATCCCCATTATTGTCAAATAATCTAAAAGAAACGAAAATCGATAACCCAACAGCAATTATTAATGCTACTATTGCAAGTCTCTTTTTATTCCACATTGATATATCACCTCAACCACACTTTTCTTGTCTAGTTCCTGGCCGCATTGGCTCTCAGGTTCATTCGAGTCTCTTCGGAAGGTAAAAGCACCTTCTGTCAGTGGCTTGTCTTATGCTTGTCGCCAATAAGCAGGCACTTGCACTTTCCTCTTAGTATCTTGCTTACAACATACTTTCATGCCTTACTTTCATTCCAATAAATTGAAAGTAAGAAGAAATAGTATGCATAATTTCCATACATTTCATGGAATAACTAACAGGAGGGAAAGAAGTAGAAATTCAAGAAACATGTTAAAAGCAAAAGGGTGATAGCAATGGCAAATTGGTTCAAAAAGGAAGATAAGAAACCAAGGTTAACGGAGGAAATATATCAAACCTTTCGAAAATCAGAAGATTTCATTTGCCAATTCAATAAACAAGCAATTCGCCCGTATTGGATTTGTTATCAACGAAATATTATTGATACAAAAACCATTAACGAACAAATACTACCTTATTTACTTTATGCGAAAGTCTATTCAATTCGAGACCTTAAAGCAATTATTCCAAATAAGGAAATTGTGATTTCAAAAAATCCTAGGGAAATTGAAGATAAGATTTTACAAGGTAGTATTATGATTCAATTTCACAAAAGTGACGGTTATTGTGCACTTGTAGATGCAGTGAAATTTGAAAAAAGATCAGTCAACTCCCCTGAAGTGGAATTTAGTGTTACTGGACCAAAAGAGGCATTTGTTGAATCACTTGATACCAATTTAAACCTAATCCGAAAGCGACTACCTGTGCCTGAATTACGGGTAAAGGAACTGACTGTTGGTAAATTATCAAAAACTAAGGTAGCAGTGGTTTATATTGAAGATATTGTTGAGAAGGAAAATGTACAAACTGTATTACAACGAATTAGCGATATTGACTTTGACCAAATAAGTGATAGCTCTTATATATCACAAATGATTGTTGATAATACGAATTCACCCTTCCCACAAATGCTTGAAACGGAACGGCCTGACAGGGTTGCGTCTGTATTAGTTGAGGGGAAGGTAGTGGTGCTTTCAGAAGGATCACCACAAGCCATCATTACTCCAACTACACTTGTTGAGTTTTTCTCATCATTTGAAGACTATTTCTTGAACTGGTACATCGCTTCCTTTGTTAGGTTACTTCGCCTTTTTTCGGTCATCTTTTCAATATTAATAACGCCGATTTATGTCGCTGTACTAACATATCATCATGAATTAATTCCTAGGGATCTACTGGCCACTTTAGTTATCTCAAGGCGTGAAGTTCCTTTGCCACCGATTCTAGAGGCATTGTTTTTAGAAATCGTCATAGAACTCCTTCGGGAAGCAGGAGCAAGGCTTCCTGCAAAAGTTGGTCAAACAATCGGTATCGTGGGCGGTATCGTTATAGGAACTGCTTCTGTTGAAGCAGGTCTTACGAGTAATGTATTGTTGATTATGGTTGCACTGGCTGCATTAGCATCTTTTACAACACCCGTTTATACGATGGGTAATACAATTCGTATCATTCGTTTTCCATTTCTTATCTTCTCTCAGTTATGGGGATTAATCGGAATTGTTCTATGTTTTTGTTTTCTATTAGCCCATTTAATACGATTAACATCTTTAGGTCGGCCATTCTTAGAACCAATTTACCCACTACGTGTTGGAGATTTAAAGGATGCATTTATTCGGCTACCATATTCTCAGCTTGCAAAACGTCCGGGTTATTTACGTCCGGAAGATAAAAAACGTTTTAATCAAAAGAAAGCAGAAACAAAAAAAGATATTGATGAATAGCTTCACCGTATTCATGCGTATTTGATTCCAAGGAGTTGCAACGATGGAAAGGATCAAAGAATCATTTTTAGTTTCTCCTATTTTTGTCTTTTTCTTAATTCATTCCATGCAAGTAGGGGTAGGAATGCTCGGTTTCCAACGGATCATAGCGAAATCAGCAGGGTATGACAGTTGGATCTCCGTCATACTAGCCGGGGTGGCTGTACACATCATTGTATGGATTATTTATAAAATCTTAGATTATTCAGGGGGAGACGTTGTTGATGTTCATAAAGAGATTTTTGGAAAGTGGATAGGGGGCCTTCTTAGCCTATTATTTATTCTCTACCTTATGGCATTAGCGGTAACCGTTTTACGAAGTTATATTGAGGTCATTCAGGTATGGATGTTCCCAGAATTCAATAGTTGGGTTTTTGGTTTTTTCACTATTGTGCTAGCGTACTATATTATCTTAGGTGGTTTTAGAACGGTAACGGGCATTAGTTTTTTTAGTATTGTCCTCCCATTATATATACTTCTTTTAGTTTTCTTTCCTTTGGATTATGGCCATGTGCGCAATTTGTTACCAATTATGAATCATTCGGTAACAGAAATTGCAAGAGGAACAAAGGATATGTCCCTAAGCATCATGGGTTTTGAAGCGCTTTTGCTATTTTATCCATTTATTAAAAATCCGCCAAAGTCCCAAAAATGGGCCCACCTAGGTGTCTTAGCAACAACGAGTTTATATCTAATTGCTAGCGTTACAGCAACCATGTATTTTAGCGCTGACCAAATAGATAAAATAATCTGGGCAACTCTAACCATGTTTAAAAGTATCAACATGCCGTTCGTAGAGCGATTTGAGTATGTTGGAATCGCATCATGGTTTCTTGTAATCCTACCCAATATTTGTATTGCATTGTGGGGAGCTGGCAGAGGAATCAAAAAAGTATTTTCGGTGCAACAACGAAAATCGTTACTTTGGATTTTACCAATCGTATTAGTTGCTAGCAGTCTTATTAAATCTCGTCAACAAATAGACATGCTCAGTGGATATATGGCAAATTTTGGACTTTATTATATTTTTGCTTATATTCCAATCCTCTTCATAATTACACTAGTTGTTCGTAAAATGAGGGAGAAAAAATGAAAAAAGTACTTACAGGAATTGCGCTCTGTACCATTACATTAATAACAATCTTATATGGAAGAATATCTGAAGAAATAATAGACGAAATTAATATGGTGGCAGCAGTTGGATTTGATAGAGCTGAGGGTCAAAAAATTAAAGGTACGGCTGTTATCCCTGTTTTTAAAGCAGACAAAAGCATCGACAATGCTAGCTTCACTGGGGAATCAGTGTTAGCCAAAGAAATTATTAATGTGCTACAAAAAAAGTCAGCGGATCCATTAGTGACAGGTGCTGTCCGCGTTGTTTTGTATGAAAATGAGCTTGCAAAAAACGGAATACTACGATATATTGACGCCCTTCAACGTGATGCAAGCATCGGATCGAAAATCAATCTAGCGATTGTTGAAGGAAAGACAAGTGACGTATTAGAAAAGAGTTTAGGAAACAGGGGAACTGGGGAATATTTATCAATCATGTTACAACATAATATCGAGAAACGAGATTTACCTAGGTCTGATCTTCATACTTTTATGTATAGACATTATATGGAGGGTATGGATCCCTATCTCCCAACTATGAAACTGCTTTCTAATAAGATGGAGATAACAGGGCTTGGACTGTTTCAGCATGGTAAAATGGTGGCTAAAATCGATGAGCCTGATTTGTTCTTTTTTAAGGCGCTGGTCGAAGATTATGGTGAAGGTGCATATACTATACGATTAAAAGGTACAGATGAGTATGCATCTATCAGGCGCATTAAATCAAAAAGAAAAATAAAGATCGAGGAAATAAATGGGGAGCCAAAGGTAAACATTACCATTAAATTTCAAGGGATATTGAGTGAATTTTCTGGACAAACAACAAATCCCAAATTGATTCAAAAGATAGTAGAAGAACTCGAAGGCACAATAAAAGATAAATCCGAAGCAATGTTAAAAGATTTTCAAGAAAAAAATATTGACCCAGTTGGGATTGGATATATGGCTAGACACTCAACTCGTGGTTTAGACTTTGAAAAATGGGAACTAAATTACCCAAATATAAATATAGAGGTTCATTCAGAGGTAACGATTACTGAGACTGGTATTACGCAATAAATTTGTGACAAAGAGCTTCTTTTATAGCAACCAGTTTTCGGTAGTGTATGATATACTTACTAGTAAATAGTGGCAAAGATAAAGGTAATAGGAGTGTCTTATTTGAAATATTTTATTATAACTGGGACATCTAGGGGATTAGGAGAATCCATTGTTAAGCAGATCTTGGACAAGGATCATACTTTATTTTGTATCTCTAGAAAGCAAAATAATGAGTTAAAAGAATTAGCGTTTGAAAAGGGCATCAATCTTTATTATTTTTCTTGTGACCTCCAAAAGAGTGAAGAAATCGAAAAAGTGATGGAGCGAATTTTTTCATCTATTGACTTCTCAAATGCTGAAGGAATTTACTTAGTAAACAATGCTGGTATGATTGATCCAATTAAACCAATTGGAAAGGCAAGTCCAAAAGAACTAACCGCAAATATGCATGTGAATCTGTTGGCACCAATGTTGTTAAGTTCATACTTCATTCGCCATACGGCATCGTTTTCAACTAAAAAGGTAATTGTGAATATTTCTTCAGGTGCTGCAAACCGGGCTAGACATGGATGGACTGCATACTCTTCATCAAAAGCAGGAATCGATATGTTCACAAATCAGTTGGCTTTGAGCAGGAAACCACTGAAAATCCAGTAACTATGATCTCATTCTCACCAGGCGTTATGGATACAGAGATGCAGGAGATAATCAGAAAGACAAACAAAGAGGACTTTATTGAGGTTGACCAATTCATCGAATATAATGAAAAAGGGATGCTACGATCACCAGACTTTATTGCAGGTGTTATCCTAGACCTCATTGTTAACCAAGAATTAATCAATGGTCATATCTATGATATAAAATCATTTTTATAAGAGGACTCCTACCTTCCTGAGTGAATTTCAGGGGGGATTTTTTTGTCGTGATAGACGATTTTACTGGCTAGAATTATAATGGGGAAAGGGGAGGAGAGATATGATGAAACATGTAAGAGTAGGAGTAGTTGGCCTTGGTGCAATTGGAGAAAGATTAATCCAGGGTTTTAATGCGAACAAACATACAACAGTAACAGCAGTCGTTGATAAGGAAAAAGAACGAGCTGTAGAAATGGCTGAAAAATCAGGTGATATCAATTGGTATGATAACCACAACGATATGCTAGTTAATGAGGATTTGGACCTTGTCTATGTAGCGGTCCCGCCTAAATATCACCATGCTGTTACAATGGATGTCATTGAAAAAGGAATACATATCTTATGTGAGAAGCCTCTAGCAAATTCAGTTGAAGAGGCGAGGGAAATGTTAGAAAAAGCAGAGCAAGAAGGAATCATTCATGCTATGAATTTCCCGCTAAATTATAGCAACCCTGCTAATAGCTTTGATCGGTTGATTAAGGAAGGGTACATAGGTAAATTAAGAAAGCTTGAACTTTCAATGAATTTTCCAAACTGGCCACGTTTATGGCAACAGAATGATTGGGTTGCAGGTCGAGAACAAGGTGGATTTGTACTGGAGGTAGGGGTTCATTTTATTCAATTAACCCAACGAATTTTTGGTTCAATTACTTATCAAAATAGTATATTGGAACTTCCTGAAGATAAGACAAAGTGTGAAACAGGGATCATTGCTTCATTAGAACTAGAGGGTGGTACCCCATTTTTAATAAATGGAATCAGCCAAATTGCTGGAGCTGAACGAATCTCTTATACTGCATATGGTACAGAAGGAACACTAAAACTAATAGATTGGGCAAAGCTTGAGGGCGGCAAGCTAGGAGAAGAAATTCAACAGATTGAGATTGAAACGACTGAAACAGCCACACTCATTGACAATCTCTTTTCCGCTATTGAAGGTAAAGAAAACCGACTCTATACCTTTAAGGATGGATATGAGGCGCAAGTTATTTTAGAAAAGCTAAGACATAACTAAAAGAAAAGCTCCCGCCAAAAAGGTGGGAGCTTTTCTAATGTCCAGTTCCAGCGCCTAGCGCCTATCTGGTCTAGCCAATCCAAAAGAATGATAAAATGCATCCTTCTCGCTGTCTTTTGTTATGCTGGTCGGACTAACACAGGAAGTGCTGACATTGACGTTTGCCACAGGACGTGGCAGCAGTTAGTCAATGTTCCGCATTCAAGGCACTTACACTTTGTGTTTTTACTTTGCTAAGTATTTTTCAATGTCATCTAGCATGAGGTTTGCTGCTAGAACGCCACCTGCAGTATTCCAAATAGGGTCACTTACTTTGTGCACTTTGCCTTCCTTCACGGCATTTAAACCTTGCCATAACGGATTGTTAATCCAGTCTTCCTCGACCTTTGTAGCTTCCCCATTACCGGTTTCGTATGTGAAATAAAAGATTTCATCAGCATCCATTAATGGGATTTTTTCTTGGTCCACTTCTCTTGCAAACTGATCTTCAGGATTTTCAGCAAATAAATCAACCTGATGCTGTGGACGTTTCAAGCCTAATTGTTCGAAAATCACACCTGAAAAGGAATCAGTATAATAAATCCGTGTTCTTCCTTCCATAAAGCGTACGACTGACACTTCAGCATCGGTATTGATATTTTCTTTAACCTGATTTAAATGGTCTTCAAATTCAGCAAGGACTTTTTTACCTTCTTCTTCTTTATTGATGGCTTTTGAGTAAAGGGTAAAGTTCTTTTGCCAATCTCCACGTAAATCCTCAGCAAAAACAGTTGGAGCAATCGCTTTTAGTTGCTCATAAATATTTTCCTGGCGCATTTTATTACCGATAATTAAATCTGGCTCTAGTGCAGCAATAGCTTCGATATTTACATTGCTTTCTTCACCGACAACCTCGACACCTTCCATTTGGTCCTCGATATGGTCGTACCATGGGTCGCCAATCCAAGAACGAACAGCGCCAACTGGTTTAACTCCCATTGCTAATAGGGCTTCTGTCCCTTCGTTTGTTAAAATGACAATTCTTTCAGGATTTTTGCTGATTGGAGTTGTACCCATGGCATGTTCAACCGTGTATGTATTAGCTCCCTCAGTTTCGTTATTGCCTTTGTCTGTATTATCTGCTTCACCACAAGCAGCTAAAAGAAGTGATAATACAGCCAATGTTAGGAATCCTAGATAAGCTTTCTTTCTAAAGTTCATTATGTACCCTCCTATTAATTGATAATGATTTTCAATTATTCACTTATGATGATAAAATGAATTAAATCTTTAGTCAATATAAAATTGAGAATGGTTTTCATCCCATTGACAATCATTCTCAATTCAAATAGACTAAAAGAGAACTAACTTACTAATTTCGCTTTCTTATTAAGATGAATAAGAAGACATATGAATAGTAAAGCCTAACAAAAAACGACCTAATATATAACATAAACATGTTTAACTAAAGTCATACATGACTTTTTCACAACGTCTAGCCCAAGAAGCCATCGGCTCGAGGCCATAAGTCAATCGCTTCATAAGGTTGGGGTCGTCTTATGCTTGTCGCCTAATACTGTGCACCTTGCGCTTTTCTAATCATTCAAGGAGTCTTACTATAATGGTTTTGAAATCAAATCAAGCTAAATCTGCAGGCCTTATAATCGGAATTTTACTATTACTTTTTTCAATGTGTGCAAGTATTGTGTATGGATATACCGATACATCTTGGAAAATGGCCTATCAAACATTCACGGCATTTGATGGTTCAAATGAACATATTATCATTGAAACAATTCGCTTACCTCGCGCACTTATTGCTACAGCTGTAGGAGCAAGTTTAGGAATAGCAGGGGCACTCATGCAAGCTTTAACGAAAAATCCATTGGCATCACCAGGTATCTTCGGCGTAAATGCAGGAGCGGGATTTTTTTTAGTAGCAGGTGTCTCAATATTCTCGATAAACTCCTTACAAGCATTTACTTGGGTTGCTTTTTTAGGAGCAGCGATTGCTGCGTTTATCGTTTATTTTATTGGTTCACTAGGTAGAGAAGGCCTTACTCCAATGAAGTTAACATTAGCAGGTGCTGCAATGGCTGCGATGTTCTCATCCTTTACACAAGGATTACTAGTTATTGATGAAATGGCATTAGATCAAGTATTATTTTGGCTTGCGGGCTCTATTCAAGGACGAAAGCTTGAAATGTTAACGAGTGTTCTTCCTTATTTAGCAGTGGCATGGGTAGCATCCCTTTTATTAGCCAATAAAATCAACGTTCTTACAATGGGAGAGGATGTTGCAAAAGGCTTAGGACAGCGAACTGGAACTGTCAAGCTATTAACAGCCTTTACGATTATTCTACTAGCTGGTGGTGCAGTGGCAGTTGCCGGACCAATTGGATTTATTGGGATAGTTATTCCACACCTTGCTAGGAGTTTAGTTGGAATTGATCATCGATGGATCCTGCCATACTGCGGAATCCTTGGTGGTGTTTTACTTCTACTGGCTGATATAGCTGCCAGATATATTGTCATGCCAGAAGAGGTGCCAGTCGGTGTTATGACAGCTTTAATTGGAACACCTTTCTTTATTTATGTGGCAAGAAAGGGGTTTCATAAAGCGTGAATAAATATCGATCCATTCGATTTGGAAAAAAGGGAAACATCTCTTATCTAATCGATCATAAATCACTAATAACGGTATTCGTTCTAATAGTAATAACAATTATTTTATTTTTAGTCAGTACAGGGTTAGGTGAAATGAAGATAGACCCCGTTACTGTTGTAAAAACATTGTTTGGATATGGCTCAAAAATGGAACAGTTGGTTGTCACATCCTTTCGTTTACCAAGGATTATCATTGCATTCTTAGTGGGAATGGCCCTTGCAGCTGCTGGGAGTATTCTACAAGGAATTATTCGAAACCCATTAGCCTCACCAGATATTTTAGGAATTACAGGTGGTGCGTCTGTTGCCGTCGTTGCCTTCTTAACCATTTTTTCTAATTCCAGTAATGCACTAACCGTCAGTATAAAATGGATGCCTGTGGCTGCATTTATTGGTGCAACTGTTGTCGCATTTTTGGTCTATGTGTTGGCTTGGAAGAATGGTGTTTCGCCCATACGCCTTGTGCTGATCGGAATTGGTGTTTCTGCACTCACACAAGCATTGACAACAACACTTATGGTAATGGGACCAATCTATCAAGCTAGCCAGGCGAATATTTGGATTACAGGTACTGTTAATGGGTCAACATGGGCAAATGTACAAATACTTAGTCCTGTTGTCATTATTTTATTGATTATCTGCTTCATGCTTGCACGACACCTAAACATTCAAGAACTAGGTGAAGAGTTAGCAACCGGAGTGGGAAGTGCGGTACAAAAACATAGATTTCTTTTATTGTTAGTAAGTACTGCATTAACAGGTAGTGCAGTTGCGTTTGCCGGAGGGATTGGTTTCGTTGGATTAATGGCACCACATATGGCACGGAGATTAGTCGGTTCAGCATTTGGAGCATTGCTCCCCACAGCTGCCCTTTTAGGGGGGATTCTTGTCATGCTAGCGGATTTAATTGGTAGAACTGCTTTCTCTCCAACCGAAGTACCAGCAGGCGTGTTTACCGCTGCCATCGGAGCACCTTATTTTATCTACTTGCTATACAAGACTCGGAACAGCTAGAAAAAGTAAAAGGGGGCGTTTGGGATGAATGCACTTGAAACGGAAAGCTTAACACTATCGTACGGAGATTCCATTATCATAGAAGACTTGCATCTTGAAATTCCAAAAGGGGAGATCACCGTTTTCATTGGTGGAAATGGATGTGGTAAATCAACCTTGTTACGTTCTTTAGCAAGATTACTAAAACCAAAACATGGGGCTGTTCTCCTTGAAGGGGAAAGAATCGCTAAGCTTCCGACAAAAGAAATAGCTAGAAAGCTTGCCATCCTTCCCCAAGGACCAACTGCACCAGAAGGATTAACCGTCCTCCAGTTAGTAAAACAAGGTCGTTATCCATACCAAAATTGGCTTAAGCAATGGACAGAAGAAGATGAAAGAATGGTTAATCACGCACTAGAAGCTACCAATATGCAGGATTTCGCAGAACGCACGGTCGACTCTCTCTCGGGTGGTCAACGTCAACGTGCTTGGATTGCAATGACACTTGCACAGGAAACCGATATTATCCTACTTGATGAACCAACAACATATCTCGATATGACACACCAAATCGAAATTTTAGACCTGTTATTTGAACTTAATGAAACAGAACAACGAACTATCATCATGGTATTGCATGATTTGAATTTAGCATGCCGCTATGCCCATCATATTGTCGCGATTAAAAACAAACAAATTTATGGACAGGGCAAGCCTGAATTTGTTGTCAATAAGAGTCTGGTCAAAGATGTGTTTGGCATGGATTGTGATGTTGCCACTGATCCATTGTTTGGAACGCCTCTATGCATTCCTCACGGCAAAGGAAGACGTATTAATCTTATTCAGCAGAAATGCTGAATAAAATTAAAGCCTACGGCGGATGCCACAGATTTTCAATGGAAGTTTTCGAGCAAGCTCGAAAAAATCTGGGCGCAAATACGCCAAGGCGCATTTGATTAGAGAAGGTAGGAGTTTAATATGTCAAACCTCCTTTTGGAAACAGAAATCGAACAATTAAAGGAATTTCGTTTTAGTAGTCAACAATTTCGATCAAACCTATCAAGTCCTGTGATAGAGCTTTTAAAGGAAGAGAAGATTAAACAATATTTGGAGAATGTCCAGCAGAAGATATCTGCGCCAGATAAGCGAGTAGCGGCATCCATGTTCATGAAACGTTATGGATTTTTTGCTGTCCTGAATTTGTATGCAATGACAGTTTTTAATAAGCGATTAGATGTTTCATTGACTAATATTTCATTAGAGACAAGTAATGATGAGGAAATCTGGTATTGGAATCCGAAGTTCTACTTTTTTAACCTGCATACTGTATCTGGTCCTTCTGAATCTAGAGAGCAATGGCGTAACGAAACAATTCGGGCTATTTTTCATGAGAATATCCATAAAGTCTTAACTGCTCTTTCTGAGTATTCCGGCCTCTCGAAAAAAGTACTTTGGGAAAATATCGCGATTTATGTGTATTGGCTCTATGAATCTGTACTAGCAAAACCGAAGTTTGATGAAAAACGAGAGACAATTGAGGATGATTTTAAGTATCTTGTAAAATATGCGGAAGGGGAACTATTTGGTCCAGTAGATTTTAACCCATTGTCACGATACTACGGTATAAAGGTGTATCGTCCAGAATACGAACAGAACATTCGAACAAGAACAACATGTTGTCTTTACTATAAAACCAAAAGTACCGGAGACCGTTGCAAAACATGTCCCCTAAACTGCAAAATAGGAGTTAATAAAAATGGATCAAAAAATAGAAGAACAAGTTGATGGATTACTAGAAAAATACACAGAGCTTTTACTTGGAGAAAGTTCCCCAGAACTAAAGGAAAAAGTAAAGCTATGGTCCTTATACATGCATATTTCAAAGTCAATGCCGCCTCTTGCAAAGCACTGGAACGAAACCTACCCAGATGCAAAAGAAGGCATTAAGGAAATCATCGCTGAAATCAAAAAACTAAATGAAGAACACCGCTTAAAAAATAAATAAGAGATGAGGCACCAATAAGGGGCTTCATCTCTTTTTTCTTATTGAATAGTATTATGGTTTGGAAATTGCGTTGTTGTGTAATTATAAAATTGTTGAAGCTTTTGTTGCACCTTTTGAGTTTCTTCTTCTTCAAGCTTATACCAGCCATTCTTGAACATAAGATTGTATAGCTCTCTTTGGCAGTCCTGTGTTTCATTGAAGATCGAACGAATATCCTCATAAAGTCCATCATGACTCATCTCATTCAAAGCTGTGCTGTAGGCAGCAGTCATATATTTTTCCGTTGCTAGCATGTCATTTATAAAATCACGATCATTCATTGCTGGTGTTTTTGGAACTTTTGTTTTTGGATTACTTACCTGATTAGGATTTTGGTTCATTTGTTGATTCATTATGTAGCCCTCCTTTTATTGCATTTGCTGGCTTTGCTGATTTTGGCTCGGTTGCTGCGGTGCTTGACCTGTATGCTTTTGCATATGATCTAAAATTTGACGATAATGGCGCTCATGCATTTGGCACGCTTTTTCGAGCGCTTGAGAGATCTCCGGCATTTGACATTGGCCCGCAAAGAAATGCGCCTTTTTTAAGGCTAAAAGGTTCCAGGACATCATATCTGTTAAGTATAAGAGGTCCTTTGATGTAATAACTGCAGGAGTTTCTGACATTTGCCCTGTCTTTGGAGTATAAAAAGGTTGTTGTTGTTGTTGTGATTGCTGTTGTTGCATAATAAAACCCTCCTTATCCTATTTTTCATTATTAGGTTGCCAACAAAACGTTTATTGTATGCAATGCATATAATGAAATAGGGTACTGTTCAGGAAAATGTAAGCGTTCGACAAAATTTTTTCGAGCATATATTCAAAGCAATTTAAACGTGATAAAATAAATAAGGATTTAGGTAGATTGCTAGATTACAGCTAAGATTGCATTTCGGGGGGGAAATTGAAATGGAACAACTTTTACGTAATTTCTTTTTGTTTTTATCAAAAAATAAAGCGTTTACAAAATTAGCTAGGAAATATGGCTTGCGCTTTGGTGCAGCTAGATTTGTTGCCGGAGAAACAATAGATTTAGCTGTAAAAAAAATCAAAGAGTTAAATGCAAAGGGCCTCGCGGTCACCATCGATTATCTTGGTGAATTCGTTGACAGTATAGAAGAGGCGAATCTTATGGCTGACGGTTCAATTGAAGCAATCAAAGCAATTGGTAGAGAAAAGCTAAATGCACAATTATCCTTAAAAATGACCTCGATGGGATTGGATATTTCAGATGAGGTCGTTATGAATAATATGCGTCGAATCCTTGATGTCGCAAAAGAAAATGATGTCTTCGTAACGATTGACATGGAAGACTACTCACGATGCGCTAAGACAATTGAAATTTTTAAAGAACTACGAAAAGATTACGATAATGTTGGAACTGTAATCCAAGCTTATCTATATCGGACTGTCCAAGATATAGAAGACTTAAACGAATATCATCCAAATCTTCGTCTTGTAAAAGGTGCTTATAAAGAATCACCAGAAGTAGCATTTCCTGACAAGAAAGACGTCGATGAGAACTTTAAGAAAATCATTAAAATGCATTTGTTGAACGGAAACTATACAGCAGTTGCTTCACATGATGAGGCCATGATCCAATATACGAAGGAATTAGTAAAGGAACATAATATAAGTCATGACCAATTTGAGTTTCAAATGCTCTACGGGATTCGATCAGAACGCCATGAGGAACTTGTAAAAGAAGGATATACAATGCGCGTGTATGTACCGTATGGAACGGACTGGTATGGCTATTTCATGAGACGTCTAGCAGAACGGCCAGCAAATGTAGCGTTTGTAGTAAAAGGGGTTCTTGGGAAGTAGGTAAATCTGAAGCAGTGCGAGTGAAAACAAAGTGTGTTTTCTTGCGCTGCTTTTTTTGTTTGCTTCAAGATTATGAAAAGACTACAGGGTTTGAACGGATGAAGGGGATGTGGGTAGAATATTTGTTGCAAATTGCCTGTCATTGAAGTGACGAAGGGGAGTGAGTTGAAGTATTTATTGCGAATTCTCTTTCATTGAGGTGATGAAGAGGATTGGGGCGAAGTATATGCTGCGAATTGTCTTTCATTGAGGTGATGAAGGGGATTGGGGTTAAATATTTGTTACAAAAACCCTTTCATCGAGGTAATGAAGGGGATTGCGCTGAGGTAATTGTTGTTCAACCCTCTTCATCGAGGTAATGAAAGGGATTGGGGTTAAGTATTTGTTGCCCAACCCTCTTCATC
>Ga0180215_1001870_pt1 | contig 22210 bp, 24 predicted proteins | sample eDN3rd37CBELigBY_FD_128871 | JGI IMG/M metagenome (GOLD analysis project Ga0180215, IMG submission 128871) | Enriched backyard soil microbial communities from Emeryville, California, USA - eDNA 3rd pass 37_C BE-Lig BY (version 2) (version 2) | ecosystem: Environmental > Terrestrial > Soil >... | reverse complement strand
TTTTGGACGCCCTCGGCAGGAATCGAACCCACATCTTAAGAACCGGAATCTCACGTGCTATCCGTTGCACCACGAGGGCAAAATCATTTTTTAATACAGTTCATTATAGGCTAGATAAGGTATGTTTGCAAGTGAATTTGTGGTTTAAATTTGCCACGTTTGGATATAATGGATAAAGAACTTTCACTATTCATTCAAAATTACAACAAAGAAGAGGTAAAATCCAAATCTTTGGAAGGAGTCACTAGAAAAATGTCGAACAAATATATACATAAATAAGTTTGTTTTGTTTGACCTAAATTGACCAAAAAGTGTATCATACATACATAAACAAATTTAACCACTTTCTTAATCAAAAGGAGGAACTAAACATGAACTTAATTCCTACAGTTATCGAACAAACAAACCGTGGGGAACGTGCCTACGATATTTATTCTCGCTTATTAAAAGACCGGATTATTATGCTAGGAAGCGCAATTGATGATAATGTATCTAACTCTATTGTTGCTCAACTATTATTCCTAGAGGCAGAAAATCCAGAGAAAGATATTACTCTATACATTAATAGCCCTGGTGGAAGTATTACATCTGGTATGGCAATTTACGATACAATGCAATACATTAAACCAGATGTATCAACTGTATGTATCGGAATGGCTGCTTCTATGGGTGCATTCTTACTTGCAGCTGGTAAAAAAGGAAAACGTTTTGCTCTTCCAAACAGTGAAGTTATGATTCACCAACCACTTGGCGGTGCGCAAGGTCAAGCAACAGAAATCGAAATTGCTGCTCGTCGCATCCTTTTCTTAAAAGAAAAATTAAATCAAATTTTAGCCGATCGCACTGGTCAATCGTTAGAAACCCTTCAACGAGACACAGAGCGCGATAACTTTATGACAGCTGAACGAGCACTTGAATATGGCTTAATTGATAAAGTTATTACTCGCAATGTACTAGAAGATAAAAAAGAATCTTAAGTAAGAAAAATGTAAGGTGTCTGGAGCTAGACACTTTACATTTTCTTTTATCTTCTAGAAAAAAGCGTCCTGTTATAGGACGCTTTTTTCGATGTATTATCCTTCTTGTTGAATAAACTGGATGAGCGATTCTAACGCTTCTTGCTCATCTCGCCCATCAGCAATAACCTTCACCGATACACCGGAGCTAATAGCAAGACTCATTAAGCCCATAATGCTTTTAGCATTTACTTTCCTACCGTCTTTCTCCAAATAGATGTCTGAATTAAAACGGTTTGCTTCCTGAACAAAAAGAGCGGCTGGACGAGCTTGCAATCCGGTTTTCAATTGTACTTCTATTTGTTTTTCCACCATCCCATCTTCCTCCTATCCCCTTTATTTCTTCGCCGACAATGCTTCTCCTCCACGAAGTTTATCTGCAATTTCGTCAATCTTTCTTAACCGATGATTAATACCTGACTTACTAATGTTCCCGCCTGATACCATCTCACCTAATTCCTTTAATGTCACATCTTGATAAGCGACTCTTAACTCTGCAATTTCTCTAAGCTTATCTGGCAGCACACTTAAGCCAACCGTCTCTTCAATATACCGAATGTTTTCCACTTGTCGTAAAGAAGCCCCAATCGTTTTATTCAGATTGGCGGTTTCACAGTTAACGAGCCGGTTCACCGAATTACGCATATCTCTTACAATACGAACATCTTCAAATCGTAATAAAGCAGAATGCGCACCGACTACGCTCAAAAATTCTGCAATCTTCTCGGCTTCTTTTAAATACGTAATATAGCCTTTTTTACGCTCTAACGTTTTAGCCTTTAATCCAAATATATTCATAAGCTCACATAATGCATCATTATGCTCTTTATAAAGTGAAAAAATCTCTAGATGATAAGACGATGTTTCTGGATTATTGACCGACCCTCCAGCTAGAAAGGCACCTCTTAAATAAGATCTCTTACAACATTTCTTCCCTATGATGTTATCGGATAAGTGATGAAGAATTTCAAATCCCTCACCTAAAATCTCTAAATCCGTTAAAATCTCTTGTCCGCCAGCTGATATTCTTACAATATATACATTGTTCTTTTTTAGCTTCATTTTTTTCCGAACTAGCAATTCTACTTGCACTTCATAGCTCTTTTTAAGCAGCGTATAAATTCTTCTAGCAATTGCTGCATTTTCTGTTTGAATATCGATAATTAACTTTCGATTAGAAAATGAAAGAGATCCATTCATGCGTATAAGCGCACAGAGTTCTGCTTTGCTGCAGCAGCCCTTGCTTTCTAAAGTGGTCAATTCTTTTTTTGTTTCCGAAGCAAAAGACACCCTGTTCACCTCCAATCGATTACAAGAAGAAATGCGCAAGCGGCTCGAACAGCTTACCATTCCCCGCCACTTCTTACTTTTTTTCAATCATATGATACAGTAACTCCGCTACTTTTTTCGTATCATGGCGTACCACATGTCCTTCGTAACTAAAAATCCGATCTTGAATAATTTCAAGCCCCATGTTCTTTAAGCTATCCACATCATAAACAACGGGCTTAGCAAATTCCTCCTCATAACGTTGTTGAACTTCGCGAGGAACCTCCTCACTATTCACTAAAATGCTATCAATACAAGAACAGCCAACATGGTTATACAGAGCTTTCACATGGTCACTTGCTGTATAGTCAAGTGTCTCGCCAGCTTGTGTCATTAAGTTACAAATATATACTTTCTTCGCAGAGGCTTCTGCAATCGCCTCCCCAATTCCAGGAACAAGCAAGTTAGGTAAAATACTTGTATACAAACTGCCCGGTCCAATAACAATCAAGTCTGCCCGCTTAATTTCTGTTAACGTTTGACTTAGTGGTTTAATATGTTCTGGTGTAAGAAATACTCTCTTAATTCGCTTACCTGAGAAAGGGATTTTCGATTCACCGCTTACAATCGAACCATCCTCCATCTCTGCATGTAACACAACACTTTGATTCGCAGCCGGTAACACTTTTCCATGCACATTCAAAAACTTACTCATTTCTTGAATCGCATGAACAAAGTCACCTGTTAGGGAAGTCATAGCTGCCAAAATGAGATTCCCAAGAGAATGGCCAGACAATTCATTTTTCTCAGTAAAACGATGTTGAAACATTTTTTCAATAAAGGGCTCTACATCTGACATCGCAGCCAATACATTCCGAATGTCTCCAGGAGCCGGAATATCCATTTCCTCACGAAGTCGGCCCGAGCTTCCCCCATCATCCGCAACTGTCACAATGGCTGTAATATCGACAGGATGTTTTTTGAGTCCCCGTAATAATACCGGCAGCCCTGTTCCGCCGCCGATAATTACTACTTTAGGTTGCTTCTGTTTTTTTGACATCCTGTTTCCCCTTACGCTTCTCGATATCACGGTGAGAAATCTGCGTTGTGTAATCTTTTTTGAAATAGTTAGCAAGATATTCTGTTAACGCAACAGAGCGATGTTGACCACCGGTACAGCCGATTGCAATAATCAACTGGGATTTCCCTTCACGTTTATAATATGGCAGCATAAACGTAAGCAAATCAGTGACTTTTTCTAAAAACTTCTTTGTCTCACTCCATTTAAGCACATAAGTCGATACTTCTTCTTCCAACCCTGTTTGTGGTCGCATATGTTCAATATAATGTGGATTCGGTAAAAAGCGAACATCAAATACAAGATCAGCATCAATTGGGATACCATGCTTAAAGCCGAAAGACATCACATTGACTGTAAATACAGGTTGTTTACTAGTGGAAAATTCCATCGTGATTTTTTCTCTTAGCTCACGCGGCTTTAATTGTGATGTATTGTAAATTAGCTGCGCTCTTCCCTTTAATTCATCTAAGAGATGACGTTCAAGCTTAATTCCTTCTAAAGGACGATCAAGTGGAGCAAGTGGGTGCGTCCTTCTTGACTCCTTATATCTTCGCACTAACGATGCATCGTCAGCATCAAGGAAGAGAATTTGTGGAACGACCCATGGTGTTTGCGACAAATCATCTAAAGCAACGAATAAGGAATCAAAAAACTCACGTCCACGCAAGTCCATCACAATCGCTACTTTATTCATCTTATTCCTAGAATCCTTCATTAACTCTAAAAATTTTGGCAATAACGCAGGTGGTAAATTATCAATACAAAAAAAGCCTAAATCCTCAAAGCTTTGAATCGCTACAGTTTTTCCTGCTCCAGACATTCCTGTAATAATGACTAATTGTGTTTCATTCTTCAGTTCGTTCAAATTCTTCACCCCCGCCTATAATCATTCTTTATACTCAACCTGGATCCAATCGATAAGAAAGCAATTTAAAGTCTGGTGTATACGTAAATGTCCCATAAATAATGCCTTTACCGTGAATCATATATTCTAAAATATGATGATCTCCTTCTGCCATTGCGAGTTCTTTCGTCTCATCTATCGGATGCCAATGAAGTTCTCCTTCTTCACACACATCATTATTAATTCCATCCGATTCTGTCGCATAGAATGTGAACATCATCCATTCTGTCAGAACTTTGTCTCCATCTTTCATAATAAAAGTAAAGATGCCTTTAATCGATGGATTTTTCAGATACACACCTGTTTCTTCTCGGTATTCGCGAATACAGGCATCTCGAACAGATTCTCCAGGCTCCATCTTGCCTCCCGGAGCAACCCACCAACCTCGTCTAGGTTTTTTCAAAAGCAAAATCTGATTATCTTTTATTAATACACAATTTGTCACACGTTGCATATTTATCACCTCGATTGCCCTCTACTAACTTAAACAGGCTGAATTTGTATAGTAATAAGAAAAGCGTAAGTGCCTTGATTAGCTCCAACAGCTGCTTGCGAGTCGAAATGTGAAGCGACTCTTTTTTACTTTCTATCGGCTAAATCGAAGTACCTCAAAGGGCTCGGAGCCTCTAAGATGGAGCTAAACAACAAAGCGTTTCGAAAATCTTATACTTTCTGATTCTTAGAAGTCTGTTTTCGCTAAAACTCATGTATGTTATATCTTTTTATTATACTCTTTTTACTATAAGCTCTCAATGAACAACGCATGTCATTTTAAGATGCGAAGCTCGACAGCCATATAACATAAAGAACCGACAGATACCCCCCCTATTCTTCGAGGTGGTGAACTAGACGAGGCCTCAAAGGAAATCAAAAAATTCCACATGTTCTTCTTACACACAAAAAAAGACACAGACCAAAATGATCTGTGCAACAACGTGTTTACTTATAAAAGGGGGTCAATTACTTACCCTTACTATACCTAAACTTTATTTCAGCTGTGTTACAGCTTAGTTAAAACAGAATAACGATATGATTAAATGTTTCCATGGAAACATTTATGCTTTTATTTGTAACTTTTCTTTTAGCTCTTCTACATAATGTTGAACAGATTGAGCAGCAATACTTCCGTCTCCTGTAGCTGTTACGATTTGACGCAATGTTTTTTCACGAACATCTCCAGCAGCAAAGATTCCAGCTACTTTTGTCTCCATTCGTTCATTCGTTTCGATATAACCTGTTTCATTTGTAATACCTAAGTTTTCAAACGGCTTTGTTAATGGCAGCATGCCAATGTAAACGAAGACACCATCTGCTGGATGCTCTGTCTCTGTACCATCAACAGTAGATACAAGTGTTACACTACCTACTTTGCCATCCTTTTCATTAATTTGTTTCAACGTTGTATTCCAAATGAAATCGACTTTTTCATTCGCAAAAGCACGCTCTTGCAGAATTTTTTGGGCACGAAGCTCATCACGACGGTGAACAATCGTTACTTTTGAAGCAAAGCGAGTTAAATACACACCTTCTTCAACAGCTGAATCTCCGCCGCCAATTACAAATAATTCTTTTCCTTTAAAAAATGCGCCGTCACATACAGCACAATAAGATACGCCTCGTCCGCCTAATTCTTTCTCACCAGGAACACCAATTTTTTTGTACTCAGCACCTGAAGAAATAATGATGGAACGCGCTTTGTATTCTTTTGAACCAGCAATAATCGTTTTATATTCTTCGCCATCGATGATTTCTTTTACATCACCATAAGCGTATTCAGCACCAAACTTCTTAGCATGTTCAAACATTTTGGTAGAAAGCTCTGGTCCAAGAATTGTTTCAAACCCTGGATAGTTTTCAACTTCCTCTGTGTTTGCCATTTGTCCGCCTGGCATTCCACGCTCTAGCATTAATGTGGAAAGATTCGCACGAGATGTATAAACAGCAGCGGTCATCCCAGCTGGACCAGCTCCAATAATTACTACATCATAAATTTTTTCTTCTGTCACATTGTTCACTCCTTCTGACTTTCCAACCAATTAATTAACGATAGTATTTCCTATCTATTATCCTATATAACAAATAATCATCAGTCCAAATATTTGCTCAGTTTAAGAAAGATTGAACAAGCTTAATGTACTTCGAAATGGTAGAAACGGAAATAAAGTGCTTCTCAGCAATAGCTGCTTGGCTTTTTTTCTCATCACGAATCTGATACCACACATACTCAAGAGCAGCCGCCCAGCCAGCAGGATTATTAAATTTATGCTGTACTTTGACCGCTTCCACAAATACGGAAAACCATAGTAAGTAAATTCCCGCTTCAGTCAATTTAATCGGTTTAAAATGCTGATACAGTAAATCCGCTGTTCGATCCGCAAAATCAATAACTGTCAGCTCTCGCTCTTTATTGGCATCCTTTACACAATCAGCATAGCTCTTTTCTAACGGTGTAAAAGCTGTATTTTTCACAAATAGCTTATTTTTCACTAAGCTTTGTTTATGCTTTGAATGCTTTACAAGAAAAATCGCAAACAATCTTTCTTCAATATGTTCACTTTCTAAACGTTGTAAAATAGACGGCAAATGATGTTCAAAACCAGCAATCGCTACATTGGATTCGCTCCACGGCTCCATTCCCTCTTTATCAGGATTTATTTCCACGACTTTTTTCCAAGCCTTATGAGCAGTCTGTTCATGCCCTAAATGGTATGCAGACGTAGCTAACCAAAAATAAAAAGAGGCGTCGCCTTCAAATCCTTTCTTTTGCAGCTGCTTTAACCATTTGTACGCTAATGAATACTTTCCAATTAACGCAAAAGTTGCACCTAATTTAAAGCGATGCTCGATTAAAATTGGACGAACCTTCGCTAATGTATTGACTAACTCTCCTAGCTTCGCTTCATCCTGCTGGTAATGATGGAACACAGCCAAATTACAAAGGGCATGCAAATTTCCTGGACTCTTTTCTAGCACTTCCTCTAAAGTGGCATACGCCTCATCGATTTGTCCTAAATAAAAATAGGCCAGCGCTAGATTATTATAAGCAGACCAGTAATCTTCATACTCTTCAATCATGTTCTTTAGTACTTCAATCGCTTTTGGAAAATTTCCCGCCTCTAAATATTCACGTGCTTTTTCTTGCTTCATAATGAGTCCATCTTGACTAAATAAGCTTTCTTCCGTTTCATCGGTTTCGAACATAATGAGTTCAAGAAGATCCTCAGCCTCTTCACTAAATTCACCTTGTTCTTCTTTATCAAGATACGCATTAGCATGACGATACGCCTCTTCAAACATCCCCAGATGCGCATAGTTATTGGCTAAGAAGTAATGACATTCAGTCATATAAGGATCGAGCACGTTTAGAATATTTTCAAGAAGATTATTCGAGTAATTGTATTCGCCAATTTCCGTACATGTAATAGCCAATTGACACGCAATCATTGGCTCTCCTGGTTCAAGCTCAAGAGCTCGCTCCAAATATTTTTTTGCTTTATATAATTCACGTTTGTGATATGCTTTTAATCCCTTGGTGAAGTAATATTCCCCAGTCGGGTAAAAGGACAATACTTTCGCCGGCTGTCCTAGTTTAGCGTCTTTACTCATGTAATCCTCCATCCACAAGTTGTTAACTACAGTAGTATATCATAATGCTGATTATTTGCCGAACCAGTAAATAAATAACAGGAACTAGAAAATTCACAGATATATCTATTGTAACAGGTTTGTGCATGATTGCATGAGTATTCACGTGTCTTTTTTATAAAATTTCTATAGAGTGTAAGATAGTTAAACCCTTGTGTTTATTGATCTTTTTCATTTAATCAAACGTTTGATTAAATTTAAATATACGAAAGGGCTGCCCGAAAAGCCATTTTCATGACTTTTGGGACAGCCCCCTGCTATTACTTTTCTTCTTTCGATGCATGTCTTTCTTTTAATACAGTTAACACTTCTTGTAATGGAAGCTCTTGTTCTTGAAGTAAAACTAGTAAGTGATATAGTAAATCTGCACTTTCCCATTTCAATTCTTCTGCATCACGGTTCTTCGCTGCGATAATAACTTCGGCCGCTTCTTCACCGACTTTTTTCAAAATTTTATCTACGCCTTCTGTAAATAAATACGTTGTGTATGAACCCTCAGGCATTTGTTCTTTTCGTTTTCCGATTAATTCTTCTAGTTCAAATAAAAATGCAGCATCTTGATTAGCCATGTTGTTCGCCCCTTTGTTTTGGTAGATTGTTTTCGTGAAGCAGCTTGTTGTACCAGTATGACACGCCGGGCCATTTGGAATAACGCGTACAACTAATGCATCTTGATCACAATCAAATGTTATATCCACAATCTTTTGTGTATTGCCACTTGTAGCCCCTTTATGCCAAAGCTCTTGGCGAGAACGGCTAAAGAACACCGTTTCGCCTTTCTCCATTGATAATTGTAAAGAATCTTTGTTCATATAAGCAAGTGTCAACACTTCTTTTGTATTGGCATCTTGAACAATGGCTGGTACAAGCCCTTTTTCATCGAATTTAATGCTTTCGATTTTCATCGTACAACGACTCCTTGTTCTTTCAAAAACGACTTCACTTCTTTAACGGATGTTTCTTTATAATGGAAAATAGAAGCGGCTAATGCAGCATCAGCTTTTCCTTCTTCAAACGCTTCTTGGAAATGCTCTGCATTCCCTGCTCCGCCCGAAGCAATAACAGGAACAGAAACCGCCTCGCTTACCGCTTTTGTTAACGCGATATTAAAGCCTTGCTTCTCACCGTCACAATCCATGCTCGTTAATAAAATTTCGCCAGCCCCGCGGCTTACCGCTTCCTTCGCCCAAGCAACAACTTCCCACTCGGTCGCCGTTCGACCGCCATGGGTATAGACGCGCCATGAACCAAGCTCTTCATCATAGCGAGCATCAATCGCCACAACGATACATTGCGCCCCAAAATAATCGGAGCCTTCATTAATTAAGTCCGGACGAACAACAGCCGCTGTATTCAGCGATACTTTATCCGCACCTGCACGTAAAATTTTCTTCATATCAGCCAGCGAGTTAATCCCGCCGCCAACGGTAAACGGAATAGCTAAGCTTCCTGCTACTGAACGAACGACATCGACCATCGTTTCACGCCCTTCATGTGAAGCAGAAATATCAAGGAAAACAAGCTCATCGGCTCCTTCTTGATCATAAAAAGCAGCCAATTCAACCGGGTCTCCAGCATCACGTAACGACACGAATTGAACTCCTTTGACAACGCGTCCATCTTTCACATCCAAGCATGGAATAATACGTTTTGTGAGCATGTTAACCACGCACCTTTTCTAGTGCTTCTTTTACTGTAAAGCGATTCGTATAAATTGCTTTTCCGATAATGGCACCGATAATACCGCTCTTTTCGTAGTTTTGAAGAGCCGCCAAGTCATCCAATGAACTAATCCCGCCAGAAGCAATAACCCCTTTTCCTGTCGCCTCTGCCATCGCTACAACACCTTGGACATTCGGACCAGACAACATGCCGTCTGTTGCAATATCCGTTACGATAAATGTTTCCGCACCAGCATCCGCTAAGGCTTTTCCAAGTTCAATCGCTAATGTTTCAGATGTTTGAAGCCAGCCGTGAGTTGCCACACGGCCATCTTTTGCATCAATTCCGATTGCAATATGCTTACCGTACTTACGAATCATGTCTTTTGTAAAAGCAGGGTCCGAAACCGCTGTACTTCCTAAAATAACACGCTCGACTCCGTTATCAAGATACGTTGCAATATCAGCTTCTGTACGAATACCGCCGCCAATTTGGATTTTTGCCCCTAATTCTTTCGCGGCTTGAATCACATACGCATCATTAATACGACTGCCTTCTTTGGCCCCGTCAAGGTCCACCATATGTATCCATTCTGCTCCTTGGTCTGCAAAATTCTTCGCCATATCAAAAGGAGAATCGCCATAAACCGTTTCTTGATTATAATCTCCTTGAATTAAACGTACACATTTGCCACCGCGCATATCAATGGCTGGATAAATCTTGAACTCGCTCATGCCTGATCCTTCCCTTCCACTAACGCCAAGTAATTTCTTAATAACGACATCCCCATTTGTCCACTCTTTTCTGGGTGAAACTGCATCCCGAACACATTGCCGGTGCCCACAATCGCAGGAACTGCAACATGATAATCAGCCGAAGCTGTTACGAAGCTTGCATCCGTCTGCGCATAATAGGAATGAACAAAGTACACATAATCTTCTTCTAATCCTTTTAATAATGGTGAAGATTGATTAAAAGAAAGGCGGTTCCAACCCATGTGCGGTACTTTATACTTCTCACCATTGTCCTCCCCAGTAAACCGAACAACTTTCCCAGGAATCAACGATAGGCCTTCTGCCGGACCATTTTCTTCGCTCTCATCAAACAATAGCTGCATGCCAAGACAAATCCCTAATAAATAACCGCCATTCGCCACATATTGTTTAACAAACGTGTCTAGCCCTGTTTCTTTTAACAAGTTCATTGCGTCACGAAATGAACCTACACCTGGCAGAATTAGTCCGCTTGCTTTAGCTAGCTTTTCAGGATTATTTGAAATAAAGGACTGTGCTTCAAGACGTTCCAATCCTTTTGTAACGGAAAATAAATTTCCCATCCCATAATCAATAATACCAATCATTTATAACATTCCTTTCGTTGAAGGAATTCCTTTGACGCGCGGATCAATCATCGTTGCTTCATCTAAAGCTCTTCCTAACGCTTTAAAAATCGCCTCAATAATGTGGTGTGTATTGTGGCCATAGTGCACGATGACATGTAAATTCATTCTTGCTTCAAGGGCGAACTTCCATAAAAATTCGTGAATTAATTCCGTATCAAATGTACCTACTTTTTGTGAAGGAAAATCTGCGCGAATTTCAAAAGCAGGACGGTTGCTTAAATCAATGACAACTTGTGCAAGAGCCTCATCCATTGGAACAAACGCATTTCCATAACGCTTAATCCCGCGTTTATCACCAAGAGCTTGTGAAAGAGCTTGCCCTAGACAAATCCCAATATCTTCCGTTGTGTGATGATCATCGATTTCTGTATCCCCTTTTGCATCGATCGTCATATCAAATTTTCCGTGTTTCGTAAACAGATCCAACATATGTGTCATAAATGGAACCGCTGTTTCAATCGAAGCTTTTCCTTCTCCATCAACTGAAAAGTCCAACTTAATATTCGTCTCATTCGTTTTTCGTTCAATACTTGCAGAACGCTCCATTATAAACCCTCCTTCTGTCCAATCGTATCTATAAAAGTACATTTTTGATATTTAGTATCTAGTGCAAGGCCAACGCAGCCTTTGCACTTCTCTTATTTTTTACGAGCTTCAATGGCACGAGCGTGTGCTTCAAGACCTTCCATTCGTGCAAAAGCAGCAATTTTTTCAGCATTTTGTCGAAAAGCTGTTTCACTGTACATAATGATGCTTGATTTTTTTTGAAAATCATCAACATTCAGTGGACTAGAAAAACGAGCTGTTCCGTTTGTCGGTAATACGTGGTTCGGACCAGCAAAATAATCTCCGACAGGTTCCGAGCTAAAACGACCGATAAAAATCGCTCCAGCATGTCGAATTTGTGCCATAACTTCCATCGCATCACGCGTGATAATTTCTAAATGTTCCGGCGCTAATTCATTTACAGCATCAATGGCTTCAGCTAAGCTGTCACATACAACAATTCGACCGTAATCAGCAATAGAAGCTGCGGCAATATCACGGCGAGGCAGCAAAGCAAGCTGCTTTTCCACTTCACTTGCCACTTCTTCGGCTAATTCAGGCGAAGTCGTAATGAGTACACTGCACGCACGAGCATCATGCTCTGCTTGTGATAAAAGGTCAGCTGCAACCTCCGCAGCAATCGCTGTTTCATCTGCTAAAACTGCAATTTCACTAGGTCCTGCAATCATATCAATTGCTACATCACCAAACACTTCTCGTTTAGCAAGCGCCACATAAATATTCCCTGGTCCGACAATTTTATCGACTTTAGCAATCGTTTCGGTTCCATAAGCAAGTGCCGCAATCGCTTGAGCGCCACCAACTTTATAAATTTCTGTTACACCAGCAATTTTAGCTGCCGCTAATACAGGCGCAGATAACGAACCATCTTTCCCTGGAGGAGAAACCATCACAATTCGTTTTACACCCGCTACTTTAGCCGGCATAATGTTCATCAATACAGAAGATGGATAAGCAGCTGTACCACCAGGAACGTAGACACCAACTGCATCAAGAGGCGTTATTTTTTGTCCAAGCATCGTTCCTGTTTCATCTGTCGTCATCCACGAATTACGCGTTTGTTTCTCGTGGAACATTCGAATATTGTCGGCCGCTTCTTGTATAATCGCCAGCTGTTGATCTGGTAGAGTTGCGACAGCGGCCTCTAGTTCCGCTTCGGAAACAAGTAATTCTTTAACTTGTACACCGTCAAATTTTTCTGTGTATTGAGATACAGCGGCATCTCCGTTTTTTCTCACATCATTAATAATATCTTGAACGGCTTTTCTTTGATCCTCGGTCCCCGAGTCAACCGAGCGCTTCAAAGAAAGGTCTTTTGTTAATCGTTCAATTTTCATACGCTCACCTCATTTAAAAAATCCGATCACTTATTCGATAATTTCTGCTAACCGGTCGACAATTTCCGTAATCCGCTCTTCTTTAATTCGATAGCTTACAGGGTTCGCTACTAAGCGTGATGTAACATCCGCAATTCGTGCGTATTCAACAAGCCCATTTTCCTTTAAAGTTTGTCCTGTTGACACAATATCAACAATTCGCTCTGCCAAGCCGATTAATGGCGCCAATTCAATAGAACCATTCAACTTAATAATTTCGACTTGCTCACCTTGTTCACGGAAATAGCTTGAAGCAACATTCGGATATTTACTCGCAATCTTTGGCGCAATATCACTAATTTTTGTATTTGGAAGTCCTGCCACCGCTAAATAACAAGCACTAATTTTTAAATCTAGAAGCTCATACACATCGCGTTCTTCTTCAAGCATTACATCTTTCCCTGCAATCCCAAGGTCTGCTACCCCATGCTCAACATACGTCACAACATCCATTGGCTTCGCTAATATAAAACGTAAATTTTCCTCTTCAACTTCAATAATTAATTTACGTGAATCATCGAATTCAGGAGGAAGACGAAAGCCTGCTTTACGCAACATCTCTGCAGCCTCTTCAAAAATTCTTCCTTTTGGCATCGCAATCGTTAAAAAGCTACTCATTGCTTACTCTCCCTCCATTCCCTACAAATAAATGTACATCTGAAAACGTTCTTGTATAAGCATCTACATTTTCTACTGCATTAATATCTTGAATCGTTACCATAATGCCTTCTGCACGCTTCTGCTTAGCAAAGTCTAGCGCTTCTTTACGACGCTCTGGGCTAAATAAAATACATTCCGGTACGTCTGCTTCCTGTATTTCACCAATCGCTTCCACCAAACGATCCATGCGAATACCGAATCCTGTTGCCGATGCATCCCACCCGAATTTATCAAGAAGGTTATCGTAGCGGCCTCCGTTTCCGATTGGTGAACCAACCCCGCCCGCATATACTTCAAATAACGTTCCTGTATAGTAGCTCATATGACTAACAAGTGTTAAATCCAGGCTTACATATTGATCAACACCAAATTCTTTTAATTGAACCGCCAATTCTTGCAGCTCAGAAAGCTGTTCGCGACCATGCTCTCCTTCTAATAGGCCAAGGGCTTTTGTTAACGTGTTTTCCCCGCCTCGAAGAGAAATAAATTCAATTAATCGTTGCTTATCAATAGAAGAAAGCGTTAAAGATTTCACATGCTCACGATAGCCTACATAATTTTTTTCATATAAAAATTTACGTAGTACGGCCGCTCTTTCTTCATTTCCTAAAATACTTAGGAACAATTCTTGAACGAATCCGATATGCCCAATCGTAATCTTAAATTTCTCTAATCCTGCCGCTTTTAACACATCAGCCATTAAAGCAATCATTTCTGCATCGGCACTAGTCGACTTGTTGCCAATGCATTCAATGCCCATTTGCTCAAACTCAGCGGGACGTCCACCTTCGCGCTGCTGTGCTCGATACACATTTGCAGAATACGCTAAGCGTAATGGAATTCTTTGATTTAATAACTTAGATGCTGCAACACGCGCAATCGGTGTCGTCATATCTGGACGAAGAACAAGGGTATGCCCTTGCTGATCCAGTAACTTAAACAATTGTTGATCTAAAATCGCTGATGCCTCACCAATCGTTTCATAATATTCTAACGCTGGAGTTTCAATAAATTGATAGCCCCATTTCTTAATTTCATCACTCATTTTATTTCGGACCGCTGCTTTTGTTTCATAAAGCTCCGGCAGCGTATCTCTCATGCCTAACGGTTTTTCAAACATAAATGGCTTTGTCACGACTGCACATCCTTTTAATATAATGAATATTTTCTTACCATATCTTTCTTTAATTTATAAATAGTATCAAAAAAATGGACAGAATCCTATAAATTATCGCAATTATTATAATAAAAAAGTAAAAATCCTTTAGTTCGCTAATATGGTAACAAAGTGAAGTTATATGTAGTGTACTCCTGCCCCTGTGAACAGTCAAGTACAAACTCCCTTTTCCTTCTCTTAAATTAAGGGCTTTTTATATCTGAACTAACAAGCTCACCCTTGTCAGGACTATTCGCCCATTTCATATTTGAAACATTTACCGCTTACAACTAAAACTGTTAACAACTATAATTTTAGTTTGATAGCTAATTAGGTACTATAACTTAGGAGGAAGAACATGCAGAAATTTTTATCCATTATTCTAGCAACAGTACTGTTTTTTACACTAACAAGCAGTCCTGGATACGCTGCTGCCTCTCTTAGTCAACAAGACTTAGAGGACTATTTAACTGAAGTAGATATGACACAAACAGAATTGGAAGAGTACTTAGACTACTACGGTGTCGAATTAGAAGAATTTTCTTCTATTGATGAACTTCGTGATATGTTAGGGCCTGCTTTAACTCAAGCTAACCTAGAAGATTTACTAAATGAATATGACATGACAGAAGAAGAGTTAACGGCTTTACTCATTGAATACGGAGAAATGGAGGAAGGAGAAACAATTCTTGATTCCTTTTACTTTGTCTCTGATATCGAACTGCTCATTCTTTTCGATCAAGACATGGGCGATATAGACTCGGCTGAGTTGTTAGACGGCCTTGCTGAATTTGATATACATGAGGAAGAGCTAGAACGCTTATTCACATATCTAGAACCGATTTTTGAACAACCTGGATTTGAAGATCAATTAATGGCTTTAGTTGACCGTATGTTACAGTTTGAAGAATTTGAAACATTAGATGACCTGACGGTTGAACAGATAGCGGAGTTATTCTCTATCTATAATGATGTACAAGACTTACTTCAAGTTGAATTCAAATTTGATTTAATCAAAGACGGTGTAACAACCCCAATTTCCATTCAGGAACTATATAGCATGGAAGAATTACAAGATGCTAGTTTACGAATTTCCATCCATGATTTAAACGGAAACTTGCTGCTGGATTTGATTGTAACTAGTGAGATGTTTGGCAGTGATTTGATTAAGGAGACAGCTCAAAGCTTGAAAGAGACGCCTGAGGTCATTAAAGAAATAAAGTCAAAAGCTAAAACTAACAAAACTGTCCCAAAAACTGTTAAGGGCGGCCTACTACCTAACACGGCAGGCAATTATGCCATGAACGCAATTCTAGGACTTTTACTGGTTGGCTTAGCATTTGTTTTATTCAGAAAAGCGAGAATGAACTAATCTATGAAAAACAATAGGCGTTCCAAACGAAAGAAAAGAATCAGCCTATTCTTAGCAATCTGTCTGTTATTTATAGGCGTATATTTCACAGCGACGAATGCTTATCCCCTGTTAAAAAGTTATGATAAAGGGGATAAAAAAGAAACTTCTGTTACGGCTGCTCAAGAAAAGAGCGAAGTAACAGAACAAAAAAAACTATATCCTACTCGGCCTGAAAAAGGAGATATGATAGGAGATCTTTACATCCCTAAATTAGACAGCACTTTGCCCATTTATCATGGAACGGATGAAGATGAATTGGAGAAAGGTGTTGGGCATTATGCAGGTTCGGTGCTTCCTGGTGAAGCAGACAATTCCGTACTATCAGGACACCGCGATACTGTATTTCGAAAGCTGGGCGAAGTAGGGAAAGGCGATTTACTTATTACGAACACAGAAGCAGGTACCTTCACATTCAAAGTACGAAAAGTACGAATTGTGGATGCGGATGATCGTACGGTCATTGTTCCTAAACCGAAGGCAACCTTAACCGTCACCACCTGCTATCCTTTTTCATATATTGGTAATGCGCCTGAACGATACGTGTTAATTGCAGATTTAATAGAAACTGAAGTATCGAAATAGAGAAATGGGCTGTGAGAAATCACAGCCTATTTTCACAATATAAAGGGGACCAAACTGTAAGGTAACGTTCAAAACCTAAGATTCAGGGGGCTCAATCATGGATAAACAACAGCAAGAACATTTCTTTCGTCTATTAAGACAAACCTATGAATCTGCAACAGCAGATGAAGATGTTTCTATTGAAAAGATATTAGCCCAAATTAAAAGCGGCCTATCTGATATCTTTAAAAAACTATACTAAAAAGAACTTACCCTCCTAATGGAGAATAAGTTCTATTACAATCATTTAGTTTCGCGTTCTCTCTTCCATTTCTTCCTTCGTATAGATGACACGCATTGGATTTCCACCGACTAAAGCACCTGCTGGCACATCTTTATGAACAAGCGACCCTGCAGAAACAATCGCACCATTCCCAATGATGACACCTGGAAGAATCGTGGAGTTTGCTCCAATCATCACCTCATCACCGATAACAACATCCCCTAAACGATATTCGTGAATTAAATACTCATGGGCAAGAATAGTCGTATTATACCCAATAATGGAATTATTCCCAACCGAGATTTTTTCAGGAAACATCGTATCAGGCATGACCATTAGTGCAAAGGACGTTTGCTTGCCGATTTTCATATGCAGGAATGTTCGATACATCCAATTCTTCACAAACATAAAGGGTGTAATACGAGCAATTTGAATGATGATAAAGCACTTAACAACTTTCCAAAAGGACACGGTCTTATACACTTGCCAAAGCGAATTGGATCCCTCGACTGGATAGCGGACCGTTCTTCTCATACCGTCTTCCCTTGTAAAATATCAATTAAATCTGACATATGATTTAGCATATAATCTGGATGATACGTTTGTAAAAACTCCGTTCCTTTCAACGACCACGCTACACCAGCCGTCTTCGTCCCTGCATTTTTTCCACCGAGAATATCGTGATAATTATCTCCAATCATCATCGCCTCAGCTGGATCTGAACCAAGAGCATTCAACGCCTTTAAAAGCGGCTCCGGATCCGGTTTAGGCTTTTCGATATCATCCATCGTCACGACTACATCGAAGAACTGATCTAATCTGCTTAACTTGAGTCCTCTTTCAACGATATCTCGTTTTTTTGTCGTAACAATGGCCAGCTTATACTTGCTTTGAAACAAGCTTTCTATCGTCTCGTATACACCATCAAACTGAGTCACAAGCAAGTCATGATGCTCCCAATTATGCTTGCGGTAAAAAGCTATCATTTCCTCCGCAAGCTCCGGGTTAATGGATGAAAAAGTCTCTATTAAGGACGGACCAATAAATGGGAGAATATCTTCCCGTTTATACTGTCCTGGATAGTAATGATTGAGTGTTTCCGTAAAAGAAGCAATAATTAATTCATTTGTATTAATTAAAGTTCCATCTAAATCGAATAATAAAGTAGAAATATTACTGCTCATACACAGCTCCCTTTCTTTGCACACTTTCATAGCGATTCCATATATATCCTACGGCGATTGTCAAGACAATTGCCGTCACTAACCGAATGATTAATAGAGGCAGAACAGGAATCCCTAATGGAATAAAGATCAACGTGTCTTCTACTACGGCATGGCATGCTACTAAAAAGATAAAAGCTAATGTCATATCTTTTTTCGACACACCTTCTTCTTTAGCAGCTTGAATCATGACCCCTGCCCCGTAAGCAAGCCCAATTGTTAAACCGGTTGCAAATGGCAGCGCTGCATTCTCCTTCATGCCTAATACCTTCATAACCGGCCCAAGCATTCGTGAAAAAGCTTCCAGCCATTTTTTATCTTTCATAATTTGAATAATAATCATCAATGGGATGACAATGAGCGCAAGTTGGACAATCCCTAGCAGCGCCTTCACGATACCATGAGAGACAATGGCCCACACACCTGTCATTTCAGCAGTTTGTTGACTAACAAACCCATACTGTGCCATTTCTGATCCCCCATCCCATAAGAGGTTAATCATCACCGCAGCTAGCAGAGCTAATCCAAGCCGCACCGTCAAAATCACCCACAGCTTCACACCTACCTTCATCGCAACACCCGTCTCAATCAGCAAGTTATGCGAAAAAGAAAGCATAACGGCAATAATAAATACTTCTTTTACCGTTAAATCGAGCGTCAAGATTCCCGCAATTCCGGCATATAAATTAAGAAAATTTCCAAGAACGAGCGGAATAGCTGCATCTCCAGATAAACCGAGCAGCGCCATGAATGGACTAATTAAATCAATCACCCATGGCAAAATCGGAGTATATTGAAGAATGGTTACAATCAACGTAACTGGAAAAATAACTTTTCCTAACGTCCATGTTGTCTTTAATCCAACTATGAATCCCTTCTTCACTGACTCCCCGTACATAACCCTCTCTCCTTTTCTTTCATCCTAAGCATCTAAATATCGCTGCTTCGCCATTCCGCTAAATCGACGATAGACGAATAAAGCAATCGCTACAACAATGAGAGATAATGAAAGAACCTGTGCCATTCGAAGCGATTCTGTTAACATTAAACTATCCGTACGCAATCCTTCAATAAAGAAACGACCGATTGAGTACCAGAATAAATAAGCTAAGAAAATTTCACCGCGGCGTAAATTTACTTTTCTTAGTGATAAAAGAACCACTACACCAAGTAAATTCCATAATGACTCGTATAAGAAGGTTGGATGATAATAAACACCATTAATATACATTTGATTAATAATAAATTGTGGCAAATGCAGATTTTCTAAAAAAGCTCTTGTAACCTCTCCGCCATGTGCTTCTTGGTTAATGAAATTTCCCCATCGACCAATTGCCTGACCAAGTAATAAACTTGGTGCTGCAATATCAGCAATCTTCCAAAAAGAAACTTTTTTAACCTTCGCAAAAACAACCGCTGTTAACACCGCACCAATTAACGCACCATGAATGGCAATACCACCATTCCATATTTTAATAATCTCACCTGGATACTGCGAATAGTAATCCCATTGGAAAATGACATAGTAAGTGCGTGCACAAATGATGGAAATGGGCACCGCAAATAAAATTAAATCAACAAATAACTCTTTATGTAATCCTCTACGCTCTGCTTCTCGAATAGCAAGCACAAGGCCGAGTAACACACCAATTCCGATGATAAGGCCGTACCAATTAATTTGGAGCACACCTAAATCAAGCGCCACACGGTTAATCGGTTGAATATTTTGTTCCATTTATGTCCCTCTTTTCTACTTAAAAATCATCATGATCTGCTCCTGCAATCGCATGATTTAAACGATCAGAAAACTGCTCAGCAGCATTTACTCCCATTCGTTTTAAGCGGTAATTCATCGCTGCTACTTCAATAATGACCGATAAATTTCGCCCAGGTCGGACAGGTACTGTTAATTTTGTAATTTCTGTATCAATAATTTTCATCGTTTCTTCATCTAACCCGACTCGATCATATTGCTTATTTTTCTCCCAAAGCTCCAGGTGAATAACAATCGAGATTTTTTTATTACTGCGAACAGCTCCTGCTCCAAACAGTGTCATCACATTAATAATGCCTAATCCGCGAATTTCAAGCAAATGCTCAATGAGTTCCGGAGCATTTCCAACAAGCGTATCTTGATCTTCTTGCCGAATCTCCACACAGTCATCCGCTACCAGGCGATGTCCCCTCTTCACTAATTCAAGCGCTGTCTCACTTTTCCCAACACCACTTTTCCCCGTAATAAGAACACCTACACCATAAATGTCTACTAACACACCATGTACAGCTGTTGTTGGGGCTAAGCGACTTTCCAAAAAGTTTGTTAAGCGACTGTACAATCGTGTTGTTTTCATATTTGACAGCATAACCGGAACCGATTCTCGTTCAGAAGCCTCGATTAATTCCTCCGGCACATTCTGACCACGCGTAATAATAATCCCTGGTGTCGAATCACGACAAAGCTCTTCCATACGATGTTTGCGCTCCGCTTCATTAAGTCGTGTAAAAAACGACACTTCTGTCCGCCCTAATAACTGGAGACGCTCAGCTGGATAATAATCAAAAAAACCCGCAATCTCAAGTCCTGGACGAGATAAGTCGCTTGTTAAAATTGGTCGGTTGATTCCTTCTTCACCACTAACAAGCTCAAGGTTAAACATATCGATTACATCTTTTATACGAACTTTAGCCATCTAGGCTGCCCTCCTTTTTGGAGTAAATTTTTTTGACTCAATGCTCATTCCATTTTAGCATTTTTCCCGTAATATCCAAACAATGCGTTTTTATGAGCAATACTTCTCTAGAAAATATCTATTTACTGACCGGTATGTTTTTATCTATAAACTATAAACCAACAAATAAAAAGAGGCCTGTCGAATTGAAACAAGCCCCCCTTCAATGTTATGAAACTGAGATTGCACCGGTCTTCGTATCTGCAAAAATATGCAAAACCGGCGTTTGGTCATACACGGTCTGAAACTTTAACACTTTTTGAATTACATCGCTTTTTTCTTCTACGATTTTAATTCCGTCTAGATTGACATTAAAACCACCTAAATTCGATTTTAATTCCCCTGATACAGCCGCTCCAGACGCTACAGATAGCTGAATCTTCCCTGTAATCGACCTAGCGTATAAAGAATCACTTTCTTCATTGTCATTCCGACAAATAATTTGCCCGTTAAAGGTCTGTACATCTACCTTTTTAAAGTGTCCTCCCGCTTCAATCGCTCCATTCAACGTTTCAGCTTCAACCTTATCAAAGCGAGACGCTTGAATCGTAATCGTACCATTCCCTGTTTCTAATTCACAGCTCTCTCCTCTGACGCTATCCATTGAAATCGGCCCATTCGCTGATTTGACTTTTACTTCCTCTGCGGCTAAAGATTCTGCGGCTACTCCTCCATTAAACATCCTAATTTGAAGCTTCTTATACTCCTTTTGCGGGACATAAATCAGTACATCGGCTTTAATGCCCTTTTCTTGTAAGTAAAATTTCAACGTTCCATCTTCAATGGCAAATATCACTTCGTTTAAAAAGGCTTCCCGCGCTTGATCCTGGTTATCCACGCGGTACACCTTTGCTTCACACTCTACACGCACATCATGGTGATCCCAGGCAATCATTTTTATTTTTCCATTTGCGATATCCACATCTAAGTCTTGAATGACCTTTTCATCATGCTGAAAGATATGGGAAACAGTAAATGACTTCCCAAAATTAAAATCTAAATCTGTATCTCTAATTTTTTGAAAAGCACTTTCAACAAATTCAAAAATTTTCTCTTTCGATGATTGAATATTTTTCTTAAATGTATCATGAGCGTCATCATGATGTTGCTTCTTCGCTTCAATTACTTCTGTTGACAACTCATTTTTCAACACTTGCTCTTTCTGTTCGCTTTCTTTCCCAGCTTTGTCTAATGCCTCTAAAATAGTTAACGCTTCTTCCGCGGTGATTTTACCATCTTGAACGAGTTGAAGAATTCTTTTC
>Ga0180215_1001867_pt1 | contig 22248 bp, 29 predicted proteins | sample eDN3rd37CBELigBY_FD_128871 | JGI IMG/M metagenome (GOLD analysis project Ga0180215, IMG submission 128871) | Enriched backyard soil microbial communities from Emeryville, California, USA - eDNA 3rd pass 37_C BE-Lig BY (version 2) (version 2) | ecosystem: Environmental > Terrestrial > Soil >... | reverse complement strand
ATGGTTGCCATTTTCTTCCTTTTTTACCATAATAGAGAAAAGTAAAACTAGCTATGGAGGGAACAGAATGATTCGATTTGGTATTATTGGTACGAACTGGATTACTGAGAAATTCATTGATGCAGCATCACTGCTCGAAGACTTTGAACTTGTGGCTGTTTATTCTCGTACAGAAGAGCGCGCAAGTGAGTTCGCACAAAAACATCATGCACCACATATTTTTACTAATCTTGAAGAAATGGCTAAAAGTGATTTAATTGACGCTGTTTACATAGCAAGTCCAAACTCTTATCATGCTCAACAAGCGATTCTTATGATGAAGCATGGAAAACATGTGATTTGTGAAAAACCAATGGCTTCTAATCAGCACGAAGTTGAGCAAATGATTAAAACTGCTAAAGAAAATAAAGTCGTTTTAATGGAAGCAATGAAATCAACATTTATTCCGAGTTTCTTGAGCATCAAAGAGAATTTAGTAAAAATCGGTCCGATTCGCCGCTACTTTGCGAACTTTTGTCAGTATTCCTCTCGTTATGACAAATATAAAGAAGGAATTATTTTAAACGCATTTCGCCCTGAATTTTCAAATGGCTCGTTAATGGATATCGGGATTTACTGCATTTATCCAATGGTGGCTTTGTTTGGCGAACCAACTTCGGTTAAAGCCAATGCGTACATGCTAGAGTCCGGAGTAGATGGTGAAGGAAGCATTATATTTGGTTATGAAAATATGGAAGGCGCCGTCATGTTCTCGAAAATTACGAATTCCTACATCCCTTCTGAAATTCAAGGTGAAAAAGGAAGTATTGTTATCGACAAAATTTCAAGTCCTTCAAATGTGAAGATTCATTATTTAGACGGCACAATTGAAGACATATCGGTAGCACAAGAAGAAAACACCATGTACTACGAAGCGAAGGAATTTATAAATTTAATTAAATCAAACAAGCTTCAATCCGACATTAACACTCATCAAAATTCACTTATTACCATGAAACTAATGGACGAAGCCCGCAAACAAATCGGCCTCGAATACCCCGCAGATCGAAAAATACAGGGGTAGTATTTTTTAAGGAATAGACTTAAAAAGCAGACTAATTTTAAATAAGAAGAAAGCCTCTTTTGCGAAAAAGAGGCTTTACTAATTACTAGGTTAACAATCAAAATTCACCATCTGACCTGATTTTTTCACCATTTCCCCATGAAGTTTCAATAACTCAACCGATTTTTCACCATCTAGCTCCAAAGTTTCACCATCCAACCACGAAGTTTCACCATCTAGCTAAAAAATTCACCATCCAATCAATAATTTTCACCATCTCCCACATAAAATTCACCATCTAATCAATAATTTTCACCATCTCTCACATAAAATTCACCATCTAATCAATAATTTTCACCATCTCTCACATAAAAATCACCATCTCCCCTCTAAATTTCACCATCCGCTAAAATGCTTGTATCTTAATGCACTTCGCCATTATTGATATAAATCCACAACAAATTATAGATACTAATCATATAGCACATATGACAAAAAAGAAGTCGTGGGACCTGCCACCTAATACTTTATGGAAAACGATTCATGAGATCTACCATCTAGTACAATTTGAAATCGCACCGAGAGACCAGTCGACTTGTGCCATTTTTTGGAAAATAGGTCTTGAAATCTGTTTTAAAAACAAATACTATTGACTTTGTGTTTAAAAATGTACGTCTTTTTTAGGAGGACAGTTTATGTTTAAATTGCAAGAAAACAATACAACCGTTAAAACGGAAATCATTGCCGGGCTGACGACGTTCTTTACAATGGTATACATTGTCATCGTAAACCCGATTATTTTATCTGAAGCTGGTGTTCCATTTGAGCAAGTGTTTATGGCAACCATTATTGCAGCGGTTATCGGAACACTTTGGATGGCACTTTTTGCGAATTACCCAATTGCGATTGCGCCTGGTATGGGATTGAATGCATATTTTACATTCTCTGTTGTTGGCGGAGGAGTCGATTATAGAACAGCATTTGCAGCAGTGTTTGTGGCGGGTATTTTATTTTTAATTTTATCTTTAACACCTTTAAGAAGACTCATCATTGAAGCGATACCAGATAACTTGAAATTTGGTATTTCTGCAGGAATTGGACTATTGATTGCTTTTATCGGACTTCGTTCAGCAGGAATTATTGTTGATCATCCAGATAATTTAGTGGCACTTGGTGACTTGCACTCCCCAGTAGTGTTACTAACTTTATTTGGACTTCTCGTTGCCGTGATTTTAATGACGCTGAAAGTTCATGGCGCCATATTTTTTGGAATGGTGATTACAACAATCGTAGGAATTTTAACAGGTCAGTTGCAGTTTAATGAAGGATTTTTTGCCCTTCCGGATGTACCTGAATTAATGATTAATAATCCTGTAACAGCTTTTGCTGATGTGATTTCACATTCTCTATATGCCGTTGTTTTCTCGTTTTTATTAGTTACGATTTTTGATACGACTGGAACGTTAATTGGTGTAGCAGAGCAAGCAGGTTTAATGAAAGGGAAAACTCTTCCGAGGGCTAATCGTGCATTGCTTTCTGATTCAATTGCGACAACAATTGGATCTATGTTTGGGACAAGTCCGACAACGGCTTACATTGAATCTTCTTCCGGTGTTGCAGCAGGTGGAAGAACGGGGCTTACGTCATTAACTGTAGCAGTTCTATTCATCATTGCTTCATTCTTCGGACCAGCAGTAAGTGCAGTATCAAATGTCGCTGCGATTACTTCACCTGCGCTTATTATTGTCGGAAGTTTGATGATGGGACATATTGCAAAAATTCATTGGGGACAAATTGATGAAGCCTTCCCTGCGTTTTTAATTATTATAAGCATACCGTTAACATCAAGCATTTCAACAGGGATTGCACTCGGCTTTATTTCTTTGCCGATTTTAAAAATTATTACAGGTAAATGGCGCGAAATCCATCCGATTGTGTATGTATTTGGATTATTGTTCATTATCCAATTAGCGTTTTTACCACATTAAAAAGACAACTAGCTTTAGTTGTCTTTTTTTGATACTCGTCGCAGTTTCCCCATCTAGATTGAATTTTCCACCATCTTAGCGCCCTGTTTCACCATCTAATCTAGTTTTTTCACCATTTGCATCAATTTTTTCACCATCCTAGTGCTCTGTTTCACCATCTGCACCAATTTTTTCACCATCTTAGCGCCCTGTTTCACCATCTAATCTAGTTTTTTCACCATTTGCATCAATTTTTTCACCATCCTAGTGCTCTGTTTCACCATCTGCACCAATTTTTTCACCATCCTAGTGCTCTGTTTCACCATATGCACCAATTTTTTCACCATCCTAGTGCTCTGTTTCACCATCTGCACCAATTTTTTCACCATCCTTATTAGCGATTAATAAGTATGTGTGATGGTGAAAAATATTGTTTAGATGAGGAAATTTGGTTCGGAGATGGGGAAAAATCCTCTGTATCAGCAAAACGAAACATAAAAAAGACACCATAAAAGGTGCCCCAGTATTCTTGTTTGGCAAATTGTGGATAGCTAGATTGAAAATTGACAATAATCCCTGCTTGTTTCAAAAATGGATATGCGTCAAATAAAGCGCGATCACCATAGCGAATAGCATTTAATGCAAGAGGAAGTTCCCTTCTAAAAATCTCATTTCGCTTTCCTGCCACATCCTCACTAAATTGACCTCCATCAATATATACATAAACCACAAAATATACCATATTCCCAATTTGTACCCATTCGCTTAAAACCTCGTCTCGCATCAGGCGATCTACTTTATCCCAAGCATAATTCATTCCAACCGTTAAAAATAACTCACCAGTCGAATCAGAGTGAGTTAGCGTATATCGCCTTGGGATGACTGGATTCGTCGCTGTAAACCCATCCCTAAATTCCACCGACAACTTTTCTGGATTGAACTTACTCAAAAAATCAACCCCAATCAGTTTTTACTATTAGGAAGTTAAAATCAGCACCAATACCAATAGGCTGATATCTTCACTATATGTAAAAAAACTGACAGGGGTTCGTTGTGCGGCTTACTTTCCCCATCTGTACCATATTTTTCACCATCTCCCCTACCGATTTCCCCATCGAGACTACCAAATTCACCATCTCCACCATCAATTTCCCCATCAAGACCACCAAATTCACCATCTCCCCTACCGATTTCCCCATCGAGACTACCAAATTCACCATCTCCACCATCAATTTCCCCATCAAGACCACAAATTCACTATCTAACTGCAATCCTACACCATCCACCAATCCCATACCCCTTCCACCACACCAAAAAACTCTTTACCAAGTTAAATTATTTTAGTAAGTTTTAATTAAGGGAAATTTGCGAAAAAGCGGGGCTTTATATGAAATCATTTTTGTCTCAAACATTAGTAGGAATAGCACTTTGGGGAGCATTCTTTTTTTATGAAGGAGAATTCCAACCTTTACATATTTTTATTTGCGCGGCTGTCATTGCCCTTTTTTACTTCCTATTAATCTCGCAATACCGGTTCTATTTATTTGCAGCAACCCATATAATTCTGCTCGTAACGCATGTCTTTGTTTCCGCAACCAATAATCCTTTCCCAATACTACTCATTATTTATTTTTCAATCTTGGCAACAAAACTATTAACTAATAAAGAATTTAAACTTTTAGCAATAAGCACAATGATTGCTCTCACCGCTAGCCTTATCATTGATCTCAACAGGTGGCCAGCACTCCTTTTCATATCATTTTTTTACTATATCGCTAATCTCACAAACGAGCTTTTAACCGACCGAAACGACCAGCGTAAATTATATGAAGAACTTTTAGGAGAATACCGCACCCTCAAACGACTTGCGCTCGCATCCGAAGAGGAAGCACGGTATCAAGAACGAACAAAAATTGCTCGCGATATCCATGATTCCGTTGGGCACAAATTAACAGCCCTGCTTATGCAGCTTGAAGTTCTTTCGATTCAAAATGGCGAATCTGAGGTAAACCAAGACCACCTCAACGAGTTGAAAAAATTAGCAAAAGAAAGTCTAGAAGAAACAAGATACGCCGTCCGAACGCTGAAATCAAGCGAACAAGAAGGCATTTCTACGATTTTGCAGCTCATTAAAAAACTCGAAGCAGAAAGCCATATTTTAGTTCACTTTACGACAAAACAAGGGATTTTGAATGTCAAACTAACGAATGACCAAAGTGTTGTGCTGTATCGCGTGATTCAAGAAGGGTTAACCAATGCGATGCGACACGCCCATTCAAAAGAGGTTCAAGTCATACTGGGTCGCACTGCTACTCTCGACATTGAATTTTTAATTAAAAACCGCGTATACAATGCTAAACCTTTTGAAGAAGGATTTGGCTTATCGAACATGCGTAAACGTGTCGAAGAACTGGGTGGGACACTATCAATCTATCAAACGGAAAATGAATTTGTTATTAGAGGAATGATTCCGATTCAAAATGAAGTTGTGCTTGAAGGAGGGCAAGGGTAATGTGGAATGTCATGATTGTAGAAGACCAATCGATTGTGAGAACAGGGTTAAAATTAATGCTCGAACAAGACCCGAAAATTCGAGTCATCGCAGAAGCCAATAACGGTCAAGAAGCATTAGAACTGATGGAAAACCACCTCATCGATATTATCTTAATGGATATTCGAATGCCTGTGATGAACGGGTTAGAAGCCACTCGCAAAATCAAAGAGCGCTGGCCACATGTAAAAATTTTAATTCTCACAACGTTTAATGAAGATGAGTATGCTATCCAAGCATTGAAGTACGGGGCGAATGCATTTCTATTAAAAACGTCCGACCAGCAAGTATTGATTGATGCAGTTTATAGTTGCTTCCGTGGTGGCTTGCCGATTCATGAAGAAGTCGCTGCGAAAGTTATGCCTCGTCTACTGAATCACCTTGATAAAAAAGAAGTCGATTTGCCGCTGTCATCACGAGAATTGCAGATTACGAGATTAGTTGGAGAAGGAAAGACGAATAAAGAAATTGCTGATGAGCTCTATCTCTCAATCGGAACAGTAAAAAATCATATTACCCAGATTTTGCAAAAACTAAATTTACGGGATCGCACCCAACTTGCCATTTTCGCAGTTCGGAACGATTTGACTTAACCATTAGTAATATAGGCTAATGGTTTTTTTGTATGTCATGGAGGGGACTTGGGTGTAATGGCGGCTCTGGGGTGCTATTGGACAAATTTACTATTTTTTGTTCTGACTTGTTTTTTGGCAAATTTCTATTAGTCAAGTAGTTTGAATATCTACTAGATTTAATCTTTTGGGGCGAGTTTATTAGACAAGTTGACTAGTAAGCTACTTTATTTTGTCTTTGGATCATAGGTGAACTTTTCAAATTGAGTTTGAAAATTTTGTGCAGTAATAATAATTTCTGGTTTTGCTGATAATGCAGACGAGATATCACTATGGTCTAGGTTTGCTTGGACTCCTAATTTATTGAGAACATCTTCTGCAGCCATTTGGCATGCGAAACTACTTCCTAATCCTGCACCACATACAAATAAAATTTTTAATTTTCTCATGCTTCCATCTCCCAAATCTATTATTTTTTTATATACGAATGAACTAACTGACCCAACCTCACCACCTTAAATGATGACTTTCTAGATGAACTCATTTTCAAATAATATGTTCTTAAATGAATCTATGTCATTTGCGTCAATTAATCGATTTAATTTACTCTCATCGTTAATTAACTCGATTAAGCTTTTCATAATATTAAGATGAGAATAGGAATCGACCGCTGCTAAGCAGAATACAATTTTTACAGGATCATTGTCCTCATTGCCAAAGTTTATTGGCTCCTTTAACGTCATCACACTAACACCTAAGTTATTGACTCCATCTTCAGGCCGTGCATGAGCTAAGGCTAAATGTTTAGCTACTACAATATAGGGTCCATAATTTTCTACTGATTTGATCATGGCATCAATATATCTCTCTTCGATAACCTGTTCCGTTAATAATGGTTCAGCAACTTTGGATATGGTTTCTCTCCAATTTTTACATTCCTCATTAAGTAAAATTTGAGTATCTTTCAATATATCCTGTAACATAGGTTGTATCTCTCTCCAGTTAAATTTCAGATTATGCTTCTTAAAAAGTCGCTCTGCCTTTTGGTAATTCTCCCTTGTGATTTTGACACCGCTTTCTTGAATTAAAGAAAGTATTTCTTGGAACAATTTAGTGGCGTCCAATTCTTCTAAAACGGCCCGTCTTTTATCGTTATTCCTTAATAAAAATGCATGGACTTCCTTTTTGTCGCTCTCTCTTAAGATCGGGTTTAGTAATAGGACTGGTTTCTTATAGTAATCTATCTCAATCGTACTAAAAACTAAATCTACATCTAATTTGTCGATAACCGATAATTCGTGAGAGCTTAAAACCGCTACAATCTCAATATTAAATTGCTCTTTTAAGTTTGCAGCTAATAGCTTTCCAGTGGAGATTCCATGATTACATACAACAACTGCCTGGTATACATATTGTTTTTCACTTTTAATTCGACTTTTCGAAGTAGAAAAATAGATTGTTAAAAACCCTATTTCATCTTCGGACAAAGACTTATTAATATACTTTTCTATCTGTTTACTATAACAAGCTACAGCATTGTATATTTCCGGATAGGATTCTTTAATCGTTTCTTTCAAAGGGTTGTACACTTGTAAATCATTTTTGGCTCTACTTAATAATCCTGTGATATGTTTATATAACCCTTCGTATAAGTCCTCTTCTTCTTCGGAAAATGGCACTCCAGTAACCTTCTCAACATTCTCAATCAATTGAATCGCTATTAACTGAGCGGTAACCCAATCAAAAGAATTATTCATATCCTTTGGGTTAAATGACTCAATGATGAAAGTAATGTATTTAATTTCATTTAAAGAAGGGTATAACCCAAACTCTTGACAAATGACATCGACAAAATGCCTGACTGAACCTTCTTTGATTTCTGCTCTGACTCTTGTTAAATCACTAACGGTGTTACCTTCTAGAATTCTTCTTATCCATATACCTAAAAAGAGAATAATTTGATTCCGGTACACTTGATTCACGTCGAATCTGGACTTATAAAATACTCCTTCATAGTGATCTCCGATGATTTGTAAAACATCTTGTCCAAGATAATCAATGACAAATTGATCTCCAGCTGTTACCACTTCTGAGTCTTTATAACCAAGAATAGATTCAATATTAGTCATACTGTTAATCACATCGTATAACATGGAACGAATAGATCTTTCATCGCCATGGAGTACGATGCCTTGCTTTGGTAAACTGATTACAAATATGCCATAATCTTGTAAAAACTGACGAATTTTTCGCATATCTTCGTCTAACGTACTCTTCGAAACTTGTAACCGTTCTTCCATTTTATAAAGAATAGTTGTTTTAGTAGAATCAACGATATCGAAGAGAAGAGCCAAGAAGCGTTCTTCCGGTCGGTAATAGTCTAATTTTCTATGATTTATTAGCTCCGATAGTAATGTTTGACGTTGCTTCTCCTCAAGATCTAGTATCAGCCCTTTCCCTCTTGCTTTACTAATTGTAGGGTAAAGTCTCGTTGCTAAATATTCATTGATTAGGGCTAATTCATTTCTTAGAGTACGCTCACTAATTAGAAAATCTTGACTTAAGTCTTCATACGACAAATACGTATTCGCTTTCAAAAATCTTATAAATATTTTTTGAGTTCGTTCCTTCATGAAGGTGAAACCCCTTTCTTGAATCTTATTATAAATAATTATATCGAAATAATTTAGTGTATCTTTTTGCAAAATGAAGTGGCAATGCCGTGAGAATAGTGTATTTTTTTGCAAGTCAAAATTGCAAAAAAATGGACCTGTTAAATAGTGAGCAAATACATTTATTCTTATTTTAATATTTTATATGCTGGATACAAGGAAATACTATGTAGATTTTTTGAAGGATGATCTAAATATTTTGGAGTTTATCCTCAAGAATTTGGGACGGGGGGACAGGTCCCTCTACCCATTTTCAGCCTAACTTCTATAATCGACGACTACGTGAAATCGCACATGTGTTACAAGCAATCTTACAATATCCCAAAAAGACGGGTCGAGGGACCTGTCCCCCCGTCCCATTTTACTGTCCAACTTCTTCCAACAAGCGCGCCACTACAGCACCTACACCCATTACGCCAAGGTTCGCGCCACCATGCTTTCTCAGCGCGACCGACCGATCAGCCATTTCTTTATCCCCAATAACAATCATATATGGGACCTTTTGCTTTTCTGCTTCCCGAACTTTCAACCCCATTTTCTCCGCCCGATAATCCACTTCCACGCGCAACCTCCTCCGCAAAATCAGCATGTGCATCTGCAATTGGTATAACCCTCGCCTGCACGGGTGCCAACCAAAGCGGAAATTCTCCTACATAATGTTCAATCAAGATCGCCATGAAGCGCTCGACCGAACCGTAAATCGCCCGGTGAATCATAACAGGCACATGTGGTTTATTATCTTCACCGATATATGCACAAGCAAACTTTTGCGGCATTTGGAAATCTAATTGTACAGTTCCACACTGCCAGCTTCTACCCAACGAGTCCAAAATATGAAAATCAATCTTCGGCCCGTAAAACGCACCGTCTCCCGGATTAACCTGATACGAAACTCCCTTCGCCTTCAAAACCGACTCCAACGCCAACTCCGCTTGATCCCATAGCTCCGCCGACCCCATGAATTCCTCTGGTCTTGTAGAAAGCTCCACCTTATAATCAAACCCAAAGTGAGAATAAAACTCATCAATCAACGCCAAAACTTTCTCAATTTCCGCTTCGATCTGATCCGCGCGAACAAACAAATGAGCATCATCTTGAGTAAACGAACGCACCCGTAGCAAACCATTCAACGAACCTGAAAGCTCATGTCGATGGACCAACACAAGTTCTGCATAACGAATCGGCAACTCCCGATAACTTCTCCGCTTACTATTATAAATCAAAATCGCACCCGGACAATTCATCGGCTTAATCGCATAATTTTGCTCATCCACATTCGAAAAATACATATTTTCGTGGTAGTGATCCCAGTGCCCCGACTGCTCCCACAACTCCTGCTTCATCATAATTGGAGTTTTAATTTCCTGATAGCCCGCCCTTTGATGTTTCTCCCGCCATAAATTTTCCAGTTCATTCCGAATCATCATCCCCTTCGGCAAGAAAAACGGCATACCTGGAGCCTCCTCCATCGAAGTAAACAGCTCCAATTCCTGACCTAACTTTCTATGATTTCTTTTCTCTGCTTCCAACTGATTCAACATTTTTCTTCCTCCTATTTTTAAAAATAAAAAAAGACCGCATTCCTCCAAACAAAAGGGACGAGTGCGGTCGTGGTTCCACCCTAATTTCATAAAACAATACAAATTACAACTGTGGCTACGCTGTATGCTTTACGCTCTAGATCAGATAACGGTTCTCCCGATTATAGATACTCTGAAAAAATCATTTCCCTATAATAGCTCCGAGGTGGTAAATCATTCGCTTTTCTTCAGGGCTCTCAGCCAATGACCCTGCTCTCTGGTAAGAAAAAGTGGGACGAGGGACCTGTCCCCTAGTACCAAAATGATTTGTGTCCTCTTCAATGCTTTACTATTCAGTTAAAAATAAATACAAAAAGACCGCATCCTCCCAATAGTAGGGACGAGTGCGGTCGTGGTTCCACCCTAATTCCATAAAGCTATGCGTTCCGAAGACGCTTTGCCTCATGCTCAGAAAAAGATAACGGTTCTCCCGGTTATAGATACTTTGAAAAATCAGTTCCCCATAACTGCTCCAAGGTGGTAAATCATTCTCTTCTCTTAAGGGCTTGCAGCCGATGACCCTACTCTCTGTAAAGAAAAATGGGACGAGGGACCTGTCCCCCTGTACCAAAATGATTCGTGTCCTTTTCATAGCCTTATTGTATTTGAAATTTGTTGTTGTTCTGAATTGTAATACACCTTTTCAGAAAGGTCAAGGGGCAAATTGGAAAAAATTCGTGTTAACAGTCATTCCTTATTGCATTAATGCCCCTCCTCTATCAGGTAAACTTCTTGACTCTAAGTCAACCGTTTCCACCAACTCATCTATCGTTCCAAAGCATTTTTCGATTTCAGGCAAATGATAGAACGTACTGGTCGTATCTAAATTGTTAATTTCGCCATCTGGTGAATAAAGAAAAATTCGTTTACCTAACCCTAACGCAATTCCCAATTCAATATGTGTACCCTTCCCTCCTGGTAATAAAACAATGACAAAATCGGCCCCACCGACTGCATTTCTCTCTTTCTCGCCTATATCTTTTAAGTCCTCAAATGTTAAAGCTTGTGCTTCCTTTGCTTTTGCATTTTTTGTCCAATCATAGGTTTGAAGATGGCCTCTCATTTTCAACTGATTGGCAACTTGATTTACAGCTTCTATATTTTTAAAACTTGATGCTACATAAAATTTCATTTATCTAAACCTTCTATCCGTTCATAATTTGGGATTTTTTCTCCCTATCAAAGCGAATTTGTTTTGCTAAAATTGTCTTTGGTTGACATACCTTTATTCTGAACATACAGAACCACCCGATTCAAAATGATCAATAACATTCCTAGAATCATAAAAACAATTGAAAAAGCCACCATGAATAAAAAGACATTCATATAGCTACCAACACCGACCGGAATTTCTCCATTTGGATTTAAAAAGAAATACGGGTAAAAGCCATCAAACATTCCTCTCACCACTGAAAAAACTGTATAGAATAACGGGTAAATCATCCAATAAAAGACAAACTTAAAACTATATTTTCTCTTACTTTCAAATACAATCCAATTAATAAAAACAAGTAACGGTATGAGGTAATGAAGGGTAAAATTAGTAATAATCCGAACTCCATCATAGTCCCCACCTCTTGCAAGAATGAAATGATAGGTAAGGATAACCACCGTCATATAAATAACGGAACTGTTTTTCAGAAATTCCAAAAAGGGTGTTACTTTTTTTCGTAATAAAATGACCAAGCTACTAAGCAGGAATGTTATCGCTACGATTAGATTAGATTGAATGGTGAATTTTGTAGTAGAAACCAAAGGTGCCGGAGAATAGACGATATGTAATACAACACTAATAAAACCAATTATTGTAATTAAGATATGAAAAACTAACTTTAATTTCGGCATTATTTCTTTTCCATTTAAACTGTTCATCAATTTGCTCCATTTTGTTAAATTATTTTCTATTAACCTCTCCAAAAGTAATTTTCATGCTAGGTGCATAAATCAAAGAGGACTTCATGTTAAATACTTTTCCCAATAAAATGGTTTTACAGAAATGACCAACTTTTCTATTATTTTACCATAACCCACGATAAATAAGTGTTCTTTATATAGTAAACGTGGACACCATTCGCTCCCACAATGGTTTGATTTTTTCAGGGTCTGCGACATTAGAAAAAATCCATTCACTTTCATTTTCTAAGAGTTCGCATATCAGAATCACTGCACGATTGTGTTTTTCTGGAGTCATATTCTCATAGATTAGTTTTATCTGATTGAATATTTTCTCGGGCAGTGATTTTTCAATGGTTTTCAACCCCAATTGAGCCCGATTTGGATTATATTTGTGAAGCAATACTCTTGATAGATTTGTCATGACGTGGTGCAGCATATTAACGGACCAAATGTCGTTGCCGCGTGCAGCTGATTTCTTATACTGGAAAAGAAACCATGCCGTATCATCGACTGCATCTTGAAACTCATCGTCCGATAGTTCTAGATTCTGATTTTGCTTGTATTTATGTAAGTTGTTGTTTGGATCGTAAAGGACTTTAATAAAATCTTTTTCGATATAAGTTTGTTCTGTAACGGTAAACAGGTCCACATGCACGAGGTTTTCATAGACGGCTAAAATTTGTGGAGCGACAATAAAGATAGCATCATGAAATAATAATTTTCCATAGGATTGTAAATGTGTAATCCGACTTCGATTAAATTTTTCAACATCTCCTTTTAAACCATACTGTAGCAGTTATATTTAAAATTACAGCTTACTAGAACAAGTAAAAGTATTCACAACTGTAAAAATAGGCTCAATTTCCATTTTAAAAACAAAGCTGCCTTCCATATCATTCTTGATTGTCAAATACAAACATATGAGGTGAGACAAATTAACAAATATGAAGTCAGACAAATAAAAAATCTATTGGATCATGATTTGGAACATTTAGTAAAGGAAAGTAAGGACGAAGGCTTTCGCTTTGTCGAACGATTATTAAATGATTACAAGGATGGTAGTAACGCGTTCAACCTGCCTGGAGAAGGGTTATTTGGTGTGTGGAATGAAGATGGTGTCCTTGTCGCAATTGGCGGATTAAACAAAGACCCCTTTTCTGATGGGTTGGGTATCGGCAGACTAAGAAGATTTTATGTACGTAAAGACTATCGAAGAAATGGCATCGGCAGCCTTCTAGTAAACAGCATATTGGATGAGGCAAGGAAACATTTTAAAGTAATGGTACTCAATACAGACACCGAAAAGGCCGACAAATTTTACACTGCACTAGGCTTTACAAAGGGACATCTTTATCCAAAAGCGACTCATTTTATGGAATTGTAGATTCATAAAAATAACTTCCGAACACTTGGAAGTTATTATTTTTTTATCAAAATTAAATTTTAGCAAAACGTAGATTAAGTATTAATACTTAATCATAATCGCTAATGTCCCCCACTCCTTTTCCTGTTCGGGGCTATAAATTTCATACGTTCCTTTCACCATGTCTTCCATTGTCCACCCTTCACAATCAAACTCTTTGAATGGTATATCCTTATACATATCTTGGAACGTGTCATATGTACGAAGTCCAGTTACTTGGACTTGCAACGTTTCATCTTGCTCAGGAACTTTGACAAATTCAATCGTATCGCCAACTTGAATTTTTCTTCTTTTTTCATCATTCAATCGAACCTCAACGGTCTTCCTACCTTCGTGAATTGACTGAAAATATTCACCATATAACCCCATTGTGTGTACTGCCACTTTAGATCACCCTTTTATTCAATAATTATTTACTCATTATACCAAAAATGAATTTACACTTTTTCCGGTTTTTCTTTATCCGTTTCAATCCTTCTTTTGAATCAACTATTAAAACCGTTTTCCCAATCCATATTCTAAAATAAAATGATTGGAACTTAATAGGTCCTACGGTTCCTTTCTCCTCATATTCTGTTCCATCTTCTAGTTCAGTTTCTGTCCTGACTAACCAAGTATTACCTATTCCAAATTCGATAAACTTCAAATGATACTCGTCCCTTCATATCAAACAATTATTCTTCTATACTATCACATGCTATAATGTAGAAAAAATAAGAGGTATTGTACGATGACAGTTAAACTACAAGAAGTTTTGGAATCTGAAAAATCTATTTTGCGTAATTTATACTCATTGTATCTTCACGAACTTTCGAAATACACTACAAATTTGGATATTTCAGAGGATGGCCTTTTTCATTTTGAGGAATTGGATAAATTCTGGAACGTAGATGGAATGTCTCCCTATTTTATCATGTTCGATGAAAAGGTTGTCGGTTTTCTACTACTATTAGAACGACCATTTTTGAAAAAAAGCAATGATTATGGAATAAATGACTTGTTCATACTTAATAAGTGCAAAGGTAAAGGATTGGCTACACAGGTTGTAAGAACATTGTTTGAAGAGAAGCCAGGGCGATATTTTGTCATGCAAGTTGTAGAAAATAAGCGTGCGGTTGCATTTTGGAAAAAAGTTTATCATGAATTAAATATTGAATCGAAGAAAGACAAGACCTAATTGATGACGAGCTTTGTCTCATACAAACATTTAAGGTTTAATTCAACTAAACGGTGCAAGAGTTTAAAAAAAGCACTAAATAAATTTGTGCCTTTTTATATTTGTGTAAAGCATAACGCCCGTTACTTTCACTGCCCTTTCTTTACTAATACCCAAAAAATCTATCCTTTTTGATATTTTGTTTTAAAATATTTTTGCCTTTTAAATAATCCGAGATAGAATTAAGTTCTGCTTGTTTCGATCCAGATAAAGCCCTCTTATACCAACACGTTCTGCAGCTTCTACATTTTCTATTTTATTTTCTAAAAATAAACTTTTTGGGAGCGGTCTTTGCTTTCATCTAAAACTTTCCTCCGAAGTGAAACCACTGTACCATTTCAACGTAAAGAAGGTGAGTGATAATGCAAAGAATAGAGTACTCTAATTATGCAAGTTTTAGTAGTAACAACAAGATATATGGATGAAGGAATTTTCAGTAAGATATTTAAAATCACGAGTACTATTTATATGTACCCAGGTGCGGGTGCTGGAATTAAATAGAGGGGCTTTTTATGCCCCCTATTAAGTATTTTTCAATTCTCTAATCAATAATTTAATTATCGAAACAATGCACACAGCCCCAAAAAATATCACAAATAAGAACGTTCTATCTCCAAATTCTTTAGTATTAAGTAAAACAAAAGCTAAAACTATGGTAGAAATCGCGATGAAAAAGTATATATTATTTTTTCCAATTTTTTTTGAAGCAAGCCTTAATCCAACAAGCAATAATATAAATATACCGAATTGAATAAGAAAGCCCATCCTTTTACACCCCCTCAAACGATTTATCTCTTTTTAGCGTATACTGAAGGTGGAAACCATTTAAAATAAACAATAGTACCACGGGAGCTTGTATTATCTCTTAATTGTGTATACATATAATAATTACCTACAGCCATTAGTATAGCTGCTAAAGAAACAACTGGAAAACCTATAACCCCAGCTATCGCAGCGATAGCACTCCAAGTAAAAGCATAATCAGCAAAATAATTTTGCCAATATGTAGATTCCTTTTTACTTAGATACCATTCTATGCCCCACCAATGAGTTTTAGTGGAGGAATCTATTTCATAAAATGTTTCATCGTTAGAATCTGGGTCTGGGGCAACTTGAAATGAGCGATTAGTTGTATCTAAAGAAATTCTCCCTGCTGAAATCTCATTGTTGATTTTAGTTATTCCCCGTTCAAAATGCTCGTAAACAAATGGCTCTACTACATTAGAAAAAACAGGATCTAAGTGTAAATACTTTCCACTATTTGTAATGTAGGCTTCTGCAATTGGTAATGATTCAATAATCATAATAGATTGTTCTTCCGTATACTCATTACCCATTCCACTCATAGAAAACGAAATAGCTTGATTAGGATCATAGCCAAAATTATCAATAGCTTCTGCCTTAGACAACGGAGTCAGAACATGTAAAACCAACACAAATGACAATAAACAAGAGAACAGCTTCTTGAACAAAAAGCCCCTCCTAATATTTTTTCAAGTAAATAATAACATATTATATAAAATATTCAATATATTATTTATTTTTTACAATTAACATAAGGTTATAAATGTTCATGCTATTATTATTGTACTGAAATAACCAGTTTATGGACTTGATAGTTTTACACGTTGTTGCTATAAAGCTTGTATGAATAGCTGATAAAGTTCTTTAGGAATGATAATGGTTACAAACTTAATCCAGAACATATTCATTAACTAAATGAAACGGCTTGCTGTTGAGAAAAATAATTGAATCGGATTTTGCATGATAAAGAAAAAATTCGATACACTTAATTTTTTGGCATATACTTATTACTTCCCGGCAGTTTTTTGATTTGGTCCCAGGCTTCAATTGCTTCTTCACGAGATTTCCCTTGATTAGTAGAGTCAGCAAAATAATCACGTATGTATTGATTGTATTCAAATTGAGGAGCTATCTTTTTCTCATATGTCGGGTCTTTCTTTCGTTCCTCTTCTTCATACCAAGCATCGATAACATCTCGATACGTTTTTCCAATATTGTTTTTAAAATAGTTTTGAATATAAGTAGAAAAATGAAAACTAGGAATCACGCTCTTGAAAAAGGCCCTTACGTCTTGACTACAACGACGGTTTTCTGAAATAACGGTTTCCAGGCTTAATTCGACGTGCGGATCACGCTTACTAGTTCTCTTCGATCCTCTAATTGGCTTCTCAATTTCCCCTGTTCGAAGAAATTTTTCAATTCTATTCGAGATCTCTAATTTTGAACCAGCAGCACTGATTCCATTACTCTGGCAAAAAGCTTGTAATTCTTCCTTTAACCAATAGTAATCTTTAAAACTTTCAACACTAAGATCTTTTGTAAGATTGGGTCTCATATGTACACCTCTGTCTTTACTCTTTTCTACATACATTTTTAAATTATCCAGTACAAATCATAATCACATTTCCATCCGGATCACGAACTGTGAAAAAAGAGAACTCATCGAAACGCACAATTTCCGACTCAATTTGGTAGCCTAGCTGATTAACAAATTGATAGGCTTCATCAATCTTATCAGTGTGAAAATTAAATAATGGGTGTACACTGTCTTGTGCTTTTTTCACTATTCCCTCTGGTCCAGCATCCAATGTTAGCCCCGTGTGATCATTAATATTCATATTGTACACAGGTCTTCTAATTTCGGCAGTATTATACTCTTGACCGAGTAACTGTGAATACCAAATAACGGACCGCTCCAAATCACTGACATGGACAAAAATCGTATTGATTTGGTTCTTAATAGGACTTTTCATTTTTTTCTCCTTTTATATAGATTTATTATGTAAGGTTGTTGTTTCAAAAAATTTCCTTCGATTTAAAATAAATTATTTCAGGGTCTCCATCATCCAAGTTTTCGATATCACCTAATGAAGCTTTTTTGACATTTTTTAATTCCAAATTCAAACTCACCCTTATAGGAATTTCATTTTAAAGTATCCTGCCCTACATAATAGGAGCATTCCAATTGAACCCTCTTTTTTTGTTAAAGCACCTAATAGATTAAGAATAATTACTAAACCGTATAACTCTGGACTACCAACCGCTAAAATTTGATTGGCTGCACGCTGAGGCAATAGTTGTTCCGGACTCATCGGGTAAAATGGCATGCCACGGTCTTTCATGATATGTGCCATGTACTGGTGATAACTTCTACTTACGGTTAAGTATTTCTAATAGAAAGTCTACATCTTCTGGATAAGCGTGTTTTATAGTTTTCATTTCAGAAATTGACTTCCAATCCGCTTCCGCAACAATTTGGTCAGGGTCTTTAATTCCACTACTATCACCAATTTTTTCTACCCTAAAATAATTTATTTTGGCTTCTATTCCATTGAATATTATTTCTTTCATCTTTAATTGTTCGATAATTTTTACATCATAACCTGTTTCCTCTTTTACTTCTCTAATGCAGCACTCCTCTGGGCTTTCTCCTTCTTCAATGCCACCTGAAGGAACTGCCCACTCTTCCGAATTAAAGCTTCTAACCATCAATATTTCATTATGTTCATTAATACAAATTCCTGCTGAACCTATCCAACTTTTCATAAAATCCTCCCTACCTTTCGACCTTTATCGAGATAGATTGCGGAGCTCCCCGTCCCAAAAAGGGATGAACAGAGCTTTGTGCAAAAATGGCCTTGCCGATTCCAAATCAAAAGTGGTACCAGGGACCTGTCCCCCCGTACTTTTTTCGTCTATTGGGCGGTTTTTATTATTTCAATGATCATTTTTGCTGCTTGTTTGTGTCCGATATATTGATTGACGGTTCCGGTGAAATAGAGGTCTGTTTCTTGGTGATAGAATGCAAAAGAACCAGATTGTCCCCAAAGTCCGATCAGTCCCTTTTCTATTTTTTTACTAAACTCCCGTATTGATAACGGCTGGCGGGAGATTCCGATTCCCTAATAAAAAGTGTTACAAAATTATATGTAACGGCTACCTTACTTAAATTTAATTCGGAAAACATTAAAATTCTACCGTTATAAATGGAGGATAGACGCACGAGGGGCAAAGTATTGATATTAAGCAAATGATGTATGTTTCGTCTTCCATTTTTCTAGGGATATAAACACCCAAAATGAGTAAATACCTAATGTAATAATGATAAAAAACCACCATTTAATCCACAGTCCAAACAAACCGATCGCGGATCCAGAAAATTTGAGACGTCGACCATTTATAACTGTATGTTCGATTTTCCAACGATAAATCATCGTATAAGACCAAGGTAGACAAATTCCTAAAGTTATAATTGTAATAAATAGGCCAAAAATACGTAGTGCGATGTACTTGAAAAGACCGCCGTCAAAGTAGGACTCTGCATGGCCTGAATGGAAATAATTGTCATTTGGATAATGGTTCACTTGTTTTCCTCCTTCCAAATATTACCCTCACTGTATTTATTGTACCCAATTCACCTAAATAGTTTAGGTTGGAGTTCCTTTACCCAATGGTACTGGGGGACAGGTCCCTAGTACCATGAGACAAAACTAACTGGAATTCTGCGAGATTTGTCCCGGAAATTTGATTTCTGGGACAAAACCATTCGGAAATTCATGGGAAATGTCTCATAGACTCGATGCTATTGTATTAAAAAAGTAGACAACGTGATTGTGTCCTATTCATTTGATATCATTTTAATGAGAGGAGAATGAATATGGCCAAACAATTAAAGAGATACAGTTATGAATTAAAGAAGACAGTAGTTCAAAAGTATTTTGAGGGGCACGCCATTCGAGATTTAATCAAAGAATATAATATAAGTGCCTCTCGAGTAGTGAATCGTTGGGCAAAAAAAGTACGTGAAGGTGGTTATGAAGCCTTAAACGATAAGAGAAAGATGAGCCAAAAAGTAGCTGATCGAAAACCTTCTGAAGATGAAACCAAGAATGAGATTATTGAACGTCAAGCGTTACAGATTGAATACTTAAAAAAGCTATTAGAGCTGGAAAGGATGTGAAGCAGAAGGAAGTAGAGTTTGCCTTTATTGAAGCGAATGCAAAAGATTATCCGATTACATTACTCGTGAAACTGACGAACGTTTCACGTTCGGGGTATTACAAATGGAAAAAACGTGGTGGGGGTAGTTTACAAGCACAAAAAGATGAAAATCTATACCACTATATTCTTAAGCTATTCCACAAACACCGTGGGACTTTAGGAAGAAAAAGAATGAAAATGGCACTGAAAGAGGAATACTCGATTGACATTGGAGAGATGCGTGTCTCTAGAATTATGAGAAAATATGGGCTTCGTTGTAAGATTCGCCAACGGCGTTATATAAAGAGTAATGAAATTAATAGAAAAGTACCCAATTTATTAAATCGAAATTTTAAAGTAAGGAAGCCAGGTAAGAAGTTCGCAATTGATATTACTTACCTACCTTTAAAAAAAGGGCCAAATAAATACCTTTATTTGTGTGCAATAAAAGATTTATTTCACGATGAGATTGTGGCTTATTCTATTAGTGCTCGGCAAGATCTAGAGCTTGTATATGAAGCCTTAGATCGTTTGAAAGAAAAAAAGTTTGTGAAAGGTGCCATCTTACATAGTGATCAAGGCACACAATTCACAAACGCTGGGTACCAAATGCGAGTACAAAAGATGGGCCTCACTCCATCCATGTCTCGCAAAGGTAACTGTTGGGATAACGCGTGCATTGAGAACTTTTTTAGTCATTTTAAGTGTGAAATAGACTGTTTCTTTGAAAATGCAGAGACTGCATTTGAAGTTCAAAATGCCGCGCATGAATATATCTATTATTTTAATCATACTCGAATTAACACAAAATTACAAACAAGTCCTATAAAATTTATTAAAAGATATGCAAGCTAAAGAGGATTATAGTGAACCACTGCGCAGTTTCTTGCCCAACACTGCATCCCTTTTGAGGTGTTGGGCTTGAATTCCAACCAATGAAGCTTAGAAGATATGCTTCTTGGTACACTTTTATGCGCTTCTCTATCGCTAGTTATCTTTTTATCCCCGAAACTAAAAGAGGTAGATGTAGCTATTGATTCCACTAATTAGTAATTTTTTAAAAATTATAGGACACTTTGGTCCTGTCTACTTGACACGAGCATGTGCAGCTGTTACCAGGGATTATTTTAATGACAGTTAAGGAAGAAAAACTGTACATGGACCTTTTACCACCAGACATGCCTACCCCTTCTTTTGGCCTTCGCATCGCAAACCATGTAATCATGGCGTTTCCTTTTGCGATCGTTGGGTTGTTTTTATACGATCATGCGGGGTTTAGTGCGACATTCTCGTTAGCAGGAATTAATTTAGTAGCACTTACTGTTAGTCTTGCTTGTGCGCTAATTCATGTTGCCGTCTATTATTTGTTATTCAAAAAAAATGTTTCGGATGTTGTTGTGAAGAATTTGGAAAAAAATCATCAACAATTAGGAATTTTGACGCGTTGTTTGTACGGGGGAATTGTCGAAGAAGTAGTTTTTCGCTTTGGCATGATGAGCTTGTTTGTTTGGGTAAGTCAATTTTTTATATCACAAACTGAAGTGAGTGTCTGGTTCGGCAATATTTTAGCTAGTATTTTCTTTGCTTTAGCGCATTTACCTGGGATTTATCAACAAAAAATTCCAGTTACAAAAGTGATGCTCTTCTACTCGATTTCGATGAATATTATGGTTGGATTGGCTTGCGGTTGGTTGTTCTGGCAATACGGGCTTGCAGGGGCAATCATGTGTCATATGCTCTTCCACCTCGTGTGGCATGGGTTTGAAGTAGTTGGGAAGAGAGTGCGTATGGAAAAGGTTTAGATCAAGTGGGGTAAATTTAGATTCTATGAATATACTTTTCTTCAGTTATTCTGAAAAATTCCTTACTCATCGAGCCGATGAATTTACGTTTATGAGGTTTTACTTTTTATTTCTTTATTCATAAAGTCTATGAATGTACTTTTTTACAATTTTTCTTGATTTTTACTTATTCATATAATCTATGAATGTATCTTTCTATAACTTTTCTTGGGCTTTCTTTTTTCATAGGGCTGATGAATGCACTTTGCTCTAGTTTTTCCTTCGATTTCTTTATTCATTCGCCGGATGAATGCACTTTGCTCTTGATTTTCCTCAAGTTTCTTTATTCATCACACTGATGAATGCACTTTGCTCCTGCTTTTCCTTTGGTTTCTTTATTCATTCGCCGGATGAATGCACTTTGCCCTTGCTTTTCCTTCAACTTCTTTATTCATTCGCCGGATGAATGCATTTTGCTCGTGCTTTTCCTTTGGTTTCTTTATTCATTCGCCGGATGAATGCACTTTGCTATAGTTTTTCCTTT
>Ga0180215_1001866_pt1 | contig 22253 bp, 21 predicted proteins | sample eDN3rd37CBELigBY_FD_128871 | JGI IMG/M metagenome (GOLD analysis project Ga0180215, IMG submission 128871) | Enriched backyard soil microbial communities from Emeryville, California, USA - eDNA 3rd pass 37_C BE-Lig BY (version 2) (version 2) | ecosystem: Environmental > Terrestrial > Soil >... | reverse complement strand
TTCAGAACAGGCAGCAGCTTCTCGGGATCATTGGCCGAAACAGCGATCACATCCACGCGCGCAGCAATAAACTTGCGGATCACGTCGATTTGCGCCTCCACCTCGGCAACCGCCGGCCCCTCGTAAATGACATTTACGTTTAAATCGGCGGCAGCCTCCATAGCGCCGTCGCGAGCGACGTTGAAATACGGGATGCCGCTAACCTTCGGAACCACCGCAATCGTATATCCGTTTTGCCCCTGCTCCTTGACCGCCAGCGGATCGGTCTCCATGGAATAAATCACTTTGTAGGAATTGCTTTGCGACGATCCGCAAGCGCTTACAAGGAATAGAATTGTAAGAAGCATGGTCAGCTTGTTCATAGGTTCCCCCTTACCCAACCTCTAAAAGCATATGCTCATTCAAGGAAGTGCTCGATTGAGCTTTTCTCATCGTCCTCCCATTATAATGCGAGCCTTTCGATCAATCCATCCGTCCTGATTTAAGACTAAAAAAAATGCCCGCCGCCAGGCAGGGGACATTTATGCGTTTATGGGGTGATATTATTGACTTCTTGCAATGCATGATTCCGATTACAAAAGAAAAAGCCGCCGCCCCTAGGGCAACGGCCTATCCCTCTCATTTTCCGCCAAGCACAATGCCTATTCTGCCTTCGCGGACTTCTACCTCATACTTCTTTATGCGCACCTTATCGCTGAACAGCGACTTCCCCGTCCGCAGGTCGAACTCCCAGCCGTGCCAAGGACAGCGGATAATTTCGCCGGACCTCCCGTATTCGTAGTCGTATACGCCGGACGGCAGCGTCGTTCCGGACACGAGTCCCGAGCAGATGGGAGCGCCCTGGTGCGGGCAATAATTATGAATGGCAAAATACTCCCCGTTCACAAAGTAAATGCCGATCTCGCGCCCTTCTATTTGCACGACGGCGCGGCCGCCCGCCGGAATATCGCCTTCCTCCAGCACATCGTACACTCTCATCTCAATCCCCCCTGCCGCAAGCGAGCTGCCGCTTTAGCTCAATTGATAAAGCTGCATCGCGTTGTCTCGAAAAATTTTACGTCTTGCCTCCGGCTTCAGCTTGCGCAATATTTGACCCGGCGCGTCGAAGTCCCAATGCGGATAATCGCTGGAGTAGAGCAACATATTTTCCGCGTCGATCATATTGAATAAATCGATAAGATGCTGCGGATTGTCGGGCTCCTCAATCGGCTGAGTAGACAAGTAGCAATGCTCTCGAATGTATTTGCTCGGCGGCTGCTTCAGCCAAGGAACGGTGGAGCGCAGCGCCTTGTAGTTTTTGTCGAGCCGCCACATTAAGCCGGGCAGCCAGGCCACTCCGCCTTCCACCAGAACGACCTTCAGCCTCGGGAACTTCACGAATACGCCCTCGCATACCAGGCTGACGAGATGGGCCATAAACATTTGCGACAGACAGGTATGCCATTCGATATAGCGTGCGGGGTAACCTGCCGCGGTGGGAGCAGTCGAGCTGCCCCCTCCTTCCGCGCCGGGATGAATCGCCAGCGGCAGACCGTTGCGCTCCGCAGCCTCATAAATCGGATGATAATGGCGCTGGCCGAGCGGCGATCGGGCGGCGCTCGAAATCATCACCTCAACGATGTCGGGATGCCCGCCTACCCGATCGATCTCCCGCGCGGCTAGCAGCGGGTCCTGGGTCGCTACGGCCATCGCCCCCTTGAACGCCTTATGCTTGCCGAGCCATTCCGCAATGAGGAAATCGTTGTAGGCCGAGCATATCGCCGCAGCGTAATCGGGATCATGCGTCGAGGAAATATTGTAGACAACGCCTGTCAGCACCGCATAATCCAGATCGTATCCCTCGATCAGCTGCTTGATCATAAAGTCCGGATCGGAGCCGGCCTTCCCGCCGCCCGGCGGAATGGAATCCTTCTTCATGACGCCAACCGGCGAATAGTAGCCGGAGCCCGCGTATCCGATGCCCGAAGCCGCTACCCGCGAGCGCCAAGGCTCGGGCAAATAAGGAACCAGCGCCGCGTCATCCTGCTCATTGTGCACGTCGACATCGATAATTTTGTAACCGTCCATAGACCGGCTCCCCCTTATTTGCCGTACGTGCGCTTATACGCCGTATTGTACATGTCCAGCAGCTCGTCGGAACCGAGCTTTTTCGCTTGATCGATAAATTGCTGATAAGTGGCGTCGTTAATCGGCGTTTTGCCCGTCACGAATTCGGTTATTTTCTGCTCAAGAAATTTGTTCACATTGTTAAGCTTCGATTTCTCCAGCTCAAGCTCCTCCTCCGTCTTGACGATTTGCTTGGGAGCCGGAATAATGTACTGCTCATAACGCGCGTTAATGTCCTTGCTCTTCTCGCTTAGGCCGCGCTCCCATACCTCGCGGGATTTGGCGTTGCTAAGCGTAATCAGATCATACCAGACGCCCCAGTCCTTGCGCAGCGTAACGAAAGGAGACGTGCCGAAATCTCTGTTGTAGACAGGCTTGCCGTCCTCCATCGTATACGTTTTGCCTTCAATGCCCAAGGATAAATAATTCGTCCCCTCCTCGCTGAGCAAATAATCGAGGAATTTGACAGCCCGCTCCTTATCTTTCACTTTAGCCGATATCGCACGTCCTACCGTGCCTACGATCGGGCGCGAGAACTGATAGTTTTGAATGCCTTCAGCCGCAAAGGAAGGAATGGCGTCCAAATCATATTCGGCAATGCCGGCATTGCGCGCCTTCGTGACAAGCGACTCCAGATCCGCCTTCCAGAAATAAGTCACCAGCGATTTGCCGGTCAAAATCCGCTCCTCCCACTGCGCCTGCGTCAGCAGCGAGAACTCGGGATCAAGCAGCTTCTCCGAATAGAGCTTGTTGAGGAAAACAAGCATATCCTTATAGCCGGAATGATAAGGCGCGAATGCGTATTGATCCGTCGTCGGATCGATATTATAGAAGCCGTGCACGCCTGTAAAGATTCGCCCGAACGTCGTATACAGCCCGGTGTCGCCGACAATCGCATTGGATATAAGCGGATAGGAGTCCGGGTATTTTTCCTTTAATGTTTTTAAAAATTGATAGAACTCCTCCACTGTTTCCGGCGGCTTAATATTGTCCTTATCCAAAATATCCCTGCGGGAGTACCAAATGAAGTTAAAGCCCTTTCCCTCCGCATCTCCCTCGAGCACCGGCACCGTGTAAAGGCCGCCGTCCGCCCCTGTCGCCAGCGCCTCCGCCTCCGGATACTGCTCGTAGAATGCCTTCAAATTCGGCGCCATGTCCAAATAATCCTTTAAGTTGAGAAATACTTTATCCGGTCCATGCTCCCTGCCGTCCTGCGTCGGCACTTGAATGAAATCGGTCGCCGTATTCGTCGCAATCATAATTTGCCGCTTCTCTTCAAGCCCCTCTTGGCTGACGACTTGAAATTCAACCTTGACGCCCGTCTTCGCTTCGATCTCTTTGAATATTTCCCAATCGTCGCGAACCTTTCCCTCCACCCGGTCATAGACAAGCCAAGTAAACGTAACGGGATGATCCGGGCTTAGCTCCCCGCCCCCTTGCTTCTTGCCGCTAGTGCAGCCTGTAACGATGAGTGCGCAGAGCAGCGCGATAATAAGCCCCGTTTTGAACCACGCTCGCTTCATCTCTTAACCTCCTTTTTCATATAAATACCGCAGCCTTTCTATAGCGATAGATCTCATAAAGAAATCTATAACTACCCTTTAATGCCTCCAATCATCGTGCCCTGTACAAAATATTTCTGAACGAACGGATACACGCACAGGATCGGCAGCGTCCCGATAATGATCATGGCGTATTTCAACGTTTCCAGATGGGTCAAATCCCCTTCGCCCTGCACATTCGTGCCGGCGATAAGAATGTTGCGCAGCATTATTTGCAGCGGGTACATATCTCTGTCATTCAAGTAAATAAGGGCGTTGAAGAAGGCATTCCATTGATTGACGGCTGTAAAAAGCCCGACGGTCGCCAAGACCGGCATGGACAGCGGCAGCACGATGCGCAGCAGAATTTGCATAGAGCCGCAGCCGTCAATCGCCGCCGCATCCTCCAGCTCCTCAGGCAGCGCCTCGAAGAACGTCCGCATAATAAACAGATGCCAAGTGCTGATGAGCGACGGAAGGACGATCGCCCATATCGTGTTCAATAGACCAAGCTGCTGAACGATAATGAAAGTGGGAATCATGCCTCCGCTGAACAGCAGCGTGAAGGCGGCCATCATCAGAATAAGCCTTCTGCCGGGCAGCCACCGCTTCGCGAGCGGATACGCCATGGCAGACGTCGCAATAAGCGTCAGCACCGTATGCAGCGACGTATACCGAATCGTGTTCCAGTAGCTCCTCCATAGATCGGGATTGTTCAATAGCTGCTCATAAGCAATGAGCTTAATATCCTTTGGCCAGAGCAATACGGCCCCGCTGGCAACAAGCGCATTGTTGCTGATCGATGCGGAGAATACATAGACCATCGGGTAGATCATAACGATCATGAGCAAAATCATGAAAATGACATTCAGTGCATCGAACAGTCTCGAAGCGATGCTAGCCTGCTTGTTCATAGCGCTTCTCCTCCTACCACAGGCTGGTCGCCGAATATTTGCGGACGATCCGGTTCGCGGCTACGACGAGAACAAAGCCGATCGCCGATTGGAACAGGCCGACAGCGGTCGCAAAGCTGAAATCGGCATCAAGGATGCCTCGCCGGTAGACGAATGTATTGATGACATCCGACGTTTCATAGTTCATTGAGTTGTAGATGAGCAATATTTTCTCGAAGCTCGCCTCCATGAAATTGCCAAGCGTCAGCACGAACAGAATGATCATAACCGGCACCATTCCGACAAACGTAATATGCCGAATCTGCTGCAGCCTGTTCGCTCCGTCTATTTTCGCCGCCTCATAAAGCATGGGATCGATGCCGGCAATCGCCGCTAAATAAAGAATGGTGCCCCAGCCTGCCTTCTGCCAAATTTCAGAGCCGACATAGAGCGTTCGGAACCACTCCGGCAAGCCGAGAAACATAATCGGCTCGATGCCGAACGCCTTAACGAGAAGATGATTGATAACGCCTGTCGTCGGCGATAAAAAGGTAACCAGGATGCCCGCTATGACGACCGTGGACAGGAAATGCGGCAAATAGCTAATATTTTGCACTACGCGCTTGAACCACTTGCCTTTAAGTTCGTGGAACAATATAGCCAGCACAATCGGCGTCGGGAAATGAAACAGCAGGTCGTATACATTGAGCATGACCGTATTGCGTATCAGCTTCCACGCGTCCGGCGTTACATAGAAAAACTCGATAAAATGCTTCAGACCGACAAACTTGCTGCCCAATATGCCCCTGCCGACCGAGTAGTCCTGGAAGGCGATTATAATGCCGTACATCGGGGCGTACTTAAAGATCAGGTAATACAAAATGCCAGGAAGCATCAGCAGGTACAACGCTTTATGCTTTTTCAGAACAAATCCGATTCGTGCCAGCCGCATCATAATCCCACCTCCAAATGTAAGCACTTTCATTTCTATCGATGCCCTCACTATACAAGCAGCCAAAAGGGCCGTAAAGCGCACATCTTTTCGCGTGTCGCTTCTTTTGCCCGCCCTTACGCACAAGGCTTTTCTGTTGCGCTTACTGCAAAAAAAGAGACGTCGGAAAATGAAGCACCACTTTCGCTTACTGGTGTATCGCGCGGTACTTCGCCGGCGTAATGCCTTCATATTTGCGGAAAGCGCGGATTAACGAATTTCTGCCCCAATAGCCTACCTTCTCGGCGATATCGTCAATTTTCAAATCCGTTTCCAGCAAGAAATGCTTCGCTTTCGCCAACCGGCATTTCGCGATATACTCCACAAACTTCTCGCCGACCTCCTCCTTGAACGTACGGCTGAAATGGCCTATAGACATATTCGTTTTTTCCGCAAAATACTCGATGGAGAGCTCTTGATCGTAATGCTCGTGTATATAGCGGACGATGTCCAAAAACTGCTGCCTTCGGCTGCCGGCCTCCGCCTTGCGGAACAGAAAACCGTGGATGTCTCTGAAGCAGCTTTCCAGCTCAACCCAAGTCATGCAGCGGTTCATCCGCTCAAACAGGCTGGAGTAATACGGGACATTCAATTCGTTATGCTCCGATTCCACCGCCCGAATCCATGTGTTCAGCACGTCGGCGCATAAATATTTCATTTGTACGGCCGGAGCGTCCCTCCGCTTCCCTTCCTTCAGCAGCTCGAGCGCGGATTGCAGCAGCTTGTCATATTCCCTCGTTTTGTATTGATTAAGTATCCGGCCCACCTCCTGCACCGACAAGAAGGAATCCCACTGCTGCGGCTCCGCGCACGGCTCGCTCCTGCATACCTCCACATCAGAGTGGAGGCCCCGATGCATAAGCATGGCGGCGGCATAATCGTAGGATTGATGAAGCTCCTCGATGGCGTGAACCGTTTTGCCGATTCCGATCGTCGCCTTGCAGAACGCGCTATGCTGCCGTATCGCCAGCCTGATCATTTCCGCCATATGCTCCGGACTGTCCAGCCGCAGCGAATCATGCTCAATGACACAGGCGAGCAGGTCCGATTTCGTCTGGCACAACCAAATATTGCCGGGAGACAGCTTTTGGATGCTGTCCTTCAGCTCGGCCAACAAAAAAGTCTTTGCCGATTCGGAAGCCGATTCGTATATGGACGGCTCATAATGAAATGCTATACATAGGACTGTTCGAATGGCGTTGTCCCTGTAGGCAAAATCGATCTCCTTTGCATAGTACTTAATCGACAAGGCATCCCGGTATTGTCCAAGCAATATTTTCGTGACGAATTGCTCCTGTACGATCGGCAACATCCCGTTCACCATCTGGAACAGCTCTTTATTTTTCGTCATGATGAGCTCCGAATAACGTTTAATGACGTCAAATTCGTCTCCGTCGTTTCGAAGCAGCCCGCCGGCATGAGGATGAGATTTCAGCCCGTCTTTAATTTCCCGAATCGGCTCATATAAGCGGCGGCTCAAATAATACGATACGAAACCGCCGACCAGCAGGAAGAAGAGCATGAACAGCCAGCTGAATATGCGGGTCAAATGCGCCGGCTTCATTAATGCCCCTAAATTAATCATGCTGACATAATGCCAGGAATCGTTGAAGCCTGATTGCATGAAGGAAAGCCCCGTCCCGCCGGCAATCGTGAATGGAGACAATCCCCCTTCCCCCAGCATGCGCTGCTGCAGCTTCGCCTCGTCCTGCGCCGTTAATCCCGTCTGGGATACGATTCTGCCTGTATCGTCAATAATAGCTGTACCGGTCACCCAGCTCTCCGGTACGAAGATTTGCTCTTTAAGCTTGTCAGCCTGCACGTCGACCAGCAAATAAACGTCCGGCGCGGCGGAATTGAACGGGTAACTCATGACTGCTGTCAGCGGAGCGGTTGCAGCAGCCGTCATGTCCATCATTTTTTTGCCGGTCAGGATGGCTTCAAGGCTGCTGCGGCTGCTTCTGTCCATAGGATAGCGAAACATAAAATAGTACGATTTGTTCGTATACGTTTCGGCGTCAACGATAAGATCCTCGTGCACGAAGTAGTAATACGCCTTCCCGACAAGCGCCTCCGATTCCAGCTTTTGCAGCTGCTCTCGAAGCGAATGCAGCAGCTCTGCTCTTCGTTCGTTATCCGGCTCTTCCGCTGACGGGGCCAGCAGCAGGCTTCTCAGATTCGAGGTGCCCAGCATATTGATCATATTGGTTTTCAGCGACAGCAGCGCGGCGTCAGTCTGCTCGGAGAAGCGGCTCATCATTCCGTTGTTGAAGCGCTCGGCATCCTCTTCAACCATGCGAACTACAAGCACATGAACGAGCGCGCTAGCTGTAATGAGCGGGATGAGAATGAGCAAAAAATAGTTCGCGAACAGCCGCCAAAAGAGGGAGTGGCGGATAAGGGCCGGAAACGGCGCAGCTCCCTGCTCAAAAAATCGGACTCTCATCATACCATTGCGCATCATTGAGACTCCCTCCTCACACAAATATAGACGGGTGTCTCTAATACTATTTTTCAAGAGCTAAAAAAAGTATTGGAATTTTATTTTAGGACAAGCCATGTTGACCCCGTTAGCTTACTTATGGTAAGTTAGTGAAATAAAATAATGAGGCTTTATTCATCTGAGGAGGTTTATGCATAATGGCAACAACAACAAAGTCAAAACTGGCTGAAATAATGGAAGCAAGAAAATCGGTACGCGTCTATGACCCTGAATTCACCATTTCGAAGGATGAAATAGAGGAATTGCTGCAACTCGCTATATCGGCGCCGTCGTCAAGCAATCTGCAGCCTTGGAGCTTTATCGTATTCCAAGATCAAGAAGTTAAAAAAGAGCTGCGGGCAATTGCCAACAATCAAGCGCAGGTCGAAGAAAGCTCTGCCGTCATTGCCGTTCTGGGCAATCTCGAAGCGTATAAGCAAGCCGAGCAAATTTACTCGCAAAACGTCGAGGCGGGCTTTATGGATGTTGAAGTGAAGGAGCGTTTCGTTGCGAATACAGTTGCGATGTATTCCAAGGCGCCGGACGCAGCCAGAATGAACATCGCTTCCTACGATGCCGGCCTCGTATCGATGCAGTTCATGCTGGCCGCAAAAGAAAAAGGCTACGATACTGTACCGATGGGCGGTTTCGACAAAGCGAAATTCACGCAAAGATTCGAGCTGCCGGACCATCTGTTCCCGGTTGTGCTCATTGCGCTTGGCAAAGCGGCCGCACCTGCTCGAGAGTCGACTCGCCTGCCGCTTGAAGCCGTTACTCAATTTATTTAACGCACGCGAAATAAGGCTGATATCCGTTTTGATCGACGGTTATCAGCCTTTTCATTTTCCGCTGTATAGAGTGCTCCGCTTAACTTCCTACTATTCTTCTTCTGTACAAATGAAAGATGACGGCAATGATGCTTAATGCCGCTAATATTATCCCATACATAAGCCAGCCGCCGCCGCTCTCGCTTCCCCATACTGGCGAATCACTATCGGGCAGTTGCAGCATATAGCCCTTCTGGTCTCCATACTGCTTCAAGCGGCTCATTAGATCATCCTTGCTGTCGTCAGGATAACCTATTGTTACGGCAGCCTGTCTGTCCTCTACATGAGCCGCCGTTATCCAGCTCGGTTTCAAATATTGCAGATTGGGCGGAATATCCGCCAGGAAAAACACATACTCCTCGCCAGCCTCAAATTTCATCGAAAAATCCGGACAGGAATAGCCCGCTTCATATTGATCCCTGTCATCCACCGTCACCGGCATATGAACCGTTCGTGGCGCTTTGCCCGGACCCATGTAAGAAATGACATCCACTGTAGCTTTCCTGCCGCCATTTGTGGTCTCAATTACCTTCCCGTACACCATCGCCTTCGACTTGTAAGCATCCTCAAAACTCCACGGCGCAGGCGAGCAGGCATGAACAGGACTAAGCTTTCCCCAAAACACACAGCAAAAGGATAACAACAAAAACGCAATTATTTTATTACGCATGCTTATCCTCCCCATTTTTTACCTATTTGACGGTTATGCGCTTCCTTTTGTTTCATGTAAAAAGCATTGGAGGCCTACGCCTCAATACTGAGGCTGTTAGCCTGAAAATAGATGCAAATGTACACTTTTTTTTGCGAACAATGGGCGATCCTGATGTAAAAGATGCGATCATGCAGGAATTGGTGCATCAAATGCTCGATTCTTAGCATTACAATCGAAAAGCCTGCACATATGCAGGCTTTCCTCTATTTCCGCTTGATATATTCTCAAGAACTGCACTTACGCATCTTTTATCGGCCACTGCCGCTCTTGCTAACACTTTAACACTTTATCTTACGGATATTAGATCCTCATCCTTTTCATCCGTCGCCGTTGCTTCGCCCTGCCACAGCAGCTGCATCTCGGTGCATGTCTCGAGCAAATCGGACAGCTGGCCTTCCGCCTCGATGCGGCCGTCCTTCATGACGATAATATGATCCGCCTGCGCCAAGGCCGCCCTGCGGTGAGAGACGGCGATGCAGGTCACGTCCCGCTCCTTGAACAGCCGGTCCCAAAGCAGCTTCTCTGTCTCGACGTCCAGCGCGCTGGACAAATCGTCGAAGATTAGCAGATCCGACTCCGTCATCAGCATCCGCGCCGTAGCCGCCCGTTGAATTTGCCCTCCCGACAGCATAACCCCTCTCGGGCCGACGAACGTATCCAGTCCTTTGTCTAAGTCCTCGATATCCTTCTCCATGACAGCCAGCCGGATGGCGCGCTGCAGCCGTTCCTCATCGTCCGGGCTTCCTTGCACAATATTTTCACGAAGCGTATCGCTGAACAGGCGAGGCACCTGCGGCGTATAGGCGGCTCTTGGCGGAATGAGATAAGCGGCCGGATCTACCTCTTTGCCGTTCCAACGAACAGCGCCGCCTGATTTAGGCAGCAGGCCGAGCAGCGTCCTGACCAGCGTCGTTTTGCCAGCGCCGATCCGGCCTGTAATGACGATAAATTTGCCTCGTTCAATCGAAAAGCTTACATCGGCAATGCCGTTGTCCGAATTCGGGTACGTGTAAGACAGTTCGCTCACCTGAAGGCTTTCGAGCTGTTCCTTTTCATTTTTATGTGCGGCAGGAGGAGCCGGTGCCTCCTTATAAAGATAGGTTTCGCTGAACTCCATAATTCGCTCCTGCTCGCCGGGACGGAACAGAATGCTCATCCGGTCGAGAGACACCTTCAGCCGCTTATGCTGAAATACCATGTAGCCGAACAAAGAAATACTGAAACCGATATTCGATAAGTAAGTCGTAAACAGCGCAAAATCGCCGACGGTGAACTGGCCAGCCATCATAGCGGAGGCGCACATCAGCAGGATGATGCCCGTACTGATGCTCAATACATGCTGGTTAAGCGAGCGCATCCACTGCTTGAACAAATTGTCCTTCAGCGCCGCTTGTCGGCGGGATTCGTTCAACTCAACAAACCGTTTATGAACGTGCTCCTCCGCCTGGCCCAGCTTTAGCGCCTGTACGGCGCCGAACGATTCGGCGATGAAGCTCGTAATGCGTCCCGTCGCCTCCCGGTTTTGCTGGCCGTAGCGCCTTGCGCGGTTGCCCGACAAATTGTTGAGCAGCGTAACGATTAGCAGCGGAAGCAGCGCGACGAGCGTAATCTGCCAATTGATTCTCGCCATAATGACGATCGAAATAACGGCAAACGCGAGTCTTCCCCAGAAATCAACCCAGGACTCCACATATTCGACAACCTCATCCACATCCTCGCGGAACCGGCTGACCGCTTCCCCAGAGGAGGCCGGAAGATTACGGCCGGGCCAGCGCATAATGCCTTTCAGCATATTGGTGCGCAAAATCGCTTGAATATCGTAAATATAAGTGACCCATTTGTAGAAGGCCAAGAAAAAGACGCCAACACGGGTTATTCTTACAAGCGCGATGAAAAGGAGCGGCATGGCAAACCATAAATATTGACTCGACGACTGATCCGTAATCCGGTTGAAAAACCACTGCATGCCGATGCCGAGCAGCAGCGGCAGCGAATGGAACACGCACCAGAGCAAGCCGTTAACGATAAAGAGCGACAGATTGTACGTAAAAAGACGTTGTATAAAACGGGTTACGGTCATGCGAGCTCCTCCTCTCCGCCTGTGCTAAGGAGCTTAGCGTAATGCGAGGAAGGATCGCCCGCAAGCGCCTTCCGCTCGCCATATTCAACGATTTTTCCGTCTCCAAGCACCATAATATAATCCACTTGCTCCAGCGTAGACAAGCGATGGGCAATCATAATGCCCGTGCAATCGCTCATCAGTTGATCGACGGCGGACTGCAGCATCGCTTCGGTAGCCGCATCCAAGCGCGAGGAAGGCTCATCGAGAATGACGAGACTCGGCTTAGTCAGAAATACCCGGGTCAAGGCGAACAGCTGCGCCTCTCCTGCCGAAAGCGAGGCACCGCCTGCCTTCAGATGCGTATCCAAACCGTCCGGCAGCGAGTCGATCCACTGCCGCAGCCCGAGCCTTCCGGTCGTTTCAAAAATATATTCGTCCGATATGCTCGCATCAAACAGCGTAAGATTATCGCGGAGCGTGCCGTCGAACAGCTGCACATCCTGCGTAACCATGCCGACCCGGCGATACAGCGCCTCAAGCTTCAGCTCTTTAATATCGACGCCTCCGATCCGAATGGCGCCGCTGTCGATATTGTACAAGCGGAGCAGCACCCGGCTCAGGCTCGATTTGCCGCTGCCGGTTCGCCCGATAATGCCGAGCGTTTCGCCGGGACGTACCGCAAACGTAATGTCATGCAGCACCGGCCTATCCGGGTTATAGCTAAAATTCACATGATCGAATTCCAAGCCAAGCGCTCCCTCCGGCAGCTTCGTGACGCCGCCATCCGCCACCTCGCTGCGGCTCGACAGCAGTTCTTGCGTGCGGAGCATGCCGGATTTCGCCTTTTGAAATTCCTGCACTTGATCGCCCAACTGCTCGATCGGATCATTGAGCATCTGCGTATATTGATAAATAAGAAATAGCGTTCCTAGCGTAATCTCGCCGGTCAAATAGTAGCGGACGCCGAGCATCAGCACGGCGGTGACGGCAAGCGTGAACAAGACAACGGTCGCGTTCCAGGGAACGACGCGCAGCATCCACGCTCTGCGTCCCTGTAAAAACACCTTCCGCATCGCGCGGTAGAACCGGTTCATCACATACGGCACGTTGCCGTTCGCTTGAACGTCCTCAATGCCCGCGATCCTCTCCTCGATCAAGCCGAACAATGCTGCGCTTGCTCCTCTTTCGTCCTTGGACGATTTCACGCCCAAATCGCGGATAAAGATCATGACACCAATGCTTGCAAGCGTAAATATGGTCATTACGGCAGCAATCTGCCAATTCACCGTAAACATATAGCCAAGAATGCCGGCCAGAAGTATAAAGCTGCCAATCACTTTAATAATAAGCATAGAGAAAAAGTTCGACATATGCGTCACATCGCCGTCGATGCGCTCAATCATTTCGCCGGGCGTTTTCACATTGTGAAACCGCATATCGAGCCGAAGGCAATGCTTCAGCAAATCGCCGCGAAGCTGGTTCGTTGCGCGCCAGGAGACGTCATTCCCCAAATAACTGATCGCGACCGTCAGAAGCTGATTGAAAACAGCGATAATAAGATAAATGCCGGCCAGCGTCAGCAGGCTGGCGACAATACCGTTATCGGCGGCCGTATCAATAAAACGCTGCACAATTTGCGGATGGACAATTTGAGCGGCGGTCGACGCGAGCAGCATAACGAGCAAAATAAGCAACCGTCCCTTGACCGGCCGCAAGTATTTAAGCAGCCATGACATCGACGGCTGTTTGGATTGTTGCATGCGAAAAACCCCTAACTTCAATACCAATCTAGTATTTTATTTATCTATAAGAATGCTTAATACGCCCGCCGCCCTTTCAACAGCGCAAACATATTCAAATCGGTGTACTCATTTCGAAACAAAGCATATTGCTTCATCAGACCCTCCAACTGGAAGCCCAGACGCAGCAAAAGCTTCTCGGATGCCTTGTTCTCGGGGTAGACGAGAGCGCCGATCCGATTGAGCCCCATGTCTTGAAAAGCATACGCAATCGCCGCAGCGAGCGCTTCATGAGCGTAGCCTTTCCCTTGATACTCAGCATCAAGCTCATAGCCGATCTCTGCACGGTTATGAGCAATAGCCCACGCATGAAACCCTGCCGTTCCAATCAGCTGCGCGTTTTCTTTATGTTCAATCCCCCAGCGAATCCCTCTTTTCTCCTCGAACAATAACCGAAATCGCTCGATCATCTCTTCCGCCTCTGCTAGTTCTGCTAGCGGAAATCTTCCATAATACCGGGTCAGTTCTTCTGAAGAGAAGATTCGAAACAGGGACGAAGCATCGTCAGGTCCGAGCTGTCGTAATCGTAAACGTTCAGTTTCTAATATAGGGAACCTTATGAGCTCATTGCTTTCCATCGTTAGTCAGCTCCTCTTACTTAAAAACGTCTCTTCATTGTACTAATGTCTATTCAACTCATATTGCTCTACCTTTTCTCGAATATCCAAATTGCAATCATATTTTAACTCTTCTCGAATAGATGCTGGAATCATATCATTGACGAGCATGATGTCTATAAAACCTTCCCTGCAATGCGTACACCATCCCGTATTGTATATATGGAGCAATAAACCAGTAGCCGACGGATCCGAATTCTCCTCAAAGATATGCATGATATCTAGTGCATTACTATGAAAGGAATGTTTAGTTTGTTTTTTGAACATCATGTTCTCGAGCAAGGCAAGATCCTGCGCCTTATAATTTAAGATTAGGAGCTCTAGCGCATAACGATTTGGCTTATTATTGTTCAATGACTCAATCGCCAGCTCATATACCGCCTCTGATTTGATATTCCTCAACACCAAGAACGCTTTATTGGAAATTTTCTTATTCGTGGAACGAGCCCAGGAAATGATTGAATCTATGTCTAATGGAAATGGCCTCTTTTGAAAAATACTTAAATAAAGAAGCAGCTTATAGGGTTTAGATTGTTTCAACAAGTCCGTTGCAGCTAGAAAAATATCATCCTCAGAAGCTTTAACGCCCCAATGCATATAGGAAGTCCAGTGCCTATTTAATTCCTTTGTTTCAATAGACTCACGAATTACATCGTATGGCTCACTGGAATTCCCGCTATCTCGATCCTTGTTCTTGTAATCCAAAACAGAATTTAAGTAAGCATTCGCATATTGATCGTCTTTATAGGAAATAAAAAACTGATTAACTGTATCTTCTCCCAATTCCTCGACGGCATAATCAAAAATAAAATCAGTCTCATAGTATTCATCTTCAACTATTTTCTTTCCAATCTCACCTACGACACGTTGAAAGCCTTTTATTTGATCGATACATATAAGTTCTTCTGCCCCTATAAAACAATTCCAGTTAGAGCTGAACCGAAACACTTTTCGTATTGCCTCTTTTGATTCAAGGTTACCATCGTCTGCAAACCGTTTAACTAGCCGAAGCATTTGTTGAGCATTCTCTTCATCCTCGGAAGCTATCAAGTGCATATGAATTTGTTTTTGAATAGCTGCTGAGAACCCAGAATATTGAATAACCTCATAGAGGTATTGGGTTCTTTCCATCTCTGATTGCGGGTCGTATGCAGTTTGTTTAACACAAGCTTGTACAATAGACCCGACATACATCTTCTTAGGATGATTAATATTATTAACTAAGTGCAGCAATGCAGAGCCTAATCCTCTGTGTAATTTGTTTCGAAATTCTGAAACCAGCAGAACTATTCACCCTCCGTAGTAATCGTTCATAGATTAACCTTCAGCCAACAGGATCTGCTCCGCTTCCGCGTGCAGCTTCCATACATTGCAGGTTTGATTTGCTAAAATAATGCTGGTCGTATCTATTTTCGGATAATAGGCGAACATAGCAGCTACGCCTGCGTTGGAGCCTTCTTTGTACATGCGGATAAGATCGCCGTCGCTATTGTACGTAAAATGAAAACCGTATCCGTTGACGATTTTGCCCCAATCGTATTTCTGTTCGATCGAGGATTGCAGCTTCATAATCTCCGCTGTCATTTCCGGGGATAACAGCTTGCCGCTAACGAGCGCGCGCATAAATAAATCCAGATCGCCAACCGTCGTAAAGGCTCCGCCATCTGCCGTGCCAATAGGAGGATAGGCGTATATATTTTTGCGCCATACTAATTCATTGTCCTCGGTATAGAAGGCATCGTAGCCTTCCGCAACCGCTGCATCGCCCTCGTCTTTTGCTGCAAATGAAGTGTTGTGCATGCCGCAGGCTTGAAAAATGTTTCTCGCGACGTAGCTTCGGTAGCTTTCATTGGCCGCTCGTTCGATTGCCAGCCCAAGAAGCACAAAGGCGCAATTGTTGTAGCTGACGTCCGTTCCCGCCTTGAATTTCGGTTCCTTATAGGCAAACTGCGGAAGGAAATCGATGCAATCTCTTATGGAATAATTGGGCTTATCAATAAAAAGCGCCTCATAGCTCTCACCCAGTTCCTCGTCAGCATCATCCGCTATGCCGGAAGTATGCGTAAGCAAGTGGGCTATTGTTACGTCATCCGGAATTTTCGTCCCCGCTAAATCAATAAGATCCGTTATCCGATCGTCCAGCGCCAGCTTGCCTTCGTCCACAAGCTGCAAAATGGCTACCGCTGTAAAAAGCTTCGTAACAGATGCCGTATCGAACATCGTGTTCATTTGATTTGGCACCCTGAAGCCTCTATGAGCCCAACCGTACGCCTTCTCAAAAAGTATCGTATCTTTTTTCTTAATGAGGCCCACACCTGTAAAATGATGCGCCTCAGCATATGTATCAAATAGTGAAGCTATACTTCTAATCATCTCTCTTCCCCCTCGCTTCCTAGACCATGCAGTTGGACCGCCCTCCTTCTATAATAACGCAGCAATCCATTATATGTAATCCTAGAACAGTAAGTTTTTAACATACAGCCGGTTTTCGAATCCACTTCTTGACAATGTATGAGCTCCAACTTATAATTTGATTATTAGATAATTATCTAAATATCTATTTAGTAGAGGGAGGCCGCCCAAGAGCATGTCCGTCAATGATACCTTCAAGGCGCTTGCCGATCCGACACGGCGAAAAATATTGGATCTGCTTAAGGAACGCGACCTGACTGCCGGAGAAATCGCCGAGCACTTCGATATGTCTAAGCCGAGCATCTCCAATCATCTTAATTTGCTTAAGCAAGCGCAGCTTGTCTGGGATGAACGGAAGGGCCAGCATATTGTCTACTCCTTGAATACAACCGTATTTCAAGACGTAATGAAATGGATAATTGATCTGCAGCAATCCCAATCGAAAGGATGATAACGATGAAAAAATGGATAGTTCCGCTGCTTTCCGCCTTAGCAGCCGCTCTAACGAGTATAATCGTATTCAAGGATTTGCCTGAGCATATGGTCATGCACTTCAATAGCGCAGGCTCGCCCGATAATTGGATCGCCAAGCCGTTCGGCGCGTTTATGTTGCCGCTGCTTGCGCTTCTCATTCCGCTCATAATCTTCCTCTCCGTCAAGCTGGAGAAGAACGACGGCAAACGCCGCCGTGTCGAAGCGCTTAATGGGCCAATAGCCGCTATGTTATCCGTTATGCTGCTTGCCATTCATTGTTTTACTATCGCCATCAACCTTGGCTATGAAATTCATGTAGGCAGCTTTGTTACCGTTCTAGTCGGCATTTTGTTTATTTTGCTTGGCAATCTGGCGCCTCGAATGCCGCAAGGTACGATGCAATGGCCGAAGCTCCCTGACGACAAGCAGCGCAAAGCTTCCCGCTTCCATGGCCGCGTCATGCTGGCATCCGGTTTCGCATTTTTGTTATTTGCCCTTCTGCCCGTGAATTGGATAATGCCAGCTTTTTTCCTTCTCATCTCCGCATGTATCGCCATCGTGATCGGCAGCTTCCTCTATTACGCCCGCAGCAGGGCGTAATAGAGCGTCCGGCAAGCTTTATTTAATTGCTTCCGCCAAATACGATGACGTAGCCGTCCAAATCTCTGACCGCAAATTCCTTCCACTTGCTATTGCCCATATCTTCAATCTGTGGCTCGTAGGCAATATCGGCACCGTTAGCGGCAAATTCCTCGTATAGCTGCTGAACGCCGTCAAAGTTGGAATAGGCGTATGTATCCCAACTCGTCGGAGGGCCCGGCCAATCGCCCGGGTAGTCCATCCTTGACGGCTTTGCGTTCGGCCGAACATGCTCCGTCTTCTCCGCCTGCTGGAGAATGAAGCCTACCCCTTCGCGTTCAGTGTGGCCCCACTCGTCAACCGTAAAGCCAAGTACGTCGCGATAGTATGCTTTTGCCTTATCTAAATCGGATACCAGCCTTACTTGCAAAGCATTTTTAATCCGTGCCTTGACCTTGTCTACAAATTCTTCACCCAGTCTTTGCTCGCTTGAAGCTTGCTCCGCCAATACTACCAGCTCCTTTTTCAACATCGATTTCGATCTTCTCAATCGGTTTGCCGCGCCAGCTCGATTAGAATATTGTTCGTTACATTCTTTCAAAATCCTGTAAACTGGGCGAGAATAGTCGAACAACAAAAAGAGTTAAGGATCTCTCCTTAACTCTTTGCATATATGCCGCTATGATGCCCTTACTAGTTTTCAATAATGATGCTTTCCAGCTTGAGATTAACGGAATTGGCGATTGTATCTCCTACCGGGCACTTGCTCTCCAAAAACTGCACAAACTCCTCGACCTTTTCTCTTGGGGAATCGGTTTTAATGTGGAACGTATAGCGGATATCGGAATAACCCGGGCGGACGTCGGATCTGTTGAAAAACCCATCCAGGTCAATATCGCCTTCAACCTCCACGCGAAAATCGTCCAGCTTCACGCCGAACTTAGGCGCATACACTCTTGCAACGATCGATTGGCAAGCGCCCAGCGAAGCGAGCAGCGCTTCTACCGGATTCATGCCCGTATCCGTACCGCCCAGACTTTTAGGCTCGTCGATTGTCAGCTCGAAATGTCTGGAGGTTGTTTTTACTTGTACGCCGTTTTGCAAATGAGCCGTAGCTTTAAAGGTTTGAACAGCAGCCATTTCATACTCTCCCTTGATCATGTATTCGTATGCCCCAGCAGCATTTTTAAATTCATACTTTTCCGCTAGGTTTTACTGTATTATAGATTGCATACTAAATACTGTCAATCTATCTGCTATTTAATTATCAAATCCCCCAAAGCCGCTCACCTTTTTAATCTAACATGTACTGAATATCAATTTCGTCAACGATGCCATCCTTCATATTCACCATGATGCTGATTGCTCTATTTTGTTCATAAATGTAGGAATAATTTTTCGGCGGCTCTCTCCCATCCTTAGCTACCCGGATGAACGGATATGCTTCTTCCACTCGCTGAGCCGTATCTCCCACACGCAAGCCTAAAGATGTCATATACCGGTTATCCCAGACTCGAATGCCAATCAGACTAAACTTTTCTCCGTCAGCTGAGTGCAAGGATAATTCCAGCCCGTCATACGTTAATGTTCTCGTATAGCTGCCAGTAAAGGGGCCCGCATCCTCAACAAGCTGTTTCGTGGATTCCGTTAACGGCTCGCCTAACAAGGCAACTAGATCAATCTCATTGTCCCAATCGGGTATAGCTACATACTCTTCTCCTGCTCGTATGGCATAGAGAGGGACTTCTCCGGCAAATTCAGAAGCTTCCTGAAAATTCATGTTATCTACCACTATGCCTTGTTCCGTGAAAGCATACGATACGTCCATAGCCCCCAAATACAGCCGTTCCTCCCCTTCGCCAACAACTGCATCAACCGACGCATAGAGACGCAGCGGCCGTTCAGCAATTCGATAATTGATGGAGAGATTAAAATCAACATGATCGCCAAACGCAGACAGCATGCGTGATTCAACGGCTTTCTCAACCATCCGCACTTCGACATTCAACTGTATCCAGGTATATTCACCGGCAGGAATAATTCGTGATTGTATGTTTTGATTCAGATACACGCCTGCCTGCTGTACAGGAATCTCGGACAAATCATTCGTTTTTAACACATGCGCCTCTTGCCTGTACCCCCCGCCTTGATTCTTTATCCTCAAAATAACGAGTAGTTCCTCAACAGCATCTTCATTTAGATCAACTAATTGAAGCGTTGGCGGATATACAGGATTGTAATCATTGAGCTGCCAATCGAATCGTTCGGCATAACCATCGTCGCGCTCGATATACACCTGTGAATACCCGCCGTTAACCTCACGTTTTTTATCCACATAAATGCGATACTCGCCGTTCTCAGTCGTTGCCAGCGTCCTAATTTCCGCTTCAACTGCTTCAGGCGAATTTGTCGGCTGCGGATCAGGCTCCGGCGTATTCGTCGCTACTGCCCCCGGCAAGGTAGAAGCTGGATTTTGCTCAAAATAAAACTTGGCAAATGCGCCCGCTCCAACAAGGATGACCGCAAGCATCGCAAGCTTTATGATCGAGCCCCTTCGGCTTACGCTTTGCTTCGGATTGTTAATTTCCATAATGACGCGATCCTGAAGTTTGTCATGAAACTTTTTGTTTCGAAACGGTTTTTCAGCCAGAAGCCTTTCAAGCTCTCTATCATCGTTAATCATGACGAAAGCCCTCCCTTCATCAGCTTGTGCAGCTCTTTACGGGCTCTGAACAGTCTGCTCTTTACTGTATTCACTGAAATTTGCAGCATATCTGCAATTTCCTCCAGCGAAAATTGATAATGCGCGTTTAATAAAATCGCTTCCCTATACTTGTCAGATAGATGCATGACCTGTCCCCATATTTCATGTGCGAACTCCCGTTCAAGAGCAGTCTCCTCCGCGGATGGATGCACGCCGTTGGCCTGAGCAAACCGGGTTAGAATATGATATTTAAAGTAGGCCTTTTTACGGAAGGAAAAGGACGTGTTGCGCGTTATTTTGAGCAACCAGGTTTTTAAAGTGGATTCCCCTCGAAAGGAATGGATCGACTGATAAGCCTTGATGAACACTTCCTGGGCAATATCGTCTGCTAAATCCGTTTTTTTCGTTAGAAAAAATGCATATTTCCACACATCCTCGCCATATCTATCCATGATGTCTCTAAGATCTTTAGCGCTGATCTCCGAAACATATTTATAATGCTGCTCATGCATCCCTCGCACCTCCTATACAACAGACTCCTCCCATCGAAGGAAAGTTCCCTAATTGGTAAAATTATAAGATATTGCCTTTAAGAAGCTGCGCCCATATAATTAAGGTAAATCAATCAAAGGGCACTGATTCCCTGGCTTAGCTAGAGACAACCCCGCTATTTTTAGCGGGGTTGTCTTATTTTTTATTGGAAAAGAGGAAATTAGGATGACGGTAACAAGCGAAAGGGCCATTCTCACGAAAGAAGATCTCATTCATGCATGGAAAAGCTGCGGACTGTCGCAAGGGCAGTGCATCATTGCTCATATTTCGCTAAGCAAGCTCGGCTTTGTAGTCGGCGGGGCCGAAACGCTGATTCGGTCTCTTCTTGAAATTATCGGCGAAGAAGGCACATTGATGATGCCGTCGCAAACCTGGAAAAATCTCGATCCGTCCACAGGCGTGCATTGGGAGGAGCCAGCGGAGTGGTGGCCGATTATTCGGGAGCATTGGCCCGCTTACGACAAAGAATTGACGCCTGCCATCGGCATGGGGGCAAGCGCCGAAATGCTGCGCAAGTGGCCGGGAGCTTATAGGTCCGATCATCCGGCGCGCTCCTTCGCCGCAGTAGGCAAGCATGCGAAGCATTTAACCGAGAATCATGATCTATGCAATATCTTTGGCTCCGGCTCCCCGCTCGATAAGCTATATAGGCTGAATGGGCATGTGCTCCTGCTCGGCGTCGGCTACGATAAAAATACGTCCCTGCATTTAGCTGAGACTAGAGCCGATTTTCCCGGCAAGACGTTTGCCCGTGAAAGCAGCGCAATGCTGGTGAATGGCGAGAGGCAATGGGTGTCCTATGAGACGCAAGCTGTAGATGATGCCGATTTTGTGGCGCTGGGGAATGACTATGACAAAGAAATGAATATTGCTGCTCACCGTGTCGGGGACGCGGAGGTTCGATTTCTAGAGCAGCGGTCGCTGGTGGACTGGGCTGCCGCTTGGATGGAAAGAAACCGATAAAACTGCCTTACCGCCGCTTACATACATAAATTTGTCTAATGGCGCTAACACTACAGGTTAGTGCTCGAATGAGCGCATCAACCATTAGGAGGAGATACGTATGGCAAAGCCGGATAACCGGGAAGACAATGTCGAGCATCTGCAGCAAAGCATCCAAAATACGGAGGAAAATTTGCACGAAGCCGAGCAGTATTTGAACGAATTTTCTTCTGAAATCAGCAGCGAGGAACGCAACCAAATCGAAGAAAAAAATGCTCGCCGCCAAAATAGCATCGAAAGCTTTCAAGAGGAAGTAAAAGACGAAGCCGCATTTGCACGTAATCAAGATTAGATGCAGCAGCGATTCAGTCCCGCCAAGCGGGACTGAATCCTTTTAATTGCTGTACCTGCGAAGAAAATTCGCCCCATCTAGCTCAATTTGCTCAAATAGTGAAAGTCGCTTTCACTATTACTCGGCGCACCTGCTGCAAACCCGTCAAAAGTGCCTCACCCGCCGCAATAGCGAAACTAATTTTCACTAATCCGCCCCATCTAGCTCA
>Ga0180215_1001865_pt1 | contig 22253 bp, 14 predicted proteins | sample eDN3rd37CBELigBY_FD_128871 | JGI IMG/M metagenome (GOLD analysis project Ga0180215, IMG submission 128871) | Enriched backyard soil microbial communities from Emeryville, California, USA - eDNA 3rd pass 37_C BE-Lig BY (version 2) (version 2) | ecosystem: Environmental > Terrestrial > Soil >... | reverse complement strand
GAGAAGGCCCTGGCCGCCTTCGTGGGGCAGGGTGGCAAGGTCGCAACCAGCTTCAAGGCCCCGCGCGGCCTGCGCGACGGCGCGCTCTGGGCCCGCGCCCTCGACAAGGCGGCGGGTCGCGCAATCGAAGGCATCGTGATGTTCGAGAAGGGCGAGCGCGCACGCACCGCCTTCGATCGCTGATGCCCCTCCCCTTCGCGACCCCGGAGCTCCCCGGGGTGGCGGCGCTCTTCAAGGCCGTCCCCGAGGACTTTCGGGTCGACGAGATCCCCGCCTACCTCCCCTTCGGCGAGGGCTCCCACCTCTTCCTGCTGGTGGAGAAGCGGGGCAAGAACACCCGCGAGGTGGCGGCGGCCATCGCGAAGGCGTTGGGCGTCCGGGAGCGGGACACCGGCATCGCCGGCCAGAAGGACCGCCACGCCGTCACCACCCAATGGCTGAGCGTCGAGGGGGTCGATCCTTCCCGCGCCATCGGTCTCTCGGGGGATGGCTTTCGGATCCTGGAGGCGAAGCTCCACCGCAACAAGCTGCGCCTCGGCCACCTGCGGGGGAACCGCTTCCAGATCCGCCTGCGCGGCGTGGACGAGCCTGGCGTGGAGCAGGTGCGGACCATCGCCGCAGCGCTCGAGGTGCGGGGGATGCCGAACTACTACGGCCCCCAGCGCTTCGGCAGGAGGGGCGACAACGCCGAGGTGGGCAGGCTGATCCTCCAGGGGAGCGACGACCCCCGCGTCCGCCGCGCCCAGCGGGATCCCAGGATGCGCCGCTTTCTGGTGAGCGCCTTCCAGAGCGAGGTCTTCAACCGGGTCCTCGCCGCCCGTCTGGAGGATCGAAGCTGGGACGATCCCCGGCCCGGCGACGTCATCGAGAAGCTCGCCAGCGGCGGCCTCTTCGTCTGCAGCGAGCCCGCGGTCGATCGGGAGCGGGTGCAGCGCTTCGAGTGCTCGATCACCGGCCCCCTCCCCGGCTCGCGGATCGACCCCGCCGTCCAGGGTGAACCCGCCGCCCTCGAGGCCCACCTCCTCGCGGAGGCCGGCGTCACCGCCGAGCAGCTTCGCGGGAGCGCCGACGCCAGGGGCGCACGCCGTGCCCTGCGGCTGCCGATCCACCTCGAGATCGACGTCGACCACGAGGGCCTCCTCCTCCGCTTCGAGCTTCCGCCGGGCGCCTACGCCACCGCCGTCCTGCGCGAGCTGACCAAGAGCGCCGTCGCCCAGGAGCTCGACGCGATCTGAGGATCAGTTCTCCGCCTTCTCCAGCTCGGCGATCTGGCGATCGAGCTCGTCGATCTCCTCCTGCTTCTCCTTGGCGGCGGTGCGGTGCTGGGGGAGGCCGTAGATGTTCGCCTGGATCAGCGCTGCGTCCCGCGCCTCCACGGCCTCGGCCCGCTTGGCCTTCAGCTCGTCGAGGCTGAGCGCCTCTTCTTCGGCGGGGGCTGCAGCGGGAGGGCTGCCGTCCTCCGCGAGGGCGGCCGGGGCAGCGGCGAGGAGCATCGACGCGGCGAAGATGATGCGAAGCATGGCGTACCTCCGACTCGATCGAATAACGGGCCTCTCCCCTTCGGTCAACCCGCCTCGAGCACGGGCCGCCGACGCAGCCCGCGCGACGCCGTCGCGGATTGACGCCCGCAGGGGCTCGATGGATCCTGGAGCGTTCGTTCCGCCAGGCGCCTGCCGCCGCCCCCGCCATCTCCAGGAGCCCGCATGGCCTTCATCACCGACCCGACCTCCCAGCGATACTTCCATGGAACCAAAGCCGACCTGCAGCCCGGCGATCTCATCGAAGCGGGCCGCAGCTCCAACTACGGCTCGCGCAGGAAGGCAGCCTTCGTCTACCTGACCGCAACCCTCGACGCCGCCACCTGGGGGGCCGAGCTCGCGGTCGGCGAGGGGAAGGGCCGCATCTATGTGGTCGAGCCCACCGGCCCCATCGAGGACGATCCCAACCTCACCGACAAGCGATTCCCCGGCAACCCGACGAAGTCCTATCGAACGCGGGAGCCCCTGCGGGTGACGGGCGAGATCACCGAGTGGGAGGGCCACGCCCCGGAGCAGCTCCAGGCCATGAAGGACCACCTCGCGCTCCTGGCGGCGCAAGGGATCGAAGCGATCGAGGAGTGAGAGTTCGTCAGTTCTTCACGGACTCTGGCCGGAAGCTCTCGATCAGCCCGCGTCCACCGAGGTGTCCGGGAAGACGCGCTCGGTGAGGAAGCGGCTGAGGCGGCGGTCGATGAGGCCGGGCTGCTCGATCAGGGCGGCGTGGGAGCCGCCGGGGATCAGGAGCAGCTCGGCGGCAGGGATCTTGGTGGCCATCTCCCTGGCGACCCGCGGGGGGCAGAAGAGATCTCGATCCCCGGCGATGACCAGGACGGGGACGTCGATGCGAGGGAGGAGATCGCTGGCGTCGTGATCGCGGATGGCCCGGGCCAGGGCGAAGAAGACCCGCGGGTCGAGGCGGGCCATGTGCTGGAGGTAGGGGGGCAACCACTCGCGGGGAGAGAGGGTCGGGTGGACGATGAAGAGCTTGCGGATCAGCCGATCGCTGAGGACGGGCTGCCAGGCCGGGATCGCCGTCAGCCGCCTCGCCAGCCTGGGGAAGCTCTCGACCATGAGGCTCGCTGCATCGAAGACCCGGGGGGCGAGCCAGGGCACGTCGTAGAAGGAGGCCACCGCGTCGCGGTAGGTGCCGAGGGTGGGGACCAGGGCCGAGACCCGCTCCGGGTGGCTGCGGTAGAACTCCCACCCGAGCTGGGCGCCCATGGAGTGCCCGAGGAGGCAGGCCTTCTCGAGCCCGAGCGTATCCAGGAGGAGGCGCAGATCCTCGACGCAGGTCTCGAGGGTGAGGGCGGCTGGGTCGGGGGGCTCGTCGGAGCGGCCGTGGCCCCGGTAGTCCCAGACCACGGTGGAGTAGCCCCTGGAGGCGAAGCGCGCGGCGAGGGCCTCCCAGAAGGTGATGGTGACGCCGACGCCGTTCTGGCAGACCAGCGCGGGCCCCTGCCCCGCCTTTCGATACCAGAGCCGCGTGCCGTCCTTCGTCCTGATATAGCCCTCGTTGGAGCCGCTCGATGTCACGGTGGCGATCGAATCCTCCTTGGCGCCGCAGCAGGCGTGCACTTCCGATCGTTACAATGGCTCCAACGTCCGCGGCCTGCACGCCATGCCGCAGGGAGGGCGGCTTCCATCGGGGAGCCGAAAGGAAGAGATGAGCACGCTCGGCTATGGGGGCGGCGTCCTGGCGCTCCCGGACGCTCTGGGTGGTTGGCCCTGGTTGGTGGGAGGGGAGCCGCCGCCCCTGCCCGATCCGGTCGCGGCGATCGACGGGGCCCTGCGCCGCCCCGACGGTGCCCCCGCCTTGGAGACCTTCGTGGAGCCCGGCGATCGGGTGGTGGTGGTGATCCAGACGGAGATCCCTGCAGCGCCGCGCGAGCTCTGCATCCGCAGGGTGGCGGAGTTGCTCCGAAGCGCCGGATGCGCGGAGATCTCCTGGCTCGAGGCCACCGGCTCCACCCACAACCCGGGAGGCTGCAGACCCTTGGAGCTTCGCCGCAGCCAGGAGCCCGACGAGGGCGGGAGAAGCAACGGACCGGCACATCGCGGAGTGAGCCACCGAGCGAGCGAGGGCGCGGTGGCCACCTACGGCCCTGCTTCGGCGGGTGACCAGCTCGGAGGAGGATTCGAGCCGATCGGGTGGGTGCGAGGACTGAGCGAGCCGGAGGCGAGCGAACGAAAAGGAGCCCTCTCGCGCGATGCGCGAGTAAAAGTAAGCGCCTCCCCCTCCCCGAGGGCGGGTCATCTACAGCCAAAGGTCGCGGCACCGCTCCGGCGCGCGGACAAGCTGATCCTCGTCGGGATGGGCTCCTTCGATCCGATCGCCGGATTCGGCGGCGGCGCCCAGCTCGCTGCCCTGGGCTGTGCAGATCCTGCCACCTCGAGGGCGCTCCTCCTGCGAGGGGTCGAGGCAGGGGCGACGCAGCTCCAGCAAACATTCGCCGCCGTGATGGAACTCCTGCCTCCCGCCTTCCTCGTTCAGATCGAGCTGCAGCGAGGGGACCGCATGGCCGCGATCTTCGCGGGGGATCCCCGCCGGGCATTCGCTGCCTCGACGGCCTTTCATCGCAGATGGCACGAGCGAGAGCTGGAAGGCCCGCTCGATCTGATCGTGGCGTCCGCCGGAGGAGAGCCTGCGGATTGGGACCTGAGCGCCGCCCTCCCCTCCCTCCTCGCCGCCGCGTCGGCGCTCCGGCCCGGTGGCGGGCTGATCTTCGCCGCTGCCTGTCCGGGCGGCCTCGGGCAGCTGGATCGGATCCCGATCGAGGCGTGCCCTTGTCCGAGCGAAAGAAGCGCAGCGGCGGGAGGCAGCCCGAAGGACCGCGCCGGACGCGGCTCGGCCCTCTCGCGAATCCTGCACGCCGCCCTCGCCGACCGCCACTGCTGGATCGTCTCGGAGGGCCTCGTGGAATTCGAGACAACGGCCCTCGGTCTGTCGCTCTCTTCCGATTTGGAGACAGCGGTGGAGAGCGCCCGCCTGGCGGGGATCTCCCTGGATCGGGTGGCGATCCTGGAGGGGAGCCGTACAATTCCTGCCCTCCCTTCCAACCCGCGCTGATCCCGCCTACCATCTCTCCCCGAATGCGCCTCCTCCTCGCTGCACTCCTCCTCTGCCTCGCGCTCCCGGCTCATGCCACCGCAGCCCAGGAGCGCCCGATCTCCCTCGCCAAGGCGACCTCTGCCGAGATCGAGCGGGAGACCGCCAGGCTCGCCACCCTGCCTGCAGGGTGGGAGCGGGTGCGGGCCGCGTCGGAAGGCTTCCTCGGCGCTCCCTACCGACATTCGCCCCTCGGTGAGGGAGCCGGCGTAGATCCGGATCCGCGCCTTCGCTGGGACGCGGTGGATTGCATCACCCTGATCGAGACGGCGATGGCGGTGGGCGAGGCGAGGAGCCTCGCAGAGGTCCGGCCGATCCTGGACGACATCCGGTACGCGGACGGGACCTCGCCCTCCTTCGAGAACCGCCTCCACCTGATGGAGGCCCAGTGGATCCCGGATCTCATCCGCAAGGGATACCTGGAGGAGGCAACGGCGCGGATCGGTGGTGAGCGGGTGGTGCAGGCAGCGCTCTCCTACTCGAAGAAGAGCTGGGACGCGCGCAGCCACCTGCGGGGCCACCCGTGGAGCGATTCGCTGGAGGGTTCGCATTCGGTGCCGATGATCCCCCTCGAGGCCGCGATTGAGCTGGCCTCCAGCTTCCCGGAGGGGATGATCCTAAATGTGGTACGGGAGCCGGTGCCGGGGAAGATGAACCTGATCACCCACTCCGGTCTGGTGGTGATCCGGGACGGCGAGCGCTTCGTGCGCCACGCCGCCCTCGCGCAGAAGATCGTGATCGACGAGCCCCTCGATCGCTTCCTCCGGCGCCACGCCAGGATGCGGCTGCGCAAGGTGGTGGGGGTCAACCTGCTTGCGATCCGCAGCAACCCGGAGCGGGCGAAGAAGGTGCTCGCCGTGCACTCGGTCGCCTCCACCGGGGAGTGACGTCCCGATCGCAGCGGAGAGCCCCCGTCCCCTCCGTCCGATCTTGACCGGCTGCGAAGGGCCCGCTACTCCATTGCGGCACCCCTCCCGAAAGGCAGCCCATGATCAAGCTCATGCTCATCCTCCACGTCTTTGGATTCATCGCCTGGTTCGTCGGGCTCCTCGGGACCACCGCCGCCCAGGTCAGCGTCCGCAAGGCCACGGGAGCGGACGGCAGGGCCGCGGCGTGGTCCGCGGTGAAGCGGCTGGCCCCCTATGAAGTGGTCGGGATGATCGTCACGCCGATCACGGGGTTGGCGATGGCGATCCTGATCCCGGGGATGTTCAAGATGGGCTTCGTCCACGCCAAGCTCTCCCTCGTGATCGTCGCCCTGATCTGCAACATCCTCCTGCTCAAGAAGCGCAAGGACGCTGCCCACCAGATCGCGGAGGACGGACCTGCCCTCGACGCCACCTTGAAGCGGATGGCCATGTTCCAGGGGATCGCAACCCTGATGCTCCCCCTCGCCGTCCTGGCGGTCTTCCTGATGTCGGGGAGGCACTGACCGGGGGCAGCGGCACTCCTGGTGCCCTCGGGACGCTCCCGCCGTCGCGGGAGCGCCTCCGATCCGGCTCACATCAGGGGAAGATCCCCCGCAGCTTCATCGCCTCACTCACCCGCCCCATGCCCTGCATCATGGCGGCGGTGCGCATGTCCACCTTCTCTCGCTGGGCGAGCTCGAAGATCTCGTGGAAGGCCTTGGACATGAGCTGGCGCAGCCGCTCGTCGATCTCGTCGGCGCTCCAGAAGAAGCTCTGCAGTGACTGGACCCACTCGAAATAGGACACGGTGACGCCGCCGGCGTTGGCCATCACGTCGGGGATCACGAAGATGTCCTCGTTCTCCCGGAGGACGCCGTCCGCCGCCGCGGTGACGGGGCCGTTGGCGCCTTCCGCGAGGATCCGGCAGCGGAGCTTGGTCACGTTCTTGTCGTTGATGACACCGGCGGCAGCGGCGGGGATCAGCACGTCCACCGGGAGCTCGAGGAGCTCGCCCCCGGCGATCTCGTCGCTGCCGGGGAAGCCGACCACCGACCCCGTCTTCAGGAAATGCTGCTGCAGCGCCGGGATGTCGAGCCCCGCCTTGGAATGGATCGCGCCGCGGATGTCGCCGACGGCCACCACCTTCGCGCCCTTCTCGTAGAGGCGCTGGGCAGCCTCGCCGCCCACGTTGCCGAAGCCCTGGATCGCCACCGTGGCGCTCTGATCGAGTTCGAGGTTCAGCTTCGCCGCCGCGCTCTCCACCATGTAGACCACGCCCCGGCCGGTGGCCTGGCGGCGCAGGAGGGAGCCCCCCACCGCGATCGGCTTGCCGGTGACCACCGCCGGCACCACCCGTCCCTTGTGCTGGGAGTAGGTGTCGAGGAGCCAGGACATCACCTGCTCGTTGGTTCCCATGTCGGGGGCGGGGATGTCGAAGTCGGGGCCGATGTCGTTGATGATCTCGGCGGTGAAGCGCCTCGTGAGCCGCTGCAGCTCGGAGCGGCTGAGCTTGACGGGATCGACCCGCACGCCGCCCTTGGCGCCGCCGAAGGGGATCCCCATCAGCGCGCACTTCACGGTCATCAGCATCGCCAGCGCCGTCGTCTCCCCGAGGCTCACGTCGGGTGCGTAGCGGATCCCGCCCTTGAAGGGCCCCCGGGTGTTGTTGTGCTGCACCCGGTAGCCGTGGAAAATCCCGACCTCGCCGTCGTCCATCCGGATGGGGAAGGTGACGATCACCGCTCGATCCGGATGGCGGAGCCGCCTGCGGATGTTCGGGTCGAGGTTCATGCACTCCGCCGTATGTTCGAAGAGCGCCACCGTCGATCGGTACAGCGGATCGTCCCACTCCATTTCCATCATCGGGTTTCTCCCTCTGGCGAGGTGTCGGGGCCCGCGCACGCTGGTCGTAGGTGCTGAGCCGGGTCATGTGGAGCTGCGAAAGTGGCGCGAGCATAGGCCTCTTCGCACCGCCGGGAAAGAAGGAGTTCCCAATAATCGCAGCTCAAACTTTTAGAGATACTTGAGACTTAGATTTTAGCCATCGCGGCGTGCTCTTCCCTGGAATTCTTGGCCTAATCACCCTGAGGCCGCGTCCATCGGCCGATCGGGGGATGGCGCAATGGGTGCCTTCCCCCGCTCGGCAGGAGCGGCAGGATCACGTACGGAAAGGGAGCTGCACGCGTCATGAAAACTCGCGATTCCATGTGGGCCCTCCTCGTCGCAGCCGTCGCCCTCGGCGCAGGCTGCTCCCCCTCGGAGACCAACGAGCCATCGGACGGCGCGTCGGGGCTCCGGATCACGTCCTTCGCCGCCGCCGACGACGTCCTGGACTTCGGCGGCTCCACCACCCTGAGCTGGAGGACCGCAGGAGCGGCCACTACCATCGTCCGCAGCGGCGAGGAGATCCTGCAGGAGCGCAGCGCCGAGCCGAACGGCCTGCTGGAGGTGACCCCGTCCCGGACGCAGACCTTCGAGCTCGTGATCCGCAGCGCCGCAGGGGCGGAGAAGTCGGCGACCCTCGAGGTGGCGGTCCGGCCCGCGATCCTCGAGTTCGAGACCGACGCCCAGGGGCAGGTGGCGGTCGGCCGCCCGGTGGTGGTGCGCTGGAAGACGGGCGGCGCCACCGAGCTGAAGCTCCTCGCTGCAGGGGGCTATGAGCAGGCGATCCCCGCAGCGGATCTCCTCGAGGGCTCCGCCGAGGTCCCGGTCCCCTCCGATGGCGCGATCACGCTCCTCGCCACCAGCGGCGAGCTGGAGGCGACGGCCTCCCTCGACCTGGACGCCATCGAGGTCGACCACCCCACCATCGCGCAGTTCCAAGCGGCGCCGCAGAAGGTGACCGCAGGCCGCGGCGAGTCGACGGAGCTCTCCTGGGTCACCACCGGCGCATCCTCCCTCGCCCTGCTGGCGAACGGCAGCCCCGTGGATCTCGGCGATCGCTCGCCGGCGGGAGGGACGATCACCGTGGAGGTGGACGAGACCACCGTCTTCGTCCTGGAGGCCACGAACCTGGGCGGGACCGACACGGAGGAGCTGACCGTGGAGGCCCTGCCGCTCCCGCTGATCGACTCCTTCCGCGCGCTTCCGTCCCGGGTCGCCGCCGGTGAGACCTTCGAGCTGAGCTGGAACACCACCGCCGCCTCCGTGGAGCTCCTGCAGGACGACACCCTCCTCGATCTGGGGACCCTCGAGGCGACCGGCGCGGTCGACCGCCAGCTCGCCGCCGACGCCCACTTCGTGCTGCGCGCCTACAACGAGCTCGGCGCCTTCGTGGATCGGGTCCTGGAGGTGACGGTGGGCGAGCCGATCGTCACCTCGTTCGCCGCCGCCCCCAAGATCGTCCAGCCCGGCGGTGCCGTGACCCTCTCGTGGACCTGCGACGGCGGCACCACCCTCACGATCCGCGACCCCAACGGCGACGCCGTTCCGGGGTGCGGCACCGCCGACCCCACCCAGGTGGCGAGCGGCTCCTGCAGCTTCGACGCCCCGCAGGCCTTCGGCCACCTGGCCTACACCCTCGAGGTCCAGAACGAGCTCGCCGCATCGACGGTGGTTGCCACCACCCTCCTCCACGTGGTGAACGGGCCGCTGGAGGAGCTCGCCACCGTCGAGTTCGATCGCCCCTGGGTCGAGCACGACCCCCTCGCCGAGGACGGCGTCAGCATCCACTGGACCTCGTCGAAGGCAGTCCGTCTCGCGATCTACCAGCTCGACGAGGCCGGCCAGCGGATCGAGCCGCCCGTCCTCGTCGAGGACGAGCCGGCGCGGGTGGCGGCAGGTTCGGTGGTGGTCGATCCCGACACCACCTCGACCTTCCGCGCCGTGGCGACGAACGTCTACGACGACGAGCAGATCGCGCACATCGAGGTCCGCCTCCTGCTGGTGGAGATCGACGACTTCGACGCGGCGCCACTCGAGGTCCTCGCCGGCGACATCACCACCCTCTCCTGGACCACCACCCGGGCCGAGCGGGTCGAGCTCGACTACGACGTCTCCTTCTCCTTCACCCAGGGGACCCTGCCCTTCGTCGAGCTGCGCGATCGGCCGACTGCCAACGAGCTGGCAATCGAGGGCTTCTGCGGGCAGAGGTCGGGGGTCACCAACGTCCACGCCTGCCCCACCTTGGACTTCGGCGACTTCATCTTCCCCATGGGCGACAAGCTCCACGACCGGGCGAAGGTCTCGGTGAGCGGCGGGATCACCTTCGACATGACCTCGGGGGAGGCGGTCACGACGGTGGTCGAGCCCCTGCCCCCTGTCGCGCTCTCCTGGGACAACATGCTCGCCGTACTCTGGGATTATTTCATCGCGGACCCGGGCCGGGGCTCCAAGCTCCTCTATGAGTTCGGGAACGAGGGCGGCAGGGACAACCTGATCATCGAGTGGTCCCAGGTCTTCCCCCGCGGTGGCAGAGGCAACTGCACCAAGTCGCTCAGCTTCCAGGTGGTGCTCTGGGAGGACGGCTCCTTCGACTATCGCTACGGGCCCTTCGGCGACTACCTGAACGACTCCAACTGCACGAACCTGAGCTCCTCGGTGGGCTACTACGCCCGCAGCTCCAGCCAGAGCGCCCAGGTGCTCTACGGTGCGGAGCCTGCAGGGGGTCTCTCGGGTACCTCCTACACCTTCACGCCCACCGAGATCGGCGTGAACGACTCGGTCGACGTGCCGCTCTCCGGAAGCCGCAGCTTCACCCTCACCGCCTACGGCGCCAAGGGGAGCTCGGCGTCTCGGACGGTGGAGGTCGTCGCACACCAGCTCCCCTCGTTCGTCGGCCTGATCCGGGTCGTTGCCCCGTCCCTCGAGGTGTTCCAACCCATGGTCGGCGATCCGGTCGCCCTGATCTGGCAGACCGCCGACGCCAACGCGGTGGAGGTCTTCGACGCAGATGGCGAGCTCGTCTGCTCCCGGCAGTTCACGAGTCCGGAGAACGGCACCTGCAACGTCACCAGCCAGATCCCGGGACCTGCGGAGTTCACCCTGCGGGCCTACGGCGCCCTCGGCTCCTCGGCGGACCGCCTCCATACGGTGACCTTCTATCCGAGGCTCGAGGTGGAGGAGTTCGCAGCCACGCCCGAGTCCTTCGAATACGGGACCGCCACCTCGACCACCCTCACCTGGAAGACCCAGGGGGCCCTGGGCTTCACCCTCCTCGAGGACGGCGTCCCGGTGGATCCTCCGGTTCCGGTGGAGAGCTGGGCGAGCGGCCAGCGCACCTTCGTCCTGGATCAGAGCCGCACCTACGAGATCCAGCTCAGCGGCAGCGATGGCCGCTCCGCCTCCGCGACGCAGCGGGTGGAGGTGCTCGCCGTCCGCCCCTTCCAGGCTACGGCGTCGCCGGCGCAGACCGCCGGCAACCAGCCCGTGACCCTGAGCTGGGACGCCACCCTGCTCGGAAACGGAGACACCTTCGTGAGCGTGGAGCCGACCATGCCGCCGATGCAGGAGATCCCCGGCAACTTCACGAGCATCGCGGCGACCGGCACCCAGGTCGCCGGCTTCTCCACCGCGGACAACACGGCGGGGACCACGACGCTCGACCTGCCCTTCCCCTTCCCGTTCTTCGGACAGACCTACACCCAGGTGAAGATGGGCCAGGTCGGCGCGTTGAGCTTCGACCTCAACACCCAGATGCTCGGGGGCCCGCCCGCCGGCATCCTCAGCTGGTACAACACCGGCTCTGAAAAATCACACATCGTCCCCTACCTGGCGAACCTGCGGACCTACAGCGTAGGAAAAGCATACACGCAGCACTTCATGGGCGCGCGAGGCACGGGAGACAGCTTCGTCATCGAGTGGAACCAGATGCAGCTCCGCCGGGATCCGGTCCCCGCCCCTGGCACCGAAGCGGACGACCTCACCTTCCAGGTGGTGCTCTTCCAGGACGGGAGCTTCGAGTTCCGCTACGGCTCCATGACGAGCCCCGATCGTCAGTCGGAGGCTGGGGGCATCAGCGCCACCGCCGGCTACCGCAAGCCCGGGATCGTGCGGCAGGAGAAGGGCGCCCAGATCTTCTACAACCCGCAGAACCCCCTGGTCCTCACCAACCGCACCTGGCGCTACCAGGCGTTGAAGGGGAAGGACAGCCTCACCGTCTCCCCCAACGAGTCGACCATCTACACCATCTGCGTCCACCACCGGAACCACCAGCAGTGCACGGAGGTCCCGGTCGCGGTCCCTGCCGCAGGGGATCTGATCGTCACCGAGCTGCAGCTGCGACCGGATGGCGGCGCGTCGAAGCAGTGGTTCGAGCTGCGCAACCTCAGCCACGTCCCCATCGACCTCGCCGGGATGGAGTTCCTCTCGGCGGCGGGGACCACCCCGATCGCCTCGGCGACCCCGGTGGTGGTCCAGCCCGGCGGATACATCACCCTGGCGGCGAGCGCGGATCCGGGTTTCACCCCGGATCACGTCTACGGCTCCACCGTGCTGGGCGATGGCATCGACGGGATCGAGCTGCGCTTCGACGGGAGGATGGTGGCGACCATCGATTGGGACGAGAGCTGGATCCTGCCGCAGGGCAAGACCCTCAGCCTCGATCCGATCCACCACAAGCTGAACAGCGACGCCCCCACCCACTTCGAGTCCTTCTGCGTGGACAGCGAGGCGGGCTCTCCGAACGCGGGCTTCGGCTGCGCTTCCCCCTACTACGTGGTGGATCCCTACTCGTCCCGGGAGCTGATCGACATCTCCACCACCGGGACCCGGGTCCAGCAGATGGACGGATCGAGCTACGTCTTCTACCTGCCCGGCGGCCTCGGCTTCGAGATGCCCTTCTTCGGCGATCGGGTCTCCAACCTCTGGGCCTCCGCCAACGGCTTCGTGGGCTTCCAGGGGACCCCCTGGGTCGGCTCGGTCACCGATCCCATCCCCACCTTCCGCGGCACCGGGCTGGTGGCGGGGCTCTGGACCGGCCTCCTTGCCGTCGGCGCCTACTGGCCGGACGACTCCTGGTTCCGCTACCAGACCCTGGAGAAGGATGGGCTGAAGGTGACGGTGCTCCATTGGGAGCAGCAGCGCCGCTACACCACCTCGGGTGTCCCGGAGAACATCGGCGACGTCACCATCCAGATCCAGCTCTGGGAAAATGGAGACATCGTGATGATCTATCCATCCATGTGGGGCGATCCGATGCACTTCGGCGCCGGCGCGACGGTGGGGATCGAGGCGTTGGATGGCACCACCGGGATCCAGTATCTTTTCGAGGAGGCCTCGCTCCGCAAGGACCAGGCGATCCTCTTCGAGTACAGGCAGCCCTGATCGTTGGTAACCCGGATCCCTGACGTCGCCGCTGCGACGGCATGGATCAAGGGAGAGGCCCCCGGTCCCCCGGAGGCCTCTCGGGAGTCGTTTCGGAGATGGTGAAGGTCCGGGATCGAATGCTGTTTCTCTTGGCGCTGATCGGCCTCCTGTCCGCATCACAGGCAGGGGCTGCGGTGCCGGATCCCTACGCGGTCTCCTTCTGGCCCGTGACCTACAAGGACCTGCCCCTCCCCGGCGGCGGTCCCCTGATCTGGATCTATCCGGAGGGGACGACCTGGGCATACGCCAACTCCCAGGACGCCCAGCTCCCCTTTCCGGTGCGCTTCTTCGACGAGTGGTACACCGAGGCGAGCGCGGCGAGCTCCGGCTACCTCAGCTTCGGATCGGTGGCCACCGCTGGTGTCCCGGGGATGCCGAACTACGGCGGAGAGCGGGACAACTTCAGCATCCCGCCCACCTTCTACGAGGAGGCCCGCTCCCCCAGCAGGCTGATCGCCCTCTGGTGGGACGACATCCGCTGCGGCCCCGGGGGGACGATCCGCTCCCAGGTCCTGGGCACGAAGCCGAACCGCCAGTACGTGATCGAGTGGAAGCGCTGCGTCCGATACAACCCGGCGGGGCCCTCCATCGGCACCCTGAACATGCAGCTCTGGCTCACCGAGGGCTCCGACACCTTGGAGGTCCGATACGGCAAGATCGAGGAGGGGCCGCCTGCCTATCCCTTCGCTGCGTCGGTCGGGGTGATGAGCCCCCTGGATCAAGACACGATCCTGGGCTACCCCGGCCTCGACTGCACCCCGGACTGCGGCGTCGAGCATTGGGAAGAGGGACGGATGATCGTCTACTCCCAGGAGCCGGACCTCTCGCTGGACGCGCTGCGGGTCGATCCGGTCGGCTACGCCAACCTGCCCGCTCACGTCGAGGTGGATGTCTCCAACCTGGGGATCCGGACCGCATCTCCCGTCCCGATCCGGCTCTGGCTCAGCCCCTCCCAGGTCCTGGACGAGCGCGCCATCCTCCTCCAGGACACGGCCTCCACCCCTGCCCTCGCCGAGGGAGATCGCTGGGTCGCCGAGGCGAATCCCCGCCTGCCGATGGAGATCGACCTGGGCAACCACTGGATCGTCGCGGAGGTGAACCCGGATCGAAGCGTCCCCGAGTCCTCCCGCATGAACAACCTGCTGCGCCAGCGGATCGAGGTCCTCCCCGGGACCCCCGACCTCTCGGTCGGCGTGGTCTCGACCCCTGCCGTTGCCCAGGCGGGTGAGCTGGTCTCCTTGCAGTGGGAAGCCCTGAACCTGGGCGGCGCGGCGGCGAGCTCGGTCCTCTACTCCCTGCGGCTCTCTTCCAGCGGTGTCGTCAGCGTCACCGATCCCGAGCTCGGGACGGGGCGGATCAACCTGAACCGATTCTCGTCGCGGCTGGTCCAGGAGCTGGTCCAGCTTCCGGACGATCTCGTACCGGGGAGCTATTGGATCGGCGTGATCCTCGATCCGGATCAGGAGCTGGCGGAGCTGGACGAGCGAAACAACGACGGGGTCGGCAACAGGATCTCGATCGGGGATCCGCAGGCACTGCTGATCCTCACGAACGTACTCCCACCCGGCGAGATCGGCGCCCCCTACTGCAAGGTCCTCGAGGCGCGGGGCGGCGACGGCGCCTACCGCTGGACCCTGGCCCCAGGCTCCCTCCTCCCGCCGGGCCTCTCGCTCGAGACCTATCCCGCAGGGGCGGAGGCCGCGGGCCAGCCCTTCATCACCAGGCTCTGTGGCAGGCCCTCCCGCCTCGGCACCTTCTCGTTCGATGTCGAGGTGCGCTCCGACGGCGTGAGCGCGAACCAGACGCTCCAGATCGAGGTGGGCGCCACCGGCCAGCCGCTCACCATCGCCACCGCGGATCTCCCGGTGGCCACCTTCGCCAGCCCCTACCTGGCGCACCTGGGCGCGGTGGGAGGCACCACCCCCTACGCCTGGGTCCTCGGCGCAGGCGGCCTCCCCAAGGGGCTCGCCCTCCGCAGCTCCGGCGAGATCGTCGGGCTCCCGGCGGAGAGCGGAACGTTCAACCTCGAGGTCCGGGTGGAGGACGCGGCGGGGACCATCCGCAGCGCCCAGCTCCGCCTGGTGGTCGCGGGACCTGCGCGCCTCGCATGCCCCGGGATCGAGGCGCTGCACATGGAGCCGGATCAGCCCTTCGCGTTCCAGCTCGAGGCGATGGGCGGCGTCGCCCCGTACCGCTGGAGCACCCGCTCGACCACCCGCCTCAGCCTCGCCATCGGGGAGCAGAACCTGCTCCTGGGCGATCAGCCCGTGCCGGGGCTCACCCTCGAGTCGGACGGCACCGTCGGCGGCGCCGCCACCGAGGTGGGGAGCTATCGCTGGACGGTGGAGGTGCGGGACGCCCGCGAGGTCTCCGAGTTCTGCGCGATCCGCGTGGAGGTCGGGGCGAACCGGAGCCTGACGGTGATCACCAACAGCCTCCCCGCTGCGGTGGCAGGGGCGAGCTACGCGGCGAGGTTGGACGCGGCAGGCGGGAGGGGGGCCCTGCGGTGGAAGCTCCACGAAGGAAGCAGGCTCCCAGCGGGACTCGGCCTCGATGAGGAGGGGCGCCTCACCGGGAACCTCTCCCTCTCGGCGCTGCAGGGGGAGGCGTCGAGGGAGGCGTCCTTCGTTGTGGAGGTGCGGGATCGGGAGAACCGTCGCGGTGTCGGCGCCGTCTCGATCCTCCTGCAGGCGGAGGAGCCCGCCGGCACCGACCCGACAGGCTCGGGATCCGCTTCTGGCGGCTGCCAGGCGGGAGGCACCGCCGGCCCCGGAGGCGCCGGCATCTGGTTGGCAATCGCCCTCCTCCTCGTCGGCAGACACGGCCCCCTCCCCTGGCGCTGGAGATCTTCTCTGCTATCCTCGTAGCCGCGACACGGACGGGGGATTCTGGCGGCGGTGATGGGCTTCGCATTTTCGACTTCGGCGCCCGCGTGGCAGTCGCTCCAAGGTCGCGAGCGCGAGCTGGCTGCCCTCGACGCGGGCATGCGGGCAGGCAAGCGGCTGATCACCGTGGTGGGGCTGCCGGGGGTCGGCAAGTCGCGGCTCGTGGAAGAGCTCTCGGAGGCGCCGCGGCGCGGCCGGGTCGTCGAAGCGGCAGGATCCGGCGAGGCGCTTCCCCTGGGCTTCGTGGATCTCTCCGCGATCGCAGACTCCCGCAACCTCGAGGTGGAGATCGCCCAGGCCCTCGGCCTCGACGGGGCCACGGCGGCGCGGCTCGAGTCGGACCTGGCTGCACGGGGCGCGCTCCTGGTCGTCCTGGACAACGTGGACGCCCTCGCGCCCAGGGTTGCGCCGATCGTCGAACGCTGGCTGGAGCGCTGCCCCGAGCTGCGGATCCTCGCCACCTCCATCGTCCCCCTCGGCCTCGACGGCGAGGCGCGGATCGAGCTGGGCCCCCTCGCCACGGAAGAGGCGGTGGCCCTCTACTTCGACGGGCTGCAGCGCGCCGGGATCGCGCGGGACGAGCTGCCGTCGAGCGATCAGGTCGAGGAGCTCGTCCTCGAGCTCGATCGCCTCCCCCTCGCGATCGAGCTCGCCTCGTCGATCGCCCGGGTCCTTCCTCCGGGCGCCCTCCTCGCCAGGCTCGCGCACCGCTTCGAGGTGCTGCGTGCCGCCCACCCCGGACGGCACGCCTCCCTCCACGACTCGCTGCGCAGGGCCTTCGATCTCCTGGAACCCGTGGATCGACGGGCGCTGATGCGGGCCTCGGTCTTCGCCGGCGGCTTCTCCCTCGACGCGGCCCAGGCGATCCTGCAGGAGGAGGTGCCGGTGGACCTGGTGCACCTCCTCGACGGCCTCCGCAGCAGGGGGCTGATCTGGGTGGAGGCGTCGGAGCAGCCCCGCTTCCAGCTCCCCCAGAGCGTGCGGGAGCTGGCGGCGCTGCACCTCCAGCAGAGCGCCCTGGAGGAGGAGACCGTCCGCCGGCACATGGCCTACTTCGCAAACGAGGGCGAGGTCCACGCCAGGGAGATCGACGGCCCCCTGGCCAGGGCGGCGGTGCTCTGGTTCGGCGCCGAGCGGGAGAACCTCCAGGCCGCACACGTCTACGCCCGCAGCCGGGATCCCCTGATCTCCCTTCGCGCGGGGCTCGCCTTCGCGTCTGCGTTCCGGGTCCAGCCCCCGCTGCGAACCGAGCTCTCCTTTCTGGACTCTCTGGTGCACGTGGCCCGCACCTTGGCGGACCAAGAGCTCCTGGTGCGCGCGCTGCGGCTGGCGGGAGCGGCGCAGGCCTCGTTGGGCCTCTCGGATCTGGCGGGCCCCAAGCTGGAGGAGTCGCTCCAGCTCGCCCGCGCCATCGGAAGCCGCCTCGAGGAGGGCTTCACCATCGTCGATCTCTGCGGCTGGGTCCTCCTCCCGAAGCGGGAGTTCGAGCGGGCGAGACTCGAGCTCGAGCAGGCGGTCGCCATCGCGCGGGGCGAGCAAAGCCAGCTCCTCGAAGGGGTGGCGCTGATGAGGCTGGGCGTCTTGGAGGGGATGCGCTTCGACTACGAGGCCAGCGGCAAGCTCATCCACGAGGCGCGGTCGATCTTCCGCCAGGGCGGGCACCGCTTCCAGGAGGGGCGAAGTCTGAGCAACCTCAGCAGGGTCTATCGGGGCCTGGGCAGGATCCGCCAGGAGCGCCAGGTGCTGCAGGAGGCCCTGGAGATCGTGCGGGAGATGGGCGACGCGATGGCGGAGGCCAACTACCTCCAGCACCAGGGCGCCAGCGAGCTGGTCCTCGGAAACCTCGACGAGGCGGAGACCCTCATCACCCGCTCGCTGGAGATCCGCCACAGCCAGGCGGACCAGCAGGCCCACCGCGCCCGCAGCCTGGGGCTCCTGGGGATCCTCGGCCTCCTCCGGGGTGAGCCGAAGCTCGCGGTCCAGCGGCTGCTCGAGGCGATCACCCTCTCCGAGGCTGCCCACGACAGCTTGAGCCGGGCGCAGTTCCTCCCCTTCTTCGCCGCCGCCGCCGCGACCCTGGGGAGGCGCCAGGAGGCCCGCGAGAGCCTGGACGACGCCCGCCTCGCCCTGCGTGAGGTGGGCGATCCGTCCGCGGACGAGGTCTGCGATCTCCTGGAGGGGGTCCTCGAGTTCTCCGAGGCCAGGCGCCTCGCAGCGAACCAGCGGGAGGAGCTCTCCTCCGACCTGGAAGCCTCGGCGCGGGCCAGGCTCGCCGCTGCCCAGCTCCCCACCTACGGCAACAAGGAGTTCGTCACCCTGGCGATCCAGCTCTTGGAGAAGATCCTGAGCGGGACCGCAGGGGTGAAGCGCCCCGCATCCAGCCTGGAGGTCCTGGTGGGGCGGGAGGGGGCCTGGCTCGAGCCGGTGGGTGGCAAGCGCATCCACCTGCGCAGGCGCACCTCCCTGCGACGGCTGCTGATGGCGCTCCTGCACCAGCGCCGCGCCGCCCCCGGCATCGGCCTGAGCTGCGACGAGCTCTTCGCCGCTGCCTGGCCCGGGGAGGCGATCCACCCGGACTCCGCCAAGGCACGGGTCTACACCGCCATCTGGACCCTGCGATCCTTCGGGATCCCCATCTCGCTCACCGGCAAGGGGGAGGGGTACATCCTCGATCCCAAGGTCTCGATCCAGTACGCGGGGTGATCACCGGCACCGGCTCCGCCCCGCTCGCGCGCGCGAGGGGCCCCGTCCCCGCAGCAGCGCGCGGCGTGGCCCTTCGACGCGCCGGTCCGAGGCTCCTCTTGCCTCAGGAGCTCGCGTCCCGCTTGCGGCCTGCGATGAAGGCCAGCCCCTGGGCGTTGAGCCCCAGATCCAGCTCGAGGAGATCGCGGTCCGAGGCGTCGAGGACGAGGCCCCGCCGCTGCGCCGCCCGTTCCATCTCCTCCTCCAGCGCCGCGCGGATCATCGGCTCTGCCTCATCGGCGGGGAGCTCCACCGCCCTGGCCTCCAGCTCCTCCGAGAGATCCAGCCAGCGGCGGAGTTGGGCCGCCGCCGTCTCCAGCTCGTCGATCTCGCCGAAGTGGGTGAGGCAGGCGGTGCGGGTCCCGAGGGACATCACCCGATCGACGCTCGCCTTGGCGTCCGGACCGTTGAAGTCCGTGGGGCTGGTGGAGGCGATGACGAAGCGCCCCGCCCGCTGGAGGCGCGGATAGGCGAGGCCGAAGGTGTCGCCGGTGAACACGGTCTCCCTGGCTGGATCGTGGACCACCATGTGGTGCTTCGCGTGGCCGGGGGTGTGCAGAAAATGGAGGACCGCGTCGCCGAGGGGGAGGGAGTCTCCATCCTCCATCACCCGGACCCGCTCCGCTGGGATCGGCGCCATGGTCCCGTAGAGCCTGGCGAACTCCTCCGCGCCGTAGACCTTCTCGGCGCTGGCCACCAGCCGGGTGGGGTCGATCAGGTGCCGCGCCGCCCGCGGGTGGGCGACCAGGGTCGCCGCGGGGCAGGCCTCCATCAGCGCCGACGCCCCTCCTGCGTGATCCAGGTGCGCGTGGGTGACGATGATCCAGCGCACCTGCTCGGGGGCGAGTCCCTCCTGCTGCAGCGCCTGCAGCAGCCGCGGCAGGGTGCGGGTGGTGTTGGTCTCGATGAACGCCGCCTCGTCCTTCTGCACCCGCAGGTAGCAGGCGGCGAGGTCGGGCTTCAGGTACTCCGCATCGATCGTGATCAGCCGTGGTTCGGTCATGGGGAGAACCTATCCCCAAGCCCCCGCCGATGAAACCGCTCTGTCGGCTGCCGACCAACGTGGACGCTGGTTGGAGCCTCGATCACAGCGGGTCGATGGGCTCCACCTTGGAGGACTCGAGCCAGCCGCTGAGTCCGCCGGGGAGCTCGACCTTCACGTAGCTCCCCACCCGGGCCGTGATCCGCAGGGCCAGGGCCTGCTGCACCGGGAACGAGGTCCGGGCCTTCCCGTCGGGTGCCTCGCGGACCTCGGCGTCCTCGATGACCACCGACCAGCCCGAGGTGCGCAGATCGTCTGCCGCCCACACCGCCACCCCTGCAGCGACGGCGCAGGCGAGGAGCACGGACGAGGCGACCCCCAGGAGCACCCGCGGCAGGGGGCGGCCCCGCAGACGAAGCCAGGCGATCAGGGCTGCGCAGCCCAGGGTCCAGGTGATCAGGAGCGCCGCCCCCGCCAGGTTCGGATCGGTGGCAGCGCCGACCCGGGTGAAGAAGGGGAGAGGCTGGGATCCCACCGCGGTCTTCGAGCTCTGGGAGCGGACCAGCTCCAGGTTCGCCTGGGCCTCCGCGTCCCCGGGGTCGCGCCGCAGGGCCCGCTCGAAGGCGAGGGCCGACCTCCCGTGCTGCCCCGCCCGATAGTAGGCGTTGCCCAGGTTGTAGTGGACGTCGGCGGAGTCGGCCCCTGCCTGGAGCGCCGCCTCGTAGGCGGCGATGGCGGCGCCGTAGTCCCCACGTGCGTAGGCGTCGTTCCCCGCCAGGGTCTCGCGGGTCGCCACGGCTCGATCGAAGATCATCGTGCCCCTCCCAGGGCGCTCGCTTCGATCCCGTCGATGACCGCCGCCGCTCGCTCGAGGGCGGTGGCGGCGGCGCCTGCAGCCAGGGCGCCCGGCGCGAAGCGGCCCACGTCGCAGGTGTCGAGGGTCTCCCGGAGCGCGTCCCTCGCGTCCTGCGGAACCCCCGCCTCCTGGAGGATCTCGGCGAGCTGCTCTCTGGCCAGGCCGGCGGTGGGCCTGCCCAGCTTCAGCTCCAGGTAGGCGTGGAGCGCGCGGTCGAGCTCCGTGTAGAACGCGCCTTCACCCCGACCTGCCAGGGCCCTGGCTGCGGCGAGACGCTTGCGCGCCACCCGCCCCGCCCCCTTCTTCCTGCGGCCGTCCTCGCCCCTGGCGTGGGCGGCGGAGATCCGGGGCATGAGCACGGCGCCGAGGAGGGCGAGCCCAGGGAGGAGGAGCGCGAAGGCGAACCAGGAGCTCCTGTAGATCGGCCTCGCCCTGGGTTCCACCGAGGTCGCCGCCCGGATCCCGGCGAGGCCGCTCCCCGGGTCGGCGACGACGGGCGGCGGCGCGTCGCCACCTGCGACACGCCCCTGCCCCTGCGGCTGCCCCTGCGGCTGCGGCATCTGCCCCGGGAGGACCTGGAGCGAGATCGGTTGGGTCCTGCCGGTCTCGTACCTGCCGGTCTGCGGGTGGAAGAACGGCATCTCCACCGCCGGGATGGTGAAGCGCCCGGCGCGCTGGGGCACCAGCACATACTCATGGACCCGGCTCCCGCCATAACGTCGCTGGCGGATCTGCACCTCGTCGTGCTGGACCGGATCGAAGATCTTCATCCCCTCGATCGCCGGCAGCCGCGGCAGCTCCAGGCTCCCCAGGTTGCCCACCCCCTCGGCGCGCAGCAGCAGGGTGATGGGGGCGCCGAAGGCAGCGGTGGTCGGCTCCGCGTCCAGGTGAAGCTCCCACCTGCCGACGTTGGACGGGGCGAAGCCGCGCGGGGCCCCCGGCGGGAGGGGCTTCACCCGGAGCGTCACCGGCCTCGAGCTTCGGCTCAGCCGATCGCGGCGGGCGAAGAAGCTCCCGCCCATCTCCACCTCCACCTGCGCAGGGTCGATCTGCAGCTCGCCTTCCCGCAGCGGGAAGAGGGCGCGGCGCCGCAGGTGGTAGACCCGCCAGGCGATCCCGTCGATCACCTGGGTCTCCGCCTCGATCTGGGTGGGGCTCTCCAGATCCTCTGCCCAGAAGCCGTCGAACTTCGGCATCTGGAAGTTCGGGATCCCCCCCACCTCCCGCCGGGATCGGAGCGAGATCGAGAGGGTGACCTGCTCGCCGATGTAGACCTCCTCCTTGTCCACCGACGCGACCAGGACCACATCCCCCTCCGTGGGAGGCGGTGCGTTCCTGCGCCTCCCGAACGGATCCTCGTCGAAGCCGGGGAAGCCGCCGAAGGGCGTGGACGGTCGACGGGGGAGGGGCTGCTGCGCTTGGGGTCTGCCGGTGCCGGCCTTGCCCACCTGCACCGTGATCTTCCCGGTCTGGTAGCGCTTGCCGTCGAGGACCGCGACGCCTGGCTCGATCGCCAGCCTCCCCTCCCGCAGCGGGCGAAGGACCATCGTGTGGGTCCTCGTGCGGGTGCTCGAGGCGCCGCCCGTCCCGAAGCTGAACGAGCTCTGGGTCGAGGTGCCCTGGGAGATCACGTCGAAGTCGCTGGTCGTCGGGAGCTGGAACTCCGTGGGCTCCTTGCCGCGCATCGTGAGGGTCACCGTGAGGGTGAGGGTCTCGTCGACGGCGATCTCGTTGCGGTCGACGGCGGCGTAGTACTCGATGGGATCCTGGGCCTGCGCGGCGAGCGGGACGAGCAGCCCGCTGGCGAAGAAGGCCAGGGCGACGAGAACCATCGCAGCCGAACGCTCACCAATCCTTGTCTGCATCTCGCTGCTTTCCCTTCTGTTGATAGCGCCAGAGCTGGAAGCTCTTCTCGCTGCTGCGGAGAGAAT